>Ga0256841_1001657_pt1 | contig 18663 bp, 17 predicted proteins | sample 356308metaG_FD_185971 | JGI IMG/M metagenome (GOLD analysis project Ga0256841, IMG submission 185971) | Hydrothermal vent microbial communities from Mid Atlantic Ridge, Atlantic Ocean - 356-308 | ecosystem: Environmental > Aquatic > Marine > Hydrothermal vents | place: Atlantic Ocean: Mid... | reverse complement strand
AGAATTTTTTCAGCATAAGTCATTGGACGCCCCAAAACTTTACGAGCTTGTTTAACCCTTTCGGGCATGGTCTTATAGACCTGTTTTATCATATCGATATCAAATGCCATAGTTTGTATTTTTTAGTTCATTTTTATTGAATAACAAAGATAAACTTTTTTTTGTAAGTTTTTGGGGGAATTTGTTGGGAAATTTAAAAAGCCGATGTTTAATACCAAAAGCATATATTTTTTTATCTTTATCAAGATTTGTTATTTATATCAATTTTATTTAGAAAGGATAAAATTTTGTTTTCAACATTTAATATTTTATTTTCAACACCTAATTTTTTATTTTTTAATCTTCTACATTTTCCTGTTGAAAAAAGGCATTTATTTATATTATCAAAAAAGTTATTAATACTTGCCCCTATTATAATAATTATAACTAATGCTACTATTTGTAGCGTAAGACTTGGCAATAAGAATGTTGATAAAATAACAGGAAAAATAAAGTAAATCAACCAACAACTGATACTAGATTTGTTCTTATAATAATCAGAGTTTACATTTAATAAATCTTCGTAAAGAGGTATTAAATAATCAAGTTTTGGTTTTATTTTATATGTATAATTAAATTTTAACAAGTCGCCATAATTTTTAGGGCTTAAAGTTAAAAGATTGCCTAAAAGTTCTTGTAGTTCCGGAATAAGACTATTAACTTTTATTTTTATTAAAAGGTCTTTATAATCTTTGTATATTTCCATTTTATCAGGTTCTACGGTTGATTCCAATATTTCAATAGCTTTTAGTATATCAAAAAAATTATTATTTCTTATATATGTCCTCAATTTTATTATTTCATCTTTTAAAGGACTATCATCGATAACAAGAAATTGTTTAATGTCTTTAAGTAAATTATTTAAATAGTTACGTTTTTCTTGAGTAATTTGTTTTAATAAATGTAATACACTTTTTCTGGAGTATAATTCTACTTTAAACAATGCTTTATGAGCGTTAATAGGATTAATATCAATAGATTTTTTTAGGGCATAAAGCATTTCTTTCTTTTTATTTAGTGCAGATGAATATATTGCGATATCAAAATAAATTTTATCATCCTCCTTATCATATTCAAGTGCCTTTAAAGCTATCCGGTAAGCTTCAACGACTTTTCCTGATAAATACAAAGCTTTTGCTAAAAAATAGTAAGATTCTTTTGTTATGGTATTTGAATCAACTAAAAAATCTTTTTTAAGAGTATTTTGTGATTTTATAGAATTTGCATAAGTTTCAACTTTTGCATATTTGGCTGATTTTTCAAAATATGCTATTGCTTTTTGCAAATTAAGATGTTTGGGAGAGTAAAGATATATTAGTCCTAATTTATGTAATAAAAAATAATCTGTATTTTCAATTTTTTTTGCATTTAATAAATTTTCCAAGGCATTGTCATACAAGTGAGCATCATAACGGGCATTTGAAAAGAATTTGAGTCCCTGTGCAATATAATATTGTCTTTGTTTTTGAGAATCAGGTATTTTAAGTAATTCAATTATATTTTCCAACAAAAGGTTTGTTACTTTTTGTTGTTGAACAATATTTTCAAATCCCCAGCCCAAAATTTCTCCAATATCGTCCAGTTTATTGGTTATGCTATTAAAACCATTAATATTTGCTTCAATTATTTTATTAAAACCATTTTCGATAGAACCACTAATCTGTTGACTGGTTTCAATAATGGCATCTCTCATATCATCTGAAGCTCTTTGTAAATTATGATTAATTTCTTGAACAGAATAATCGGCAATATATTTTACCGTGGCTAAAGGGTATTCCGGTTGTTTTCCATAAGCCTCATGTAATAACGATGTTTCGGCTTTCCATTTTTGTAATGTATTCATAATGTTATACTAATATACTCATAAACAATTATATGCTCCACTATTTATTCCGCTTTTTTGGAAACAAATTTAATTATTTTTTTTATCTACTTTCCTTTTTTGTCTATTTTTTGCAATTCTTTGCCCAATTTTTCTACCTCTTCATCCCATTCTTTCATTAGTGCCAATTTTTCTCTTAAAAGATTTCTTGGATTTCCTGGTTGTATCATATATTCATTTTGTTTATGTGTCTCTTTATAAGCATCTTGTGAAATATATTTTTGTTTGTTACGGGATTTATGGTTAAATTCAATATAGGATTTATCATTGTAAGTATTTATGATATAATCAGCTAATGCACTTCTTTCATCGTCAGACATTGTTTTGGTAAGAGCCAAATTGGGTTTCATAATTCCATATTGAGCAGGATCAACAATTGCTTTTCCTTCTTCTTTAAAGAATTTTATTAAGTCGTCTTTTTTGCCGGCATAAGCTTTTGCAATTTCTTTTATAGCAGGTCCAATTGTTTTGGCATCCATTTGATGACAAGCAATACATCCGTTGTTTTGAAAAAGTGCTTTTCCATCAGCTCCACCTTTTACGGCATCTTTTACAGCTTCTGTTGTTGCTTCAGCAGCGTCTTTTGTTACTTCGGCAGCATCTTTAACTGCTTCTTTTGTTACTTCTTTATTGCTATAACCTTTTACGTGTTCTTTTTTATTATTAGTATTGCCAAGTCTATTCCATTCATAAATTACAAAAATAACAAACAATGAAATTAATACATAAAAAAATGAAATTACATTAAAACTCTCTATGTTACTATCATTATACTTTACTTCTTTAGTTTTATCATTTATCAATTTTTTGGTATTTTCAACACTTTTGGATTCAGTATCATCTTTTAATAAGGTTGTTAAAAATTCGTTACAAGTAAAAAACCGTTTGTTTTTATCTTTTTGAGTTGCTTTTTGTATTACAGGGTCAAGTTTGTTGTTTAGTTTCGGGAGTGGTTCGGAATCAATTTTTTTATAAATTGAAAATAAGCTTGTATTGCTTATATCATAAGGAGGTTTGCCTTTTAATACAAACCAAAGTAATACTCCTAAAGAATAAATATCCGATAGGTTGTCTATGTGTTTGGCGTCGTTTACTTGTTCGGGGCTCATATAAGCCGGTGTTCCCATTTGTGCTCCGGTTCTTGTTAGTGTTTTTTCTTCAACCATTTTGGCAATACCAAAATCCATAATTTTTATTTCACCTGTTTTAGTTATAAAAATATTGGAAGGTTTTATGTCTCGGTGAACAATGCCTTTTTTATGAGCAAAGTCAAAAGCGGGAAGTATATTTTCAAATAGTTTTATCGCTTCGTCTGTATTTAAACCACCTTTTTGCTTGGTATAATCTTTTAATGTCATACCTTCGAGATATTCCATTACTATTGCCAATCTGTCTTTATATTCTTCAAAGTCCAATACTTTTGTAATATTCGGATGGTTGAGTGATGCCATTATTTTGGCTTCCTGTATAAAACGCTGCCTAATTTTTTGGTTTGTAGCTAAAACAGGTTTAAGAATTTTGATAGCCACCAGAGTATCCAAACGTATATGTTTGGCAAGATAAACCGTTGCCATACCGCCTTCTCCTATTTTGGATATTATTTTATAGTTGAGTATTTGTTTACCTATCATTCTTTATTGAATTTTCATAAATTTGTTTTAATGTTTTTATTATTAATTGCACTACTTCGCTGAATTGTAAACCTTTATCAGTATTTATTTTATTTAAAAATGCTTTTCCACATTTTGTTAAGGTATTTATCTGTAATAAAGCTTTCTGTAAACAAACTATGATTTTCTACAAAATTTGTATTTCTGTTTTTAAAAGTACTTTTTATGGCTTTAACTAAAGTTTCTTTATCATAATTACCTAAATGGTGTAGTTTAGCCATTTTATTTTTTCTCAATTACTTCTTTTATCTAACCGTATTTGTCATTCTTATATCCAACAAGTAAAGTTATATTTTTGTTTGTGTTATTTTTATTTTGGTTATTATCGTTGTTTATGGATTTTTCATAAAATTTATAAATAATTTCGTTTTTTTTACATCTTTTGTTTTTTGTGTTCATCATAGTGCATATAACTTACCAAAATCATTCTTAACAATATGGACACAGCCAAAAAAGTGGTACCTGATTTTAGTGTCATAACGACTAAATGTGAAGCCAGTTTATAATTCATCAACAATAAAGCTACCATAAAAACATCAAGCATACTCCATTTGTCGAGATACATTAAAAAAATGCTTAATTTCTTTGATGGTTTTATAATTTTAAATATTCTGTTATAGATATCAAAATATTTAATTAAAGGGAACAAAAATGTGAAGGTAAAAATAATGAATGCCAAAACGTAAGCTCTATGATTAAAAAAGTATTTGATAGAATCAAAAAGCGTTACGTTTTGATAATCTAGTGTAATACCGAAAACGTGCTCACGTGTTCCTAAAATAGGGTTTAGTAGTCCTAAAATAAAAAAAAGTAGTGAAAGAAGTAGCAGTATTACTTTAATAATTTTTTTTAAGTTGTCATTCATCATTCGCATATCTATAAAGGTTGTATTTTACTTCATAAGACAGCAATAAAGCTTTTTCGGTAAAAGACAATTCGTTTTTAAATTTATCTTTCAAATCACCGGCAAATTTTTCAAATTTAGCGTCAGCTTTTTTCCAGTCGTCGGAAGAATAGTCTTTATATTCGTGTTCAACATTGTTTATAAAATCAGCATATTGTTTAAGATATTCTCCTTTTGTTTGTGGTTCGGAACAACTTATTTGTAGGGTAATTACAAACAGCAATAAAAATATTTTTTTCATAATTTATAGTTTTTAATAATTTCTTTTCATCATCCTGCTAAAGTTTGCCAATTCTATCACTCTCCTCGTCATACGTGGGTGCGAAGAAAATATCTTGTAAATAAATCCCATAAAAGTAGGAACTTTTTTATCTTGATTCATAAATTCTTGTATATTTACACCATTAGCTAAAGTTTTACTTCCTAACGACAAACTGATAAGCCCTCTCTGAGCGCTTTTTAAATCTTTAACCAAAACATAACCTATTCTGTCAGCAGTTAATTCACAAGCTCTGTTATAGGCATTTCCTATAAAAGGCACAACTTTACCGGGTTTTAAGAGTATTTTTTTCCATAAAGCCGTATGTTGTGCATAATGGTGTCCTATTTCGTGTCCGATAATCATATTCAATTCCATTATTTTTTTTCTCTCGAGCATAAGATCTACTAAATCGCCCATTAGAATAATATATTTTTTTGATAAAAACCTTACTGCAAAAGCGTTAACCATACCTTCTCCATTATAAATAAACACTTTGGGTTTACTATACATACCTAAACGGTTTGTGTAGTCTTTAACAATATTATTTAAATCGGGGTATTGATTTTCATTTATCTCCACTGTATTTCCAAATAATATGGCTTCAAAATATAATGATATTAGCCATAAAACAAATCCTATTATTAATCCTAAAACAAATATAATTGTAAATAATAACATTCCTTTTAACACTCCTAAAAATAACAGAGAAACTAATGGTAGCCAAATAATTATACTTACAACAAGAAGTATAGTAAAATAAATTTTTTCTTTTGGGTGAATAATTGCATTTAAGTCCATAATTTTTTTTTTAGTTATTTTATTTAGTTATTTTATGTAAAACGTGTAAGTTTTACCGTTTTCCATTTTCCTTTTGTATAAGTCTCCTCTGACAAATATACCACAAGCATAAAACATTCGATAATTGTAAATTTTTACATAGCCATTATTGTCAGTAAAGCCATAATCATCGCCGCGATCGCCATTACATTCTTTGAGTCTTACTTTGATATTGGTTGCCGCACTACCGTCTGACCATTTCAGGTATATATAAATATACCCTTTTTTATCGTTGTTGAGCAAAGGGTTTTCGGGTTTTTCAACAAATGAAAAACTCAGTCCAATGCCAAGCATTATTATTAAATATAATTTTTTCATTTTTTATAATTTTTAATATTAATATATTTATTTCCTTTTTTAAAAAATAAATTTTGTCTCGGTTTTAGTTTTTTTATCTTATTAATAAATTCTTCCGTTTTAGTATTTATTTTTATTATTATTTTTTGGTAATTTCCATTTTTATTGAAATATAATTTTAATCTATTAGGTTTTGCATTCTTGAGAATTGACCCATTTTTATCTAATCCTTTTGTTTCATTTTTACTTTCGCCTACTTTTTTAGCCTTAGCGTTTTTTGGATTTGTAGATTTTTTTGGGTTACTCGCTTTTTGTTCTTTTGGAGTTGTTTGTTTTGGTTTTTCTATCTTTTCATACTCACCTTTATCGTTTTTGTAATAACGGTTTTTCACATTATGATTTTTTAAAGAATCTATGTATTTATTATATTCACTTTTGTCTTTAAAATCGCTTTTTATTACCTTATATCCATCTTTATTTTTTTTGTATATCTCCATATTGTTACCTGATTTTAACATAAAAAATAGTAAAGCACCAAGCACAATAAACAATAATCCTAAGGCGGCTAAAAGTATTTTTTTATTTTTAAGTAATTTATCTTTGAAGTTCTCTTTTTTAACGGGTTTCTCAATTGGTTTATCTTCAATCAATGTATCGCTTAAACGTGTCGTTTGTATTGGTGTTGTATTAGATTTATCTACAAAAACACTTTGTTTATAGTTACTGTCTGAAATTCTAATGAGTTGTATTGTAATGTTATCCTTACCTCCTCCTTCTAGAGCTTGTTGTAGTAATTCGCTACCAATTTGTTTAACGGATTTGTTTGAATTCATTATTCGGTGAATATTATGATCATCTACCATATCGCTTAATCCGTCGCTACACATCATAATTAAATCGCCATTTTTAAGTTTTAATGGTTCCGGTGCGATTTCAGGTTCAACATCGGGTTTTAATCCCAGAGCTTTTGTAATTTCATTTTTTCGCGGGTGGGTATGTAATTCGTCAGCTGTTAGGATTCCTCTATCAAAAAGATTTTGTATATAAGAATGATCTTTGGTTAAATGATAGAGTTTTTGATCGCTTAAAAGATATATTCTACTATCTCCAACATGTCCAATGTATATTTTATCATCTTGAACCACAAGCAGAACAATTGTAGTTCCCATACCTTTAAGCTCGGGTTTTTCAATGGTTTTATTATAAATATTTCTATTTGCCAACCGAATGGCTTCATTCATAGCTTGTAATATGTTAGGTTTATAGTCTGACGAGAAATAGTGTATGATACTATTTACTGCAATATCCGATGCTATTTGACCACCGACATGTCCTCCCATACCGTCACAGATTACAAAAACATTACCATTTGGTGTTTCTGCAAAACCTAGATTATCTTCATTATTTTTTCTTACTCTTCCAACATTTGTTATGCTTACCGTATCTTTCTGAATATCAAAAATTGTATTTTTCATAATAATTATTTTTTTATTTTTAATAGATATGCTTTGTTTTTCTTATTTATATTTTTTCTTCCAATGATGGTTAAAAATTCTTTATCAACCACTACAATATCTTGTCCTCCTTGATTTCCATCTTCTCCAATTTTTTTATCATAAATGATATTTCCACTATCATCGATTTTTATCAGATAAATTTTTTCATTACCTGATTTTGCTCCATAGTATCCTACAACATAATAGTCATTGTTATCTTTTATGATTGATAAAGCTTCATCGGTATAACCACCTCCTTTTTGTTTTTCCCAGATTACATTGCCGGTTTCTGAATTTAATTTAACAATATATGCATCATCGTTTTTATAACCTGCTATTATATAATTTCCATCAGGTGCTTCTATTATCCCATGTCCTTTACTTTTGCTGTTACCTTCAAATTTTTTTATCCATTTATTTTTAAAGTTCTCATATTTTACGACTACCAAATGTTTTTTATTTTCTTTATCTTTATAATAACCCGTTAAAACGAAATCTTTTTGTCCTACGGTTTTTACACCAAAAGCTTCTTCATTGTAAGAAGAACTTAGCACTAATCCTTCACCTATCAATTTACCATCTTCGCTTATTCTGCCTACCCACATATCTTTATCCATTTTTTTTGTGCTTGATGAAGTTAAATATTGTTTATAACCTGCAACAATAAATTCATTGTCATTTATTTTATCTATTCCAAAAATAACCATCCACCCCTTGGCTGTTATTTCTTTGTCCCATTGTGTATTTCCTTGTCTATCTACTTTAACAATATATCCTACACCTTTTTTGTCACCTTTATGAAATCTATATCCTGCAATTGCATATCCATCACTTACTTCAATCATAGATTTTCCAACTGTTTCTCCTTCTCCTCCAATTATTTTCCGCCAAATCTCATTTCCTTTTTTGTCTATATTCAACAATACAATGGCATCTTTGGATGGAAACTTTGCATTAATCAATAATAAATATCCCTCATCGGTTTTTATAATTCTTCGTCCTTTTGAATATGTGCCTATGTCATAGGTTTTTTCAAAGGTATTTTTATTTAATATAAAGAAACCTACTCCACCTAGTATTAAAAGTAAAAACAAAATAAAAATCCAAACCGGTTTCTTTTTTTTCTTATGTTCATTTTTTGATACATAATCTTTTTTGGGTTTTTCTATTTTTTTATAACTCTTACTTTTATTGAAATTTACTTTTTTATCTCTAATCGCTTTATAGAATTCCGAACAAGTAAGGAATCTATCCGATGGTTTTTTTTGAGTTGCCTTTTGTATAATATCGTTTAAATAGCCATACTCCTTAATTCTAGGCAGTTTTTCATACATTATTTTTTCAAAAACATCAAATTTAGATAGTGTTTTAATGTCATAAGGTTCTTTACCATTTAACATAAAGAAAAGCAAAACGCCAAGTGAATAAATATCTGTAAGATTATCTATATTTTTAGTATCTTTCACTTGTTCCGGGCTCATATATAAAGGGGTACCCATTTGCATCCCTGTTGCCGTCATTCGCATATCCGATGAAGCAAGCTTTGCTATTCCAAAATCTAAGACTTTCACTTTCAACGCATTGCCTTCCTTGATCAAAAAAACATTTGAAGGTTTGATATCTCTGTGAATAATACCTTTTTTGTGTGCGTAATCAATGGCTTGTAATATTTGTTTAAAAATATAAAGGGCTTCATCTTTACTTACTTTTCCTTTTCTTTTGATATAATCAGATAAACTCATTCCCTCCAACAATTCCATTATAATGGCTACAATATTGTCTTTTTCATACAAATCAATTACTTTAATAATATTAGGATGATTTAGGTGTGCGGTAATTTTTGCTTCATTGATAAAACGTTGTTTAAGGTTAGATTTATTTAATAATTCAGGTGCTAATATTTTAATTGCAACTTTATGTCCCGTGTCAACATTAATAGCCTCATAAATGGAAGCCATTCCTCCTTTGCCGATAAGTTTAATGATTTTATATTTTTTTATAATCTTACCAATCATAGTCATTCTATTTTTTACCGTTTGAATTTAATTTTATCATATATGGTAATTTTTTATTATTAACCACTGAAGTACCGAGAACAATAAATGTATCATCCGACAAATATTTTATGTCATAAGCTATGTCCGTTTTATTATCGCCAAAATATTTTTCCCATTTTTTATTCCCTTTACTATCAATTTTTACAATCCAAAAATCTGATGAATTGCTTTTGGATCGAGTGTAGCCTACTAAAATATATTCATTATCAGGTGTTTTTGTTACCGCATTAAATTCATCTCTACTTGTCCCTCCAAAAGATTTTGACCAAATTTTATTCGCATTTTCATCTATTTTTACAACTAATCCATCTCTACTTTTTCCTTCTAATGTTGCATAACCGATTATAAGAAAATTGTTATCATCGATTTTAATAATATTTTTTGCATTTTCTTTGTCAATATTATTATCAAACTTTTTTTCAAATATTTTTTTACCTTTATCATCAAATTTTATTAAATATATACTTGAATTATGTTTTTGTGTAGTATATCCAACAGCTATATATTCATTGGCTGATACTTGGCATACGGAATTAATTACATTAACCTTGTCATTAGAGTATTTAAAGGTTTTTTTCCATATTTGCTTTCCATTATTATCAATCTTTATTAGTAAAGCTTTATCAACGCCATACTCGGTTTCATAACCTGCCAATAGATAATTGTTATCATTTGTTTTAATGATTTTGTTTATTTCGCCATTACGTGTTCCATAGGAATTATACCATATTTTTTTTCCTTTTTTATCTGATTTGATTATAAATTTTGATATATTATCATCTTCGTCTATTTGATAACCGGCATACATCAAATTATCGTCATTTGTCATTAGAGATGTATTGATAAAAATATCATTATCATTGCTATCAATAGTATATTCAGCATTTTTTTTGCCTTTTTTATCTATAAATACCAAATAAGGTTTTTTACCATTGTATGTATCAGCCGTACCTGTAAGTGATAATTTATTATCATTAATAACAATTATTCCTCGTGTGTCAACAGGAAATTTTGTATGTAATATTTTATCAAAAGTTATGGGTTTTTCCGATTGTTTTTTTTCTGCTTTCTTTTTTGTTATTTCAGTTTTAGAGTCTGACTTTTTATTAAAAAAATCTTTTCCAAAAAATATTCCTGCACCAATTAGTGTAATAACAATTAAACCTATTAAATACCCTTTTAGATTGTTATTTTGTTTTCTTCTTTTTTCATATTTTCTAGGTTTCTTTGTGCTCGGTTTAACAACACTCTTTTTTTTAGAAACTTTTTTCCTAGCATATGTTTTTTTAGTTTTGGTGTCCGGTATGTTCTTTTTAATGGTAGTTAACGGCTTATTTTCAGATTTTTTTTGGTTGGATTGGTTGTTATAAGTACGGTTAATATCTTCTAAAAACTTTCTGCAAGTTAGATATCGTTTCGATGGTTCTTTTTGAGTTGCTTTTTGTATAATTTTATTAAATTCGGGATACTTTTCTAAAACCGGTATAGGTTCGTGAACTATTTTTGAGAAAATATCAAATTTTGACATTGTTGACTTATTGTAAGGTGGCTTTCCATTAAGCATAAAATAAAAAACCACACCCAAAGAATAAATATCACTTAAATTATCAATATTTTTCACATCTTGAACTTGTTCGGGGCTCATATACACGGGGGTTCCCATTTGTGTCCCCGGATTTGTTAATTCGGAATCACTTGACACCAATTTTGCTATACCAAAATCAAGTATTTTTACCAAATTATTTCTATTTGTGATGATAAAAATATTTGAAGGCTTAATATCTCTATGTATAACGCCTTTTTGATGTGCAAAATCAAAAGCACTTAAAACTTGTTTAAAGATTATGATAGATTCTTTTAAGCTTAACTTTCCTTTTTCGTTTATATATTCCGTTAGAGTTTTGCCTTCTAATAATTCCATTATGATTGCCAAAGTTGTATTGGTTTCGACAAAATCAATAACATTAACAATATTTTGATGTTGAAGTCCAGCCATTATTCGAGCTTCGTTCTTAAATCTTTGCCTAATACTTTCGTTATTTGACAGAGATTCATCCAATATTTTTATAGCAACACGTGTCCCCAACGTAATATTTTCGGCTTCGTAAACTTTTGCCATCCCGCCTTTTCCTATTAGACGTATAATTTTATAATTTGAGATTTTTTTTCCTATCATTTTTTAAAATTTATTTAATTCTATTAATCATTTTCTCTTGGATTATTTCCGTATTTATTTTCTCCGTCTGTTCCGTCCATAAAGGTAACTATTGCACTGTAAAATGGAATTAAAATGGTCCACCCACTATGTTCTGCATCATGCATACGCCGAACACTTACACTTAAGGTTGGAATAAACGATATAAAAAGATACAATGCTAATAAAAATCCTAGGTTAATTTTTTTATTTGTCCCTTCGTAAATAATTGCAAATATAAAAACCAATAAAAAGAACATTAAAAAATGAAAAATCATAAATGAAAAAAACTCTTTTCGTCTGGCACGCCCGCTAAAATCTCCATATTTTTTGAAAGCATAAAAATAATAAGCCAGCCAAGTTTTTGGCTCGTCATTTATTATTGATTTATGTTCAAAATTATAAGTGTCGGGTTTTTTATCTTTTTTATTTAACGCTTTTGCAAAAGACGAGCAACTAAGAAATCTATCTGCCGGTCTTTTTTCGGTAGCTTTTTGTATGACATCATTATAAATTGTATTTTCAACATAGGGTAATTTTTCGTATATTATTTTTTCAAAAATATCAAACTTTGAATTTGTTGTAATATCATAAGGCGGCTTTCCTTTAAGCATATAAAATAAAACTAGACCAATGGAATATATATCAGTTAAATTGTCTATATTTTTAGTATCTTTTATTTGTTCGGGGCTCATATATAAAGGCGTTCCCATTTGCGTACCCGTACCTGTCAATTCCATATCCGACGAAACGATCTTGGCTATTCCAAAGTCTATGACTTTTACATTGATACCCTTGGGTGTTCGTGTGATAAAAATATTTGAAGGCTTAATATCCCTGTGTACAACCCCATTTTTATGAGCATAATCAATTCCTCTCAAAATTTGATTCAAGATATATTTTGCCTCGTCATCGTACAATCTTCCTTTTCTTTTTATATATTCTGTTAAACTTTCACCTTGTAAAAGTTCCATAAAGATGGCCAAATATTTTACATCTTCTTGATATCCATAAATTTTGACAATGTTTGGGTGTTGTAATTTTTTCATAACAACAGCTTCATTGATAAACCTCTGTCTGATTATTGGTTTATCTGTAAAACTATTTTTAAGCATTTTTACAGCTAATTTTTTACCCGAAGCTATATGTACGGCTTCATAAACGGAAGCCATTCCGCCTTCGCCTAGCAATCTTTCTATTTTTAGTTCTTGTATCCTCATTAGCTTTTAATTTATAATTCTTGGATCATCTCCATATTTATTTGTCCCAAAATCTCCATCTGTTAAAAGTAAAACTAAATTATAAATTGGAAACAACACATACCAACCACTTCTTCCGGTATCGTGCATTCTTCTTATTAAAACAGGTAAAAATGATAAGCGATACACAACAATAAAAATTAAAAATAAATAAAAGATTCTATTAATATAAATTGAGTTTTTATTAAAATACACCTCAAAAACAATAATGACAGGAATGACAAAAAACAAAAAACTAAACAAACCATATGACAAAACTTCCAATCTTCTTGCTCTTCCTGAAAAGACAAACATTTTTGTCAAACTTTCTACAAAATAGCTCCACCAAGTTCTTGAAACATAATTCTGTTGATATTCACTTAATATTCTATCAAAATTTATATCTGGGGATTTTTTTTGTTCAAAATATGATTTTTTTTCATTATTTCTATTCCTTTCAAATTGCTTTTGTTGTGTATTGTCTTGTATTCTTGTTTTTTTAAATTGGTGTTTCTTTGTTGTCTAACGAAAGGACTTTCAATATTTGTGATATATTGTTTCCAGTTAAACTCTACTTGACTCAACCTTACTAAATCATTTGATTTTAAGAAAAATTCACTATTTATTTTTCTACCGTTTACAAAGGTTCCTCCGGCAGAGTTAAGGTCAACAATGCTGATCTTATTACTATCATAAATATTTAATTTTGCATGCTGTCTGGAAACATAAGGGCTATCTACAACAATATCGTTACTTGTATTACGTCCAATAAATAGAGTTTTCATAACAAAATATGTTTTAGTTAGTTATCTTTTTTTATTTCATTTCCTTTATCATCTGTTTTTATCATCCATGCGTCTTCCCCTCCATTTCCGTCAGATTTTGTAGAACCGACAATAGCAAAACCGCCATCACTTGTATTAATAATTTTCATAAATTCATCTCTATCTTCCCCTCCGAAAGTTTTTTCCCATTTCTTATTTCCTGTTTTACTGGTCTTTATCAACCATCCATCCTTTCCATTTTCATCAGACCTTAAATATCCAACTATTGCATAACCTCCATCACTTGTCTGTACGATAGAAGAAAAATTATCATTTCTTTTGCCACCAAAACTTTTGTACCAAAGCTGACGTCCGGATTTATTTGTTTTTATTAATAGTCCTTGATCTCCATTATTGTCACTTGTCGTAGCTCCACACAAAACTATTGATTCATTTTCTGTCTGAATTACCGAATTAAAGATACTATATTTATTACCTTTGTATGTCTTTTTCCATTTCTTGTTACCATATTCATCGATCTCCATTAACAGACCATAAGGACTTCCACCAAAATTTTCGTATCCGGCTAATAAAAAATTATTATTATCTGTTTCAATAATAGAGTTTATAATATCATTTTCAAATAATTTTTTCCAAATAATATTTCCATGTCTATCTATTTTTACAATTTTAGAAGAATTATCTTTATTTTTTAATGAAATCAAATGTTTTCCATTGTCTATATTAACTATATCTCGTAATATTAACCCATTATCAGAATCCTTAAAATCTTTTTTCCATTTTACATTTCCTTTTTCATCTATTTTTTTTACCCAAGAATAAAAATCTCCGTTTTTATTACCACTATATCCCCCCACAATATATTTATTCTTATTGTCTGATTTTTGGATAACACTAGTAATATTAACTTTTTCATTTCCATAATCGGCATCCCATTTTCTTTCACCATTTTCATCTAGCTTCATTACCCAACCCGATAAGGATTTATCCGATTCGTTATATCCACCTACTAAATACCCGTTATCATCTGTTTGGATAATTGTCATAAACACCTCATCATCTTTTCCGCCATATTTTCTTTCAAATTGCTTAAGTTCCGGTTTAAATGCAAAAAAGTACATCAATATACCAGCTACTGCTAAAATTCCTAAATAAGGAATATATTTTAGAGATTTATTTCTTTTTTTAGCTGTTCTGTTATTATCATTATAAGCTAATTTTTGCTTGAATTTATTAGTAGAAGTATGATTATTTACATATTTTTCCCAATTCAAATATGATTTTCCAATTTTTACTTTATCTCCTCTAAATAAATTATATTCTCCTCTTATCCGTTTTCCATTTACATAAGTTCCTGTTTTGGAATTTAAATCAACTATTCCCACTCTGTTGTTATCATGTATTACTAATTGTGCATGACGACGAGAAACATAAGGGTCGTTGAGAACAATGTCTGCACCGGAAGCTCTACCGACAATTAAAACTTTCATAATGATAACAATTTAATTATTTATCTTCTTTTTTGTCCTCATCATTTTTATCACTGTCCATTTTTCCATTAATGTCGGTTTTAACTAACCACACGTCTTCTTTATTTTTGCCATTTACGGTAGTACCACAGAAAATCAGATTATTATCATCAGTTATTTGTACTGAATGAAAAGCGTCTTTTTTGTTTCCACCATAGGTTTTACTCCACATTTTTTCTCCATCAGTATCAATACTCAATATCCAAGCATCTAACTGTTTTTTAGTGGTCTCACCTGCAAAAACATATCCTTCGTCAGTTTCAACACAACTATAAAGAGCATCATTTTTTTTGCCACCATAAGTTTTGTCCCATACTTTATTTCCTTCACTATCAACTTTGATAATCCAAGCATCTGTTTTTCCTTTACCTTTTGAAGATGTTACTGCGGTTATGATATAGTCTCCATCATTAGTAGCAATAATAGAATTTGAGAAATCATCTTTTTTCCCTCCAAAAGTTTTTTTCCAAATCTGTTTACCATTTTCGTCTAGTTTAACAACCAGTATATCTGAATTGTCTTTAGAAAATATTTTTCCTGTTATTAGGTAATCTCCCTCATCATTTACAATAATCGATGATACAGCATTCTCACTCTTTTTATCTATTGCTTTTTCCCATTTTTTCTTGCCGCTTTCATCAATTCTTAATATTCTTGAATATTTTTTGTTCTTAACTGTGGTGTTATAAACTATAATATAATTGTTATCATCAATTTCCACCAAACTTGTTGTTGCATCATCAGTATTACCATATTTTTCATTCCATTCTTCTTCGCCATCTTCATCTATTTTTATCAAATTTAGTTTTTGATTTTCTTTTCCTGCAATAAGATATCCGCCATCTGATGTAGTTATAAAGGAAGTTGCATCATACTTGCTATCACCTCCAAAAGTTCCATCCCAAGTTGTATTTCCATAATTATCAGTCTTTATTAACCAAGCATTCTTTTTTCCTTCTCCTTTTGACTCAGTATTAGCCAGTAGCACATAACTACTATCCGACTCTTTAATAACCGATACACCTATATCTCTTTTTTTACCGCCAAAGGTTTTTTTGAAAAATATTTTTTCTTGTTTCGCCGCTTCTTTTTCTTTATTATTAAATAGTTTGTCCCTAAAGAAGTAAGCCAATACTCCAATTATCAATAGAACAGGTATTGAGAATAATAATACTTTTTTTAATTTTGAACGTTTTTTATAAGGTTCAAAATCATCTTCATACTCTGTTTCTTGTGTTGCTATATTTCCTGCATTATTGACAAAATCCTGCCAGTTTAATACTGTTTTTCCAATTTTTACAACATCATTGGGTTCTAAGAAAAACTCCCCACTTATTTTTTTTCCATTAACATATGTCCCGGTTTTGGAATTCAAGTCAACTATACCAATTGAATTATCATCATGTATAACCAATTGAACATGTCTGCGTGAAACATAAGGATCACTAATTACAATGTCATTTCTAGCATCCCTACCTATAATTAAAACTTTCATAATATTATTTTTTTTATTTTTTTAATAACTATCTGATGAACATAATATTTGTTTTGCCCAACACAATAACATTTGTGTGCTGTAATTTAGCAGTTGTAACTCTTTTTTTACCTATAAGAGTTCCATTTCTACTATTCAAATCACTTAGATAAAAATCACCATTATCAAAATAAATTTTTATGTGATTGCCGGAAACATATGTATCATTCAGTTGTATATCATTATTAGCATTTCTACCTATTGTGGTTTCAGGTTTAAAAATATTGTATTCAAATTTATCATTTCCGGATGATATAATTAATCTAGGAAAACCACCCGTTTGTTTTATTTCTTTTATAATTTGTTTTTGTTGCTCTTCAAGTAATTTTTGTTGTTTTTTCTGTTCTTGTAACCTTTTTTGTTTTTCGAACCATTCTCTTTCCGATGCCACTTTTTGTTCTATCATTTTTGCTTTTTCTTTCTGCATTTCAATCTCTTCTTCTTGTTTCCTAAGCATTTCTTCAACTTCCATTTGTTTCAATTCTTGCAATTTTTTTTCCTTTTTTTTCTTTTTTCTTCTCCAAAGCAAGAACAATAAAAGTAAAAGTAAAAATCCGAACAAACTTCCGCCATATATATAGGGTTTTTCTTTAAATATACATATCAAATCGCAGTTAGGTACTTTAAAATTCAATGTTTTTTTACTATCATCTACCTTTAATTCGACAGTATGTAACTTTCCATCTTTTTTGTATTCACTATCGTAAGTAAATAAATAATTCTGTCCTTGATATCTACTTGGTGAATTGTTCAAAAAATCAATAACCGAATCTACTGCGGCATCTTTGCTATGGTTACCATTTAATTTATATGTTCCTTGTATATGAAAAAATTTTCCGTAACTCTCATTGGCAAGTGCATCTATATTTTCGTGTTCCCAGAGCATATATTGAAGAGAATAAACAGGTACTTTATTTTTACGAGCAAATATTATTATATCACCAATAGAATTATAATTGGATATTTCTAGATTTTTACCTGCCGACAATACCAATATCGCTTTATTTTTATTAGGAAAGTCGTTCTTTAATTTTTTAATTCCATCATAAATTGAGTTATACAAATCCGAACTAATTTGATTGCTAAATCTATCATTTTTTCTTTTATAATCATCAATTGCTGTTATTAGTTTATCTATATCATCTGTATAATCTTCAAGTAAAAATCTTAATGGTGTCTTACCTTTTCTGTTTCTATCAAAAATAGCAATATTAACTTTGTCACCCTGATTTACAAAACCGGGTATTGATTTTTTTAATATATATTTGAAGGTATCAAATTGCAATGAATGTGACGAGTGCGTCATATCCTCCCAAATGATCAAAATATTTTTAGTTGAATCAACTACTTTAACAGGTAATAGTTTCAACTCAAAATCTCTTTTTTTATTATTTTCCGATAATAAAAAGTCATCTGCGTTTTTGACATCAGGATTGGACAAATTTATTTTAAACTTTACTGTTGGAAAATTTTCTGTATTGAAATCCCCAATTTGTTTAATATCATTTTGGGCGTATATTCCAATATTGAAAATCATCACTAACAGCAGTGCTATTTTTTTCATACGTATTTTTTTATAAAGTTAAATTGGCAAAGATTTAAAAGACAAAAAGTTCCATTATAAAATCATACTGCTATCTTAATTTTAAATATGGTATTTCCAACTTTTATGATATCATTATCTTTCAAAACAGGCGTTTCATCTTCGACAATTTCATCATTCAAATAAGTACCATTTGTAGAAAATTCATCTTTTAATTTGAATTTTCCGTTTCTAAAGAGTATTGTGGCATGTTTACCTGAAATTGATTTGTCTTGAAATACTGTAATATCATTATCCGAACTACTTCCAATCGAATTTTTTCCTTCATACAATTTAAAATCAATTCCCATTTCGTCTATGGTGTAAGACACAAGCCAACCAACTAATTTTCTATTA
>Ga0256841_1001656_pt1 | contig 18679 bp, 16 predicted proteins | sample 356308metaG_FD_185971 | JGI IMG/M metagenome (GOLD analysis project Ga0256841, IMG submission 185971) | Hydrothermal vent microbial communities from Mid Atlantic Ridge, Atlantic Ocean - 356-308 | ecosystem: Environmental > Aquatic > Marine > Hydrothermal vents | place: Atlantic Ocean: Mid... | reverse complement strand
GGCTAAGGTGACGGTGCCCTGTTACCCGGGACAGATCCCGCAGCGAGTGGGTCAGCAGATGCAGCCGGTCCTTGATCGTGAAGCCGGCCTCCTCGAAACCGGGTATCTCCGAGTGGTTGAGGGCATTGGTGTATATCCGGCGCCAACCGGCCTCGGCCAGGGCGTCGCGGGCCTGCCTCACGGCCTCGGGGCTGGGAGGTGAGGAGCCGGTGACCGCGCCGAGGTACACATCCTCACTGCCGACCCTCCAGGGCCGGACCCGGAAGCTGTGACCGGCCCAGGAGTACTGGACGGCACGCGGCTCGGATCCGTTGGCTGCCTCCGAGGGGCCGAAGATGGATCTCGGCCTCATGGCAGGAACCCTAGATCGAGTGGCCCGGCGGGGTGGCTGGTTCAGTTGCCGAGGCGTTCGGAGACCGCGTTCATCGCCTCGTCCTCGGTGATGTCCATAGATATGGAGAGTTCGGACACCAGGATCTGGTGGGACTTCTCCAACATGGACTTCTCACCGGCGGAGAGCCCCTTGGCCTGTTCCCGCAGGGCCAGGTTCCGGACCACCTCGGCGACCTGGTAGATGTCGCCGGACTTCAGCTTCTCCTGGTGGTTCTTGAACCGGCGGCTCCAGTTGGAGGGCTCCCGGACGTCCTTCTTGGCCAGGAGTTCGAACAGGTCCTCGACGTCGTCGTGATCGATGGGCGGTCTCATGCCCACCTCCTCGACCTTGGCGGTGGGTACGGAGAGCGTGAGGTCGCCGTGGTTGGTGTGGAGAACGAAGTACTCCGACTCCTCGCCGAAGGCCTTGCGCTTCTCACGGCGGACGATCACGGCGGCACCGTGGTGGGGGTAAATGACGCTGTCGCCGACCTCAAAGGCCATTGTGCTCCTCTGGTGATCGAAGATTGTCCGACATGACCACCTGTCCAGTGTACGTAGCGGGAGACCGGTTCGGGCCCTCACCCGACCGCGGCCTGCGTCGGCACCGTCCGGTGCCGGACGACCCGTGTTTTGTACCAGAGGGTTAGTCAGAATCCACCTCGGACTCCGGGTGTCCGCTGTGACGTTGATGACATGGGTGATGCCGTCCCGCCGCTCTAGATGGGCGCACCCGGGGAAACTCCTGCAGCTCCCCCGGGGCCCGGTCCGAGGCAACTGACTCCACCTTCGAGGTTGATGGGGGGCGAGCGCCGTTGTACCGCGAGGCGCAGGGTCGGGATTCCTCTCTGCGGCCGGTCACGGGGCGATCACATACCGGATCCGACCGCGGGTGGAGCCCACGAGACCTGGGGGCCGGGCCCTGATCAGGCACCATAGCGCTGCTGCCCCCAGTGGAGCCCACGAGACCTGGGGGCCGGGGCTCGGTCCCTCACCTGCTTCTCCTGGGAGCATTCCCGCTCGGTGGAGAAGCGAGTCACGGGAGCCCTCGCCGGGGTGAGAGAACTTGCACCACCATCGCAGCCGGCCGCCGAACCTGATCCGGGGAAGCACGTCCGGCAACGAACATCGCGGATCTGCAGAGCACAGCCTTTCAATTCGAAGGGGCCCTCCGGGGCGGGTCACGAACTCAGACCCCGACCCCGGGCCCCGGTCGTTGTGGATCGACCGGTCGACCTGCACCGTCGCCCACCTACACACCCGACACCTCCGGATCTACTGGGCGTGGAGCTCCCGGCCCTGGTCTCGGTGAACGACCCGCCCTGCAGCTGCTCGCGTGCTCCCTGTCGAACCCGGCTCACACCAACACCCTGGGCCGAGCGACCCACAGCGGATCCGCGTGCTCGAAATCGTGAGGGTCCTCGGGCTTCCTCTCCCGTCTCACCACGCGAACGGCGGTCATTTCCCTTGGCAATGGGCTCGGACCCGCCACCCGACATCAGTCTGGACTAACCCGCTGCCCCCGCGCAGGGCCTGCTGCCCAGCAACGCACACATACTCGTGGGGACTGATTGGCCGGAGCGACTCCGGCTCCCAGTTCGGACGGCACCCCTTCCGCGGGCCCTGATGACGCGGGTCGCGGATCCGGCGCTCAGATTGCCCAGGCCCCGGGGACCTGAGGCACCGGCAAAGCCCACTCCAGGCGCATGGCACCGTGTATCCTCACCGGCGTGCCTACTACGGATGTATCAAGTGTGTTCAGCGGTTCCAACATCCTCGTCACTGGGGGAGCGGGCCTAATTGGGTCGACAATCATCGACCAGCTTATTGAAGCTGGAGCATCCAAAATCGTTGCCCTCGACAACTTGGATCGGGGAACTCGACGCAACATTGAGCGAGCCCTCGCCACCGGCAAAGTTGAATTGGTAGTCGGCGATATACGCGACCGTGCTCTGGTAAGAGAACTGACCGACGGGACCGACTACCTGTTCCACCAGGCCGCCATCAGGATAACCCAGTGCGCCGAGGTGCCGAGGTTGGCCCTCGAGGTTCTCGTTGATGGAACCTTCAATGTAGTAGAAGCAGCCGCCGATGCCACGGTAGAGAAGGTCGTCGTTGCATCATCGGCCTCTGTCTATGGACTTGCTGAAGTCTTTCCAACCACCGAAGACCATCATCCTTGGGACAATCGGACACTCTACGGAGCCGCCAAAGTATTTAATGAAGGCCTCCTGCGAAGCTTTCACGACATGACCGGTCTCGACTATGTTGCTCTTCGGTATTTCAACGTGTACGGGCCGAGAATGGATATCCACGGCGTGTACACAGAGGTACTGGTTCGTTGGATGGAGCGGATAAGTCGTGGGGAACCGCCCCTAATCTTTGGCGATGGGTCACAAACCATGGACTTTGTGTATAGCACGGATATCGCCAGAGCCAACTTACTTGCAGCCATGAGTGACGTAACCGATCGCGTCTACAACGTGGCCAGCGGGATCGAGACGAGTCTTGTCGATCTGGCCGAGGCCCTTTGTTCGGTGATGGGGAGCGACCTTCTGCCAGAGTTTGGGCCTGAGCGATCAGTAAACGCGGTACCCCGAAGACTAGCCGACATCTCGGCTGCATACCGTGACCTTGGATTCCGCGCGACTATTGGGCTCGAGGAGGGACTGAGGCAGTTGGTACAGTGGTGGTCATCCGAGCAGGGAATCAAGTCGGCGGCATCATGAACGCAATCCCCATCATGAGACCTTGGATGGGCGATGCCGAGGCCCAGGCCGTGGCGAATACAATTCACTCTGGATGGGTGGCGCAGGGGCCGCGCGTATCCGAATTTGAGAAGAAGTTCGCTGAGTACATTGGGGTAAATGAGGCGATTGCAGTATCCAGCTGTACAGCGGGACTCCACCTCGCGCTTCATGTGCATGGCATAGGGCCCGGCGATGAGGTCATCGTCCCATCCTTCTCCTTTATTGCCACCACGAACTCGGTGATTTACACAGGTGCCTCTCCTGTCTTTGCTGATGTTGACGAGGTCACAGGAAATCTTGACGTACCCGAGCTTGATCGCGTGCTTGGCCCGCAGACCAAGGCAGTGATGGTTGTTCACCAAGCGGGTGTACCAGCAGAACTCAACCAGATTCGAGCCTGGTGTAAAGCTAGGGACCTCCTCCTGATTGAGGATGCGGCCTGCGCAATTGGTTCGCGCTATGAGTCGTCTCTAATTGGCTCCGATTCCCACCTGGCCGTATTTTCATTTCACCCCAGAAAGCTCCTCACCACTGGGGAGGGTGGAATGATGGTAACGGACAGTTCGGAAATTGCGACACGGCTCCGCCAACTCCGAGAGCATGGAATGTCAGTGAGCGCGGCGGACCGTCACGCCAGCGGCGGCACCACAGTCGAGGCATATCTCGAGACTGGCTTCAACTACCGAATGACTGACATGCAGGCGGCTGTGGGCTTGGTTCAACTGGAAAAGATTGACAGGATAGTCCGTCGACGTAGAGAGCTTGCAGAGACGTATCATCGCCTCCTGGATGACCTCGACGCGGTCCGGGCTGTAACCGATCCGACCTGTGGCGCTACTAACTATCAATCATTCTGGGTCGAACTCCAGGATGACATGGTGGACCGAGGCCATGTGATGTCATTCATGGCGGAACGAGGGATCAGTACACGCCGGGGTATTATGGCGGCCCACTTAGAGTCCGCGTGCAGCCAATTCGCTTCCAAGCCCCTCCCGGTTACCGAGCATCTGACTCGACGGACAATGATCCTCCCCCTCTACCACCAGATGACCTCTGACGACCAGGTACACGTGATTCAGGCCCTGAGTGACGCCTTGACGGAACAACTGTGGCCCAAGTCCTGATAGTCGGGTCCGGGGGACTCGGGAGAGAAACCCTTGCTGCTCTTCGTGAGTCGCCCGAGCGCTTTGAACCGATTGGCTTCCTTGACGACGATCCCGGCCGCCGTGGGATTCTGGTGGACGGGTTGCCGGTAGTGGGGACGGTCGATGAGGTGACCGAGTACCCGGAAGCACAGGTGATCCTGGCCACCGCCAGTCCTTCGAGCTATGGGAGTAGACGCCGTATCGCTCGTCGGCTGGATTTACCCGCTTGGCGCTATACCACCGTGGTCCACCCCAGGGCCTCGGGCCCTCCGGGCGTGGCGATCTCCCAGGGTGCTGTCATTCTTGCCGGATGTGTCGCAACTGCACCAAGTATCGAGATCGGCGCACACTCGGTTCTCATGCCCGGCGTGATCTTGACACACGACTGCACCGTCGGGGCGTTCGCAACTCTGGGCGCCGGGGTGCTCTTGGCTGGCGGTACGAATATCGGAGAGGGCGCCTACCTAGGTTCGGGCTCGATGATAAGGGAGGGCGTCAGTATTGGGCCGTGGGCTCTGATCGGAATGGGTTCCGTGGTTCTACACGATATCCCGCCCGGGGAGGTGTGGGCCGGAAATCCTGCCCGCTATCTTAGGGACTCCGATGAGGAATATGCTACGACAGAGGGCCAACTTTAGAGTGAATTCGCATAACCCATTTGTCCACCCTGAGGCCATATGCGATTCAGACGATGTCGGGAATCGCACACGCATTTGGGCGTTCGCTCACGTGATGAGCGGAGTTCGCATAGGAGGCTCATGCAATATCGGTGAAGGTGTCTTTGTGGAAACCGGGGCGTCTATCGGAGACGGCGTCACGGTGAAGAATGGGGTTAGCATTTGGGATCTGGTCACCCTTGAATCTGAGGTTTTCGTTGGGCCCAACGCTGTCTTCACGAACGACCTCAATCCAAGGGCCTCGGTAAAGAAGAGTCGCGCGGACCTGCTCCCGACACGCGTGTGTCGGGGCGCGACAATTGGCGCCAACGCAACCATCGTGTGTGGCGTAACCATCGGTGAATTCGCAATGGTTGGCGCTGGAAGCGTTGTCACGAGGTCCATTAACCCCTATGAGCTTGTGATCGGAAACCCAGCGCGAGTAGTGGGCTTCGTGTGTGAGTGCGGCCTCCGTCTTGAGGGCGACCTGAAATGTGAGTGCGGTGCGCAGTACATTCTCGGAGATGACAGGCACCTCAAGAGACTCTTATCGAGTGACGAAAAGTAGAGGGCGAGGAATGTCGGATTCCAGAGATAATGAGCTCACTGAATCAGGCCAGACGATGGTACCCTTCTTGGACCTGTCGATTATGCATGCACCCTTTAGGCGTGATTTCGAAATGGCGTTCCAGGAGATTCTCTCATCTTCCCGATTCGTGGGCGGCAGCCGAGTAGCTGAATTCGAAGAGAACTGGGCGGAGTTCTGTGACGCCGGCGCCGCTATAGGTGTGGGCAACGGTACCGACGCCATCGAAGTTATGCTCAGATGCTTGGGCCTTCCCGCTGGCTCCGAAGTCATCGTGCCGGCTAACACCTTCATTGCCACCGTTGAAGCGGTGGATCGAGCGGGTCTCCGTCCGACTCTCTGCGATGTTGATGAGGCAACGCTTCTGGCAACTCCGGAAACTATAGCGAAACAAATCAGTGAAAATTCCCGAGTAGTCCTGCCGGTACACCTCTACGGCGCACTGGCAGACATGGACGGGATATCTAAGTTGGCTGCGGACCACGATCTAATTGTCATGGAGGACGCGGCACAAGCGCACGGCGCTCGACGAAACGGAAAGCCTGCCGGGGCGTTGTCGTTGGCGGCTGCCTATAGCTTCTATCCTGGGAAGAATCTGGGGGCGCTGGGGGACGCGGGCGCGATCACCACCAACGATCCTGAGCTCGAAATGGCGGCACGCCGTATCGCAAATCACGGGGGCTTGATGCGCTACGAGCACGAGATTGCCGGACTCAACTCTCGACTCGATGCCCTCCAAGCCGCTTTCCTGCAAATCAAACTTCCTTCCCTTGAGAACTGGACCCTGGAACGGCGGCGGGCCGCCGCCCACTACCACAGCATGCTCGGGGAGCACCCCCGGGTAGGTCTCGTTTCTCACGGCCCAGACGAGGACCCTGCCTGGCACATCTACCCGGTTCGGGTGCCGGAGCGAGACAAAGTAGCGGCGATGATGCTCGAGGCCCATATTCAAACGGGCGTCCACTATCCAGTCCCTGTTCACTTGACTGGGGCATACTCGCACCTTGGGTATGGGTCGGGTGACCTTCCTGTGAGTGAACGTGCCGCCGCGGAGCTCTTGTCTCTACCGATGTTCCCCGGGATTACGATCGCTCAGCAGGAGCGGGTCGTGTCCGCTCTGGTGCGCGCCCTTTCCACCCTCTGAACTCCCAGGATCTCTAGAGATCAACCCAGGCGCCACCCGCCGAGGTGCTCTCGTCCGCCGCCTCCAGGATCCTGAGAACCTCCACTCCCATATAGCCATCGGTTTCCGGTTGCCGATGCTCATGGATTGCAGAAAAGAACTCGGCGACCATCTTGGAAAGCGCTTCATACTCTGGCAGGGCGGGCGCCACCATATCGCCAATTCTGTATCGAACACTGTCAACTGGAGCGAGGGACCCCGCAGTCACCGGTATATCTATTCCGGAGTTGAACACGGCAACCCGAGTTCCTGGATCTAGGTCATCCCAGAGCACCATCTGCTTGGTACACCCGATTATCGTCGTGCGCACCTTCTTTGGACTCAGCCAGCTCTCGTGCATCTGGGCGATTGCCCCCCCGGGAAACTCCAGTGAGAGATGACCAACGCTAGGTTGACCATAACCAATTGGATCACTCAGGCGTGCACCGACACGGATCGGACGGTAACCATCGGGTAGGACGAATAGGAGGATCGAAAGATCATGAGGGGCTAGGTCCCAAAGAACGTTGACGTCAGGCTGGATACGGCCCAGATTGATTCGGGAAGAATCAAAGAAGAGCATGGAGCCGAGCTCGCCAGAGTGAAAGAGTCTCCGTATTTCACGTACCGCTGCGGTGTAGCAATAGGTATGATCAGTCATCAGAACGAGACCCGCTGACTCAGCTCGCTCACAGAGCTCAAGGGCTTCGGTACTGTTCGTCGCTATCGGTTTCTCAACCAAGACGTGCTTACCGGCCTCAAGTGCACGGGAGGCAAGTTTGGCGTGGGTCGCCGGAGGGGTGGCGATGACTACGGCTTCGATATCGCTCCGAAGAACGTCACCGAAGTCCAAGACAACCTCGGCGGACGGATACCGCCTCTTGATGTCGATAGCTGCATCGGGAGAAGAGTCGCAGACCATCAGGAAGTCCCCGTCTGGTGCGTTAGCGAGATTCCTCGCCAGGTTACGCCCCCAATATCCTCCGCCAACGAGCGCCACAGAAGTCACAAAGCAAACCTACCACAGACGTAGGCTCAGGGGTGTAGCATGGGAGGGCATGCCCCACTCCACGACTTGTCGTCCCAGCGTCGAGCGCGCATCAGAGCGGGCCTATCGTCGGCGCTTGGGTCGAGTGGCTCTGGTACCGACGAGATATCACCTTCATGGTTAGCAGGTCAGAGCGTCGTGGGAGTCCGTCCCTAAGGGAACGGAGTTCCGCGCTCAAGACCTCGAGGCCGGAAGGCGCCTTGCCGATCGCCGCCGGGTTGGTCGTGTCAGGTGCCTCGGCCTATCTCTTCCTGATCGTCGCGGCACACGTGCTCACCGTTGAACAATACGCCACCTTCGGCGTCGCATGGACCATGATCTTCGTAGCTGCGACTGGTCTATTCCTCCCTATTGAGCAGGAGGTAATCCGAGCAATATCTCTCCGTCGGGGTGGGGGGCGCGATTGGCGGGTGGTCCTTAGGCGGGCCTGGATCCTGTCACTCGCCTTCGCGGGAGCTGCGGCAATAGCAGGATTCGCGATGGGCGGACTGTTGGTGTCGCGCTTGCTGGGTGGCGATTGGGTTGTCTACGCAGGTTTTCTCACATCTCTATTTGGGTATGCATTCGGCTACATGGTCCGTGGCGTGCTGGCGGGCACGGAGGATTTCTCACGGTATGGGTTCTATGTTGGCTGGGACGGCCTGTTGCGGGCAGGTCTGGGCGTGGGCGCGGCCATTATCGGACTACGCACGGCGGGGGCTCTCGGCATGGTTGTGGGCCTCAGTTCCGTGCTGGCTCCACTCTCGGTGATTGCCAGCAAGCGTGCTTCGTTCAAGCCAATCGAGGCTGGCACCGACGAAGCGGGCTGGAGTCAATTGACCGCCTCGCTGGGTGCGCTCCTGGTGGCATCGCTCGCCTCTCAGTTCCTCGCCAATGCGGGACCTCTGGCGCTGCAACTCATTGTGGGCAATGAAGAGTCTAACCTCGTTGGGGTATTGTTCGCGGCTCTTGTAATGGCTCGAATACCCCTCTTCATGTTTCAATCTGTACAGGCGGCCCTCCTCCCCAGATTGGCTCGACAGGCGGAGGGGGGACGATTCGCGGAGTTCCGCAAGGCCGTTAGCGTCGTTGCGGGTTGGCTAGGTGTTGCAACCCTGGTCGGGGCAGTCACGGGGGCGGTGGTCGGACCCTTCGCAATTAGGCTCATTTTCGGAAGCCGATTTCGGCTGGGATCGCTGGACCTGGGCCTCCTGTTGCTAATGGTCGGTCTGCATCTGGAAACCCTGACGCTGTCGCAGGGCCTGGTGGCCCTGAAAGCCCAGGTACGAATGGCAATCACGTGGGTCGTGGGACTATTCGTTGCAGTCCTTATGCTCATGACTTCGCTGGAGCCCTTGCATCGGGTTGTCGTGGCCTTGGTCGTGGGTGAGGCGGCGGCGGCCTGTTGCGGGACTATCCTCTTGCGTATGAGCATTGCCAGGGCGTGCCGCGCCGAGTGAAGCTGGAACAAGGCAGGAACCGTTGACAGGGACCAAGCGAGGATGAGTGCAATTGTAGTCGGCACTGTACTTTGGCTCATCTTCTTGATTCTTCCGGCACTTCCAGCGGCGATCTTGGTGTGGCGTCGGACAAGCTTGAGTCGTGCAGCGATCGTTGCAACGGTCCCACCGGTGTCCTTGGCAATGAATTTTCTTCTTGTCTACCTTTTGCCCGGCAAATTGCTAGGAAGGTGGTCGATTGGGGTGTACCTCGGCCTCCTCCTGTCAATGGCCTACTTGGGTGTCCAAAGGGCGGAATCCAGCTCTGATGCTGAGACGAATAGAGCTGGCAGAGTATCGGGCAAGGTTGGAGTTCTTGGCATTCTATTGGCAATCGTCGCTGCGGGCGTGGTGGGAAGCGCACTGTGGATTCACGCCCTTCCCAACCTCTCGCAGGCACCACCCAACTTTGACGGGGCCCAGCACGGTTTCCTCACCGCTCGGATCGTGGCGACGGGCTCCGCTAGGTCATCCACTATTGCCCTGACGGGCCCAGCAGGCCTGTCTGCCTCGGCGGGATACTACCCCCTCGGTCTGCACACTACGGCCGCGATGGTGGTGATACTAGGTGGGATCGGCGTGGCGATGACGCTCAACATAGCGGTCATACTCTTTACGGCGTGGATACTTCCAGTTGGTGCTGTGGCCTTTTTGCGTGAACTCGTTCCAAATCGCGTGATCGTGGCCGCGGCCGGCGCGATTTCCGTTGTCGCAGTGCAGCCGTTCCCATACAAACCAATAGGTTGGGGCGGGATTCCCTTGATAGCAGGGATGAGTATGGCGCTTGGCGTGGCGGCACTGCTGATAACAGTGGTGCGGCGGCGTTCCCGAAGGTTCGCGGCGTTCGCATATGCCGGGGGGGCGTCGGCTGGACTGTTTTACACCCATAACACAGAGTTCGTGCTCGCCGGCGTACTTGGTGTCGCCGTCGTCCTCTTCGACGAGGTTGGGTCCGTAGCGGTACTGAAGGAGCGTTTTCGTGACGCGCTCCAAGGTCTTTGGCGGGTCGCGGCTGTGATGGTGGTTCTGGTCTTGCCGGTCCTACCGGAATTGGTTCGGGGAGGGGCCGAGCGGGTGTCGTTTGACGACACACCGCTGGCAGAGCCCCTTTTTGCTCTTGGACAGTTGATCTTCCTGGACGTGGGAGGTGTGCGACAGGGATTGCTTGTTATCTACGCAATCGTTGGTATGGCAATTCTTCTTCGCGCGAATCGTCCGGTGTTACCCGGCATGGCGTTGGTGCTGGGCCTCGTGGCATTCTGGACTGCAACCACCGATAACCCCGTTAGTGCTGCTCTGTCGTTTCCTTGGTGGCGGCAGTTCGAGCGCGTGGTCTACGTGGAGGCACTGCTTGCGGGTCTCGCCTCGGCAGTGGCGATTGGTACCCTGATCGAGTTCCTTTGGGGTGCCCGGAGGCTGGTCACGCGTGGAATCGGGGTACTGGCGGTGGTGGGTGTCACAGTAGTGTCTCTTTGGTTGCCGGGTATTCATGCCGGACATACGATTGTCTTTCGCTCATATAGGTTCTACTCGCCGTTGTCAGCTTCGTCACTTAAGGGCTTTGAAGTGGCAGCGGAACACGCTGGCGACGGCGGAACGGTCGTTACGGAATGGAATCGTGACGCCAGCCTCTGGGTCTATGCGTATACGGGCGCGTACTCACTATTTGGTATTGGTGTTCCCGATAACTCTGTGGACAAGACGCGAGAGGATCGTATAGCGATCCTTGACGGCATCGTCAGAGCGGGTGTGGATCCCCTCGAGGACGAATTGCTACGGAAGTACCGTGTTGGTTCAGTGTACTTCGACGAGCACACTTACTACGGGTCAGACCACTCACTAACCCGGGAAGACCTAATGAATGCCCCAGGGCTTCGTGAGGTGTTTCATGAGGGCTCTGTTAGTGTGTTCGCAGTGGATATCAGTCCCTAACCGTTCCGCACCTACTCGCGATGAGTGGTGGCAAGAAGGGATTCGTAGGCCTCCAGGTGCTGCTGGGCAACTCGCTCGATCGAGAAGTTCTCCAGCACGAAGGCGCGCCCGGCGCTACCGATTTTTTGTCGGCGAATGGGATCGGTTAGGAGCCGCGCGGCCTCGTCGGCGAGTTGCGCTTCGTCACCATGACGCACCAGAACCAAGTGTTCGTCTCCCAGGAGACGAAGGCCAGGAAAGTTGTCTGGATCGATATCGCTGATGACTGGCAGGCCCGACGCCATTGCCTCCAAGCTTGCGGTGCCGAGGCCTTCGCGTTGGAGATCGTGCATTTCCATGGTTGCCTCGGCGAGAAACTGGGTGATCTCTCCTTTGGTGACTGCACCAGTGACGATCAGATCGTCGGCTATTCCAAGACGGTTGGCTTCTTGCCGATAGCGTGTGTCGTGTTCTCCTCCGACGATTACACACTGAAAGTTCAGACCGCGGTGTTGGAGGGCAGCGACCGCGCGAACGAGGGCTACGCGGTTTCGGAAGGGTGTGATGTGGCCCACCGAGAGGAGGATCGGTCGCTCATCTAGGCCGTAGGCTTTTCGTATGTTGTTGGGAGTGTTGTGTTCAGAAAGGTTGGTGAACCTCGTGGTATCTATTCCGACCGGAATGAAGACGAGGCGCGAAGTGGGTGTCTTGTAGCGACGCCGAACGTACTCGAGCATTCGCTTGTCCATGATTACTACGTTCGAGCGCGCCAGGTCTATGGGGAGCCTGATACATGTTCTATCGATGGCCGCGAAGATCGAGCCGATCACCGGATTGTCGTGCTCGAGCCTCGCGTGCACGGAGGTGAGGTGTGGTACGTTGTGGCGGCGGGCGTACCATGAGGACAGGAAGGCCAAATCGAAGAACTGGCCGTGTTGGTGGATTACCTCAGGCGCGAAGTCGTCGAGCATGCGGTTGAAGCGTCGTCGGTTTCGCGCCGGTAGGACGAAACGAATGTCGTAGTCGAAAGCGAGTCGACTTCGGGGCAGGCGCCACGCGGGTAGTCGATGAACGTCCACCGATCCGTGAACGATCTCGTGAGCGGGAGCATCACCGTAGCTGGCGGTTACGACCAGGACCTCATGGCCAGATGCGGCGAAACTCCTTGCCAACTCATCTGTGAGGTGACTGCTCCCGGTCGGACGCGGTGGGAAGAAGTTGTTTACTAGAGCGATCCTCACGCTGATCGTCGTGCCAGAGCGACTGGGGGCATGTCGATGAATTCTACCGCCCCGAGGTCCTGAGTAAAGGACCCGGCCACTGCGCGAGCTGAGGTGTGGGCGCCCAGAGTCCGTCTTCGGGGATGTTGGTGATTGGGCGAGGCTGCCAGACCCGTTGGTGGAAGAGGGGCCGTTTTGTCCGAGGGAGCGGGTGTGACCGTATCGGAGGTAGGTGCAACTCGGTCGCTGAGCGGGCGGTAGGCTCCGTTTGGTGCCTCGGAGGATGCAGTGACGTCGTTCGGTCCGAGGGCACGGTCGGCGGGGAGGTCAGGTGAGCTTCGTCTGGGAGGGGGAACTGGCGATGTGCGGCGGAGCAGGAGAGGTTCGTCCGCCGGCGGACCCGGGTTCGTTGCCGAGTCTGGAGTGGCTCGGGTCGGATCCCGGCGTGTAGCCCGAGATTGTCATTCGGCTCGTGGTCTTTATGGAGATCACGGATTCGTCCGAGCCGATGGTGATGTGAGGCTTCGGGCCTGTGTAGCTCGGTGGGGACCTAACCTCAGAGAACACCAACCCCGATGGCATGACCGTGGACCTGACCCTGCTGCAACCGATCCTGAGTGAGACCTCCGAACTGAGTGAGCGCTTCGAGGCCGCCGGTCACACGCTCTACCTGGTGGGTGGTCTGGTCCGGGACGTCATGGCGGGTCGCCCCTTGGACAACGACATCGATCTGACCACCGATGCCGAGCCCGAGGAGACCAAGGCCCTGCTGGCCGGGTGGGCGGACGCCCTGTGGACCCAGGGGGAGCGTTTCGGGACCATCGGCTGTACCCACAACGGGATGGTCATCGAGATCACGACCCACCGGGCGGAGTTCTACGATCCGGCCTCGCGCAAGCCCCGGGTCCGGTTCTCCCGGGCCATAGAGGCCGATCTCTCGCGGCGAGACTTCACCGTCAACGCCATGGCCATCAGGCTTCCCGACGGAGAGCTGATAGATCCTTTCGGCGGTGGGGCCGACCTGGCCGCCGGAGTCCTCAGGACTCCGGGGGAGCCCACCCTCTCGTTCGGTGACGACCCCCTGCGCATGCTGCGGGCGGCCCGATTCCACGCCGGATACGGGCTGCGTCCCTCTCCGGAGGTGGAGATGGCCATGGCCGCCATGGGGGAGAGGCTCGAGATCGTCTCGGCCGAGCGGGTCCGTGACGAGTTGGACAAGCTCCTGGTCCTGGAGGATCCCGTCCCGGGGTTGGATCTGCTGGACCGGACCGGCCTCATGGGGAGAATCGTGCCGGCCTATGGCGATGAGAGCTGTCCGGCCGGGCCGCATTGGCCGGGTGTGGTCGGTCGGATGCCTCCCTCAGCGCGGTTGAGAAGGAGTGCCTTCTTCGTCCGTCTTTGGCGGTGTCGGGGCGAGGGGGGCCTGAGGTCCGAGTTGGGCCGTCTGAGGTGGTCCAGAGCGGATCAAGCCGGGGTGGAACGTCTGCTCGGGGCTCTGGAGAGGGTCATGCGAACCGTGGGCGACCGGGATGGGGTCGGCGGTTGGACCGACTCGGACACCCGTCACCTGGCCGCCCTGCTGGACGGGGATCTCGAATCGCTGGCCGCCCTGGTCGCTGATGAGGCGTTCCTCGGCCCCGATCAGGGTGCCGTGCTCAGGTCGCGCTGGCAGGACCTTGCCGCACGGGAAGACCTGTCCCGGATGGACATACCCCTGAGCGGCAGCGACGTCATGAGTGTTCTCGGGATCGGTCCCGGAGAGGAGGTGGGTAGGGCGATCGGACACCTCAAAGAGCTCCGCCTCGCCCGGGGACCGATGTCCAGGGACGAGGCGGAGCTCGAACTTCAGCGGTGGTTCACCCCCGACTGAGCGGGTGATGGGTGGGGTCGGGAACTCAGTCCCGTCCGAGGTGGAGGTCCTGCACCATCTCCCGGGCCGCCTCGTCGCGGTACTGCACCGGCGGAGACTTCATGAAGTAGGCCGAGGGGCCCTCCATCGGGCCGGCCACGCCGCGGTCCAGACCGATGCGGGCGCAGCGCACCGCGTCGATGATGACCCCGGCGGAGTTGGGGGAGTCGTGGACCTCCAGCTTGAGCTCCACGGTCAGGGGAACGTCGCCGAAGTTGCGTCCCTCCAGGCGGATGAACGCCCACTTGCGGTCGTCCAGCCACGGCACGTGATCGGAGGGGCCGATGTGCACGTCGCGGTCGCTGATGCCCTGGTCGATCTGGCTCGTCACCGACTGGGTCTTGGAGATCTTCTTGGACTTGAGCCGGGACCTCTCGAGCATGTTCATGAAGTCCATGTTCCCGCCGAAGTTCAACTGGTACGTGTGGTCGATGGTGGTGCCACGATCCTCGAACAGCCGGGCCAGGGTCCGGTGGACGATGGTGGCACCGACCTGGCTCTTGATGTCGTCTCCGATGATCGGGATCCCGGCCTCGGTGAACTTGGCCGCCCACTCGGGGTCGGAAGCGATGAACACGGGGATGGCGTTGACGAAGGCCACACCGGCGTCCAGGCAGGCCTGGGCGTAGTACTTCTGGGCCCGCTCGGAACCCACCGGGAGATAGGAGACCAGCACCTCGGCCCCTGAATCGCGTAGAGCCTGGGCCACGTCCACGGGCTCGGCCGGTGACTCCTCGGAGGTCTCGCGGTAGAACTGGCCGAAGCCGTCGAGGGTGGGTCCCCGCTGCACGGTCACTCCGGTCTCGGGGACCTCGGCGAACACGATCGTGTTGTTGCATCCGGCACCGATGGCCTTGGAGACATCGAGGCCCACCTTGGTGGCGTCGACGTCGAAGGCGGCGACTATGTCGATGTCACCGACGTGGTAGCCCCCGAGCTCGACGTGCATGAGCCCCGGGACCTGCTGGTCGACGGGGGCGTCCTTGTAGAACTCGATGCCCTGGATCAGGGAGCTGGCGCAGTTGCCCACTCCGGCGATAGCCAGTCGTATGGTCATGTTGTTGCCTCCTGAGCGACCGCGGGGCGGTCGGATGGAATGGGGGCCGGGTGGCCCTGGGGATCGGCGCCGGAGGTTCCGGCAGCGGGGGATTCGGCGGCGGTGACCGCCGGACCGGTGGGCAGGACGGAGTCCAGCCAGCGGAGTTCCTGGTCCACCGAGACGAGCTGGACGCTCAGTTGTTCGCTTCGGTAGCGGTTGCTCGATCCGGTGGCGATGGCGTGGTCGATCTCCGTCCTCCGTCGGCGAAGCAGTTCAATTCGGCGCCGGAACAGCCGCTCCCGGTCGAAGTCCCCCACGAGGTGGATCATGGAGACCTTCCAGGGGAAGACCCGGTCGTCGACGGAGTCGTCGTTGAGGAGTTGCACCAGGCGCCGACGTCCGGCCTCGGTGAGGCGATAGGCCTTGCGGGACCTTCCGGCCCGTGGGGCCTTGACCCGGCGGTTGCGGAAGAGGAGGGCCTCACCGTCGAGGGAGCCGGTCATGGGGACCTGGGGCCGGAAACGGCGGCCCTCGGGCACGACCTCCACCATTCCGGCCCGGGCGAGGCGGTTGAGGGCCGGGTAGAGCGAACCGAAGGAGGTCACGCCCTCGGCGCCGGGAAAGCCCTCGATGCGCTTCTTCAGTTCGTAGCCGTGGAGTTCGGCGTCGACCAACTGGCCGAGGAGGACGAGTTCGAGCACACGAGCACTATATCGATCCGATACATCGATTCGCAACAACTCTCGGCCGGTTCAGGGCTCGGGGTGGGTCACGGGATTCCCATGACCTCCGGGCACCGCGACGGGCGACGGCGAGCGGTACCCTGCGGTCGTGGCACCGAGGCCGAACGCCGAGTCCCGGGCCCCCGTCGTGGGTACCGGCCATGTCGACTACCGACTTCAGCGTCAGACGATCCTGGATCTGGTGCGGGAGGGTTCGGTCTCGCGGGCCGAGGTGTGTGACGCCCATCCCGAGTTGCTGCGCGTGGCCCGCAACTGCGCCCCGGCGGTGGAGGAACTCTGTCCCATCTGTGAGAGGACGGAACTGGTCACGGTGCAGTACGCCTTCGGCCCCCGACTGCCCCCGGGGGGGAAGACGATCCTGAGCGACAGGGAACTGGCCCGGATCGATGCCCGCTCGGGGGTGTTCGACTGCTACGAGATCGAGGTCTGCCCCACCTGTGGGTGGAATCATCTCCTCCGGCGATTCAACGTCGGGCGTCGTTGACCGTTGCGGAGAACCGCGACGGCTGTCGCGGGGTGAACCCATACAATCCGCGTCCCGGGGCCTGATCCCCGCTCCCTGACGGGTCGAGTTTGCGCGGAACCAGCTTGTGAGGACCTCCTTGGCAGCAAGATCAACACGTCGTGGTCGCCGTCGGGGACCACGCTGGGGTCGGATCCTCTACTTCCTGCTGCTGGCGGCCATCGGTTCTCTGACCATCGGGCTGTGGCTCCTGAGCCGCCTGGAGCTTCCCGATGCCGGGGCCCTGGACGACCAGACGACCATCGTGCGGGATCGCAACGGCGTGGAGATCGCCCGGTTCCACGCCGAGGAGAACCGGATTCCCCGGACCCTCGACGAGATCTCCCCGGTGATGATCGACGCCGTGGTGGCGGCGGAGGACCGGGACTTCTTCACCCATCCCGGTGTGGATCCGGTGGCCATAGCCCGGGCCGCCTGGGCCGATGTCCGAAGCCGTGGTGCCCTCCAGGGTGGGTCGACGATCACCCAGCAGTATGTGAAGAACGCCTTCCTGACCAGCGACCGCACCCTGGTGCGAAAGCTGGAGGAGGCCGCCCTGGCGATAAAGCTGGAACGGGAGATGTCCAAGGAGCAGATCCTCGAGGGGTATCTCAACGTCATCTACTTCGGGCGCGGCGCCTACGGGGTGGAGGCCGCCGCCCGGGTCTGGTTCGGTGTGGGCGCCGCCGACCTGGACCTGGCCCAATCGGCCTATCTGGCGGGTTTGATCCGGGCCCCGGAGGCGGCCGACGTCAGTCGACCCGACCAGATGGAGGTGGCCTACCGTCGCCGCCGATCGGTACTCGAGGCCATGAGGGAAATGGGCACCATCACCCCCGATGAGTTCGACACGGTGAACGCCCTCCCCATCGAGTCCTACACCCTGCCCCGGTCGGCCGGCTCCTCCGTGGAGATCAGCCAGGCCGGAATCGGCCTGGAGTACTTCGTGGACATGGTGCGGGCCCGCGTGGCCGATGAGTACGGCAACCGGTTGCTCTTCCGGGGGGGACTGGACATCGTCACCACCCTGGACGTGAACCTGCAGAGGGGGGCTTGGGACGCCATGAGGGAGTACCTCACCGGACCCAATTCGCCGGAGGGCGCGACCGTCGTGCTGGACGACAAGGGGGCGGTGGTGGCCCTGATCGGTGGCCGGAACCGTGATGTATCCGAGGTGAACCTGGCCCTGGGGACCGCCGGAGGGGGATCGGGACGTCAGCCGGGATCGGCCTTCAAGCCCCTGGTGCTCACCGAGGCCCTGCGACAGGGGCTCACGCTGGACACCGTCATTGACTCCCCGGCCACCATCACCGTGGGAACCACGGAGAACGGCGAGCCGTGGACCGTGTCCAACTACGACGATCGTGAGCACGGTCCCCTGACCCTGGAACAGGCCACGGTGGTGTCCTCGAACACCGTCTACGCCCAGGTGATTGATCGCATAGGACCTGAAGCGGTGGTGGGAACGGCCGCCTCAATGGGAATCTCCGCCCCCCTGGATCCGGTGGACTCGGTGGCCCTGGGAACCCAGGAGGTCTCCGTACTGGACATGGCGGTGGCCTACTCCACCCTCGCCCACCGCGGGGATCTCCGTCCGTCCCACATCATCGAGAGGATCAGCGACCGGGAGGGGAACGAGATGGAGGCGTTCACCCTCGAGGCCGAGAGGGTCATCGAGCCCAGCGTCGCCGATGAGGTCACCCGGGTGTTGGAGAAGGTGATCTCCGAGGGCACCGGTCGGGCGGCGGCCGTTTCGGGTGTCCCGACCGCCGGCAAGACCGGGACCACCCAGAACTACGGCGATGCGTGGTTCGTCGGGTACACCCCGAGATTCACCGCGGCGGTGTGGGTCGGATACGCCGATTCGAACCGGGCCATGGTCGATGTGCTGGGGGTGCCCCGGGTGACCGGGGGGAGTATCCCGGCCCGGATCTGGTCCCGGATCATGGAATCGGCTCACGTGGGGATCGATCCCGGCGCCTTCCCCGCGGCCCCACCGGAGGGGTCCTGATCTCCCCTCTGGTCCCCGGTCTCAGGGGTCCTGATCTCCCCTCTGGTCCCCGGTCTCAGGGGTCCTGATCTCCCCGGGTCCCCGGTCTCAGGGGTCCAGGGGGCGGTGGGGATAGTGGGTGCGGCACGAGAAGCACCACCATTCGGG
>Ga0256841_1001655_pt1 | contig 18688 bp, 6 predicted proteins | sample 356308metaG_FD_185971 | JGI IMG/M metagenome (GOLD analysis project Ga0256841, IMG submission 185971) | Hydrothermal vent microbial communities from Mid Atlantic Ridge, Atlantic Ocean - 356-308 | ecosystem: Environmental > Aquatic > Marine > Hydrothermal vents | place: Atlantic Ocean: Mid... | reverse complement strand
GGTTATTACGGTCATGCAAGCTCTGGAACAGTCTACGTAAAGTACAATGATCAGGAATACGGAACTCTTTATATTGATGCTGGTATGGCTGATGAAAATGGGAACCCTAATGCTACCGCATCTGCCTCAACACCGCTTCCTCACATTGGATTTGGAGAGATTTCTGCTCTCAGCGATTCTGATGCAGACGGATCCGTGGATACTTTTACAACTGATGGATCGGTAGAGCTTTTGCCTGGTGCTCTCGTGGGGTTGAGGATAAATCCTGATATCAACCAGGGTGAGACCTTTGAGGTAAGATCAAACTCCGCTGATACCATTACTGTGGTAACCCCCAATGAGAATGGTGTTGCGTTTGAGGATGTGGCTTCGGTGGGGGATACGTATTGTGGTTGGTATGTGTTTGGGAACGTGGTTTTCAGGCGTGGGGGTAATCTTGTGCTTGGAGACCACCTGAAGGTACTGGATACAATGAATATTGGCGAATATGGGCTTTTGACCCATTATTCCACGAGGCAGGGTTTTGAGCCTCTCATTGATCTTGAGGTAAAGGACCTGGTTATTGATTCCACTGGGAGAATAGATGTTAGTGGTATGGGTTACCCTGGTGGCAAAGATTACAATGAGTCAGGTAGAACCCTTGATTATGAATACGGATCTACCCGAGGAGCAGGGGGAAGCTACGGTGGCCTTGGGGCTCATTATTCCAATGGTATTCCCAACGGCGTATATGGTGATCCCCAGGATCCTGTTTATCTCGGTAGTGGTGGTGCAGCTTGGAACTATGAGGATGGTGGTAATGGAGGTGGAAGGATATTTATAAATGCCACTTCGCTAATCGTAGATGGAAGTATACGTGCAAATGGAGAGGCTGGCAGTGGTAGCGCTGCTGGTGGAGGCTCAGGAGGGACTATAAATATCACCACTGGTACCCTATCTGGCACTGGGACCATTGAGGCAAGAGGTGGTGGAAGATCATCCAATGGCGTAGGTGGTGGAGGTGGGAGAATTGCTATTCAGTTCAACCAGTCCAGTCTACCTGCGACCAACATAACCTCTTCAGGTGGTTCGGGGTATTATGGAAGCGGAGAAGACGGTACGGTGGTGATCAATGGCTCTGAGCAATAGGGCGTGGCTTAAAGTTTAGTTAAAATACATGTAATTGCTTGAGATTGATGATACTCGGCTTGTTGCTAAATTTCTTTATGGGGTATGTGAAAACTTTTATAAGAAGTAGCTGAGACGGTTTGAAATGAAAATAAATGTAACCGGTTGAAATTGTAAGACGCTAAAACGTTATATTTTTCCTTCATTTTTTCGTCCTGTTTAGGTGGACATTTGAAAGAAGCTTACCCTTGTGAAATGGTGGTGAGGAGATGTGGAAAACCGATGAATCGGTTGAATGATAGATATCGGGTCCCATACCCACGGCTGAAACCGTGGGCTATCCGGAGATGGGCAACCCCGAGTTGTGATCAAGCTAGCTAACAGATTTATCCGTGGGGGTGAGTCATTTTCCGCCAATCGCGAGATACTCAATGGCGAATATGAAAGGAGGTGATAAAGTTTTACACGGAAAATGTCAGGATAGATGGAATAGATTGTGACAGAGAAAATGCACCTGAACCGGTGCGAGTTTTGCCAGACCAAGCTTTTTTTATGGAAGGAGGACACTGAAATGAAAGCTAAGTTTCTCACGGTGGTATTGATCTTAAGTTTTGGACTCTTTATAGGTTACGCCTATGCGAGTGGAGTAGGCCCATCCGAACCCTATTCTTCCTGGTGTAATGCTGGCTATGGTGAGGACGTAAATAGCGGAGATACTTACGCTTATTATAGTGATAGTATTGGATCCGCTGAAGCGAGGGCCAATGGTTGGGAAATAGGAACACATGCGGGCGCTATCGTGAGTACAGCGCATCCCGGCGCCGACCATTGGTCTGATGCATGGTTTGACCAGCAATTCAAAGTTATTGCTGCTGGTGGAGCCAGCATCACCTTTTCATGGGACGGTTGGATGGAAATTAGCCCTACGTATACACCAGAGAATGGTTGGGGAGAGAACCAGGCGTCGGTTCACTTTAGTCTATCGGTGTGGGATGACCTTTCTGGAGACTCTGATGGCGCCGGAGACACAATCACGCTAAGCAGTGACTCGTATTCCCAAAACTATCTGGATAGCTACACCTTTACTCATTATTTCTCTGAAGACGATATCGGCAAGACCTTCTTCGTCGGGGGATACCTCTGGACCGCTGTTTCAAGCAATATAGTTGATTACGATGGAGATATTGGACTTGATTCTGACTTCTACAATTCCCTGAAGATTACCGATGTCTCAGGCGGCATAGCTGCTGTGCCTATCCCCGGTGCTATATGGCTTTTTGGTTCAGGATTGATGGGCTTGGTGGCCATGCGAAGGCGAAAACTGACCTTGTAATCCTTGAAATTCCTCAGATCTTGCAAAAGGTCCACACATTTCGTATTAATAACATCTGCTTGGGGCTGTCTGCACAGCCCCACACCCACGGTTGAAACCGTGGGCTATCCGGTCATGTAGGGTGGGCTGTGCCCACCTTCTACTGCCCCCTTTTTTAAAGGGGGCGGAGGGGATTTAAGCAGTCTGTTTTGGCCTTGGTTTGGTAGAGTAGACCATGTCCATCTTCTACTTGTCTAAGGCTCGATACTGCATCCTACTTTTCCGTAATCATCCGCAAAAGCTCCTACGTCGTCGCTGTCAACAGAATTATCCCCATTTAAATCAGCATCGGAAGAGGAAGCAAGAAAAGCGTCAACAAATAACGCAAGATCATATCCGTCCACGTCGCCGTCCGTGTCCATGTCTGCCACGCATGAAAAGAAGGTTGTGAACTGAACAGTGGTAATGCTCCCGAGCCATGTCCCGCCCCAATCGTTGGTATCAAGACCGAGCATGTAACGGGTCCCTTCTTCCAGCGCATCTGCCTGCTCGACTTGGTGTTTATCGGCAGGGATGTCATTTTCATCACGAAAATGGAAATAGACCTCTCCTCCCGTATCAGCACTAAGGATTCTCACGTAATCCCAGGTGCCGGCGCTGAAATCAAGAAGTGGCGTGGTAGATACTCCGGTTTCCCCGGGTTGCGGTGATTCCACGGTAAGATAACCGGGGAAATCGGCCTCGGTGTAATCGGGGACATCTATCTTTACCCACAGTGGAGAAGGAGTTTGTCCTCCGCTATTTACGGCTAAGATCACCCTGTACTTTCCCGGCACGTAGTCTAACATGAGGTCACTCAAGCTATCGTAATTTCCCTCTTCCATCCTTGCTTCGTCGCCCTCAGTGGGTATTTCGAGAATAATCGGGGAACTGCCGGTGCTCGCAAGAGGCTTGACCATGGTTCCCAATTCAAAGGTTTCCCCGTCCCGCGGCCAGCAGATAAGTTTCGCTCCCCACAAGGAATCTTCCAAATCCCCGCTTTCGGGCTGATCTGCTCCGCGGTAGATCTCGAAATGATACGACGTGTACGCGTCATCAGGGTTGTACGTTGACGATGCATCAGCAGGGTCAGAGCCGTGTTTATATTCCCACCAGTTGCTCTCACCGTCTCCATCTGCATCATCTCCCCAGGCCACGTCATCGATGCCGCTTATACTGTCGTTCGGATCCATATCGGCTATCGCCTGTTCCCAGTCATCCGGCAGGCCGTCCGTGTCAGTATCATTTACCGGTGGAGTCCCAATATTTATCTTTTCAAAGGTTCCCCTGCTTTCAAAGCCAATAGTAACTGTATCCTGCATGCCAAGGCCTGTTCCGGTTACCTGCGCGCTCCTCGTGTATTCAACCGATGGGTCTGAAAGCACAATCGCGTCAGCCGTATCCGGCGAACCAGGCACCACAGATACAAGTGGAATTTCCACCCTGTAGGAATAAGGACCACCTTCCGCATCAATTTCCTGCAAGGGTGCGGTCACCACGAAAGGATCACCCACGGTGGGGGTAAATGTCCAGGTAATGTCCCCGCTGGTTAGCTGTGTACCATTGTCATAAACCTTCCCGTAAATGATAATTCCCGGTTCCGGGATGTGGGCATAGGACAGCCCGGCAGCGATCAGGACCAGGAAGAGAGAAGCTGTGAGCATCCAGCACCTGCCAATTGTTGTCAGGAGTGGGTATTTCCTCTTCCTCCCGGTTATTCCAGGTATGGTAGTCTCAATTGTCCCTCTTTTTTTTCTTCGCATGGCTCCTCTCCTCGCATATGATATTTTTCCGGTGGGCACAGCCCATCCTACGTGGATGTCTTTGTGGTGGGCAGAGCCCACCCTACAGGTACATCTTTAAGGTGGGCACAGCCCACCCTACGGGTGCTACTCTCTGGTGGGCACAGCCCACCTTACGTATCCACCACTCCTTATTTCCGGGGAACTGGTGGTGGTACATTGACATTTCCGTTTCTTCCCGGCATCGGTCTAATCGGGTGAACTGTTGTCCCTTTTCTCGCGTTCATTTCCTTTATGAGTTCTGCGAGCACTTGCTCATTTACCTTGATATGGCTCTTTTCCTTTACCTCTTCTATGAACTCCTTTCGCCTCTTTTGAAGTTCCTCCCGCCGAATCCTTCTTTTAAGCATTGGTGCAAGCTCTTTTAGGTCTCTTCTTATGGCCGAACGTCTCCCAATAAGCATGATCACGTGAAAACCATCATCTGTTTCAATAACCGTGTCTGCCACCTGGCCGGTTTCCTTGAGCTTGAAAGCCGCTTCCACCAGGGCCTTATCTATTCCCATGGGTTTTCCATCCTTGTCAAAAAAGCCTGTATCGCCCTTTCGGTATTGCCGCGGCCGGTCTGAATACTTTCTTACCAGTCGAGCAAAGGCAAATCTCTCGTTTTTCTCCTTTCGAACTTCAGCTAAAATCTTTTCTACAAGTTCTTTCTTTTCTTTTCTCTCTTTCTTGTCTGCCCCCTCTGGCACAGAAATGAAAATATCAGCCACCCGGACCTGTTCAGGTCTCGAAAATATATTTTTATGTTCATTGAAATAGGCCTGGAGGTCCTGTTCCGTTATCTCTTTTTCCCGTATCGGTTTATCAACGTTTTCCTCGAGGAGCTTGCGCACGATTATTTGCCGGATCCTTCGCTGCACTTCAGGGTCCTGGTCCAGTTTCAGGTGCATCGCCTCCTGGTAAAGCGCCTTGGCGGTAAGCATCTCGTTTAAGCGGCTTTTTACCGCGCGTTCCGATATCCGGCCAAATCGCCGCGTGGGTCCCGTATCCAAGTACTTCTTGAAATCATCCACGTGTATTTTTTCATTTCCCACGGTTGCAACCACCGGGTTTGATGCTTTTTCCGGTTTTGTAGCCTCTTTGGATTCTTTAGTGCCTTCTTTCTTCCCCTGTTGGGTACAGCTACCCGCCAGGCAAAGAAAAGCAACTACAACAAGTATTAATGTAAGGCTTTTCGTGCGATTCAATTTTTTCTCCTTCTGCAATTTATCCTTAAGCCCACAACAAATAAGGTATAACTAATAACGAGTAACGAATAACTACCAACTAATTCCCCGAATACGCATATGTCTCGAAGAACAGCTTGATATCTGACACACCGTTGCCGGTCCTTTCACCCTGTCCTCCCGGGGCAAGCGGGCCGTAGATGAAAGTGTCAAGCCCTTCATCCGGGTCGTAGAGCAGATTTTGCCCGGGGATAATCAGTAACCACCGCGTATTCCATACCGAGCGTCCCACCAGGCGGCTATCAAATTTCATCTCCGATTCATTTAAGTATCCACTGTCATGGTATGCCCTGAAATCAGAGTGCCGCCTTATCTGGAACATCTCGTCAAATATGGTATCCACTTCCGGTATCCAACCGGGATTGTTCTGGAGCTCCGTTTCCACAATGGGGAAGGGAAGCGGCATCTTTTGGTCAACCACGTGCCACGTGCGCACCTCGTCGCTGTAATAGGATGGACTCCGGATCACATCCTGGCCCACGGGTACGAGGTAGACCCTTGGGGTCTGCGCCAGACCCACGCTGTTGTAATTGCTGAACCATACTCCTACCGCCCGGACCTTCGTGGCAAAGTTGGTGGCGGAATAGTACGAGTCTCCGCCTCCAAGGGGCCATCTGAAGAAGTTAAGCCCGGACGTGACGGTGGTGGAAAACGGTATAACGATACCAGGCTGTGGGGTTCCCTCGGGTGCAAACGGGCGACAGTATCTTCTAAATTCCGGGATATCCCAGAGATTATCCACACGGTAGTCCTCAAGCACCTTTTGCCAGGTATCATTGGATCCCTCATCCATACGGATTCTGAAAAGTTCCTGTCTCAGCGAGAATCGGTTCGTCTCAATCTGGGGGTTGTTGAATCCCATCTGGCCCTTTAATACCTGGAAGTTCTGCCACATGCGCTTCATTGGGTCAGCCAGGCCTGTGCCGGTAAGGGGTTGGCCGTTCTGTATTGTACCGATGGTACGCTGGCGAACAATATCGGTGAGAAACGCCTCTCCTGCCTTGGAATCCTCGTCCAGTAGAGCCGTCTCATAATCATAGGCCTTTGCAGCCAGGTAGACGTAACGTGCAGCCATATCCAGTTGAGCCTTGTACTTCTGGAGCGCATCGTTTCTAAAGATGCGGAACGTCATGTCTTTATACCGGTAATTAACAATCTGTGCCGCCGTTTGCTTCCGGAACCTCAGTCTTTCTTCCAGGAGCCTCTGGCCCTTGGTGAGTGCCCTCAGGTAGTTTCTCGCCGCCTGTTGCATGGCTTCAACAAGATTTTCAATCTCATAGTGCAGGGTAGCCTCTGAACGAACCAGGTTTTCAAGCTGCAGGAGTTGCTGTTTTACAGCAAAGTCCCCCCTGAGGCTGGTTAGCTTAATGTTGGTTTCAAGCGACGTAATTTCTTTGTCCTGCTGGTTTTCAAGTGTTGCTACTACCTTGTTATCGGCAGATATGTTATATGACTGCGTTATCGTGGAAGCCAGGGTAAGGGCGATTCCGCGCAATGCGAACATGGTGTCGGTGGCCAGTCCTATGACTTTTGGAATCACCTCCATCGCAGCGTTACCTATAAGCGTTGCGATTTTGGCGGCGGTCCTCGAATTTACCTCTTCATTCTTGGCCGCCCTGATGCTCTCGTTAAGAGATACCTGCTTTGCCTTGGCTTCGTTGAGCACCTGGATTTGATCTCTATTCAGCCCATACTGAGCTTCGATCAAGTCTGCCTGTCTTTCTATGCGAGAGATGAGAGCGTCGTACTGATCCAGGGCCTTGTCAAAGCGGCCTCGTGCCTGGAGCAACTCGGAATATGCCATCTGGATCTCTCCCGGGGCTTTTCTCCGGCTTGTCCACGACGGGGGCTTTACCATGCCAAAGCGGCTGTCCGTGGCCACATGGTATGTCACCGTCTTTTCGTGCTCACTGAGAGCCCCGTCAGCGTCAACGTCAAGTTCCTTGTACGTCACCGGGAACTGGTACTCCACAGAGTAGTCTTCCCCCATAAGCTCTGAAGGATCCACGTACATGTAATGATAAATATCAGGACCGGTGGAGTCATACCCCGTGGGGTATGTCTTGCCGGGGCCGCAGTCATCCGGGTAAGGGTAACCGAAGACCTCAATCAGCCTGTTATTGAAGTCTGCTTCCCTGTCCTCGATATTGCGCTGGAAATCAGCCAGGGTGTCCTGTTGATGCCTGAGAAGTAACGTGCTTTGATTTGCATGGTTGAACACCACGATGGCATTGTTCATGGCCTGGACCGCTTTTCCATACACCTGCTCGAAATGGGTCTGGCCATTGTCTATGGCTTCCGGATCGATATCAAAGGGCACCACGTCCTTTGCCAGCCCCAGCGGATTGAGACCCACATCAGCCTGGTCTACCTGTGACTGAACTGCCAGGTACTGGCTTGTGATATCTCGTAGCTCCACTACCGTGGTGCGATCTACACGTTGCATTCCTCCTTTCAGTTTAATTAACTCAAAATGAACAGCATCCCCGAAGTTAAGGCCTTCATTAAACGTCACAGTTGTCTCAACGGGGTCAGGATTCGTGTCACAAGTAACGTCGTACACGTCTGGAGGCTGGAGCACATTGTTCACGTAGACCTGCAAGACCCTTGGATCGGTATCCGGGTTGTAATGAATGAACTGGAGCACAAAAACTGTCTGCCCCCCTGATGCATTCTGGTCTTCCGGGATAGTTTCCTGGATGCTTTCCGGGGGAAGAATGGCATTTCCCACGACCCAGTCAAAGAAAGCCCCCTGGCCTGCTCGCCGCGACCAGCCATCCACTCCCCATGATCGATCGACGCTCAGGTCCCTATATCCCTGCCACTGTTCTTCCGGGTCTTCCACGTAGTAGTCGCGATACGTGAGATTAACGATTTCAGCGCCTGCCTTGGCCTTTGCAGCCGCAGCCTTCGCGAATTGGCGCTCATCGCGGTAGTCGACTTCCACAGGAACCTGTCCCACCAGAATGGCTTCTGTCTGTGGTATCCAGGTGAAATTGTTATTTCTGAGCAGGTCATAGTAATAGGTAAGGGCGGTGAGGTAATGACCCCATGCGTCGCCATGTCCCTGAGGGTACTGGATCATGGCGTCTTCCTGATCCACTTCTCCATCCTGGTTCTGGTCAGTGATGTTATAGTTTTCCTTGTAGGCTACCTCCCCGTCTCCGAGGGTAAAGTTCCAGATGAGATGGTTGTAAAAGGGGCGTACTCCATCGTCTGCCCGGCCTCGCAAAAGGGCAAGTTCTTCTTCTATGAGGGAATCCACCTGGTTTTCAAAGCAGAAAACCGATGGTGCCTCGTTTCCGAACTGGCCGTCTTCCGTGGAAAACCCGATTGTCGGGTCCATGGCATCGGCGTAGGCCTCGTTTCCGAGCATTATGTACAGCCCTGCCAGGCGGTTGGCCGCAAAGAGGATGGCCTTGTTTATGTCCTGTAAGTCAACAGGGTTCCCCTGGTTAATGCTCAGGTCTTCGGCGCGGTTGAGCAGGGTATGGTAGGTCTCAATTATCCCAAGATTCTGAAGGTTTTCAGGGTCAGAATTAAGCGCCACGTCACCCTCGTACCTGGGTCCTGCGAGACTTATCATGCTGGCAAGCGTGTTTACTTCACTGTCATGAAAATCCTTAACCTTCTGGTCAAAAAGATTGATCTTTTTCATCACCCGCTTGACCCAGCCTTCATAGAGCTGTGGCGCGGTCCATTCGCTTAACACGTTACAATTCAAGGAAGGTTCATAATAGTAGTATCGTACGGAGAACCACTTGTCGGGTAGAAGTTGCTGCCCTGTACCCTGGACGGTGACATCGGCTGCGCCCTTGTAAAAAATGTCGTTACCGTCCCCGTTACCTTGATCCTTGTCATCCTGGTTGGCAGTGTCCGATCCCGGGTTATGCAACACGGCAAAGTAATTCTGCCAGTTTTCTCCCGATGTTCCGGGTCCGACCGGGATACCTGAAAAGTCAGCGGCCAGGTATTTCCACTGGAACCATCGGTCACCGGGGTGCCCTCCAAAGTCCCCGTTATGGCGCAGGGTTACTTTCTCCCCGAACACGTCCTCCGGCTCGAATACCTTGATCTCGCCGCGGTAAAGATCACAATTCACTCTTATGACGGAAAGGGTCACAGGGCCGGGGCAATCATCGGGGTCATTGTTAAAGGCAAGGGTGACATAAGAAGGCACGTGCCTGGCATCTCCCGCAGTAAGGGCCTTTATTTCAGCAAATTTGAGCAGGCTCGTGCCGTTCAGACCAGCATCACCCAGTCCCCTGAGGGTATCCAGTGCCGCTTTGAAGTCTGCAGGTATGTTATTGAGTAAACTGGAGTCTGCCGGATCAAGACTGTTGGGATCGGGCAGGAACACCCTGGCTATCTCCATCATATCGCGGTCTGTCAAGGTATTGAGGAGTAGTGTCGGTTCACCCGTGGTAGCCTCGTAGATCCCTTTCAACTTGAGCCTTCCGTGGTCTCCCGCCAGGGGATCATAGGTCAGGCGTGATTGGATGTACTGTGGAAGAGCCTTGAAAACAATACGGTCATTATCTCCGGGTTCAGTTTTGAGCTTTGAATCCAACGTGTTCTTATTGGGACTTGAATCCCAATCAAAGTCCACTTCGTATTCCTTCAAAGGATCGATCAGTTTGGCGCTGGACCCGTATCCCTCCTTATCAGCCTGGTCAAACAGAACCTGCACCACGCACTGATCCATCACGTTGGGAAGTCCAACGGTCTCACCGTCCTGCATCTTGGCATCCAGCAGGGTTTCTCCCATGTGAAGCGTGGGAACAGGGTCGGGCCAGACAATAGAATAGGTGATGGGCACAGGATCACTATCAAAATTCCCATCCAGCCCTTCCAGCCAGGCAACGGGGGTTCCGATGGTCTTGTCAGCAACCCCGTTTTCGTCCATGTCGTACCAGAAACCTGTTTGCATCTTGTAAAAGTAATGAAGCACTACGTCCTGCACGGGCATGCCGTTGTAACCCCCGTTCTTGGAAAAGAACTTGTGGTCCTTGTCCGTGAGAACGGCCTCTTCCGTTGCGGGATCCACATAGGATTCCGTGCATGGGCCGAAGGTCAACTGATTCACTGGATAGGGCGGATTGATTTCCTGGCCGGCAATCCCCGTGTACTGGAACCTGTAGTAAACATTTGCCTCAACGAGAACGCCATGGACATCCAGGAGGTATCTATCATCTGGCAAGGAAGAACTGCCGGACAGGAGTCCGAGATCCGTCAGGTCCCCGTTTTGCTCAATATAATAAACGTGGGCCTCTGTGAACGTGGTTTCAACGATTGAACTGCCATCTTTGTTGTACCACTTTTGTTCTGTTTCCCCGTGTTTCTTGAGGAGCCCCTGGGCATCCAGGTAATAGCTCTCTTCGGGGAAAAAACCGGTAGTTGAAGTCAGACTAGCATTCGAGGCAATGTAATACCGACTGCTGCCCGGAGGATAATCCTCGACGCTGCGCACGTTGCTCCCATCGAAGGAATAACTCTTAGATTGTGCCACTACTTTGTAAACTTCGAAGTTCCACCTTGCACTCTGGGGATCCTGGTACTTCAGCAACACGTACGGTCGTGATCGATCCCCCGGGAGGTACGCTCGTGATGCATCTTCAGGCCTGTTTGTAGGCTTGTTAAGGTCTGTTCTGAGCGGGAATACCCCCGGATCAGCGGAACCCTGGGCAGTAAAGAACGACGCGTGTTCTTCGTTGGGATTGTACCCGGGTTTGCTTCTGTCAGGTTGATTGTAAACGATCATGTTATCAAGCAGGCCGTACTGCTCGGGAGGAAGAGGACCTGAACCGAGGCCGCTTGCAATAACGGCTATTTTGGGATGTGCCGGCCACTGCGGATCGTAGTGAACCGGCTTGGATGGCCAGCAGACACCTGATGCCGCGCTCTTCTTGTACCACACCACGACCAGGTCGTCTTTCTCGGTGGTGGGATCATCCTCGTTCACCAGGAAAATGGGGCCTTCGCGAACGCTTCTGTCGTAGGCCTTATTCGTACCATAGCCATCATAGAGAGCATGCTCGAAGAAAATCCAGCCGCTCTTGCAATCCGGGCAGTGCTCCGGATCGATCACTTCTTTTCCGATATCCCACGTGGATTCATACGGGAAATTTGGGTTCAATATCGGGTGAGGCGGCAACAGGTCAGACTGGTGGTGGTTCCACACGTACGTCCTTACCACGTCGAATATTTCTTTTTTGTCCGGGTCGTTTTCTTGCTGGTCCGTGTACATGAGAACCGTCCAACCCTCGATGGATGCAACAAACTGGTTCCTGGCCGTGTTCGCGTCGCTTTCCGTGTACATGATTTTTGCCGTGTCAAACCTGGTTCCTTCGGGAAGAAGATCAACAGCCATGGAATCCGCGATGTGGATGTACACCTCGGGGTCAGTTGGATATTCATCCTTGCCCGGATAGTCCATGTAAACCACCATGGGAACAGGTTTGTCCCTGTTTTCGTCTTCATACCAGGTGATGACCATGGTGGCGGGTTTGATGGCATAGAGCCTGTTGGTTTCCGGGCTCCAGTAACAGGCATTCTCGTCTTCCAGGTCAGGTTTCACTGAAGGGTCCGCCCCTTCGGGAGCGTGTATCCATTGGCTCAGGGCATAGCGCGTCACGTCCATGTGCTTGATGGTAATTTCATCGGAAAGGAGGAATTGATTCGGATCGGATACCATCTCGAGGCGGATGCGCCACGTACCGATGTGTTCCGGTCCGAAAACGACGGGGATAGAGTAGCCCACCTGGGAGCCCTGCATGGTATAGGTGCCCAGTTCAATCCTGTAGCCGTACTCGTTGACGAGAGCTAGCCGCACATCGTATTCGTCGGCCTGGGAAATCCTGGGGTCATCGGGGAAGGGATCGCGGTCTTTCCACTTGATGGTATAATCGTAGTTGGTGACGGCAAGGGAACCCCCTATGCCGAGATCCTGGAATGCCTTTGCTGTCAGATCCCCTGGCAGGCCACCGTAGTAACGGCTGTACTCGTAGGCACCTATGTCAAAATCGGCTGTGCCGTCAGCATTGCCATCCACCGGCCGCACCGACCCGCGTATGTCGGAAAAGAGCCAGGGAATGGTGGTGCCTGCATCGATGCATGGAGATGCAGAGTCGAGGCGGAAGTCGTCGTTGTCGATGTCTACAAAGAGAGGATCCGATGAAATATAGTTGGAGCATTCGAATGTACTACAGGCGCTTGTGTAGGAAAGATCACTGTAAGAGATTGATATGTCCGCGCTTGAGCCTGAAATATCTTTTCCGAAAACATATATCGGGCTTACAAAGTACTTGTTATTCCAAACGATGCAGTTCGTAATATCCACGGTTGAGGACTGCGCATGGATCCCGCCACCCTCCGTGTAGGACGTGTTCAGGAAAACCGTGCAGTTCTTGACCTCGGTGGTGCTTCCATAAGTGTAAATTCCTGCCCCCCGCACTGACGCATAATTCCCGTGAAACACGCAGTTGTGGATATCAAAGGTGGTGTTTCCCGCGTAGAGCCCTCCCCCGTTTCCAGCGGAATTGCTGATAAATTCACAGTCAGCGATAGTTCCTCCCGTACCGGTGAAACTTACGTACATCCCCCCGCCGTAGTAACTGGTCGAAGCGGAATTGGATTGAAATTTGCACCTGCGGACCGTGAAGTTATCTCCGAGCCAGTAGATTGCTCCTCCGTGAGCGGTGGCCGTGTTGCTTGAAAATTCGCAACCTTCCACCGTGTTGAAATTAGCGTTATAGTTATTGACGGCAACGGCTCCTCCGTGACCATAACCTCCGGTTCCCGCATTGTTGCTGGTGAACGAGCAGTTGCCGATATAGCACATGCTGCCTTTCAGACTGATGGCGCCGCCATTTCCCTGAGTCTGGTTGCTTGAGAAGACACAACCCACAATGGTGGGTGAGGCGTTAGTCTCCACTAGAACAGCACCGCCGTCTGCAGTCCCCGCATTTCCACCAGCGATGGTAAAACCCTGAAGCACGGAAGATGCCCCTTCGCCTCGGTGGAATCGGATGCCACGGCCGCTGTTTTGGCAATCGATGATGGCGTACTGTGGGCCACTCTCTGAGCGCAAAATGATGTTTTTTCCTTGGAAATCGAGATCCTTGTTCCCGGTGCCTGTGTAAGTACCGTCGGCCACCACCACTTCGTCACCATCAATTGCCGCGTCAAGTGCCGCCTGGATTGTCCCATATTCGGAGGGCACGTGCACTTCCTCGGTCACGTAGAAGAGCACCTCTATGGTGCGGTACAACGTGTTGCTATGTGGATTTCGAACTTCAAGGTTGCCCCGGTAGATCCCGTGACTCAGTTCAAGATCATCCACGTAGAGCTGTACGGTGTCTGTTTCTCCTGAGGATGTGCCTTCGCTGTTTTCCACACGAAGCCAGGAAATGTTCTCTACGATTTTCCAAGGAAGATTGCCCAAGCCCCTGCTTCGGATAGAAAGGCTCTGCCCACTGGGAAGCTGTCTTCCCAGCCTGGCCGTGAAGACAAAGCGCTCCGGCGAAACCGCTGCAGCAGGGAAATTCGTAGGCTCGAATTCGTAAGCGCCAATGTCCGCTGTTGCGGAACCATCGTTGTTCCCGTCCAGTTTTCTCGGGTTTCCGTCCTTATCGCTTGAAGGGATGGCTCCGGAGGCTGGGGTGTTATTTCCAGCATCAATACATGGGGAATCGGGCATCAAATGGAGGTCTCCTTCGAGAGCAAACCGCGGATCCGTATCTAAATTTCCTCCTAGCGCGTTGATCGTCCCGTTGGAATATTGTCTCTCTTGAATTCCCGCAATCCCTCCCTCGAGATCACAGTGGTCCACATCCAGGGAATTCGAGCTGGACCCTCCAGAATAAGAAACCTGTTGACCCTCATTGCCTGCCCTGTTGCCCCACAGGATGGAATTGACAAGGGCAAGGTCACCCGACACCCAAAGCGCCCCACCATCACCCGAAGTGCTGTTGTCGTGAAAGCTGCAATGGTAAATCATAGACTGATTGAAAGAAATAATAGCTCCTCCCCATATTACTCCCTCGTTTTTCCAGAACGTGGAATTCTGGATTTTCGAAGAACTGAGCTTTACCGCACCTCCCTTGGCCGCTCTGTTCTTATTAAATGTGCACCCGGTGATACTGGCGAAGGACGTGGCCACAACGGCACCTCCTTCCGACGCGCGGTTCTGGTTGAAGCGACAAGCTTGGATGATAGAGGTATTAGAAGAGAACGTCATTTCCTCCGCATGGGTGTAAATGCCACCACCCTCTGCGGATGAGTTGTCTTCAAATTCACAGGAGGAGATTTCGAAATAGGCTGCCCCCACAGTGGCTCCGGCGAGTCGAGCGTATATAGCACCGCCTTGGATGTCCGCACTGTTTCCGAAGAATCTGCAGTTTGTAATGACTGGGTGGGCGCCTGAGACGCTCATCCCGAGATAGATAGCACCACCTGTCGACGTAGCATAGTTATTTTCAAACACGCAGTTGGTAATACTGATGGAGTTGTCGCCGTCTGCATCCACGAATATTGCACCACCGCTATCAGCACTCCCGTTTCTGAAGGTCAGGCCGTCAAGAGTTGAATGATCGCCACCCGAAAAAGAGAAGGCCCGACCGCTTCCTTGAAGATCAATGATGGTATTCTCAGCACCCCTTGCAGATCGAATAGTGAGGGTCTTTGTGCCGGTAAGTTCGATATCTTCTCCCGGGTAGGTCCCGTCTTTCAGAACAATGATATCCCCATCCGATGCAGCCGTCACGGCGGCAGCAATTGTCGTATAATCCACCCCCGGCCCAGCGGTGGGGGCCACCACAAGAGCGGCGTACCACTCGACGGTGAAGCTCACCTGTGATGAAGCACCGCCTCCATCCATCACCGTGATAGTTACGGTGGCGGTGCCGAGCTGCCCCGTTGCTGGGGTGAGAAGGATGGTTCGATTTGAGTCGCTGCCCGTAAGCGTGATGTTCGCATCCGGAAGGAGTGTCTGGTTACTGGAAGTTGCGCTAACGCTGAGGCTACTGGCATTCGTTTCAAGGTCGCTTACGGTAAATGAAATGGGGCCCACGGGATCATCGTGAAAAGTGCTTTGACTGGCAATGGTTGATATGGCAGGAGGTGTATTTGTGAGCATCACCCAGGGTTCGATTCCATGCGAACCGTCATCAGCCACGAAATAAAGCCTGCTTCCCACGGATGTGAGCAGTTCCGGCGCACTGGATCCGCTTGTGTTAATGTCCATGACCATGGTGGTACCAGCATCCGTGCCGTCACTGGTCCAGAGTTCACTGCCGTTCGTGCCATTATCAGCGGTAAAATACAGAAGACCATGGTGGTTTACCAGGTTCTCTGGTGTGCTTGATCCTGAACCGCTGACGATGTCTTTCACCATGACGGTACCCGCATGTGAACCGTCGGCTTTCCAGAGTTCGATGCCGCTAGACCCATTGTCTGCTGCGAAATAGAGAGTATCTCCAACTACCACCAGGCTAGCGGGAGAACTTGAATGACTTCCCACAGAAATATCTTTCAGGAGTTCGGTTCCCGACGCTGTTCCGTCACTGACCCAAAGTTCAGTACCCTCATCTGCTGAACTGGCAGCAAAGTATAAATGCCCGTTGAATACGGTAAGATATGATGGCGAAGATGAACTCCTGCCGCTGTATATGTCTTTTACCAGCTTTGTACTCGAACCGGTACCATCTGTCCTCCAGAGTTCGACTCCTTTTTGACCATCATCAGCCGTAAAAAATAGGGTGTTGTCCTGTGCCACCAAGTGTGCAGGAGAACTCCCTTCAGAACCTAGTCTGATATCCATAACCATGATGGTGCCTGATTCGGTGCCGTCGCTCTTCCAGAGTTCCACACCACTTCCGTAGAGATAAGCAGAAAAGAAAAGCATGCCGTTGACATTGGTCAGCTCGGCAGGAGAACTGTCATAGCTACCGGGGTTGATGTCCTTAACCATGACGGTGCCGGCCTCGGTACCGTCACTTTTCCAGAGTTCGATTCCGTTTGTGTGATCATCGGCTGCAAAAAAGAGAGTACCGTTTACATTAGCAAGTTGGTGAGGTGAACTGCTGTACTGGCTCGGGTTTATGTCCTTTACCATTACGGTTCCCGAAGCAGTGCCGTCTGTCTTCCACAGTTCCACCCCGTGCACACCGTCATCGGCAGCAAAATAGACGGTTCCGTTAATATTCACGAAGCCAGAAGGCGAGCTGTCACCACTGCCGTTGATGTCCTTTATCATCTGTGTGCTTCCGTCAGTACCGTCGCTTCTCCACAGCTCCATGCCATGTGTGCCATCATCGGCAGCAAAAAAGAGGGTTCCGTCCACGTCCACGAAGTTGGCACCCTGGCTGCCGGTGCTGCCAGCGTATATGTCTTTTAGAAGAACAGGGGCATCGGCGCGGGCATCCGCCGGGTAGAAGAAGCTGGCAATGAGAACGGCTATCAATAGGAGAATAACGAGTGGAGAAAAGCTCGTCCCCTCCTTTCTGTATAAATTTGCCTTCCCTGATCTCATAATTTTTCTCGTTTTCATGGCTGAACCTCTCTTTTTATCCTGTTTTGACGGGTGAAAGAGACCCATTTTCTTTTCGGTGGGCACAGCCCACCCTACGTATAATGGTGTTTTCCTGCTGGGCAGCTATTTTAGCCACAGCGTGCTTTTTCCTCTCTTTGTAAATTTTTACAAAAAGTGTTGCGGTCTCATCCCTCTTACCTGCGTTGACAAATGCTCGTTTAACTGTTAAATATGCTAAACAATAAAGCAACTTTTGGAGTTTCCCATGAATGATTTGGTAACTGGAGATGTCACAGGTTTGCTCGCGAAAGTCAGGAACCTGGAGAAACAGATCTCTGAGTTGAAACTTTCTCTTATCAAAAGTCATTTGCCTTCCCAGAAAAATGTGGTTTCTTTGAAAGGTATACTGAAGGGTATTGACATATCTGAGAAGGACATCTCTGAGGCAAAAAAATCTCTTTATAGTAAAGTGGATCAATAGGAGTTCCGTGGACGCGGTAGCAGATACCCACGCCTTGCTCTGGTGGTTTACTGGGAGCCGGAAAATAAGCCCTAAGGCATCGCAAGTATTTGAAGAATGCGAGAAGGGCAATTGTATTATCTTTATTCCTATTATTGTCATGGCTGAAGCACTAAGCATTTTCGATAAGAAAAGAATCTCATTTGACTTTTTGGGTCTTCTCGAAAAACTTGATGCTAGTGATAATTTCATTTTAGTTCCCTTGGATTTTCCTATTCTTAAAGACATGGTTAACCGTAAGGATATTACCGAGCTTCATGATAAAATCATCGTATCAACTGCCAGGCATCTCGGCCTTCCGATCATAACCAAGGATAGTGAGATCCAATCCCTTAGCTATATCCAGACTATTTGGTAACAGTGTCATTTAGCTTTCTTCCCTTTGTCACTCAACCAACGTGAGCGCGCTAGAGACCTCATGCAGAAGAAATGTCTCCTTGATGCGCAAAGTATTCTTCTAAACCCTCTCCCAAGGTTTTCTCCTGGTGCACATTGTAGGGTGGGCAGAGCCCACCCTACATTATTCAATGAGGGTTGCAATGTTACTCACCTTGTGTAAAACGAAGGTTCCCTCGATATATAGAGGAGCCCTGTGCAACCCGGTAATGGTTTCCCTGTATATTCCTCCGATCTGTGAACTTCCCTGTGTCATTTCAAAAATCCCGGAGATGGGGTTCCCGTCAGCGTCCACATCGCTCATGGTAAGCGTGATGTTCCTCGTCACTTCATAGGATTGTGCAGCAATCTTGTGATCAGGATGGTAAAGGTGCCTGAAGGGGTTCGTCGGATCATCGGCAGCCAGCACAATCGTGGTTGAAAGGGAGCTACCGGAAGCCGGGTTGAAGGCTCCCAAATCTCTTTCCGTTGCATCGGTTATCCTCGGAAACGCCGGTGCGCTTATCCTCCTTCCCACAAGCCTACCGTCACGCAAGGCGGCGCCCGAATAATTGGGGATCTCGCCCTCGTTTGCAATGAGAACGAAATGCCCTGGTTCATCCACGATTAACTTGCCAAGATCATTAGGATCCGGTTTCCAGGTGCCTTCCTGCCACATTTGGATAACTTCGCTCAGAAGTTTCGCATGGTCTGAACCGTCTACGTGGATTATGATACGAAACGAGAACTCGGAGCCCGTTTTTAGCGGCGCAT
>Ga0256841_1001654_pt1 | contig 18706 bp, 12 predicted proteins | sample 356308metaG_FD_185971 | JGI IMG/M metagenome (GOLD analysis project Ga0256841, IMG submission 185971) | Hydrothermal vent microbial communities from Mid Atlantic Ridge, Atlantic Ocean - 356-308 | ecosystem: Environmental > Aquatic > Marine > Hydrothermal vents | place: Atlantic Ocean: Mid... | reverse complement strand
ATTTCAATGTTGCGTTCAAACCTGTGGCTACATTGATGTCGGATCAGGAAACGGTTGATAAAGACGGTAAAAAGGTTATTATGAAAGGTAAAGGCCGTCACGATGTATGCGTTGTACCGCGTGCCGTTCCCATTGTGGAAGCTATGGCTGCCCTGGTTTTTGCCGACCATCTGCTGCGTGCTAAGGTGTCGCAAATTTGATTTATAGCGATGAAAACCGGGGTTGTGAAATGTAAACCTGTTTTCTGTGTAGTATGCACCTCGAATGTAATTTCTTTTGTCTATTTTTGTGTAAAAATTTTTAATAAAAGTTAATATGAAATCATTTCTTAAAATAATCGGTATATTAATAATCCTGATTCTTGCGCTTGCCTTTGTTTTACCAATATTTTTCAAAGGTAAAATGATAGAGCTTGCCAAAGAGGAGATAAATAAGAGTGTGGATGCCCGGGTTGATTTTACGGATATGGACCTGTCACTTTTTACAAACTTCCCGAATTTCACTCTGTCAATTGACGGACTGACAATTGCCGGTAAAGAAGAATTTGAAAAGGATACTTTACTCTCTGTAAATTCAATTGATGTAACCATTGACCTGTTCAGTGTTTTTTCGGGTAACAAATACAAAATAAACAAAATAAGCATTGTAAATCCGAATGTGTTCGTGCGAGTTCTGAAAGACGGTAAGGCAAATTATGTTATTGCCGTTGCAGGTGAGGAAGAAACGGCAGGTGGCGAGCCGCAAGGGAAGGATAGTCCTTTTGTTTTGACTTTGCAAAAGTTTACGATAGCTCAGGGAAAGGTGACCTATATTGATGAATCTACGGGGATGAAAGTTGTATTATACGGATTGGAGCATTCCCTTTCCGGAGATTTTACAGCTGACAAAACAATCCTGAAAACCGATACCCGTATTGCTTCTATGTCAATGGTTTATGACAAGATTGAATATCTCGGTAATGTGGCTGTGAGCTATAAAGCCGGAATTGATGCCGATATGAAAAATGAGATTTATACACTTAGAAACAATGAGCTGAAACTAAATCAGCTTGCCGTTAAATTCGACGGTTCGGTTTCATTGCTTGAAAATGACGACCTGAATATTGTGATGACTTTCGATACTCCCGAAACCGATTTCAAAGAGATACTTTCACTTGTTCCTGCCGTCTATTCAACCGATTTTGAAAAGGTTCAGACTTCCGGAAAGCTATCACTGACCGGAAATGTTAAAGGTGTTTACAATGAAAATAGTCTGCCTCAGTTCCTTTTTGACCTTAGTGTGGAAAACGGTATGTTTAAATATCCCGACCTGCCTAAAGCAGTCACGGGTATAAACATTAAAACGAAAATATCGAATAAAGGCGGTGATGCCGATAATACTGTGATTGATGTTTCAAAATTCCATCTCAATATGGCGGGAAACGGTTTTGATGCATCACTTTTGTTGAAAACACCTGTTTCCGATCCAGGGATTGATGCTCATTTCAAAGGTAAAATGAATCTTGCAACGGTAAAAGAGTTTTATCCTTTGGAAAAAGATGAGGTGCTGAGCGGATTTTTTAATGCGGATATAACTTTAAAGGGAAAACTTTCGGATATTGAAGCGGAGCAGTATGAGCGGTTTACTGCACTTGGCTCACTTTTGGTGAAGGATATGAGCTATAGTTCGTCAATGTTTGCAAAACCTCTTAATATCAGGCATGCACAACTGAATTTTGCTCCCGGATATATTGATATGGTCTCATTCCGTGCCTCCACCGGAAACAGTGATTTTAATGCAAAAGGAAAACTCGAGAATTATTTACCCTATTTTTTGAAAGATAAAAAGTTAAAAGGTACTCTTTCCACAAACTCACGCCTGTTTGATCTTTCCGCTTTGATGACAGACAATAACGAAGGTGGTGAAAAGGATTTGGAAAATAAACCCAAAGCAGGTGATGAAGATATGTCCGTTGTGGAAGTACCGGAAAACATTGAGTTTTATCTAACTTCAAAATTTGATACACTCATTTATGACAATATGACCCTTACAAGTGTTACGGGCAAGTTAGAGGTTAAGGATGAGAAAGTATTTATTAAAGATTTGAATATGAATGTATTGCATGGGAATATTTCAATGAGCGGATTATATGGTACGGTTGTTAAAGATAAACCTGAAATTGACTTTGACCTGAATATACAAAATGTTGATATACAGGAGTCGTATAACACCTTTGCCATTGTAAAAAAATATGTTCCCATAGCGAAAAAGACAAACGGCAAAATGTCCGTAAATTTCAAAATGGCAGGAAATCTGGACAATAGTATGTCGCTTGTTTATGAAACTCTGACAGGAGGAGGAAAGCTTGAAACAACCCCGGTAAAGATCCGGGATGTGAATACCCTTAATAAGATTGCTGATGTGCTTAAGTACGATAAATTGCGGAGTATGGATATTGACAAGATATTGCTGGAGTTTGAATTTGTTGACGGCAAAATAATGGTGGAGCCGTTCGACATTCGGTACAACGACATCAAAGGTGAGGTTAGCGGCTGGACAGGCTTCGACGAATCAATCGAATATTTGATGGCATTACAAATTCCTCGAAAAGAGTTTGGCTCTGCTGCGAACAGCGCATTGGAAAATCTTGTAAATGAAGCTAATAAGTACGGAGCCAATTTTAGTCTGGGTGAAACGGTTCCGGTAAATATTACCATCGGAGGAACACTATCCGATCCGAAAATTAAAACAGGACTTGGCGGTTCGGGAAAAAGCACTTCGGAAGCTATAAAAGATAAAGTTAAGGAGGAGATAAAAAAACAGAAGGAGGAGTTGAGCAAAGAGGCTCGTGAAAAAGCTCAAAAAATTATTGATGATGCAGATAAAAAAGCCCGGCAACTTATCAAAGAGGCTGAAAAACAGGCGGCAAATATCGGAAAAGAGGCACAAAACGGAGCCAAATTGATACGTGATGAGGCTGATAAGCAGGCGAAACAGTTGATTGCAGAAGGAAAGAAGAACGGTATGCTTGCGGAAATAGCCGCCAAAGAATCGGCAAAAAAATTGCGTAATGAAGCTGATAAAAAAGCAAATCAACTTGTTGCGGAAGCAAATAAGAAATCTGCTCAAATTGTTAATGCTGCCAAAAAACAGGCCGCAACCATAAAAAAACAGGCGCAGCAGGAAGCGGACAGAATTTTGAAAAATAATTAACATAGTTGGTATTTTGCGCTTGGATTTCAAGCCTCGGTTCTTTCGGTATAAATGTTAAAGCTTTAATAAAGAAACAATTATTTTATCTATTTTTGCCGGATTAATACAGGAGAAGTTTTTATGAAAGTAATTTCATTAAAAATTTATTTTATTTTTATAATAGGTCTGACACCGGTATATTCGGTTTATTCTCAGGATTCGATTACCTGTCCCGAAATAAACAACTCAAGAGCGGATAAGATATACAATAAGGCAATAACGGCATACAAGCACAGAAACTACTCCGAAGCCATAAGGGAGTTAAAAACCGTCACCGAAATAGAACCCGATTATACAGACGCATATTTTGTGCTGGGTTTGATTTATATTCAGGACAGGAGAATGAACCTGAAGGAAGCTAAAGCCAATTTTTTGCAGGTTATTAATTTATGTCCCGATTATGATATTTATGCCTATTATCATCTTGCAAGAATATATTACGGTGCCGAAGAATATGAGAAAGCTTATGACGCTATTACCGTTTTTCTTGATGACGTGGATAAGATAGGAAGTGACGAGGACTATGACGAGGCGGTGAGAATTCAGGAGTTTTCAAAGTTTTACAGTGAGATGCTCAGCCATCCTGTTCCTTTTGACCCCAAACCTGTTTCGGGAATTTCAACTTCTATGGATGAATATCTGCCGATAATTTCACCTGATAATGAATTTGCACTTTTTACACGGCGTGTTAAAATTGCTTCTTCACGCGATGATTTTGTCCGACGAACAACAAGTAAAGAGAAGTTTATGTATTCAATTCGTATTGACGGTGAATTTGACAGGGGACGCGAAATGCCCTTTCCGTTTAATATGAATGATAATGAAGGCGGAGCTACTCTCACAATTGATAATAAAAGATTGTTTTATACACTTTGCAAGTTTGCTAAAGGCAAGAGCTATTATAATTGTGATATTTGCACTTCCGAATATAAAGATAACAAATGGTCTGAGATTGTAAGTGTCAGTGATAATGTGAATAGGGAAGATTCGTGGGAATCGCAACCGAGTATCACATCCGACGGTAAGGTTCTCTATTTTGTTAGCGACAGGGAAGGAGGTTATGGCGGATACGATATTTATAAAACGGTGTTGGTGGATTCCTGCAATTGGTGTGCTCCCGAAAATCTCGGACCTGAGATAAATACACCCGGAAATGAAAAGTCACCGTTTATTCATACCGACAGCCAAACACTATACTTTTCTTCCGACGGTTTGATGGGATTGGGAGGGTATGATATTTTTTTTACAAAACTTCGTGAAGACGGCACTTGGATGAAACCGAAAAATATCGGATATCCAATCAACTCAAAGGATGATGAGGTCGGCTTTTTTGTTAGTACCGACGGAAAAACAGGTTATTTTGCATCAAACAAGTTTAACGGTTTTGGCGGCTGGGACCTCTATTCATTTGATTTATATCCGGAAGCACGACCCGAAAAGGTTCTCTTCCTGAAAGGTAAGGTGGAGAGCGACAGCACGGGGAGCATACGCGACGCTTTGATTGAAGTTAAAAATGTGGAGACAAAGAAAATTACGGAAATCAAAGTGGATTCTACGAGTGGTGAATATGTATCGGCATTGCTGTTTAAAAATGATTTTATTATGACCGTCAAAAAGAAAGGTTTTGTGCAGGAATCGAAGTATATTTCTAAAATGAGTCCCCGATTTTCAGTTCCGGCAGTTCTCGATTTGAACCTTGAGCCAATTAAAGTCGGGAAATCATACCGTCTGAATGATATCTATTTTGATTTTAATTCCATAGAGTTGAAACCCGAATCTAAGATAGTTATTGATGAATTCGCCGGTTTTTTAAATGATAATCCAACTCTGAAAATATCCATTCGGGGGCATACTGATAATATTGGTAGTGAGGAAGATAATCTGAAACTTTCGCAAGACAGAGCCAAAGCTGTTTTCAACTATTTGATTGAGAAAGGGATTAGTGCCAGGAGATTGAGTTTTAAGGGGTTTGGCGAATCTAAGCCCATTGCAACCAATGATACTGAGACAGGCCGTGCCAGAAACAGAAGAACGGAATTTGTTATTGTGGGTAAGTAGAAATTGAATATCATTGCAAAATAATTAAAGTTTATGAACTCTGAGTATTTAACCCTGTTCGGATATTTTGCTTCTGCAATAATTGCCCTGTCAATGACAATGAATTCCATTGTGAAATTCAGATGGATAAACCTGGCAGGTGCTTTGAGTTTTTCCACTTACGGTTTTTTTATTCATGCGATACCTGTAATGGCTTTGAACGGATTTATTGCTGCTGTTGATATCTTTTATCTTTATCGTATATATTCAAAAAAGGAGTTGTTCAGTTCTCTGGAAGTCAGGGGTGACAATAAATATCTTTTAAAATTTCTGGAGTTTCACGATAAGGAGATACAAAAGTTTTTTCCCGGATTTATGTACAAGCCCGAGAAAAATACGATCAGCTTTTTTATATTACGCAATATGAATGTTGCAGGGATATTTCTTGCACATCGCGAAGATAATACTACTCTGAGAGTTGGTCTTGATTATGTTGTGCCTCAATACAGGGATTATAAAAACGGACATTATATCTATCACAGGTTGCGGGATAACTTTATTCGGCAAGGGTTTGAAAAGGTGGTTGTGAACTCCTTCTCGGGAAAACATTCAAAATATCTGAAAAAACTCGGTTTTGTGAAAGTTGGAGAGAATCTGTATATGAAAGAGTTAGTAAAGTGAAACTCATATTTAAAGGCCAAGCCTCAATTTTTTATTCCTTTACAATTTTATCTGTGAAGTTTACGGTTTCTCCTTTCACCGAAATAAAATAGATACCTTTTGGAAGGCCTTTGATGCCGATTTCTTTGCTGAAAACGCCTGATATATTCGGTATTCCGATAACCTTTTTTGCAATTCCGTCAAGACCGTAAACAGTTATTTTTAAGTTTTGCTTATCAGGAATATTCATCGAAATATTAATTTTCTCTTTTGCCGGATTGGGGAACACTTTGATGGACGGATTGTTAACAATATTTTTGTCTGTTCCCGTTGTAATGCAATAATACGACATCTTCCATCCCTCGTTTGTAACGGTTTGATTTGTGTAAAATATGAGATATATGTCATCAATAAAATAAGAAACGGGTTCGGGAAGATCACCCTCTTCATAAATGCCGGAGTATTCGGCAAGTATCTCATTATTAGTTCCGTCAACAATCTTCAAAACATCAAAATCCGCCTCTGTTTTAAACTTATGGAAGGTAACGGTTATAACGGCCGTACTTTCAGGATGTATATGCCACATACAACTTGTCCCGTTATGATAGTAAAAATTACCGGAACCGTCGTCCAGGGTATCAATAGTAGCTGTGAGGTCGGTCATTCCAGAACACCAAACCGGCTTCACACAGGAGTAATGTAAGAACCAGCCTTCTCCCGTTGAACTGTCGTCGGATATGAAAGTGACAAAAACCTTGTTTCCGCTTGAGACAATATTTTCCGGTAAATTATTTCCGGAAAATTGTCCCAAAACAGGTGCCGAATCGGAGTCTCCGTCATAAATTGTGATAAAATCGCTTCCTTCCTCCGTATCCATCTTGTCGAAGAATATTTTTATTGATGATACCGAGTCCTCAACACTTTGGGGTGATATTAACCATGAGCAATTTGTGTTATTTTGGTAATTGTATGCAGGGCCGCTACCGTCGTCAATGGAGCCGGTAACGGAACGGAGAGTGTCGGTGCCCTGACAGAGTGGGGGATAGCTGTAATTTGCAGTGTCGGGGAAGCAGTTAATGATAAGCTCTTGTGCAAGGTTGAAGTTTGAGCCTCCGGGAGTAAGGGTGTCAATATAAAAATATCCGTCCCAGGAACCGCCCCAACCCCAATTGAAATGGAAATAGTCTTCATTCTGATATCCGTCGCAAATAAATGCGTGTCCGCTGACATTAGGCTCTGACCAGCCGGCATAATAGAGTGGAATTTTATTGTTTAAATGAGCTATGATAACACTGTCCCAGTCGAGATTTGTACTGTCACGAAATAAATATTGCGTTTCCGGTGAGTATTTAAAATAGGTTCTCAGGGAATAGGCCGCTTTATGATTCCACATCCCCGAACCGTCGGGTCCGTAATCCATATCAACCGAAACACCAAGGTGAAAAAGGAGTTCGGCAACGGCAAAGTTTTGCTCCGAAAGATGGTTTGTCATTCCGTTCCAGTCATATTTCGTCTCCCCGAAATCGGCCGAAATGGTTCCATAGTCGGGATGCTGATAAGTATAGGAGCCTGTTCCCGTATCGGGCCATCTGAAATAGTAGCACAGTTGTCCCATAGCTGTTGCCACACAGCCTGTGTAACAATGCCCTGCCGGACCTGCCGGATCTTCGGGGCACATCTGATTGTAGAAGTTTCCCTGATCCCACGTGGATATAAGCATCGGAGCCACATCTTTGCCTCCTTTTGCAATGAACGAATTTGAAATATCATCCGTCAATAACCTGTCCCATTCGTCTTTAACGGCAATAGCGGGCTTTATCTTTTCTGTAATTGCAAACTCAATTTGTTTTTTATATTGTTCTGTCCAGGCAATAAACTGGGGAGGTTTATTGTTCATATCTGTTTTTGAATCGAATGAATAGGCCAAAACCGGTAGTACACTTTTTGTCGCCGAAACAATAACATAACCCGAAGGAGACATTGTTACGATATAAAAAACCTTTTTGCCGTTCAGATATTCGGCCTCAATGTTGTTTACTTTTACCGTTTGAAAAGAAAGTACTCCGGCACGGTTAATTCTTTCATAATAGAAATTTTTTGCAACTTTTTGTGCTTCATTAACTTGAACGGTTTGTGACCGTAACGGATTTATGACAAATGCCGACAAAAAAATAACGGACAGGATAAATTTTTTCATAAAGCGGAATGTTAAAATATAGAGTGCGAATTTAAATAAAAGTTTTATACGGGATTGATTTTTCATTCTCGTTTTGTGCTACTCCTTTGTGCTGTTTTTTATTCAGTCATTTTCTTTATGCTTAATTGTTTTAAGCTTTGTGTCTATTTTGTCCAATCTTGAATTTCAATTTTACTTATCCTTTTAAAATGTTTTTAAAGTAAACAATTATCCCCAAACATTGTTTATCCCTGTGAAAATGCATTTTTTTATTAAAATATTGAGATTGAAATGGCGACATTTGAAATAGTTATGCCCAAATTGGGTGAGAGTATTATTGAAGCGACAATTACAAAATGGCTAAAGCAGGAAGGCGACAACGTCGCCGAAGATGATGCCATTGTGGAGATAGCTACCGATAAGGTGGATTCCGAAATCCCGTCACCTGTTGAGGGTGTATTGAAAAAAGTTCTGTTTCGGGAGGGAGACGTCGTTCCGGTGGGAACGGTTATTGCTCATCTTGAGATTGAAGGAGAAGAAGTTGATGATGAATCCGTTGTTGAAACGAAGGAAATCATTGCTCCGGTTGTTGAAGATACCGGAAAAGTGGAAGAATCGCCAGCTGGTGAAACTCCTTCGGGTGATGATTATAAATCCGCCGGCAGGTTCTATTCCCCGCTCGTGAAAAGCATTGCCAAGCAGGAAAATATCTCATTGCAAGAGCTTGATGCCATAAAAGGTTCGGGCAAGGACGGACGTGTTACCAAAAGAGATGTTCTTAAATATCTTGACGACAGGAAGGCGGGTAAAGCCGTTGAAACAAAAGGCGCCGTCAAATCCGTTGAAGCTCCCAAGGTTACATCTTCTGCAGGTGACGAGCTTATTGAGATGGACAGAATGCGCAGGCTCATTGCCGACCATATGGTTATGTCGAAGCAGGTTTCGCCTCACGTTACAATGTTTCATGAGGTGGATATGAATGCGGTTGTTAACTGGAGAAATAAAGTAAAGGACGAATTTCTGAAACGCGAAGGTGAAAAGTTGACATTTACACCGTTGTTCATTGAAGCTGCGGCCAAAGCTCTAAAGGATTTCCCCCTTGTCAATTCATCGCTCGACGGATACACTATAATAAAAAGGAAAAACATCAATATAGGAATGGCTACGGCTCTTCCCGACGGCAACCTTATTGTTCCCGTTATAAAAAATGCCGATCAAAAAAATATTCTCGGTCTGGTGAAAGATGTCAATGACCTTGCAAATCGTGCCAGAAACAATAAGCTCAATCCCGACGAGATACAGGGCGGAACATTCACCGTTACGAATTTCGGACAATTCGGCAATCTTACGGGTGCGCCGATCATTAATCAGCCGCAGGTGGCTATTCTCGGAATAGGTACGATTAAGAAAAAACCTGTTGTTGTGGAAACCCCGCAGGGTGATATGATTGGCATCAGGCCCGTGATGATTTTGTCGCTGGCATTCGACCACAGGATTGTTGACGGCTCGCTCGGAGGTATGTTTTTACAGAGGGTTGCAAAATATCTTGAAAATTTTGATGCCGACCGAACGGTTTAATTTATACTTTCGCAAAAAAATTAAAAGCTAAAGCCATTCCGGAGTTCTACGAAAATCGTCGAACTTTCTCACAGCTTGCAAATATTACCGGAATGGCTTTTTTTCTGTAAACAAAAGATAAAATGGAATTAAATCTTACTAAACCGATTGCATTTATTGACCTTGAAACTACGGGTATCAATGTTGCCAATGACCGTATTGTTGAAATTAGCATTATAAAAGTAAATCCCGACGGCTCCACGGATATACTTACTAAAAAAGTGAATCCTACGGTCCCTATTCCGCCCGAAACAACTGCTATTCATGGGATAAGTGACGAAGATGTTAAAGATGAACCCACATTTGCCGAACTTGCCCCCGAACTGGTAAGATTCATTGGAAATGCAGACCTTGGCGGATACAATTCCATTAAATTTGACTTTCCCCTGCTTGTAGAGGAATTTCTTCGCGCCGACGTTGATTTTGATCTGAAAAACAGGAAACTCATTGATGTACAGAATATCTTTCATAAGATGGAACCGCGAAATCTTGCCGCCGCTTACCGGTTTTATTGTAAGAAAACTCTTGAAAACGCCCATACCGCCGAGGCTGATGCTATGGCAACATACGAGATTCTTAAATCTCAGCTTGATATGTACAACGAAAAGCAATATGAAGACAAAGACGGTAATGTTTCCGTTCCCGTGAAAAACGATGTGGATGCTTTGGCTAAATTCTCTTCTCAAACAAAAAATGCCGACCTTATCGGGCAAATCATTTATAATAAGGATAATGTTGAGGTGTTTAACTTCGGAAAGCATAAAGGGAAACCCGTTTCGGAAGTATTTCAAAAGGAGCCTCAGTATTACGACTGGATGATGAAAAGTCAGTTTGCCCGTTCAACAAAGAAAGTGATTACTGCAATTTATCTCAGGGGGTTTAACAAAGCCTCTGTTAATCTGAAATCTTAACGTAAAAGCCCATTTGGAAAAATAAGAAAAAATTTCATTCCGATAAATATCGAAATGACTTTGCCCAATAGCTAAAGTTTTAGAACACGCAGTATATTACTTTTTCATTCCCGTAGTCACTTTCCCGGTTTCGGGGTCAAGTTCCGAACCACCCATAGAATGGGGAATCATATAAATTGACAGTAATACAATGGAAGCTATAACAGGCCAAAGTCTGTTCTGTCGGTTTTTATGAAGGGCAAATCCGGCGATAGCCCAGAAAATAAAAGCAAATATTGTTTTATTGTCTGTCCAGTCACCGCCGAAAGGCCATCCTGTCCAGAAGTCGCCGAAAGCAAATTTTTGCACAATAGGTCCGAGTATCAAGCCTCCTATAAAAAGTGCTACGATAGTCACCTTTGTATATCTGAAAGTTCTCTGACCTTTGAAAATAGCTTCGATACCCGTTCTTGTGGAAAACAGCATTGCCGTGAACATAAATATAATGTGAGGAATGAGAATATAAAGCGGAACGTGCCCTTTATATCTTATAACAACGGGTGTTTCATATAGCTGATACTCCTTTGAACCGTCACTTACCGTTACTACGTACTCGAATTTGCCGGCAGGAGGAAGATGTGGTAACTCTGCTATAAGATAATCATCCTCTCTGTTCATTTGTAATGTTTTCCATTCGTCCTTACTCCTGTATATCCTGTATTTGAGTTTTCCGGTTATTTGTTCCGGCATTTGCACTTTTACGGGTGCTTTGTCGCCATCAAAACTCGTAATAAGTTTAAATTTATATTCTTTTCCGTTCAACTCCACAGTTCCCTTTTTCGGATATGTAGGTCCGGTCATCCTTTGATAAAAGGCAATTGATATTGTAAATATAACTGCGAATATCCAAAGCCATACCGATTGTTTATTAGTAACCATATCTTGTCGTTTTTAATTGCTTAATATAAAATAGAAATAACATATTGAATATTATATTGTTCACAAAAATAGCCGTAAAAATATTAGAAAACGGATAAATTGTTAAATATCATAAAATAATTATTATTTTTTGTCGGGGGTTTGATTATTAGTGTTACTTTTGCACCCAGTTTAATTTATTAATTACATAATACACTAATGAAAACAGGTAAAGTAAAATTTTTTAATGAGTCCAAAGGATTTGGATTTATTATTGACGATGAATCGGGAACAGATTATTTTGTTCACGCATCAGGATTAATTGATCAAGTCAGAGAAGACGACGAAGTAGTATTTGAGCTTAAAGAAGGCCGTAAAGGTCTGAATGCAGTTGACGTGAAATTAGCTTAACAAATATTATATTTTGAGTGAATGATTTAAAGCCCCGCCAAAAGCGGGGCTTTTTTATACTTTATTAAAACAAATTGAATGCAACAAATAAGAAATATAGCAATCATTGCACACGTTGACCACGGTAAAACCACTTTGGTTGATGATATGATTCACGAATGCCATGCTCTTACCGACAGGAAAGATCCTGGTGAATTGATTCTCGATCAGAATGATCTGGAACGCGAAAGGGGCATTACCATCCTTTCCAAGAATGTTTCGGTCTCTTACAAAGGAGTTAAAATCAATATTATTGATACTCCGGGTCACTCCGATTTCGGTGGTGAGGTGGAAAGAGTATTGAATATGGCCGATGGCGTTTTGCTGTTGGTTGATGCCTTTGAGGGGCCTATGCCGCAAACAAGGTTTGTACTCGGGAAAGCCATCGAACTTGGGCTGAAGCCTATTCTGGTAATAAACAAGGTTGATAAGGAAAACTGTCATCCCGATATTGTTCAGGAGCAGGTTTTTGATCTCATGTTCAATCTTGATGCCACCGAAGATCAGCTTAATTTTGTTACTATTTACGGTTCTGCAAAGTTTGGATGGATGAGTACGGACTGGAAAGAACCGACGGATAATATTATTCCTTTGCTGGATGCAATAGTTGAAAATATTCCCGATGCACCCTATTACGAAGGAACTCCGCAAATGAAGATAACATCTCTCGACTATTCAAACTATGTGGGACGTATTGCCATCGGACGTGTTTACAGAGGCGATCTGGCAATTGGAAGAGATTATATGCTGTGCAAAAGAGATAAAAACGTCAAGGTCAGGATAAAAGAACTTTATCTTTTTAAAGGGCTTAACCGTGAAAAAGTTGAAGCGGTACGTAGCGGTGATATCTGTGCAGTAGTGGGGCTGGATGATTTTGAAATCGGTGATACCATTGCCGACCTTGAGAACCCCGAACCTATGACGAGAATTAATGTGGATGAGCCTACAATGAGTATGTTGTTTACAATTAATAATTCTCCATTTTTCGGAAAGGAAGGTAAGTACGTGACATCAAGACATTTGCGCGACAGGCTTTTTAAGGAGACGGAAAAAAATCTTGCTTTACGTGTTGAAACAACCGATTCGGAGGATAGATTCAATGTGTTCGGCAGAGGGATTCTTCATCTTTCGATCCTTATTGAAACAATGAGAAGAGAAAAGTATGAATTTCAGGTCGGCAAACCGAAGGTTATTATTAAGGAAATAGATGGTGTAAAATCAGAGCCTTATGAAACTCTTGTCGTTGACGTACCTGAGCAATATTCGGGCAAAGCTATTGAGCTTGTCACACAGCGAAAAGGAGATTTGCTGGTTATGGAGCCCAAAGGTGACCTTCAGCATCTTGAATTTGACATTCCGTCGAGGGGACTTATCGGGCTTAGAAACAGCATTCTTACCGTTACGGCGGGAGAAGCGGTAATTAACCACCGTCTGAGGGGTTATGATGTTTATAAAAATGAGATTCCTACCAGAAAAAGGGGGTCAATTGTATCTTCGGAAACAGGACAGGTGCTTGCTTATGCCCTCGACAGATTGCAGGACAGAGGCAGATTTTTTGTGGAACCCGGCGAACAGGTTTACAAAGGACAGGTAATTGGTGAATATACAAGGGAAAAGGATTTGGAAGTGAATATTACAAAAGGTAAAAAACTTACAAATATGCGTGCTTCCGGCTCCGACGATTCTGCAAAGATTGCTCCTAAGATCAATTTCTCGCTCGAGGAGGTTCTCGAATATATCAAAGATGATGAGTATGCCGAACTTACCCCTAAAAGTATCAGAATGAGGAAAATAGGTTAACGGTCATTCTTCGGCTTCGCTCAGAATGATATTCGACTTTGCTCAGAATGACATTGTCTCTCATTTTGCGTTTTCCTTGTCAGTGACAACACCAACGAGAGGTAGAGGGTTTTGTTTCAATATTGTTATATTTATTAAAAAATCCCCTACGGGGAAAATTTATATTTTCAGCTATTTTATTACAAAAACATAACCGCTACGCGGTATTGCCAGGTTTACATATAAAACTCACTATCAGTTTTTGTATTACTTTTATCACATTATAACCTATGCAAGATTAAACGAACCAAGGTGAACCTTGTAGAGGTTCGGATTGCCGTAATAGAATAATCAACCGGGATCTATTCATCGTAGATGATATTTTGATAATTTTTCACAGGAATGCAAATCCCGAATAGCCACTTGAAAGACACGATCCCGCACTTGGGGCTTTTCCGGATTTTGGCGGTGGTATAAAGCGCAGGATAATCCGAAAACAAATATCTTCGGGATTTGTAATCCCGTTTTGAGAGAAAATGCCGGGTGCAAACTCTTTATGACTATTTTACGGTTTGTTTGCTTTAGTGGTAAAAAAAGTTACTACCCGGTAGAAAATAAGTTTTGCTATCTTTGCCCGCGCTTATGGTATATCTGTCTGTTGAAAATCTTTCGAAGCACTACGGCGAAAAGGTGCTTTTTGAAAATATAAGTTTCGGACTTGACAAGGGAGATAAAATCGCTCTTATTGCCAATAACGGGACGGGAAAGTCAAGCCTGATGAAAATCATTGCGGGTGTTGACGACGCCGATACGGGTAGTGTGATTGTCCGCGACGGGATCAGAATAGGATTTTTACAACAGGAGCCCGAATTTAACGAGAACCTGACAATAAACGAATTGATAAAAGAGGGTAACTCGGATCTCCTTTCCGTTATCAATGAGTATGAGAAAGCCCTTGAAGCCCAGACTGCCGATTATAATGAGAGCACACATAAAGCTTTTGAGATTGCGTCGGAAAAGATGGACAGAACCGGTGCCTGGGATTATGAAAGAAGACTGAAGGAGCTGCTTACACGGTTTAATATCACCGATTTGGAGCAACATATCGAGACTCTGTCGGGTGGTCAGCGAAAACGTCTTGCTTTGGCCCTGGTTTTGCTTGATAATCCCGATATGCTGTTGCTGGATGAGCCTACCAATCATCTTGATATTGAGATGATTGAATGGCTTGAAAAATTTCTGTCGCAATCTTCCGTGACTCTACTGATGGTTACTCACGACCGTTATTTCCTCGACCGTGTGTGTAATTTGATATTGGAAATGAGCGACGGTAAACTTTTCTATCACAAAGGGAATTATGAATATTTTTTAAGAAAGAAAGCCGAACGTGAGAATGCCGAGCAAACCGAGACCGGTAAAGCAAGGCAACTGATGAAAAAGGAACTGGAATGGATGCGACGTATGCCTCAGGCAAGAACAACCAAATCAAAGGCGAGGATAGATGCTTTTTACGAAACCAAAGAAAAAGCTACATCGCGGAAACCCCAACGTGAACTTAAGCTTGATGTGAAAATGTCGAGGATAGGAGGGAAGATACTGGAATTGGAAAACATCTCAAAAAGCTATGGGGATATTAAAATTGTTGACAATTTCGGTTATGTTTTTAAAAAGGGTGAAAGGATTGGAATTATCGGTAAAAACGGTACCGGAAAATCCAGTTTTCTGAATGTGATTACAGGCAAGGAAAACCCCGATTCCGGCAGAGTGGAAAAAGGGCAGACAATCCAATTCGGGTACTATTCGCAGGAAGGCATCAAGCTGAAGGAAGATAAAAGGCTGATTGATGCTCTGAAAGAGATTGCCGAGGTTATTGAGCTTGGCAACGGCTCAAGACTTTCGGCATCACAGTTTCTCAACTATTTTATGTTTACTCCCGAAATGCAATACACTCCGGTGTCAAGCCTGAGTGGTGGTGAGAAACGCAGATTTTACCTTCTTACCGTGCTCATTAAAAATCCGAACTTTCTGATTTTGGATGAGCCTACAAATGACCTTGATCTGTTGACACTCAATAAGCTGGAAGAGTTTTTGCTGAACTATAAAGGCTGCCTTATTCTTGTCTCCCACGACCGTTATTTTCTTGATAAGCTTTGCGATCATCTCTTTGTCTTTGAAGGTGACGGTAAGGTTAAGGATTTTACGGGTTCATATTCTCAATATAAGGAAAGGATGAAAGAGTGGGAGCGGCAGAGAAATCTTCGGAAATCCGCCGAAAAGAAACTTACAAACACCGGAAAGAGAGTGAAGCCGAAGCAAAGTGGCAAAAAGTTATCGTATAGGGAGCAGAAAGAGTTTGAAACTCTGGAGACGGAAATAGAGGTGTTGGAAAATGAGAAGTCCGAGTTGGAGAACGTTATCGGTTCGGGAGTGACGGATTACGAAAAACTTCAGAGTATATCATCCCGCATTGCGGAAATAATTGTCCTTGTTGATGAAAAAACAATGAGATGGATGGAACTTGCCGAGAAAGCGGATTCTTTTGATTAAGAACTTTTCCTATCTTTGCCCAAACTTTTTAATTATGATAAAATCAATGACAGGTTTCGGCAAAGCAAGTTGCGAATGTCAAAACCGGAATATCACAATCGAGATTAAAACACTCAACAGTAAACAAATAGATGTTAATGCAAGAATTCCAAACGGTTACAGAGACAAGGAGCCGCAAATGCGTTCCTTAATATCAAGCAGGTTAAAGCGCGGAAAGATTGATTTTGTGATAACGGTTGAGGAAAAGGGAGAGGAGTCGAATTTGAAAATAAACAAGGCTCTGGCAATGAAATACTATAAGGAGTTGAAAAGCTTGTCGGAGGATTTGAACGAAACGGGGTTTTCCGATTATTTACCCTTACTCATCCGTATGCCGGATATTTTTGTTTCGGAAAAAGAAGAAGTCTCCGAAGCCGAATGGAACTCTTTGTTTCAGGCTCTTGAACAAGCTCTTAAACAGGTTGACGAATTCAGGATTCAGGAAGGTAAAATGCTGGAAAACGACCTTTTGATAAGAATCAATATAATTCTTCAACTTTTGGACAGGGTCGAACCTTTTGAAAAAGTGCGTTTTGAAAATTTGAAAGCTAAAATCCTTAAGGACTTATCTGATTTTACCGAAAAGGATAGTATTGACAAAAATCGTTTTGAGCAGGAGCTTGTCTATTATCTCGAAAAACTTGATATAACGGAGGAAAAGGTCAGATTGAGAAAACATTGTGAATATTTTACCGAGACAATGAAAGAGCAGGAGTCAAAAGGGAAAAAACTGGCTTTTATTTCGCAGGAAATAGGGCGCGAAATAAACACTCTCGGTTCAAAGGCCAATGAAGCAAATATTCAAAAGGTTGTTGTACAGATGAAGGATGAACTGGAGAAAATAAAAGAGCAGTTATTTAATATTTTGTAATAGAATATGGAAGTTGGCAATGCGCAATTTAATGGAAAGTTGGTTATCTTTTCCGCACCTTCCGGTGCAGGTAAAACGACCATCGTAAAAAGGCTTCTGGCTGAAATTCCGGGACTTGAGTTCTCGGTATCGGCGGCAAGCCGGCATAAACGCCCCGGTGAGACGGATGGAAAGGATTACTATTTCATACCTGTTGACGAGTTTAAGAAAAAGATTGAAAATGATGAGTTTCTTGAGTGGGAAGAGGTCTATGAAAATAATTTCTACGGTACGCTTAAATCCGAAGTGCAACGAATTTGGGCGCTGGGACATCACGTTATTTTTGATGTTGATGTTATCGGCGGATTGAATATTAAACACTACTATGGCGACAGAGCTTTGGCAATATTCGTTATGCCGCCCTCGGTGGAGGAACTGGAAAAAAGACTGCGAAACCGTTCCACGGAAAGTGAAGAAGATTTAAAGCGTCGTATCGAAAAGGCAAGGTATGAACTGACATTTGCAAGACAATTTGATAAGATTATTGTGAACGACGATCTGGAAAAGGCTGTGAAAGAAGCAAAGGAACTGGTAAATGAATTTCTTGACAAGTAAAAGTAACTAAACAGACAGATGAAAAAAACAAAATCGGTAATTCTACCTGCATACAATCGTAATATCATCAGGGCAATAATAAGTCTTAAAAGAGGTGAACGTGAATTGCCCGATTTAAAACCTGACGAGGTGCTTGTGAAAATGGAGGCTGCTCCCGTTAATCCGTCGGATATTGCTTTTATCAGGGGAGAGTACAATGTTGATAAACCCATGCCGGCAGTGCCCGGTTTTGAAGGTGCCGGAATAGTTGAAGAAACCGGTGCGGAAGCAAAAAGTTTTTTGGGAAAAAGGGTTAGCTGTTTTGTGCAAGGTGAGAATGACGGAACCTGGGCGGAATATTTCGTTGCCAAGGCTGATAATTGTATACCGGTTAAAGAGGAGTTGCCTGTTGAACAGGCAGCTTGCTTATCAATAAACCCGTTTACGGCATATGCAATGTTTGAACTGGCACGTAAGAAGGGGGTAACGGCGATTGTTCAAACGGCAGCCGGAGGCCGGGTGGCTGAGTTTATCAGGGTTTTTGCGAAAAAATCGGATGTGAGCGTTATCAATATTGTCAGGAAGCGGGAACAGGTTGAAATGCTGAAGAATGCAGGCGAAGAATATGTTCTTAATTCCGTAAGTGAAGATTTCCCGGAGAAGCTAAAAGAGTTATCTCACGATCTGCAGGCAAAGATGGTATTTGATGCTGTTGGCGGTGAGTTGACGGGAATATTATTAAATGAAATGCCTTCCGGTTCCGACGTGGTTGTTTACGGAGGATTGTCGGGCTCGGAAATATCAGGCGTTGATACGCTGGAGGTTATTTTCGGTGAAAAACGTATTTATGGCTTTGACCTCAATAAATGGATTGCAGATAAAAGCACAGAGTCGTTTCGGCAAGCGGCAGATATTATT
>Ga0256841_1001653_pt1 | contig 18707 bp, 12 predicted proteins | sample 356308metaG_FD_185971 | JGI IMG/M metagenome (GOLD analysis project Ga0256841, IMG submission 185971) | Hydrothermal vent microbial communities from Mid Atlantic Ridge, Atlantic Ocean - 356-308 | ecosystem: Environmental > Aquatic > Marine > Hydrothermal vents | place: Atlantic Ocean: Mid... | reverse complement strand
ATCTCATGGATTTGTTGGCCTTTGTCCGTTCCTTGATTCCCACAGATTCCGGGTCAGAGCCTGGTCCAGACGGGAGACGGATCCCCCGTTTCCGAAACGAGCCCAAACCCAATCCTACGAAGATGGTGAAGCTGAAAAATGCGCTTCTTGACCCAAAGGACCCCGGCTGGGACAAAGTTCCTGCCCAGAACCTCAATCTAGTTCCCTTCTCTCCTAAGGCTGCGCGATGGAATGCGAAGGCCAGGCTGCAAGCTGTCCACGATGGGAAGCGTGCAGCTTTCCGGCTTTCATGGGAGGACACAAGCGTGGACAAAGGTGATCTGGCAGGCATCCAACTCTGCTTAGGAAGACGATCTCTCCACTTTTTTGAGGCCCGGTTTCCCACCCGGCGATACTCCATTTTTGGACCCGCTTGGTTCTTCCAGGATGGAAAGGTCCGCTCGGAGCGCCCTTTCTATTTTTCTGAGAAGGAGGCAAAGGAGCTAGGGATTCCCGCAGCGAAGGTCCCTGTTAAGGGGCCCCCAGTGACCGCACACTTCAGCCAAGAGGGGAATCGAAGGATTGTCGTCTTTGTTCGTAACCTTGCCGTTTCGGAACATCCGGGGGCCCAGGGGCGTGCCAAAGCCCTTCCTGACAACGGACCCATTATTGAGCTTCCGATTGTTCCGGGTTCCACAATCACCTTTTCGGTTTTTCTTTCCGACGCATCTAGGGCCGAAGGAATGGGGTCGTGGGTTTATACGGTTTTCAGTGAATTGGAGATTGAACGCTGAGATTGCTGGTAGGCTCTCTGCTCTTCCTGGTTTTTCTTGCGGCCTGTTCCGGGGTTTCTTCTCAAGAAGGAGAAATGGACTCTTTGGGTTTTGAGAAGAGGGAGGGGCTTGGGGTTTATGAGGAGAGTTTTAATCAATTGAATTTCGAGCGATCTCTCCCTGCGCGATGGACCCTGATGAGCCTTCGCCCCACCGGCTTTGATCCTGCATGGGGCCCAGCGCCCGGAATAGAGAGTCCCGCCTTCGGGTTTTATGGAACCCTTCCAAAGGGGGAGGGAGAGACTCGGGCTGTTGCCCTTTTTGAGGGTGGTTCTCTTCGAGTCCCTTTCACTCTTTCGGTTTGGGTACGGAAGGGATCGGCTGAGAGCTTTGGGTTGGTTTTTTCATTTCGGAGCAAGAGTGATTTTCGAATCGTTGAGCGGGATGCAAGCAGCTTAAGGATTTGGGGGCGGCGCTTAGGCGAAACTCTGTTTTTGGGGCAGAAAGGGCTCCCTCGAATCACTGACAAATGGCATCATCTTCAACTCCAGCGAAGGCGAGGTTGGGTCCAAGTGCGTTGGGATCACCGATGGACCCTTCGTGTCAAAACTCAAGGTTCAGGACAAGGTCTCATGGGACTTTATGCTCGGGGGGGATCAGTGGCTTTCGAAAACCTTCGCCTTGTGCAGGGGAAATAGGAGACCCGGGAGAAGGGATCTACATCCCCATAAGCCTTCTGGGGGCAAAGCTCGAAGCGGCTGGGTCCGTACTTCGTCCTTGGAGCATAAGCTCGCAGCAGAGCTTTCCTGCAAGAAAGCCGAAACCCATCCCATAGCCGTTAAAGGCGCAGCAAAGAAACTCCCCTTGCTGTCCCGGGATGGGTCCAATCAATGGGAGTCCGTCCCGGGTTCCCGCCATGATTCCGCTCCAAACGCGATCAATGCCTGCCGAAGCCGCTTCTGGGATGTGTTGCTCCAACCAAGCCCAGAGTTTTTTCGTGATTTCTGGGTTTATCTGAGAGTCGTTGCGAATTCCGGTTTCCTCGCCTCTTACGCTCCATCGCATTCCACCGAGAGTGAGTTGACTTCCGTGTTTTCGAAAATACTCATAACAAAAATGCGTGGACATCGCCCAGGAGGGGATGCGGGATGCCAGTTGCGGCTCCAGTTGGCCGGTCAAGAGGATTTGTCCTCGAAAAGGAAACACCTGATGCTCCAAAAACCCGCTCCGGTCCAAATTGGGAGATAGGGCCGAGCTTGCATGCACAATCATTCCAGCTTGTAAACGAAGCCCGGATTTGGTTTCTAAGCAGTAATCTCCCGCGCCCCCGGAGATCCCCACAACCTCTTCTTTTTCAAGAATAGAGCCGCCTTCTTTGTGATAGATCTCTGCAAGTCCTCGGACAAAGGCGGCCGGGGAAAAAACTGCTTCGCCCTCAATAAACAGGCCTCCAAAAAAGCCTTTGGCCCAATCCGCTTCCTTTTCCAAATCTTTTTGAGTCCAAAGCTGATGAGGGATCCCCTCTTTCTCCATCAGGCGGGCACTCTCCTCAAGTTCCCTCTGCTCGGATGTGCTGATGGAAAAACGCAGTCCCCCTTGTTCCTGAAGTTCGCAAGGAATCTCAAGGGTTTTGATCGCAGCCCTTGTTGCGAGGGAGTTTTTCTCGAGGAACTTCCAAAGATTCCGGCTTTTCTCCAACCCAAACTGTGAGACCAGTCGGTTGAAGTGTTCTCCCAATCCCAAGAGGATTTGTCCATCGTTTCGTCCGCTGGCATGGTTGGCGATCCTGTCCTTTTCTATGAGTGCAACCGAGAGCCCCGAGCGTCGGGCGTGGAAAGCGGTTGAGGTTCCGGCAATCCCTCCACCAATAATCACCAAGTCCGTCGACCCATTGATAGAGTCGTGAATCGGTGCCCTCTCTCCCCCCTCCTGGAGCCAAATCGGTTCATCACCTTCTTGTTGGTTGTCCCTTTTTTTCATTTTGCACCACCCCACTTGCGCCATTTTATTTCGAGTTCCTTAAGGGTGATTCCCAGAGTGCGATTGCAGGCTTGGTCGATCAAGGATGGCTCGCCACCAGGAAGGATCCCCACTTCGCGAACGAAGGTAAGGAAAACTTTTTGCCCAAAAGTTTCATGGATGAAAGCGATGAGAGAAGTACTAAGGAGGTAGGCTTCTTCTGTGCTGATGGGGGTGTCCTCGCTCTCCTGGAGTTCTTGGAGAGAGGTGATCTTCATGAGTTCTTCAAGGGGCGGAGTCAACTTGGTTCGTAGAAGATTGCGTGCCCTCCTCCGAATGGGGGCTTTCCTAAAACCCATTTCGATCCAATCGGCCAGGCCTTCCTGGAACCAGGCTCCCCCCCCGTCAAGGCCGAGGGCGCCTTCAACAAACTGGTGGGTCCCTTCGTGAAAATGGACCGGAGCTTTGGGGCTGTCAAACCAAGTTGAGTAATGTGGCCCCCAGGCGAATCCATCGACTTTTTCGGCCCAGGGGCGTGAAATCCCCCTGTCCAGGGCGTCGAGAACGAAAGAGCCTCGGTTTCGATGCAGGTAAATAATCAGGGGATGGAAGTGATGACTCTTGGGGAGAAGCGGGCCGAAGATGCTGATGAGGCGAGGGGCGAGGATCTTCTCCATGGTTTGCTGAAGAGAGAGTGTCCCGCTATTAGGGGCTTCGGAGTAAATATGATAGTGGGGGGATTGGTACGTTTTAACCTTGTGGTCCCAGGGCGGAGGAAAACCGAGCGTTTTCTCTTTTTTGATGATGGCCTCCTCAATGTTGCCTGCACGTGTTCCTTTGCCCTTTGGGAGGAGTTTGAGGGAGGAAATGATTTGATGAGCTTCATCCAGGATTGAGGGAGCATACCTTCCGGGGAGTCTTACCTCGAGGATCCAGACCTGCCGATCCACCCAGACGCGGAGACTTAAATATTTGCTTCCTGTCTCCTGATCGATTCGTTCGGCTTGGGCCGCGAGAAACCCAAATTGAGGAACCGAATGAATGTTTAAAAAACGATTGTTGTATTGCAGCCGAAGAAGAGAACGGCTGATCGTGGAAAAGTCCCGTGAGGGCCGATACCAATAGACAGACAGTTGCTTCCCTCCAATGCGCCCATGGAAACGCCTTGGATTTTGATTTTCTTGGTCGGGGTAAGGGATGAAGCCAGGGGGGAGAAAAAAATGAGAGAAACGTTGCTGTAAATGGATTTTTTTCCAGCTGGAGGGTGCTTGAGCCTCGCTTTTTTGGGCCCAATCGGGCTCCAAAGGTTTGGGCCTTTGCGCAAGAGAGATGCTTGCGCAAAGAAAGGTGAAAAGAAGCATAACAAAGCAAGACATTGGCTGGAATGATCCTTGGGATGGATAAGAGTGGGAAGGAATACGACGCCAAAGCCTAGAATGGAAAAAAAAAGACGGGCTGTCTAGGACAGCCCGTCGTTCCCTGCCATTGTTTCCCTCAAGGAGTTTCCCATGCACAACAGAAAGATGCTTTTTGGCGTCGGCGCCTGAACCGACGCCAAAAAGCTTCTGTTAGTCTTTCTCCGAACCGTTCGGAGTCCCGACCAACAGGTCCCACCGTTGTGCTTTCCTCTAGCGACTTTTGTGCCAAAGGGGGGATAAAATGGCGGGGATCGTCCAAGTTGCTTCTCTCTCTTTTCTCAAGCCATTGAAAGGTAAAGGGTTACTAATTCTCTCCTCTCTCGGCAGTTGAAAGAAACGCATGGAAGAGAAGAAGATTTCGGCCTTTTTTAAAGGAAGTATTCCTTCCTGCCTCCCAAGCTTGTCGGGAAACTGACGGGAGGGTGTCGGGATTCCGTCATGGTCCCGTTATTCTTCCCTTTTGGCTTCTTCCCAAAGAGATTCCATTTCCTCAGAGCTGGCTTGGGATAATTTGGGTCCGAGTTTGGCTTCAATGAAACGGAATCGCTTGCTGAACCGGGTAATTGTTCGCCGGAGTGCAGCTTCGGGATCGATGTTTACATGCCGTGCAAGGTTGACTACCGAGAAAAGAATATCTCCCAGTTCATGTTCCAGCCTTTCACGATCGGTTTCCTCCTTTTGGAGCTCTGCTTCGAACTCTGTGATTTCCTCACGGCATTTGGCGATTGGTCCTTGGAGGTCGGGCCATTCGAAGCCCACACGGGCGGCCTTATTTCCCACTCGAAAGGCTCGAAGCAAGGCGGGGAGGTTCGCTGGGACTCCATCCAAAACTGAAGGAATGGGTGTCCCCTTTGGGCCGCGGGTGCTTTTCGCGGCGCGCTCTTCTTGTTTGACCTTTTCCCAGCGGAGAAGGGCTTCCTGGCCGGTCTTGGCTTTTTCTTTTCCAAAGACATGGGGGTGCCGTCGGATGAGCTTTTGGCAGATCCCGCGCCCCACCCCTTCCATATCGAAGCTTCCTTCGTCTTCAGCGATCCGTGCAACAAGGAAGAGGTTCATCATGAGGTCCCCGACTTCCTCTTGGATTTCGGCACTCCCCTTATGCTCCAGGGCTTCGATGACTTCATGGGCTTCCTCCAGGATGGGGCCTGTCATCGATTGGAAGGTCTGTTCTTTATCCCAGGGACACCCATCTTCAGCCCTGAGGCGATCGATGATTTTTAAGAGATGGCCTAAAGCGGTGAGCCTTGGGTCTTGAGTCTTATCTTGGGGTTTGGAAGTGTTCATGAGGTTTTTATCCCAGAAAGAGAGAGGGGCTTCCAGGAGGAACTCTCCCCACTCCCGGGAGTATGATGGCGGGCTTTTGAATCTGGTGAAAAAACGGTCGGGTATAGTTGGGACCTTTTACATGAATCTTTTTGTCTGAAGGGAAGGGATGATACCGATGAGGTCAAAAATTGCGGGGGCCGTTGGAGTTTTAAGTCTAGGGGTCCTTTTGAGCTGCCAGCAGCAGGTGCCTCCGGGCAGGAATGAGAGGGGTCCGGGATCGAGGCCTACTTCGCGGCCGGTTACGGGAAAAGAGACGGTCCTCCCTGACGTAAAAGGTTTTGATGCTTTACTCCATCGCATCGTTAAGAAAGGCCGTGTGGATTATCTTTCCCTCAAGAAGGATCACCTCGCTTTAGATGCTTTTTTGGACTCACTCAAAAAGGCCAAGCTGAAAGGGGCGAGCAAGGATGAGCAGTTGGCCTTCTGGATCAATGCATATAATGCTGGTTGTTTGAAGCTTGTCTTGACTCATATCTTAGGGAGGGGTCCCATGGGACGCGATTTAGAGGGTGTCCTCAAAGTCTCCGGCTTCTTCAAAAAGAGAGAGATTGACATCGCCGGGACCATGCTCAGCTTGGATGCCATCGAAACCAATGGGCGAAAGCTCGGGGATCCCAGGATTCACTTTGCCGTGAACTGTGCCTCTGTTTCTTGTCCTCCCCTTCGTGGAGCCGCTTGGACGGCCAAAGGTTTGGATCAGGCCTTGACCCAAGCGGCGGAAAACTATCTTGCCTCGCCCCAGGGACTCCGAATCGTGAAAGATGGAGTGAAGGTTTCCAAAATTTTCAAGTGGTACCAGAAGGATTTTGGAGGGATCAAAGGGGTTCGAGCTTTTCTGATGCGTTATGCCCCTAAGGCAGCCAAGGAGAAGTTGGCAGGCTCTATTGGGTGGCTGGATTACAATTGGTCTTTAAATCGCCTGTCGAAGTAGAGACCTTTCTCTGGCAGACTCCGGGACATGGAAAAAAAGATCCTGTCCTGGAATGTCAATGGCCTTCGCGCCATCCACAAAAAAGGTTTTCTCGATTGGCTTCAAAAAGAAGCTCCTGATGTCCTCCTTCTTCAAGAAATCAAGGGTTTTGAAGAAGACTTCCCCGAGGCCCTCCGTGAAATCGATGGCTATGTGACCTGCTTTCACTCAGCCAAACGCAAGGGATATAGCGGGACCGCCATTTTGTCTCGAGAAGAACCTGATGAATGGATCGAGGGAATTGGAGAGCCTTTATTTGATGATGAGGGCCGTTTACTTTCGGCTCGGTTTGGAGATGTTCTTATTTCTTCTGCCTATTTCCCGAACTCGCAAGAAGGCGGAAAACGTTTACCTTACCGCTTAGGCTTTGGGAATGCTGTCCTGGAATTTTTCAATAAACACCAAACCAAAGGACGAAAGATCCTGATTGGTGGAGATTTCAATGTTTCCCATCAGGAGATCGACCTGGCGCGCCCTAAACAGAACACCAAGAACCCGGGCTTCCTGCCGGAGGAAAGAGAATGGTTTAGTGCTTTTCTTGAGAAGGGTTTTCACGACACTTTTCGTGAGGAAAACCCCGGTAAGGAAGGTTGCTACTCTTGGTGGAGTTATCGAGCAGGGGCTCGTGCGCGAAATATCGGATGGAGGTTGGATTATTTTTGTTGCGATACGGCCCTCAGGCCTGATGTAGGGGAAGCCCGGATCCTCTCTGAGGTCCTGGGGTCAGACCATTGTCCTGTGGCGATCAAGGTGGATACATGAGACCCAAAAGTAGCAGAGTGCAGGTTCTTGGCCTCTGGTTAGGACCCCTTCTTGCGCTGGCTGCTTACTTGGGAAGTTCTCTGGCAGGCCTCAACCCAAAGGCATCTCTTACCGCCTCCATTACAATGCTTTGTGCCGTTTGGTGGATTTTTGAGCCCATCCCCATTCCCGTAACCTCCCTTCTCCCTTTTGCCTTGTTTCCTTTTGCGGGGGTCCTGGATCATAAAACTGTCGCCACGGCTTATGGGCACCATCTGATCCTTTTATTAATGGGTGGATTCCTTTTATCCACTGCCATGGAAAGCAGTGGGGCTCATCGACGAGTTGCCATGACCATGCTGAAGGTCTTTGGTGGAAGGAACCGGCACCGCGTAATCGCAGGCTTTATGGTAGCGACAGCTTTTCTTTCGATGTGGATCTCAAATACCGCCACTGTCCTTATGATGATCCCTGTAGCAGGGGCCATTCTCGAACAAGATAAAGAAAAAAGCTTCGTGCGCGCCCTCCTCCTCGGCTTGGCCTATTCAGCAAGCATCGGAGGGATGGGGACCCTTGTGGGGACACCTCCCAATATCGTGTTTTCGGGCATCTTTAGAGAGGAGACCGGAAGGGAGGTTGGGTTTGCAAGCTGGATGCTGATCGGGATTCCAGTGGTGGTTGTTCTCTTGCCACTTGCTTGGTTTTTCCTCACGAGGAGGCTCAGCCGTGGAAGAGAGCTGACGATCCCGGATTTGCTTCCTGCCACAAAGAAGGAAAAGCGTGTCCTTTTCGTCTTTGCTTGGACGATTCTCCTGTGGGTGACACGATCTGCACCCTTTGGGGGGTGGGCTGATCTCTTGGGGATGCGGGGGGTCGGAGATAGCAGCATTGTTCTCCAATCGGTGATTATGATGTTTTTGATTCCCGATGGAGAAGGGGAACGACTTCTCGATTGGGAAACTGCAAAAAAAATTCCATGGGGCCTCCTGCTGCTTTTTGGTGGTGGGATTGCCATAGCAAGGGCCTTTTTGGCTTCGGGGCTCTCCGATGCTTTGGGGAATGGACTCTCGGGGTTAGCTGATCTTCCGGCGTTCTGGATGACCTTTCTTCTATGCTTGGGAGTAACCTTCTTAACAGAGGTCACCAGCAATACCGCGACCACAACCCTCTTGATGCCTGTTTTGGCTGCCGCTGCCAAGGCTGCTTCAATCGAGCCGGCCCTTCTCATGGTGCCAGCAGCCCTCTCAGCAAGCTGTGCGTTTATGCTTCCGGTGGCAACGGCCCCTAATGCCATTGTTTTTGGGACCGGTCGGATCTCGACAAAGGAGATGGCCCGAGCAGGCATGATCCTGAACGTGATTTTTGCCCTTGTTCTCACTCTGCTCTGCCTTCTCCTTGTCCCCACAGTTTTTGATTCCTTGGGATAGGGGTGGGGTGGCGTTCCATTTGAGGTATCCTATAGAGGGGGTTTTCGTGCCCCTCCTCCCCTTTTCCGGGTTTCCATCTCTTTCCGGTTCTCTTCTTAAGGCGCTCTTCACATGGGTTCATTCCTTTTCCGATGCCGCATTCTCTTTTTGGGGGTCCTTGCTTGCATGGTCCTTTCCTCGATTGGAAAGGGGCAGCTTGGGAAATTTCTTGGAAACCCCTCATGGCCTTCGGGAAGCCATCGCCTTGATGTCCAAGCCGCTCTGAAGACAGCGACGGGACTCACCTATGATGGGGTTTTAGGCTGCGCAAAAGATAGCGCGGGGAACCTCTGGTTAAGCGCACGGCGTCCGAGTGATGGCAAGTTCACTACTCCCCACAAACTCTTCCGTTTAGATAAGAGCGGGAAAGTAACGGGCAGCTTTGACCAACCTGTGGTGACCAAGGCATCGGCGTGGGGGATCCGAGACTTGGCTTATGATGGGAGTCGTTTTCTCTATGGGGGGGTGGAGATTTCAGTGAGCGGGGGAAGAGTCTTTGCGTTTGATACAAAGAATGGAGTTTGGAACGCCAGCAAGGATTTCTTGATTCCGCCCAAGCTGACCTTCAGCACGATCCGTGCGTTGGCTTTTGATCCCAATGGAGACGGAGGCAAGGGTTCCCTCTGGGCCAGTGACTGGGACGGACCCGTCATTGAGTTTTCGAGGTTAGGTAAGGTGCTTCGGACCTTTCCAGGGATTCAAGAAAATTGTTTCGGAGCGGCTTATCATCCAGTGCGCAAGACAATCTGGTTCTTTGGTCAAGGGGGGTACAGCTCTCCCCAGTGGCGATCCTGGGTTGTTGCGAGGGAGCTTGATCCTTCGACCGGAAAGGCAAGTGGGTTGATGGTGTTGGGGGATTCCTTTCCCTTCGCCCGGACCTTTGGCGGAAAAGCGGGAGGGATGGAGTTCTTTTTTCAAGGTACGACCCTGGGCTTGCTGATGGTTCAGCAAGCCGAATCTGACCATGTGATTCAAATCCAGGGTCGCTTTGATTCCAAGGCAAGTAGTGGAGGACGTTGTCTCTTGGCAGGCGGCCCAGCCATTGTGGGAAACTCTAATTTTAAAATGCTTTTGGTTGGAGGGAAGCCTGGATTCGCCCTCTTGATGGTAGGGCTCAAGGAAACTAATCTTTCCGTTGGGCTTCCAGCCTTTGCCACCGGATCTCGTCTCTTTGTTGACCTTAACTTTGGATTCCTGGGAGGCGTCCTCCCTGTTTTAGGTGGAGTTGCGACTGCTCCTGCGCCGATCCCTTTGTTGAATACTCTCAAAGCTGTGGACCTTGTGTTTCAGTGGGTGGAAATCCCCCTTGTGAACAATCAACCCAGTTTCCCATTTTTGAGTTCCAAGGCTGGAGTCTTCTCCATTTATGGTGGCTGATCCTGGATGAAAGGACATAGTGAAATGAAACCTGCCGTTTCCCGTCTCCTGGTTGGGCTCATGCCCCTGGGGTTGCTTCTTTTTTTGGGGATGACTCTTCCGCTTCCAGTTCCGAAGGAACCCCAAGGAGGAGGTCAACCCGCAGGGCTGCAGTCCAAATTCCTCAATTCGACTTCCTGTGCTTCTTGCCATGCAAACGCTCCCTTGGCCACTGCAATGCGGGATGCGAAATCTAGGGGGCTGGGGCCATTTGATCTTTGGCGTTCGTCGATGATGGCCAATGCTTCCCGAGATCCTTTTTGGCGTGCTGTGGTCTCGGCAGAGATCAAGGCTACTCCTTCACGGAAGGCTGATATAGAAGCCAAGTGCATGCGTTGCCATGCTCCCATGGAATCCAATGATTTTCATGGGGATACCGACGCTCGGATGAGCCTCAAGATGTTGGATGACAGCAGCGATCCCAGAAACCCTTTGGCCCGGGATGGGGCTTCTTGCACCGTTTGTCACCAAATTCTTCCGGACAACTTGGGGAAGCCCAGCTCTTACACGGGAAATTTTCATATTGGCCCAAGCAAGAAGATTTTTGGACCTCATTCTAATCCCTTTACCCAACAGATGCTCATGCGGACAGGGATGACCCCTGTGAAGGGTGACCATATAAAAAAGTCAGGGCTCTGCGCTACCTGCCATACCGTGATGACCCATACCCTGGATAAGAATGGGAAAGATACGGGGAGCACTCTCCCGGAACAGACTCCCTATCTGGAGTGGCGAAACTCGATCTTCAATAACGAGGTGCAAAACCCTGGACCCTCTGCGCAAAGCTGTCAAGGCTGCCATCTGCCCATCAAGGATGTTGATGGCAACAACATCTCTACGAAGATCGCGAGGAACCCTGGTGGAAGGGATTATCCTTTTCTTTCCAAACGGGCACCTTTTGGACGGCATATTCTGGTGGGTGGAAATACACTTTTGCCCGAAATTTTTCGAGACAATGCCCAGGCCCTGGGGGTGATTGCCCCTGCTTCTGCGTTTAACGCCACGATTGCAGCGGCCAAAGACCAACTTCAAAAAAGGAGTGCAAAGATCTCTCTCCAAGGTCTTTCACGGTCGGGGAATGACATCAAATTCAGAGTGCGGGTCGAAAATCTAGCCGGGCATAAGTTTCCTTCGGCTTATCCCTCGCGTAGGGCTTGGTTGAGGGTCCAGGTCCTTGACAAGTTCAATAAGACGGTGTTCCTCTCCGGGGATTTTGATGGGGTTGGCCGCATTCTGGGTGCAAGCGGGAATCCCCTGGCCGAGGAGAAGGCCGGGGGGCCTTATTTCGTTCATCGAGATTCCATCACCGCTTCGGGACAGGTTCAGGTGTGGGAAGCCCAGATGGGTGACGATCAGAATCAATTGACCTTCACGCTCCTTCGAGCAGCCAAATACCTGAAGGACAATCGTATCCTTCCCAAGGGTTGGGTTTCTACCCATCCAGATGCGCCTATGACCAAACCTGTCGGGGTTGTTGGGGACGGGAACTTTGTGGGGGGGAAGGATGAAGTGTCCTTCACGGTACCTGCGCCGAGTTCAGCTGGACCCTATAAAATTGAAGTATCTTTGCTCTATCAAACTTTGAGTCACCGTTTTGCCGACGAATTGTTTCAAATACAAACCCCGGAAATCAAAGCATTTCAAAGCTATTGGACCAAGGCCACTAGGATCCCGGTTGTTGTAGATAGGGCTGTCGGATCCCAGAATTAAGTCCAAAAGTAACCACCAAGAAAGGCCCAAAAACGGGGTGGGTGGCCTGGACGGAGGGGGAGAGACAAATAAATCCAACTTTTGGGAATAATCCTAAGGTAATATATTTGCATGGGTTATCGCCAGGTCTAGTGAGTAAAAACGCAGAAAAACCGGAGTCTTCGGAATTTCCCATGGGATTTATGGTATCCTTATATGCTCTTTACCCCTGATTCCAGGGTTTCTTTTCTATGTTTCTTTTCCTGATTCGGGATAAGCCTTCCTCTTTGTAGGCCTGTCCCTTTTGTTCGGGAGGAGAAATCTCTCCCTCATTGACTCCTTAGGAGAAATCTTAAATGCGTAAATCTCTCACATTGAGTGCTTTTGCTCTCATTACTGTCGGTCTCGCTGCCCAATCGACTACGATTCCTACCGGTTTCGATAAGAAGGAAGGTCGTCGGGGGGTGCATGCCCTTTTCCGTTACACTCCCGCTCGTCAGCAGAGCTTCTATCTTCCCAAGGCTACCGGTTGGACCGGGGCCAAGGTCATCAAAAGCCTCTGGATGCGGGCGGATGGTACCTGGTCCAAAGGACCTGCCTTCAAGTGCAGCATCATGGTGGAGCTGTCCAGCAAGGGGATCATCACTTCTCCTCTAGATTCGGATAGCGATTGGAACAAAAACAATGGGACCAACAAGGTCGTCTTCATGAAGAAGAAGGCCTACAGTATTCCCGCTTTTACCAAGCCCACGACTCCTCCTCATCCTTGGATGGTCGAGCTCAAAGGCGACGCTCCCTTCGTGAACGTTGACAAACAGCTCTGCGTAGATACTCGTGTCTATACGGCCAGCACTCAGAGCAATGCTTGGTGGTATGTGGATGGCGATTACAGCTATGCTTCTTCAGGAACCCGGGGCTTTTACCGGACCTATGGAACGCCCTGCAATCCTTCAATCTTCTACAACTATGCCACCGGTTATAATGTCGATTCCACCTTCAGGACCTATGGTTACACTCGTAACGTGGGCGATATTGTCTTGGCCTGGCTCGGCACAAAGAAACTCGCTCTTTCCATTGGCGGCGGTTGCTCCCTCTATACCAATGTGGCCTTGCTTCATCCCACTCCTGTGAAGACGACTTCGACTTCCGGTTATGCCAATTTCACCTGGGGCAAGGTTCCTGCTTCTGCCAAGGGTGTGAAGGTCTACAATCAGATGGCCGCGATCACGAAGACTCTGACTCTCCGTTGGTCGAGGGGCACCGAGATCACCATCGGTGACTACAAGACCGTTTATGATGAGTTCGGTGTCTATGCTTATGCAATCGGAACCAGAACTTTCAATCCTGACAAGGATTCTGCTCTTTACTGGAGCTCGAGCGTCATTATTCACGACGTCAGGTAAATTCCTTGATGAAAGGCCTGGGCCTGCAGGCCTTGCCTGAGTAAAGCAGCCCGGAGGCTTTTGAGTCTTCGGGCTGTTTTTTGTGTGAGGTTTTCCTATTTTCCTTTGCGCTCCAGGATTCGAATGCGAAAGCGCGGAGTTTCTTTTCTGTAGGGACCGATCTGAATCGTGGTAAGTAGTCGGAAAGAGTAAGCTTCCTCAATATCCTTGTATCTTGGAGGATAGGCCTGGAATCCATGAATGTTGTTTTCACATAGATACTTAGGCTTGAGACGTTCAAAAACGTCCAGGTTGGGTGGAGGGGCTGAATAGGCGGTTGGGAGAACTCGCCTAACCGTTCGTACTCGAAGAGGAAAGAAGAGAGTGGCAGCATAATCTCCGAGGACTGTCTCGTTCGGTCGGATCAGGGCTTTCAATCTTTTTTGTCCCTTGACCAAGTCGAAGCGCAGATGAATCGCGGATTGGACGAGTAAGCCTGCCTGGGCCAGTAGGGCTAGGCAAAGGAGGAACCTTCCTCCCTTTCCCAGGGCCAGGGAGGACCATGCGGCGAATCGCTTCCTCCAGCGGAGAAGAGGGAGGAGCAGAATGGGCCAGAGGATGAGAGTCAGGAGGCCTGCGACATTGGAGCTTGTCCGAAGATCCTCATGGATCGCATTCGGGAACAGTAGTGGGAGAAGCCTGGGTAGAACCAAACCTTTGAACGCAAGGAGGAGGGGGAGGGAGAGGGCGATCAAGCTGATGGCCCCAAAAGGTGTTTGTTTATGGTTGCTTTGCCTGCGAAACCAATGGACTCCCAAAAGGCTTAAGCTTGGGACCAGGAGAGCCAGTCTTCGATGGGCTTGGTCACGTTCAGAGTGATAGGCCACAAAAGAAAAGAGAACGAAGGCAAGGATCCCGAGTTCCATGCTTCCAAGGCTTCGGAGAAAAGGGAAGATTCTTTTTTGCTCCACCCCGGGTTCCGCAAGGAACCGGTCTCGTCTCCTTGCAAGGCTGAGGATTCCAAGCCAGGAGAGGATCAAGATTGCCGGGGAGGCTTTGGCCGACCAAAAGAGTAAAAAGCTCCCTTGATTATCGGTGGAATTAAAAAACTTCCCGAAATAAAGGGCCTTATCCAAGAGGGAGTCTTTGCCTGTTGCCGTTTCGGAGGCGAGGGTTGCTATAAAGCGGTCCCAGTTGGGGAGGATATGGAAGAAAAAGAGAGGAAGGAGAATGACTCCGCTTCCGAGGCTGACCCAAATGATTTCACGGAAGGCTCTTTTTGAGTGAAAGAGTCGCAGGAGAAGGACGACAGCGATAGGGAGATATCCGAAGGTGATTGCGGTTGGTTTGATGCTGAAGGCAATTCCCAGGGCGATTCCGGAGAAAAAAGAGCCAGCGGGGCGAGGTCTATCCTGGAGAAGGGGCAAGAGAGCGAGAATGAGCCAAAGGGCTTGAGGGATTTCCAGGAGAGCCAGGCGGCTGTGCCCGATCAGGCATGGGTCAAGGATCCCCAAAAGGAGCGCAAAGGGAACCAGCTGGGGACTCAGATTTTTTCCCACAAAGTTACTGAGTCCAAGAACGAGGAGGATCCCGGAAATGGCGGAGATCAGCCTGAGCTGGAAAACGCCAATACCCATTATTTGGAACAGAATGTTCAAGGACCAGGTGTACCCGGGGCAGAGAAGGAAAGATGTGCCGAAATCATCGGAAAAAGGGTCGTTGAAAAAGAAGAGGCCCCGGGCCGAATCTCCCCACCAGCCTTCGTCGGTGATCCATGCGCCCGGAATCCAGGAAGGAGGGTCAGCGGACAAAAAGAGAAGCCTGCTCAAGATGAGGAGCAGGACTAAAAAAAGGATCAGAATGCGGAGTGCTTTGCTTTTGGGCATTGCGCAGGTTGGTGGGAGAGAGAGTTCTGTTGAAAGCAAGCTGAGGTTAGGAAGGGGGAGGCTAGGAGTTCTTTTTTCGTGCTCGGTATTTTCGTGACCAGGTTTCAATGGTCCCGGGGAATCCTCGTTTGGGAGTGAAAGGTCGAGCATCTCTTATGACCGAATTCCCATCCAAAAACAGAGCCCAGGAAGTGTTGAGCAAGGGAGATCCTCCTTGGTATTCGAAAAATTGAATGTCCTTTCTGATCGTTTTGCAGCGATCCCTTGCGAATGCCTTTGTCTTGGCATCCCAACTCTTCGGAAGAAGGACGAGGATGGGTTGAGGGTGCAGGTTCCTTCTTTGCGCGAAGAGTTTAGATTTAGTGATGAGGATCTTTAATGGATCTGCTTTTACATTGGGATCTTTTTTGGGCGGGAGAGTGAAGACCAGGGTTCCGTTGGGGGTTCGAGGGAGATCCAGCACCAGCCTTGCTTTGATGGGATTCCCCTTGAGAGGGCCAAGAAGCTTAATGGTGGTGGGGGGTTCAGCCTGAGATTTCAAAATTGTGACTCGCGGGTCTCGAAGTCGAATCGCTCCTTGCCCCAAAGCAAAACCGATTGAGCCTTCAAGAGTAGAGAGGTCGGGAGTCAGGTAGTGAAGGGTTTCCTTCCCGTTGATCCATAGAATGAGTTCGGGTCCGCGGACCTGAATGTCCAGGTTGAAGCCATCTACACTCGAGGGGAATTTTAGTTTTTTACGGGGGCGGGACCCAGGGAACTGGCCTTCCCGACTCCAGCCGCCGGAGATGCTGAAGGTGATTTCTTTTTGACGCTTTTTATCACTGGTATCTCTTTTCCCGATGGAAAACAGAAAATCCCCTGTGGAGAAATGGACGCGGATCCCTCGATCTCTCCGGGTATAAGCAATGACGATGGCCCCAGATGCAAAGGAGGTGGTGGGTTGTACCCATGTGCTGAATTTGTATGAGCCTGGTGGGAGCCACAGGTGGCTGCGAACAAAGGCATGTCTTTGGTGGGCGCGTTTGTCCTTGATGCCGCTTTTGTCGCGTGGCTTGACCCTTCCCACATGGAGGTCTCCGTCCTCTTCTTCGAACCAGAGCCCTTTGACTCGTCGCTCTTCGAATCCGGTGAGTCCGGTTTCGACCCAACCATTGTTTCCCAACCTCTGGGGGAGACATGCTATGCGTTCGGGGAGGTGGCGTTGCCATTTGATCCCCGGGATTCCAGCTTCCCCCTTTAGCCAAACTCTTGTTTTTGGGAGGCCCCCAAGGAGGGGGGATCCTTTGATCCTGTTCGGGAAGAGGGCGTCTTTGGCGGTAAGAAGTTGGACCAAGGCCCAAGCTTCCTTGTTTTTTCCGGTTTTTTGCAGCAGGCCCAGGCAGCGTTGCCAGGTGTCTCGGTCAAAGGCATCTGTGGTCAAAGCCCAGCAGGCGGCGGCGGAGGCAGCTTTGAAAACACCAGCATCTTCCAGGAGGGTGGCTGCACGCGCGGCGTGGATTTGTCCAAACCAGGGTTCCGCCCGGGGATGTTCCCATGTCCAAGTGGGGCGATCCCCGACCTGTCCCCTGCGCTTGCCCGGCTTCCCGCGCAACTGGAAGCGAGCGAGGCTGGGGACCTTTTCGCCCCAGCAATATTTGTAGCAAGCACGCAAGAATTCTCCCCATCCTTGGAGGAATCCGGCAAGCTTTTTGGGACGCCCATTCCGGCCGTCCGCAAAAGTCCTCTCGAAGAACCCCACAGGATCCCGTTTTCCTTCACGGGCTTTTTTGAGATAAACCCCCAATTTGCGGGCAAAAAGAGGGGTGTCCCCTTTTTCCCCCGGCCAAAGTTTGAGGAAGGTGAATAGGGCATAACCGGCGGTGTAGTTATCCCTGTAATCGTCGATGCTTCCTTTGAGGAGCTTGATGAATTTTGCCTTCCCTGCATAGCCGCGAACAAAAGGGGTTTGGACTGTCCATGGGTCTACTCGGTTTTCCGTAAAGTGTTCCTCTTCTGCCGCTCCGTAGCTCTTAGCTGTCCATACTGCTCTCCCTTCGCTCAACCAGCTTGGAAGCCCGGGGAAGATCGCCCCGTCAAATCGGTGGGTCAGCTCATGGGTGAGGGCCCGCCCCAGCCCCGAAATGGATCCCCAGGAAAACTTGAGCCGGGTCTGGTCGCCGGATTGGAACCCCCCAGCCCACCAGAAGGGACTCCCTTCAGATTCCAAGTCTGCGGTGTCAGGAACCACAAAGATGCTCCCTCGCCGATAGACGAAGGGATCCTTGCCATACCAGTTTGCGAGCCTTCGGTGGTGCAATTCAACCGTTTCGACAAGGCCCAACAGGGTTTCAAAACCACAAGTTGTCTGGCAGAGGTATTTGTTTTCAGGGCTGAGAGCGCGACCAGGCCTTTCCCAAAACCGATGTGTGCGTGTGAAGATCCTTTGCTGTTTGGGGTCCATCATTTTTAGATCTGAGGGTTTCAATGGCGCTTCCACGGTTTTATTGAGTGCCGCACGGATTCGAGCACGGGCTGTTCTCCCCTTTTTTGCGTAAGCCTCCATTTTGATGGGGGGAGGCCCCTTGAGTTTGGGAAAACCGGCTTGGGCGGCGAGTCCTGCCAAGATTTCCGCAGCGCGGAGTGGGACTGCCACGTCCTCTGGCCTCGTGTCCTTGTTCAGTTTTGCCCTTGCGGCGAGCTGTGTGAGAGCAGAGAGGACCATCTTCTTCTTAGGGTGGATGTCCTTGAGGAGGTCGGGGACTCGGGTAGCAAGTTCCTCACGCAAGGCAGGAGATGGTTCAGCAATTTGGATCAGGAGGTTCAAGGCCCAGCGGGCAAGGATCCCGTTGCCCAGACTTTTTTCTCCTTTTTTGGGGAGGAGCCTTAGGTAGGACAGGAGTTCTTGAAAAGCCTCAGCTCTTTTCAAGACCATTTTTTTTAAGCTCGGTAACCCCTCCCGTAGAATTCCTTTTGCCTGTTTGTCCAAGACTACTCTTCCATTTTTGTTGGCTTTGGAGAGGAGGTAGAGATAGGACCAAGTCCAACGCTCTTCCGGGTCCTTGGCAAGTCGGGCCAACTCGAGGAGAACCTCGGGGTTTCGAGGGGCGATGGCAAGGGCTTCAAGAAAATGGTGGCGGGCGGCATCGGCCCCGCTGGAAGCCAAGATCCGGCGACCAAGTTCGATTCGGGTCCCGATTCCCTTGATGCGCCCTTTTTGACTCACACCCGGAGCCGGGAGGGTTGGAGGAGGCGGACCTGGAGGGAGTTGAGTTTTTGCTGTCCTTGAACAGAAGACTATCAGGGGAAACAGGAAAACCAGAACTCTCTTCAGGACGCGCATTCGATCATTTTGGGCGAAAAGGCCCCTGAGATCGATTCCTAGAGCCTGAAGTCATGCATATTCTTTTCTTGATTGTAATATCTCAAGAATGAACGGAGATTTCGAAGCGTTTGAATTTGGCCCCATGGGGGAATGGAATAAGGCCCAATTTCGCTTTCAGCAGGATGAAGAGGGAGGCTGGAGGCTTATGCGAAATGGGGCCTTCCATGAGGAGTTGGGCAAGGGATTGGTTCCGCTGGAGGTCGAGAGTTGTGGAATCTGTGCGACCGATTTGGCACGGAAGAATCTCCCTTTTCCTCTTCCGCAGGTTCTTGGACATGAAGTGCTCGCTCGGGACTCCTCAGGCTGCCGGGTTGTGATCGAGATCAACGCTTCTCATCGAG
>Ga0256841_1001652_pt1 | contig 18709 bp, 18 predicted proteins | sample 356308metaG_FD_185971 | JGI IMG/M metagenome (GOLD analysis project Ga0256841, IMG submission 185971) | Hydrothermal vent microbial communities from Mid Atlantic Ridge, Atlantic Ocean - 356-308 | ecosystem: Environmental > Aquatic > Marine > Hydrothermal vents | place: Atlantic Ocean: Mid... | reverse complement strand
ATCTTTATCGTCGCGGATGGCATTGACGATCAATTCGGCCATTTGTGCGACATCGCGTAAGCCAAGGTTCAAACCCTGAGCGGCATTTGGATGAATGGTATGAGCGGCATTTCCGAGAATGGCAAAACGTGGTCCGGTCAGCTGTTTCGCCTTGATCAAACGCATGGGATAAGGTCGACGTTGTCCCATTTTGACGAATTTTCCGAGTCTGTGGCCAAATCGTTTTTCCAGTTGTTGCAGGAAATCTTTTTCTTCCAGATGCATAATCGCTTCTGCCTGATCAGTTTTTGTTGTCCAGACAACAACGCAACGTTGATCAGAAGAGGGCAGTAGTGCCAGCGGGCCCGTTGATGTGAACCGTTCGAATGCTGTGTTGTTGTGGGGCATCTCCGGACTGACATTGGTGACGATAGCCGTCTGATCATATTCTTTCGTTTCTGTGCCGACACCGAGCATTTCACGAACGTGTGAAAACCCACCATCGGCGGCGATCAACAACTGAGTGGTGACTGTTCGGATATGATCAGCTTCTTTGATCTCAACCTGAAGTTGATCAGGTTTGTTTTCAATCGAGATGATCGATGCCGGACAGATAAATTCGGTATTGTCAGCCGTGGTGACTGACTCCTGAAGAACATGGCCTAATGCTCGTCCGATCACAATATGACCCAGCTGTTCAACACCGAGTTTTTCTGCAGAAATTCGAGTTGCTCCAAAGTGTCCACGATCGGTGACATGGATATTTTTGATCGGTGTGGCTTCTGCTTTGAGATCATCCCACAGACCAATGCCTTGCAGAATTCGTTGCGAAGCAGGTGCAACGCCCAGTCCTCGATCATCATAACTGGGTTGAACATCGGCACTGGTTGGAACGGCTTCGATCACCCCTATCTTTAGCGGCTGATCACGCAGGGCTGTGGCTAACCCTGCGCCAACAAGGCCGCCACCGACGATCAGACAGTCGAAATCAGTTTGATGTTTTCTCATTGCTGTTCATAATGGCTTCTATCTCCGCCACGGTTTTGGGTGCATCTTTGCTGAGAATATCATGCCCGGTTTTTGTTACCAGAACATCATCTTCGATTCGGATCCCGGTATTCCACCATTTTTTTGCAACGCCGCGGGATTGTTCCGTGATATAAAGGCCCGGTTCAACCGTCAGTACCATGCCCGGTTCCAGCATACGCCATTCACCATCGACTTTATAATCGCCTACGTCATGTACATCCATGCCCAGCCAATGCCCGGTACGGTGCATGTAGAAACGTTTGTAGGCTTCGTTTTTGATTAACGTTGGCAGGCGACCTTTTAGAATGCCGATCTCTTTTAAACCCATCGTCAATTCACGAATGGCTGCATCGTGTGGATCGTTCCAGTAGTTTCCTGGCTGAACTTTTTCAATCGCGGCTTCCTGAGCTTTCAGAACAATTTCATAGAGTATTTTTTGTTCTTTACTAAAGACGCCATTGATCGGAAAAGTTCGGGTGATGTCGCTGGCGTAATAGTCATGCTCTGCTCCAGCATCAATGAGTAGCAGATCGCCATCGTTGAGCGCATCAGAGTTTTCGGTGTAATGAAGAATACAGCCATTGGCTCCGCCGCCCACAATCGATGGATAGGCTGGCGACCGACATCCCTGTTTCATAAACTCATGTAAGAGTTCGGCTTCAATCTGGTATTCCTTCATGCCCGGGCGGCATTGTTTCATGGCACGGGCATGTGCTTTTGCCGAGATCTTTGCTGCACGACGCATGGCCTTGATCTCACCACGACTTTTAAACAGACGTAATTCGTGCAGGGCATGTCCCAGCGAGATAAATTCTTCTGGCGCAGTGACGCCTGTGCGAGCCTTTCCACGAACCTGGTTGACCCAGCCCTGAACGCGCTGATCAAATTCTGGATCAGTGCCCATATTGTAAAAAACACGATCTTTATTTTCGATCAGGCCGGGCAATATTTCGTCAATATCGGCGATCGGAAATGCATCGTCAGCATCATAGTATTCAATGGCTTTTTCAAGTCCGGCACGTCGCCCGTGCCATGTTTCCATTTCAGGATCTTTTTCACGACAAAAGAGAATAAACTCACCATGTTGTCGATCAGGGATCATAACCGCGACAGCTTCTGGTTCTGGAAAACCGGTTAGGTAATAAAAATCACTATCAGGACGATACGGGTATTCCACATCATTATTACGGCTGCGTACCTGTGAGGCTGGCAGGATCGCGATACTACCGATGTTCATGATGTCCATCAGACGTTTACGTCGTCTTGTAAACTCTTTTCTTTCCATCTAATGTTGAGTCCTGTTTTCAAAACTGGTTGGAGTCGCCGGACGAATCTCTTCACGAAATACCAGCACACCAACACGGATGTATTCTACCAGTTCCATGTAGTAATGTTCTGCATCTTCATCTTCGGACTCTGTATCAAGTCGACCAATTTCTCGAATGTCAGTCATAAACTCTTCAGCACTCTCAGGAAGTTCTTTTGAGTCGTGTAGTCCACTGACTCCAACGCCATAAAGGAATCCTTCGCACCATGACGAGAGTGCTTCGAGACGTTCTTGCAAAGGTGCATCATCCGAAGGTAATAACAGGGTCATACCACCCGACTCCGGGTTAAATCCCAGCGCTGTCATTTCCTGAACTTCGGCCAGATCAGCATCAAGACTTGATCGATAACTTGCTTGTGACTCTGATTGTGATTGATCAAGAATAAAATCCATCCAGGCGTTAATGTCCAGTTGTGAAGATAGACATAGCATGCCACACAAAGCACCTTGCGCTTCCGATGGATAAATCGTTGAACCTGAATTTTCAAGTGTGGATTCAAGTTGGTAATATAGTGCATCAGTCATGTTGGTTTTTCAGGGAAATTGTTGTGTAATGTATTGAGTGCGAACTGTATCAGAAACGATGACGTGAAGCCTATAATTTTTAGACTGAGTTCGTCAGGAAAATGATTTATAGAGACTGTTGTTAATAGAATTTGACCCAATAGATCTTGACCGATTTGTTGTGTAGTTCTATATTTGACGTCTACTCTAAGTGGAATAGAGACAAATGGCCAAGAAAAACCAGAAAAATAACAATAATAATGAATCTATTGATCTCTCTGCGCTAGAATCAAAAGTTGATCAGCTGATTGAAACCGTTAACAATCTGACAGTAGAAAATGAGGCCTTACGTCAGCAACAGGGGGCGTTAGCCATTGAGAGAGCGGATCTGATTGAAAAAACAGAACTTGCCCGAACCCGGGTTGAAGCAATGATTTCACGTCTTAAATCTATGGAAGCTCGTTCATGAGTGAAGAACAAAAACCAGTGACAGTCAATATCCTTGATAAAGAATATACCGTTGCCTGTACCGATGATGAGCGCGAGGCGCTTCACAATTCAGTTGAATTTCTGAATGGAAAAATAAAAGAAGTCCGCAGTAACGGTAAAGTTGTTGGCAGTGAGCGTATTGTTGTTATGGCTGCGCTGAATATTGTGCATGAGTTTCTTGAGCATCAGAATAGCAATGAAGTTCCAGACAATATCCAGGATACGATCAGACGCGTTCATGACAAAATATCAAACGTACTTGTCGACCCGGCTGACCAACCTTAACCCTCTCCTGCTAATCAAAACTTTCGCTTTATTTGAGCTGGATCAGTATTAAACTTGATATAAGTTAATTTGTGACACAGCTCGCGTAATATGGCTTTCATCCTGAGTGAATTAGGTCTATGCTTTAGTACAAGACATTCTCTGCGGTATGCGTCAGCAGCCCAGGTATTCTTGAGCCTATACTCTTATTTTTGGGACAGAACTGTTGGGTGATGTTGTGCAGGGCCACCTTGGGGTGGCAAGCCTGATTCGCCCGGGGAAGTTCCTCGATTGAACCCTCGGTTCAAGTCGAAGGACTGTAACGGTACTGTGGAGGATGTCGCTTATTTAATGATTGAATCAATCAATATCTGACTAAACATTAAACCGGAAGTGGATGACATCGCCATCCTGGACAATATAGTCTTTACCTTCCAGCCGCCATTTACCTGCTTCCTTCGCTCCCTGTTCACCATTGCAGGCAATAAAATCATCGTAAGCCATTAATTCTGCCCGGATAAAGCCTCGCTCAAAATCTGTATGTATTACACCGGCGGCCTGAGGAGCGGTTGCGCCGACTTTTACAGTCCATGCCCGTATTTCCTTTACACCTGCAGTGAAGTAGGTCTGAAGGTTCAGAAGGGAATATCCTGCACGGATAATTCGGTTCAACCCAGGTTCTTCGAGCCCAAGATCATCCAGAAATTCCTGTTTGTCTTCTTCATCAAGACTGGCAATTTCAGATTCTATCGCCGCACAAACAGGGACGACAGATGCTCCCTCTGCATTCGCATATTCTATCAGTTGATCAAGGAGAGGATTATTCTCTGCACCATCTTCAGCAATATTGGCAACATAGAACATGGGTTTGGCCGTGATCAGGTGAAAGTTTTTCAGAATAGCTTTTTGATCGTCACTTAGATCCATAGCTCTGATCGGTTTTCCTTCGCCAAGCCAGGCTTCCATAAATTCCAGGAACGCTATTTGAGCTTTGGCTTCCTTGTCACCACTACGGGCTTTTTTATGGAGTCTTTCAAGGCTTCGTTGAACTGACTCCAGATCGGCCAACGCCAGTTCAGTGTTAATTGTTTCTATATCAGAGACAGGATTGATTTTGCCATCAACATGAATAACATTGTCATCTTCAAAGCAACGCACGACATGAGCAATCGCATTGGTTTCACGGATGTGAGAAAGAAACTGATTACCAAGACCTTCGCCTTTAGAGGCTCCTGCGACCAGTCCGGCAATATCCACAAACTCCATTGTGGTGGGTATTTTCTTTTGTGGATGAACAATTTCTGCCAGTTTTTCTATTCTCGGATCAGGAACCTCAACAATGCCAACGTTAGGATCAATTGTACAGAATGGATAATTTTCTGCATCGATCCCTGCACTGGTGAGTGCATTGAACAAGGTTGATTTGCCTACGTTTGGTAAGCCGACGATGCCACATTTAAATCCCATGCTGTCTAATCCTGATCCTTTTTTCTATGGAGTTCGTTCATCACTTTTTGTAAGTTGCCTGAGAGAATATCAGGCATGGCCTCCAGTGAGCGTGCAATCGCATTCTGGATTTCCATCTCTTCTGATGCCGTAGGTCGATTAAGTACGTACTTACTCACGTCTGATCCTGAACCTGGATGACCAATACCAATCCTCAGACGTAGATATTTATCAGAGCTGAAACGCGTTGTGATATCCCGGAGTCCATTATGTCCACCATGACCTCCGCCTTCTTTTAACCTGACCATGCCAGTGTCCAGATCGAGGTCGTCATGGACAACAAGAATTCCCTCAACCGGGATCCGATAAAAAGACGCCACTGCCCCAACACTTTGTCCACTTCGGTTCATAAAGGTCGTTGGTTTTAATAACCAGCTATCATGATCATCAGTTTTCAACCTTGCTGTTTCACCGAAAAACTTCGACTGAGGCTGAAAAGTGGCTCCGGACATTTTTGACAGCTCATCTAATAGCCAAAACCCGACATTGTGTCGGGTTTGAGCGTATTCAGAGCCGGGGTTACCGAGTCCAACAATCAGTTCAATGTGAGCAGGCATCTGTTGCGACAGCTTTGGATACCAGGGAGGGAGGTTTTATTCCCCTTCACCTTCAGCTGTATCATCACCTTCTGCTGCTGCGCCTTCTTCACCTTCTGCCTCATCGCTGGCAACCGCGTCTTCTTCAACAGGAGCCGCTTTACGGACATGGACAGAGGCAACAGGTTGAGACTCATCTCCACCATGTAACAGGGCGTTAATTTCAACCTCTTCAGGCATGACAAGATCAGATAAATGAATGGTTTGATCTATTCCGACTTCAGCCATATCAACTTCGATATACTCAGGAAGGTTAGATGCCAGACAGCTAACTTCCAGATCACTCATATGATGACTGATCGCACCACCATCCTGTTTAACACCGATACAGGTTTCTTCATTAATAAAATGAAGAGGAATCGTCATGGTCAGTTTGTGTGTCTTATCAATACGTAACAGATCAAGATGCATAATCCTGTTTTTTGCAGGATGACGTTGCATATCTTTCAATACAACACTTTCTTCCTTGCCATCCAGATCCAGAGACAGGACAGATGAATAAAAGGCTTCGTTAAGAAGTTGTTTTTCCAGCTCAGAATGTTTCATCTGGAAAGAAACAGGATCTTTCCCTGCCCCGTAAATGATGCCTGGAACCAGGCCAGCATGACGCAGGCGGCGGCTCGCACCTTTCCCCAGATCATCACGCTTTTCAGCAATAATAGTATAGTCACTCATGTGAAACTCCAGTTAATAAAAAAATACACAAACCCGCGACCAGGTTCGTGTGCTTATTGTTTGATCCCCGACCTGAAAGCCCGGTTAATCAACAAACATTGAGCTGAGTGATTCACCAGAACTAATTCGGCTAATACTCTCAGCTAGTAATCCGGAAATGCTCAATTGTCTGATACGATCACAGGCTTCGGCGCGTTCCGAGAGCGGTATTGTATCTGTTACAACGAGTTCGTCCAGTTTTGAATTTTCTATATTGTCCATCGCCCTTCCAGATAAGACAGGGTGTGTACAATAAGCGACGACTTTCTGTGCGCCATAACCCTTTAAAGCGCCTGCTGCCTGGCAGAGTGTACCCGCCGTATCGACAAGGTCATCAATGATCACACAGGTTCTTCCTTCCACATCACCAATAATGTTCATAATCTCTGCAACATTGGCTTTAGGGCGACGTTTGTCGATGATAGCAAGATCCGCATCATCAAGTCTTTTTGCCAGCGCCCTTGCGCGAACCACACCACCCACGTCGGGTGAGACAACCATCAGATCAGGGTATTTATGTTTCCAGACATCACCCAGTAAAACCGGTGATGAATAAACATTATCCAATGGCATATCAAAAAATCCCTGGATCTGATCAGCATGCAGATCGACAGTCAGAACACGATCCGTTCCAACAGCACTGATCATGTTTGCCACCACTTTTGCCGTGATTGGTACACGGGCAGAGCGGGGGCGTCGGTCCTGTCTGGAGTAACCCAGATAAGGGATGACAGCCGTGATACGCTGAGCTGAAGCTCGTCTCAGTGCGTCGATCATGACGAGTAATTCCATCAAATTGTCATTCGTTGGAGCACAAGTAGGCTGAATGACATAAATATCACGGCCACGAACATTATCGCCAATTTCGACCATAATTTCGCCATCACTGAATTTATCGACAGTAGCCCTGCCGAGTGGAAGCTTTAAATGAGAGGCGATTGCCTGTGATAACTTCGGATTTGCATTTCCCGAAAATACCATCATTGATGAAAGTGACACAGCATCCCTCACAAACAAAACTATAGAAAATGGCTGGGGCGGCAGGATTCGAACCTACGAATGCTGGGATCAAAACCCAGTGCCTTACCGCTTGGCGACGCCCCAATTATTTTAGTGAACCCTTTACTCAGGCTCTTTGGCCAGCCGATCCAGCAAAGGTGATCGGTTTAACCCTTTTACAACATACCCAGACCACTGCTCGGGCAATGAGTCCGCCTTTTTTTGTGCTGTGTTTTCATCAGGATATGGGCAGAAAACACACGCACCTGTTCCGGTCAGCCTTGCCTGACTATCCAGCCCAAACCAGTCAAAGACTTTTTCGACTTCAGGATAGTGGCTACGAACAACTGATTCACAGTCATTTTGGCCACCCCCGGCAACAAAGGTGTGCATTTTGATGGGAGTTGTATCCCGTGTCAATTGTGAATTTGAAAAGATTTCGGCGGTAGAGATATGAATACCTGGGTGTACCAGCAAATACCATGGAGTTTTGGCTGCAAAAGAGTGTAATTTTTCACCAATTCCTTCTGCCCAGGCCGTGTGCCCATGTATAAAAAATGGCACATCTGCTCCCAATTCCAGACCAATTTTAGCAAGCTCCTGCTTTGGTAAGTTCAAACCCCAGAGTTTATTTAATGCAACCAGGGTTGTTGCTGCATCTGAACTACCACCACCAATGCCACCACCCATTGGCAGTCTTTTATCAATACTAATATCAACACCAAAGCGAGTATTGGTGGCTTCGCGTAGTTTTAGTGCCGCTTTTACGATCAGATCATCAGTTTCTTCGACACCAGGAATTTCAGTACAACGTCTTATTGTATTGTCACTACGAATATCAAACCAGAGTTCATCACAGAGATCGAGAAATTGAAACAGGGTTTGCAACTCATGATAGCCATCTTCACGACGGCCAGTAATATGAAGGAACAGATTTATTTTTGCAGGAGCTGGCCAGGGGGTATCAATCATGGAACTATTTTTGTGTTGAGATGATCCATTTGTTGACAACCATCTTCATCCTGAGATGCTTATTTTCCATAGTCAGCTTTGTTGGCAGGTAATACCCATCTTGATGAATATATCTGGAGATTTTAATCTTCCAGCCTGCCTGTTTTAATGCTATCAGACGTTCATTTTTGTCCAGGATAATGTCCCGATCAGGATCATCAGGATAAGGGAGTCCTCGCAACCAGTAATTAAGTCCACTGACAGGCAATTTGAACCCCAGTGCCTGCTTCATCAGGGTCTCCGGGTCTTTCGCACTTTGCTCTGTATTATCAGGCAGGCGAATCGATACTTTTTCAGGACTTCCCGTGAGAAGATAAATGCCCTGGCTGAACGGCGCACTGAACCGCAGCTGATATGATTGGCCCTGTTGTTTCCAACGGATGCTGGAGCTGAAACCCTCCTCTTTGGTTTGTATGAAGATCCGGCTATCCATTTGCCAGTTTTTAAGTCCGGACAAATGAGCCTTATGTTGTTCCCATTGTTTAAATTCTGAAACGGGTTGAGTAGAGGGTGATAAAGTTGTGCAACCTGTCAGAACCAACAGGGAAATGATTAGCAAGAATATTTTCATGAATTATTGTTCTTGATTGTGAGTCATGAATCCGAAATTTTGATTTATGGCTTCAGTCGTTTCAATACTTCAAGCAGTTTTTCATCTTCAGGGGTCGTTTTCAAGGCACTATTTAAAACTTCCCGGGCTTCTTTTTTGTCACCTTTGACCCATAAGACCTCACTGAGATGGGCAGATACTTCTGGATCATCATTCAACTCCTTTGCCCGTTTCAGGTACTTTATTGATTCATCCAGGCGACCCAGTCGATAGAGAACCCAACCCATGCTGTCGAGGATGTAGAAATTATCAGGGCTCAGATCCAGTGCTCTTTTGATATAGCCGTAAGCTTCCTGGTAGCGATTTGTACGATCAGCAAGTGTATAACCAAGTGCATTCAACACATCTGCATTTTTGGGATCATTCTCAATAATCGTTTTGAGATCCTTTTCCAGTAAATCGATTCTTCCCATTTTTTCGGCCAGCATTGCACGGCTGTACAACAGATCAGGATCATTTCCATCCCCTATAGCCTGGTCATAAATGGCTTTTGCCTCTTCGAGTTTTCCTTCCTCGATCAGGATCTCAGCTTTGACTCGAACAAGTTGCAATTCCTGTTTATGATTCTGAGGTTGGATTTTGGCAAGCGTTGCTTTTGATTCATCGAGTTTCCCCAGCCGGGCTTTCGCAACAGCGATCTTGATTTGTGCATCAAAATAGTGGGGGCTGCTGTTGTCGATGGCTTTATGCCACTTAATCGCTTCTTCGAAGTTTTTTTCAAATTCCGCAATCTGGCCCAGATAATAACTGGCTTCATTAACCAGAACCTGCTTTTTGATCAGATATTTGAACTGTTCTTTTGCTTCTCTGGAATGATTTGTCTGAAGATTCATCAATCCCAGGGCATAATGAGCATCGGTATTTTCTGGATTCGAAACAGTCAGAGCCTTAAACTCCTCACGTGCTTCATCATAACGGCCTAGATCAGCCAGCATTCGAGCATGTGCAATCTTTAAATTGAAATCATCAGGATTCTTTTCCAGCAGGCTTTCCAGATATTTGAAAGCCGCTTCTTTATCACCTTCTTTTTCGAGAATGCTGAGATAAACAAGCTGGTAGTTTTGTTCTTCAGGTGCGAGTTTTGTTACTTTTTCGATGATTTCTGCAGCTTTCTCAGTATCGCCAGCACGTAAAGTGAGCAGGCCATAGGCGAACATCGCTTCGGCATTGTCCTGACGACTGGCCATCAGTCTATCCATGACTTTAAAAGCTGTTCCCTTATCTTCTGGACGATTCAGGAAATTTGCCAGCATTTGCATGGTTTTTCCTGTCTCTTCAGGATGTTTCTTCAGAACCTGTTCCAGTTCCTGAACAGCTTCATCAGGGTTATTGTTACGGATAAACATGGCCGCCAGAATCTGATGTGCTTCCATATTGTCAGGTGCATATTTTACCCACAAGTGTGCGGCTTCCAATGCTTCCTTGTCTTTGCGTGCATAAATCATAATTCGCGTAGCACGTTCAGCCAGGGCAGGGTCTTTCACCTGTTTTGCCAGTTCCATATAATTTTTGATCGATAAATCCAGCTCACCACGCTGACCGGCGATTTCAGCCACCATTAATTTATACAGGATATCTTCTGTCAATCCCGATGGGGCTACTTTGTTTGGCTGTTGTTCTTCAGGTAAGTAAATTGTTGTTGTCTCAGATGGCTCTGAAGATGTCCCTGCTTCATTTGTGGTTTGTAAGCTGCTGCATCCTGAAATAAACAGCAAGGAAAAGGAAAGGGCTGTGATCAGTCTTTTAGCCGGTGTCCGTTTAATAAAAATCATTTTCATATTTAGTAATATCGATTGTGTAATATCTTTCGGTGACAAGGTAAACTATCTATTATGGATTGCAAGGATATTAACTAAGTTCAAATATTGGAGCCATTTTTTTACTTCATGCAAAACATATACCTTAAATAACATTTCCGTAATTGCCAAAATTCATGTCACTGTCTGTCTTCGGAGTCAATCATAACACTGCACCGGTCTCTATTCGTGAGAAAGTCGCTGTTAATTCTGAAAAGCTGAATCATAGCCTGAAGAATCTGCTTGAGCAGGATGGTATCGAAGAGGCTGTCGTTCTTTCGACCTGCAACCGTACTGAGGTGTATTGTTCATTTATAAATGACAAGCACAATGATGTTGCCATGGGCTGGATGCATCAATATTTCGAGCTTGAACAGAAGGATCTCAAGCCTTATCAATTTGTACTGCATGAAGCTGATGCCGTCCGGCATTTATTTCGTGTTGCCTGTGGACTGGATTCTTTGGTTCTGGGAGAGCCACAGATCCTTGGCCAGTTAAAAGAAGCCTACCGTAGTGCCTGTGAAGCAGGTTCTGTGGGTAAAATGCTCAACAAACTCTTGCAGCATTCTTTCTCGGTCGCCAAACGGGTACGAACAGATACAGCGATTGGATCAAGTCCGGTTTCTGTGGCCTTCGCTGCTGTCAGACTGGCACAACAGGTGTTTGGAGATCTTGGCGATAAAACGGCCTTGATGATCGGTGCTGGTGATACGATTGAGCTGGCCTCACAACATTTCCATGATAATCAACTGGGCAGAATGATTGTTGCCAATCGATCGATTGATCGTGCTCAAATACTGGCATCCCGCTTTAATGGCTATGCAATTCCTCTGAAAGAACTACCGGATCATCTTGCTGATGCCGATATTATTATTTCTTCCACGGCCAGTCAGTTGCCGATTCTGGGTAAGGGTGCGGTAGAAAGAGCGCTTAAGCAACGAAAACGTAAGCCCATTTTCATGGTCGATATAGCTGTTCCAAGAGATATTGAACCCGAGATCAGCAAATTGAATGACGTATATCTCTATACAGTCGACGATTTGCAAAGCGTTATTGAGGAAAATCAACGATCTCGCCAGACGGCTGCATTACAGGCAGACGAAATTATCTTAACTGAAACCCGTCATTTTATGGACTGGATGCAATCGCTGGACGCCGTTTCAACGATTCAGGCATTGCGGGAAAATATATTCAATTCGCAGAATGAACTGGTCAGCAAAGCAAAACAACGTTTATCCAAAGGTGAAGATCCAGAACAGGTGATCGACGCCCTGGCGAGAGCGTTAACCCAGAAATTTACCCATACTCCAAGTGTGAAACTGCGAGAGGCAACGCTCGATCGACAGGATGAGCTGATCCGTACAGTCAGGGAATTGTTCGATTTATAGCCAGAAGAACAGCCTGTTTTTACGAACTTTTCTTCCTTCTTTCTTTTACCGCTTCCGAGAAATTGGTGATAACGGTATCCGTATCATCCCATCCCATACAGGCATCTGTGACACTCTGGCCGTAGGTTTCAGCTTTTCCATCAACCAGATTCTGTCTTCCGGCAACCAGATTACTTTCCAGCATGATACCAAAGATACGATCTTCACCATTGGCAATTTGGGCAGCTACTTCCTTACCGACATCAACCTGACGTTCATGATCTTTGTAACTATTCGCATGACTACAATCGACAATTAGCCGGTCAGACAGGCCAGCTTTTTCCAGTAGCTGTGCGGCATTATCAATACTGGTCGTATCGTAGTTAGGTTGATTGCTGCCACCCCGCAGGATGATGTGACAATCCGGATTCCCTTTAGTAGAAAGAATAGCTGAATGACCTTCCTTAGTGGTACCCAGGAAGTGGTGCGGGTGGGAAGATGACAAAATCGCATCAACCGCGATCTGCAAACCACCATCAGTGGCATTCTTGAAACCAATAGGGCAGGAAAGGCCGGAAGCCAATTCTCTATGAACCTGACTCTCAGTGGTTCTCGCTCCAATCGCTCCCCAGGAAATCAGATCAGTTACATATTGAGGACTAATTGGATCCAGAAATTCAGTTCCTGCTGGAACGCCTTTCTCAGCCAGATCAAGTAATAGTTTTCTGGCAACACGAAGTCCTTTGTTGATCTCAAAACTGTCATCCAGATTCGGATCATTGATCAACCCTTTCCAGCCAACCGTTGTACGGGGTTTCTCGAAATAGACGCGCATGACAATAAATAGGTCGTCCTTTGTTTTCTCGATCAGAGATTCCAGGCGATCGGCATATTCAAGTGCCGCATCGACATCATGAATCGAGCAGGGGCCAGTGATCATTAACAAGCGATCATCCGAGCCACGCATGATATTTTGAATTGTCTTTCGGGCATTCAAGACGGTATGAGCAGCAGTATCGGAAACGGGTAAATTGGCAATCAATGTTGCGGGCGCAATTACTTCGCGAATTTCATCGATGCGTAAATCATCTGTTTTTATGGTCATAATATGTGGTTCAGGAAAATTTTAATTGTAGTATAGATAGTTAACGGAATAACATACCACATATTTAATTGAAGTATTAGGGATCTACTGTTTATAACCGAAGATGATAAAGCGGAGAATAAGAAAAAATTTCATGAAAATACTGATGCCGTTGTTGATCTTGATATCGGGATCTTTATTTCTGATGACAAATTGTCTGGCGAAGACGGATCAACTACAGGTCTTTGTCAGCATTTTGCCACAGAAGTATTTTGTCCAGCGGATCGCTGGTGACACCGTTAAAGTAGAAGTCATGGTGGGTCCCGGACAAAGTCCTGAGACTTATGAACCTTCACCAAAACAGCTGGTTAAACTGTCCGCTGCTGATGTGTATTTTTCTATTGGTGTGCCCTTCGAAAAGGCATGGATGTCGCGATTGAGCAGCGTCAATCATGATCTGGAAATCGTCGATGTATCAGCACCTGCAACTAACTTTTATGATGATCAGGCCATCGAAGATCCCCATATCTGGGTCAGTCCGGTACTGGCAAAATTAATTGCAGAGCAAATCATGGAAACGTTGATTCGTATTGATCACGGAAATGCTTCAATATATCGGGCTAATTATTACGCATTTGCCGAAGAGCTGGATAATCTGGATAAAGAAATCCGAAAAATGCTTGGAGATTGGGTAGGGAAAGGTGTTTTCCTGGTGATGCATCCGGCCTGGGGATATTTTGCAAAGACTTATGGACTTGAGCAAATCGCAATTGAATATGAGGGGAAAAGTCCTGGTGCAAAATCATTACAAAGCCTGATCAGGCGGGCGAAAGAAGAAAAGATTAATACCGTGTTTGTACAGGAACAACACAGTAGTCGGCTGGCTAAAACGGTGGCATCAGCGCTTGGGGCTAAAATTGTCAGGCTTGATCCTTTGGCCGGGAATTATATTGAAAACTTACGTAAGGTGGCGGCAGCGCTCGCGGACTCGTTTACCCGATGACAACATTGATCAAAATTGAAAATGTATCTTTCAGTTATGGCGGCGCGGCCGTTCTGGAGGATATCAATCTGGAGATAAAGAAAGGTGAGTTTCTTGGGCTGGTGGGGCCTAACGCTGGTGGCAAGAGTACTTTATTGAAATTAATACTGGGACTGATCAAACCATCACGGGGGCGGATCACTTTGTTTGGGAAATCACCCAGAACAGGACGTGTCAGGGTCGGTTATTGTCCACAATATACGCAGTTTTCGAGAAATTATCCGATTACTGTTGAGGAGGTTGTGTTACTCGGACGGTTAGGTAAAACCCGTGTGATAGGCGGGTATACCAGACAGGATCATACGATTGTGCGATCGGCCATGCAGTCCACTGAAGTGGATTCTATTCGGACAAAGAATATTTCAGACTTGTCCGGTGGCCAGTTACAAAGGGTGTTGATCGCTCGTGCACTGGCCAGTGAACCGGAGGTATTGATCCTTGACGAACCAACAGCGAATATTGATCAGCGTGTGGAGGTCGATATTTTCGAGTTGCTGAAGCAGTTTAATCAAAAAATGACCATTATTGTCGTATCTCATGATATAGGATTTATTTCAGAATATGTCACCCGTGTTGCCTGTCTCAATCGAACACTGGTCTGTCATGAAACTTCTGAATTAACAGGTGAAACTATTGAACATTTATACGGCGGTCATGTCAGCATGATCGAGCATCATCACTAATGGAATTTCTTGGGGCACTTTCTGATCAAAGTTTTCTTCGCTATGCCTTAATAGCCGGATTACTGGCGAGTATTGGTTGTGGTGTGATCGGAACTTATGTGGTGGTCAGAAATATAGGCTACCTTGCAGGTGGTATTGCCCATGCCGTTCTGGGCGGTATGGGCATCGCGTACTTTCTGGGGCAGCCTCCGTTGGGTGGTGCGATCATCACCGCTTTGCTGGCGGCATTATTGGTCGGCTGGGTCAGCTTGCGCTGGAAACAGACAGAAGATAGTTTGATCGGAGCATTGTGGGCCGTGGGTATGGCTGTCGGGATTATTTTTATTTCCCAAACGCCCGGTTATAACGCTGATCTGATGAGTTATTTATTCGGGAATATCTTGCTGGTGTCTACATCTGATCTGCTGTTAATGGGTGTTCTTGATCTTGTCATACTGACATGCGTGATTTTGTTTTATAAGCAATTTCAGGCCGTTACTTTTGATGAAGAATTTGCCCGATTACGAGGCGTACATGCTGAAATTTATTATTTATTATTATTGTGCCTGGTGGCGCTGACAGTCGTATTACTGATCAGGGTTGTCGGTTTGATCTTGGTGATCGCCTTGCTGACATTACCGGCCACTATTGCACGACAATATTCTGGAACCTTATTCCGGATCATGTGTTTATCTATCATAATAGGCAGTATATTGACGCTCACCGGGTTGGCTATTTCCTATGAACAGGATTTGCCTTCTGGTGCGACCATTATTCTGGTTGCAGGGCTGGTTTTTTTTGTTTCGACAGTACTCACAAAATGGTGGAGGGGGGGTGACAGCTAAACGATTAAGCGATCATTAAGGTTTACAGCGTTATGTTGTCAGTAATAATTATGAACAGATTGGCCATGAAAAAAATATTTTTTATTTCCTTGTTAATGGTTTCAACCTTATTAAGTACAGGTTGTGCAACAAATCCGGTAACGGGTGGTAAAGATTTCGTCACGATCTCTGAAGATCAGGAAATCGAGATGGGTCGAAAAGGTAATGCTCAGGTATTGCAGCAATATTCCTTATATGAAAATAAAGAGCTACAGGATTATGTTCAACGCGTTGGTAGAAAGCTGGCCGCAAAAAGTCATCGACCCGGTTTAATCTATCGATTTCACGTCCTCGACAGCACTGAAATCAATGCTTTTGCATTACCTGGTGGTTATATTTATATCACACGGGGCTTAATGGCCTACCTTAATTCTGAAGCGGAGTTTGCGGCCGTGCTTGGTCATGAAATTGGTCACGTGACAGCTCGTCACAGTGTCAGGCAGGCGAGTGCGGCACAAATGGCCGGGATTGGAGCCACGATAGGTGCGATTTTTCTTCCGCAGATGCGAACCCAGGCAGGTCAGCAAATGGTTAATGTATTGGGATCGGCACTTTTGAGTGGTTACGGTCGTGATCATGAGCTGGAAGCTGATCGGTTGGGAGCAGAGTATCTTGCCCGCTCAGGCTATGATCCACAGGCCATGCTGGATGTGATTAAAGTCTTAAAAAACCAGGAAATTTATGACAAGACACTGGCTAAGGCGGAGGGACGTGAGCCACGGAGCTACCATGGGGTTTTTGCCACACATCCAGATAATGATACACGGCTTCAACAAGTCATTGCGGCAGCCAGCAAATATATAGCGACAGGAAAAGAAATCCGCAACCGAAACGAATACCTGGCATTGATGGAAAATCTGGTCATCGGTGAAAGTGCAAAAGAAGGTGTTACACGTGGAAACAGTTTCTATCATTCTGATATGGGATTTGCACTGACCTTCCCAAAAGGCTGGAAAATACAAAATTTACCAGATCGGATCGTAGCCACGGCTCCCGGTGGTGGTGCAATTATTCAAATGGGTGCTGAGGATATCAATAGGAGGATTTCTCCTCGTGAATTTATGAAAACACGGCTGGGTCTGAAAAAACTCAAAGCTGAAGGACGGATCAATCCGGACGGGCTGGATGGACATAGTGCCGTAGCACCGATAAAGACCAGTTTTGGCATCCGTGATGCCAGATTTAATGTGATTTATCTTGATGACCGGGCCTTTATTCTGGCTGGCGTGGTGAAGGACAAAAACCAGATCCCTGTTTATGACAAGGAATTTCTGAAAACAGCAAAAAGTTTTCACCGTATTACCCAAAAAGAAAGAGAGATCGCAAAACCTTTACGAATGCATCTGATTAAAGCAAAACCGGGGATGACAATTGCCAAACTGGCCAGGCAAACACCTTTTACCGATCATGCCGAGGAAAGGTTAAGATTATTGAACGGGATCTTTCCAAAAGGAGAGATCAAACCGGGGCAAATGGTCAAAATCGTAAAATAATTTTTTTTTACGATTTCCTCGAACTTTTTCTGAAACCCTTAGTCATAAACAGTACGTTCTATAACTGACAGAACGTTCCCGTCCTACCTCCCTGGATGGGAAAACGGTTCGGTTTCCCCAATCCGAACTGCACTTAGCCTCGGAACCTGACTATGTCTGGGACCGGGGCTTTTTTATGGGTGATCGTTCCAGTATTTTATTATTTAACCTGAGCTCTGGATAAGGGTGGATGGCTATCCCTTATCCAGAGTTCAGGTTTCATAGATCTGGGAAAGTAAAATCATTAGTAACCTTGATTAAGGAATACACACTTTCAGTTGAATATGATTTGTACTTAAATTTCTCATTTGTTAAATGGATAATTTTATATGCATTATAATTTGAAGGTTCTGAGGAATTCGCTGGAATGAATTTATCCCCGTCTATCCAGCCTCGATAAATCGAAAAATAGATTGGACCAGCAATCCCCCATTGGCCAACTTCTATATCTTCTTTTACCTTACTATCTGGTTTTTTATATCGAAAGATTATTTTATAAGTTCCATCATTAAATCTCTCAGTTATTTGCTGTCGTACTCCTCCATCTTCCATTAATTGATTTCCATACCAACGACCTACCATATAGTTCCACATCTCGAGTTGTGATTTATCAAGTTGGGAGTTCGCATTTAAAACAAAATCCTTAGAAGTCAGGCTTGATGTACAACCGGTGAGAAATAGAGAGCCCACAACTAATAATATGTATGCTTTCATCTTTACTCCTTTAAATATTTATATCATTTATTGTTATTGATTCTTCTTTCATACCATTCATCCAGCAAGGTATACAACTCATCCAGACCAATGCGTTTGGTTGCAGAAAAAAGTTGCAGGCTATGAATTTCACTGAGCATGGATTGAACTTTAAACAGGGTTTTCTTTCCTTCATTGCGACTGAGTTTGTCTGCTTTCGTCAACAGAATATGGACGGGTAATTCGATATGATCACACCACTCCAGCATGGACTGATCAAATTCTTTCATAGGGTGGCGGATGTCCATGAGTAATACGACGCCGCGAAGTGATTGTCGAGATTCAAGGTAGGCTGGCAGAACCTGTTGCCAGTGATCTCTCAGTTTTTTTCCTGTTTTGGCAAATCCATAACCGGGCAGATCGGCAATGCGGCACTGTTCGTCCAGATTGAACATGACAATCTGCTGTGTGCGGCCAGGTGTTTTGCTGGTGCGCGCCAGGCTTTTTTGCTGGGTCAGCGTATTGATCGCGCTGGATTTCCCGGCATTGGAACGTCCGGCAAAGGCCACTTCAATTCCCTGATCAGGCGGTAACTGTTTGAGTGTATGGGCACTGTCAGAA
>Ga0256841_1001651_pt1 | contig 18712 bp, 16 predicted proteins | sample 356308metaG_FD_185971 | JGI IMG/M metagenome (GOLD analysis project Ga0256841, IMG submission 185971) | Hydrothermal vent microbial communities from Mid Atlantic Ridge, Atlantic Ocean - 356-308 | ecosystem: Environmental > Aquatic > Marine > Hydrothermal vents | place: Atlantic Ocean: Mid... | reverse complement strand
CACGCTCTTGCCCACCCCCAGCGACCGCATCGTCCGCACCACCAACGGCGCCCCGGCGTAGGCCGTCAGCAGCTCCTCGGCCGGCTCCCAGTCGTAGTCGAACGGCAACTCCCCTTCGGCCGGTCGGCGCTCCGTCTTTCGCTTCTTTGACAAGCCCGCCACCAAACTCCAACCAATCCCGCACCTACCCGGTGAACCCTCCCCTTCCCTTCCCAGCCCCGCCATCCCTCGCTCCCACGCATCCTCGCGCCCTCCAAGGGCGGATTACGGACGCGCCCCGGAGGGCCGCGGTAGCACGAAGGGTACAATCGTGCTACGATCTCGGCATGCTACGTATCCGTGTATCCGCTCTGATTCTCTTGATCTGCTCCCTCACGCTGGCGGCCGCCGTCCGTATCCGCGTCGTGGACCCCAGCCGGCGGCCGCTTCCCTCGGCCACCGTAGCGGCCGGCGGACGCACCTTCGTCACCGGACCCGACGGAGCCGCTATGGCCGAAATCACGCCCCCGGCGATCATTCGCGTCGCTGCCGCCGGCTTCCAGACCTCCTACGTGACCGTCGAAGCCGGACAGCAGGAAGTGACCGCGGAACTGTCGCCGGAACCGGTCTATTCGACCGTTCAGGTAGTAGGCGCCCCGGAAGAGTTGACCGCCGGGCCGATGGTGGCGGGGGCGGTGAAAATCGACCAGACAGGCGCACGCACGGTGTTCGACGCCGTGGACCGGCTCGTTCCCAGCGCCTTCGTCACCCGCCGCGGCGTCATGGGTTACGGCATCGCCCAGGGCGGCACGGGACAGGTCTCCATCCGCGGCGTGGGCAATTCGCCGAACACCGGCGTCCTGGTCGTCATCGACGGCCGCCCCGACTACATGGGAATGATGGGCCACCCGCTGCCGGATTTCTACAGCTTGCCGGACGCGGCCACGGTCAGGGTCTTCAAAGGCCCGGCCTCGGTTCTCTATGGATCGAACGCCATGGGCGGGGTCATCGACATTCAGCCGGCCGATCCGGTGGAGGGCTTCCACACGGAACTCACCGGCAGTCTCGGCAGCTACTGGACCGGCCAGTACCGCTTGAAACACGGCGCCGGCTTCGACCGCTGGTTCTACCACGTCACCGCCGGGGTGGATCATACCAACGGCCACCGGCCGGTTTCGCATTTCCGCAACCAGGACGGCACCCTCGCTCTCGGCTATCGGATCACGCCGCTCTGGCGAACCACGATCCGCGGCCGCTACGGCCACTTCGTCGTCGAGGATCCCGGACCCATCGGGCGCCCGCCGGGCAACTGGGTCTCGGTGGGCCGCGGCGGCTTCAGTTGGAACCTCGAAAACAGCGGCTCCCGCGCCTGGGGCGCCTTGCGGGCTTTCGGAAGCTGGGGCCACCACCACATCTCCGACGGCTGGCGCTCCAACGACCGGACCATAGGTGCCCGCATCCACGAACAGTTCCTCCTCTCGCCCGCCCTCATGCTGGAGGCCGGAGGCGACCTCGTCGATTACGGCGGCCAAGGCTGGAACGTCCGCTTCGGGCGTGACTTCGGCCGCCACTTCGGCACGGGCGCGGCCGGTTTCAGCCGCCTGCACTGGAGCCCTACGCCGCGGCTGACCCTCCTCGGCGGACTGCGCGGCGAGCACAACTCCATCTTCGGCGGCATCGCCGTGCCCGAGTTCCAGCTCACCGCACGCCTCAGCGAATCCTGGTCGCTCGGCGCCTCCGTGGCCAGGGGCTTCCGGAACCCGACCATTCGCGAGCTCTACCTTTTCCCCGCCCCGAACCCGGCCCTCGACCCGGAACGTCTCTGGCACTACGAGCTTTCGTTCCAGTTCCGCCCGGCGCCTGCGCTGGCGGCATCGGTCGCCGGCTATTACGCCGATCTCGACAACATGATCGTCGTCCAGGGCCGCTGGCCGAATCTGGAGCTGCGGAACGCCGGCCGCACCATCAACCGCGGCGCCGAGACCGACCTCCGGTGGCGGGCTTCGAGCCATCTGACGCTTACCGGCGGCTACGCCTATCTTCGCTCGACGAACCGCGCCCCTTATCTGCCCTCGCACAAAGCCGTCTACGGCATGGAGCTGAACTTCGGGCGCCTCTTCCTATACGCCGGGGGCGTCGCGGTGGGCAGCCGGTGGGCCGACGTGCGGAAGACGCGCGAGCTGGGAGGCTATGCCGTACCGTCGTTCAAGGCGACGTTTCAGGTAAACCAGCGCCTGTCGGCGTTCGCCGTCGTGGACAACTGGATCGACGAAGACTACCAGGTGGTCACCGGCTACCCCATGCCGGGCGTCAACGGAGCCGGGGGCTTCACGATATCCTTCTAGGCGATGCGCCAGGAGCGGCTCCAAGCCATGGTCGTGAGCGCCGTCATGGGCGCTTTGGGGCTGGTCTTGCCGGTGGCGTTCCACGCCGTGGGCTTGGGCAGCCACTTCCTCCCGATGCTGCTGCCCCTGCTGCTCAACGGCTTTCTCACTCCCCTGCCCTGGGCTGCCGGGACGGCGCTGCTGGTTCCGCTTCTTTCGGCCGCAGCCACCGGAATGCCGCCACTGTACCCCCCGGTGGCGCTGGTGGTTGCCGGGGAAGCGTTCCTCGTGGCGTCGATCGCCTCGCTGTTCCGCCGGGCGGCGCGGCGCAACGTTTGGATCGTGTTGATCCCGGCGGTGGCCGCCGGGCGGGCGGCGGCGTTCGGCCTGTCATGGGTTCTCGCCCAGGCGTTCGAGCTGCCCCCCGGGTTCGTCTCGGTGGCGGCCCTGCTCCACGGACTGCCCGGAGTGGCGCTGCAGCTCACCGTCATTCCTCTCGTCCTGAGGTTTTTGCGCCGGCGGCCCGGACTCCTGTTCAGTGAAGAGCGATGATGCAGCCGGAGAAACGGGACTATTTCGACCGTCTCGCCGCCGAGTGGGATTCGCTGCCACGGCCCCCGGACTGGTCCCGGCGGGTGGACGCCTTCTGCCGATCCGCCGTACCGCCGAAAGGCCGGCGCGTCCTCGACGTCGGTTCCGGCACGGGGCTCCTGCTGCCGTTCCTGCGGCGGCGTTTCCCGGATGTCTTGGTCGTTGAGGCGGACTTTTCGCTCGCCATGCTCCGCGCCAGCCGTGACATGCACGGCGAGCGAGGTGTAGCCCGGGTTTGCGCGGACGCCCTGGCGCTGCCGTTTCCCCGCCGCTCATTCGACGCAGTCCTTTGCTTCGGCATCCTGCCGCATTTGGGGCCTGCGCCCGCCGCCCTGGACGCGCTGTGGCGGGTGGTGGCGCCCGGCGGCCGGCTGGCGGTAGGGCACCTGCTGGGCAGCGCCCGGCTCAACGAGAAGCACCGGGAGATCGGAGGGCCGGTGGCCGGCGATACGCTCCCGCCGGCCGCCGAAGCCGCCGGTATCCTGGCCGGCCTCGGCGCCGTTCCCCTCGAGGCATGCGACGAGCCGGAGCGGTACCTGGTCGTAGTCCGGAGGGCGGACGAATGAGAGTCCCGCGCGCGGCCAGGTTGTTGCTGCCGGTGCTCGTCTTCGCCGCCTTCCTCGTCGTTCTGCAGGCTTGGGGCGGTCGCATCGACTGGTGGTTGCCGGTTCGGACCATCGCCGTCGCCGCGGCGGTACTCGTCGCCGTGAGGCTGGTTCCGTGGGCCGCACTGCTGCGCCGGGTCGGCCCCGGTTCCCGTTTCTACGCCGCCGCCCTCTATCTCTGGATGCTCCGGCACTTCACCTCCATCCTGCTCGCCGAGACCCGGCGGGTGCTCCTCGCCCAGCGCCTCGCCGCGCCGCGCCGGTGGGGCAGAGGCTGGTTCGCGTCCCTCGCTTCCGCACTGGCCGCTGTGTTCGCGCGCGTGCTGGTGCGGGCCGAGCGGTTCTACGCCGCCCAGTTGCTCCGGGGGATCGGGCGATGACACCGTTGCTGGAGGCTCGCGAACTCACCTTCGGCTACCGGAAAGGAGAGCCGATTCTCCGCGGCATCTCGGTGCGCCTCGACGCGGGAGAGCGTCTGGGCGTGGCCGGCGGCAACGGCGCGGGCAAGACCACGCTGCTCTGGTGTCTGCTCGGCCTGCTGCCGGCCGAAGGATCGATCCGCCTCTTCGGAGAGCGGGTCACCCGGAAGTCGTGGCGCCGCATCGGCGTGGTCTTTCAGAACCCGGAAGACCAACTGTTCATGCCGTCGATCCTCGACGATGCGGCCCTGCCGCTCCTGAACCGCGGCCTGGCGCCTGCCGAGGCCCGCCCCCGGGCGATGGAGGCGCTCGAGGTCATGGGCCTGGCACACGAAGCGGAACGCCCGGCAGCGGAACTCAGCCTCGGCCAGCGCAAACGCGCCGCCCTGGCCGCGGCGCTGGCCCCGGAGCCGGAGTTGCTTTTGCTCGACGAGCCCACGGCGGAGCTCGACCGTCCCTCGGCGCGGCGCCTTGCCGAACTGCTGCGCTCGACTCACACCGCGTGCCTGATCACAAGCCACGATCTGGATTTTCTGGGTCGCACCGTCCACCGTCTGGCGCTGCTCGCCAGCGGCCGCATCCTGGCTTGCGGCCCGGTTGCCGAAGTGCTCTCGAACGGGCGACTCCTGGAAGACGCCGGGGTGCTCTGATGAACACGTCCCGGGGACATTTTGTCCCCGCGGGTGACAGACAGTCCCGGTTTCCTTCCCCCGCCGCCGGTCCCAGCATGCTCCACGCACGGCCGGGCGGGACTGTATCTCATTGAAAACCAATCAGGAATGCGCTCCGCTCCGCGCTTGCTGAGGAATGGCCCGCCGGTTGCAGTGGCTCGAGGGGCCCGGGAAGGCCCGGGACCCGAACCGTTTGCGTTTTGTTTACAACTGTATGCTAGATATGTTATACGAAACAAATGACATGTGCGGACTCAGGCGCTCGATGAGCAAAGTGATCCTGGCCGTTGGCCTCTATTTCGTTGCCGTGGCCGGCCTTGCCTCCGCCGCGGTGGTGCCCGCCTTCGATTTCCCGCAGCCGGCCAACCCGGCGAACACCGCCACCGGCAACGATGCTTACTACTTCACTCCTGTAGTGAACTTCTGGGTGACGGCGCTCGGTATGTATGACCACAACCAGGACGGCCTCACTCAGGACCATCCGGTCAGTCTATATGAGGTATCGGGTTCTTCGGTGATTGCCAGTGCAGTGGTAGGGGGCACCGACGGTTTCGTGAGGGGCGTCTTCCGGTACTTGAGCATCTCACCGGTGTTGCTGCAAGCGGGGACGCAGTACGCCATCGTGGGCTTCACGCTCGCCGACACGGGCACGCACGCCTGGAACCCGCCCGGATTGGTCATCGCCCCCGAGATCGGCTATGACGGCTACACGTACAACTACAATTCATACCTATCCCTCCCGGCGGGGCACTTGCGCACCGATATGACTTTCTTCGGCCCCGGCTTCCTCTTCCACGCGGCCCCGGAGCCAAGTTCCGATCTGCTGGTTGGAGCCGGGCTCATCTTGCTCGCGATTCGCCGCCGGAAACCGCGGGCGCCATTCCGCGGCTGAGGGGCAGGATTCCGCCGCGCCAAGGGTGGTAAACTAAGAACGCCCCTAGGAGAAGGGGACCATTCCGTCGTCAGTTCAGGGTCAAATCTGATCGACACGGCGAAGGGGCGCTCGTTAGCGAGCGCCCCTTCCGCTTCTCGGCCGGCGGGAACACGGCCCTGATGGCCTCCCGGGAGCGCCCACGCAGTGTCGTTACACCCGGCACATTCCAGCCTGCCGCCGGCGGATCCGCCCTATACTGGTGGTATGTGGACGAGAAGAGCGGTCATCTCCGTGGCGGCGGCGGTATTGAGCGCTCCGTTGGCCGGCGACCAACCGATGACGCGCCTCCGGGTGGAAGTGCGGAACCACAAGGGCCAGCCGGTGGATCGCGCTTCGGTGATCGTGCGCTTCGTCGAAGGCCGGTCTATCAAACGGTTCGGAAAAAAGAAGCGCCACCAGTGGGAGCTGAAGACGAACCAGGAAGGTGTCGCCAAGATGCCTCCTTTGCCGCAAGGCAAGATTCTCGTTCAAGTGATCGCCAAGAAGTACCAGACTTTCGGGAAGTACTTCGAGGTGAACGAGCCCGAACGGACCATTCAGGTAACGCTCAATCCGCCCCAACCCCAGTACTCCGCACACTGACGCCCGGTCGGCGGTCCCAGCGCCTTCGCCGGCGGCGCCCGCTGACCGCGGCCCGCGGATAAACCATTATTGGCGTTGCCGCACTCGGGCCGCCGGCAGACGCAACCGAGCCGGCTGAGGGGCGGGAAGATCTTCCGGTCCTTGCAGCCTACACGGCGCCAGGGCGCGGGGTGGAGCCGCTGCATCGTTAACGTTATACTGTTCCGTATCCCCATGAAGCTCGTCCAAGGCCAATTCGTCCGCCGCCTTGCCGTTTCCGCTGCTCTGGCGCTGGCGCCTGCAGCCGCGCAGTCTCAACCAGCCGGCGGGGCCGGGCTCGGCAACAAGCCGGAGCGCCTGGAATGGCTCCAGGACGCCGGGTTCGGGATGTTCGTCCACTGGAGCGTGGACAGCCAGATCGGCAGCGTGATCAGCCACAGCCTGGTAGGCGCTTCCAGGGAGTACGTCGAGTGGTTCCTGCGGGAACTGCCGCGCACGTTCAACCCGAAACGCTGGGATCCGGACGAACTGGCCGTCCTGGCCAAGCTCGCCGGGATGAAGTACGTCGTCTTCACCGCCAAGCACCATAGCGGTTTCTGCTGGTGGGATACGAAGACCACCGACTTCAAGATCACCAACACGCCGTATGGCAAGGATGTCCTCTACGGCTACGTGAGGGCTCTCCGAAGGCAGGGCCTCGCCGTCGGACTTTACTATTCCCCGGAAGACTTCGCCTGGCTGTACCGCCACGGCTTCGTAATCCGCCGCCGGAATCTCGATCCGCACCCGGACCGCGACCCGGCCTACGTCCGCCACATCGAGGCCCAGGTGACCGAGCTGTTCACCAATTACGGCCGCGTCGATGTCTTCTTCATCGATGGCGAGGGCGAAGAGCCGGCCCGCCGGACGGCGTGGCGCCTGCAGCCGGATTGTTTGATCACCCGCGGCGCGATCGAGACTCCAGAACAGTTCGTGCCCGGACGCCCGCCCGAAGGTCCCTGGGAGGCCAACCTCACAATGGGCACCCAATGGCAGTACAAGCCCACTAACGAGGTATACAAATCGGGCACTCGGATTATCGAAATCCTGATCGAGACGCGGGCCAAGGGAGGATCACTCCTGTTGAACGTTGGACCGAAGCCCAATGGGGAACTGCCAATCGAACAGGAGGCGCGCCTGCGGGAGATCGCCCTGTGGCACGCGGTCAACGGTGAGTCGATCCACGGCACGCGCCCGTGGGTGGTGCCGAACGAGGAGAACATCTGGTTCACCAGGAAAAAGGACGCGAACACGGTCTACGCCTTTCTCACCCGCCAGCCGGACTGGCGGCGGGGGGAGCGGCGCGAGTTCCTCCTGCGGTCCGTCAAGGCGACGCCGCAGACACGCATCAGCGTACTCGGCCAGAATGCGAAGATCGTCGAGTACCAGCCCGACAACGATCCGACACCGCGCTTCGAGCAGACCGGCGCAGGCCTGGAAATCTCCGTCGTCCGGGCTCAGAGGCTCTACAACAACCACAAATGGCACAACCCGGTGGTGGTGAAGCTGGAGAACGTCGAACCGGCATTTACGGTGACGCCGTACGCCGAGACCCTCGGGGCCCAGACCCCGGGCGGCGGCCGGGTGGTTCTCGAAGGGAACCTGGTCGAGCTGGCCGGGGCCGGGCGGGTGGAAGTCGGCTTCGAGTACCAGCTCTACCGGGGCTTCGCCGAGGCGATGGACAACACCGAATGGAAGCGGACGGCCACCCGCACCATGACTGCTCCGGGCAGGTTTTCGATCGCTATAGAAGGGCTGAAACCGGGCGCCGAGTACCAGTACCGGGCGTTCGTCCGGCACCCAAAGATTACCGTCCGGGGCGACCACCGCAGGGTGGTGGTCCGCTGAAACGGCCTGCTCCTGCCCGCCGGAATGGCACGGGCGCTGAATCCCGGCCGTTTTCCCGCTCGTCTCCTTACAATGGAATTCCGGAGAGGGAGGAAAAAGCTATGCCACGTTACGTATTCGCGTGCCGTGACTGCAACAAGGAGTTCGATCTCGTCCTCCACATCTCGGATCTCGACAAAGGCGGATGGAAGTGTCCACACTGTGGGAGCACCAATGTCCGCCGCAGGGTGACCACCTTCTCGGCGATCACCTCGAAGAAGAGCTGACCTGCCGGGGCCGCCGCCTGCCCCGGCCCCACTGCACCCAGGACGGCGCCACGCCGGGGAGCGGAGAGGGTCGGCGATTCCCGTAACGGCTCGCCTGAGACGCCGAATCAAGCGATGCCAGTCCGCCTCCTTTCGATGGGGGAATTCGGAGCGTCTGTTTTCGGGAACCACCGGGCGAGTTTCCGTTTCAAGTCTGCGTACTCGGGCCTGGCCGCGAGATTGTACCACTCCAGTTCGTCCTTCTCGTGATCGTAGAGCTCCTCCGTCCCATCGTGGTAGCGGATGTAGCGCCAGCGCTCGGTGCGGACCGAGTGGTTGCCCCGCTGATAGGTGGTGAGCGCCGGACGCTCTTTCTCGAGCTCCGGGTTCTTCAGCCACGGCAACAGGCTGATGCCCTCGAGCCCCTCGCGCTTCCTGAGTCCGCAGATGTCGATCAGCGTCGGATAGATATCCATCATGTCGACGGGGCGCCGGCACACCGTTCCGGACTTCGTCAGACCGGGCGAGACGACCAGGAACACGTTATGGGTAGCCTCCTCCCACAAAGCGAACTTCCTCCAGTGCAGCTTTTCGCCCAGGTGCCAGCCGTGATCGCTCCACAGGACGATCGTCGTCGTATCCCGGTATGGGCTCGCGTCGAAGGCTTCGAGGAGTTTTCCAAGGCAGGCGTCGGCGAAAGCGATGGAAGCCAGGTAACCCTGGACGGCCTTCTTCCATTGCCCGTATTGAATCACCTTGCGGTGGTCGCCCTCCGGGTTGGCGAACTTGCGGCCGATCGGCGGGACGTCGTCCAGGTCGTCGGCCTTCACCTCTGGAAGGGTGATCCGGCCCAGGGGGAACATGTCGAAGTACTTTTCCGGCACGTACCAAGGCAGGTGCGGGCGGAAGATGCCGCAGGCGAGGAAGAACGGCCGGTCGTGCTTGCGGTGGAGCTGGTCCGCCGCCCATTGGACCACTTTCCTGTCGCCCATCTCCGAATCCCGGACCTTGACGGGTCCCCAATCGAAATGGGCCGTCTTGGGAATGCCGTTCAGCGGCCGGTTCGGCGGCACAGGGTCCCGCGGCCGGTTCTGGGTCTGCGACGGCCAGTACTCATGCCAGCTCGGCGGATCCGGATAGCGTCCGTGGTAAATCTTGCCTGCCCCGGCGACCCAGTAACCGTGAGCCATGAAGTGCTGCGGCAGCGTCACGGCGCCGGCGAGCACCTCTGACTTTCTCCACGGCTGAGAATTGAGGTAAACGCCCGACGTCGAAGGGCGAATTCCGGTCATGATGGCAGCCCGGGAGGGATTGCAAAGCGGCGCGGCGCAGTGGGCGTTCGTGAAAAGAACACCTCGCCCGGCGAGGCGGTCGAAGTTCGGCGTCTTGGCGTCGGGATGGCCGCCCAGGCAGCCGATCCAGTCGTTCAGATCGTCGATCGCGATGAACAGTACGTTCTGCCGGTCCGCAGCCGCCGGGGCAGCCGGGGATCGTACAGCCGCAGCTCCCGCCAACGAAGCCAGGAAGTGCCGCCGTGTCGTCGAAACCATGTTGGAATCAGCCTCCGTTGCATCATGCTATCGCCCGGTAACAGAGGAAGCAACAGAGTCCCGGCCTCGAGGATTGCCGTGGATGGTGGCCGCCCGTCAGAAGGGGAAATGCGATCGGGCCGAGTCGAACGGCTTGACCGAACGCCGCAAGTACGTGTACGGGTTTACCGGAGTGCCGCCCTGGCGAACCTCGTAGTGCAGGTGGGTTCCGGTCGCACGCCCCGTCCGGCCGACCCTGCCGATCAGTTGTCCCTTGCGGACGTACTGGCCGGCGATGACCTCGATGCGATCCAGGTGCCCGTAATACGTGGTGATTCCTCCGCCATGATCGATCACCACGAGCTTGCCGTATCGGCCCGCCCACTCCGCACGGACGACCACGCCGTCGCCGGCTGCTCGCACGGGCGTGCCTTTCGGGGCCTGGAGATCCACGCCGGGATGGAACGCCGAGAAGCCGGTCAGCGGGTCAGAACGCTTGCCGAAGTAACTGGTGAAGCGGCCGTTCACCGGCCACAGCGTCGGCTGGCTGTCGGGACTGTAGCGCCAGGCGGCCGGCGCTTTGCGCGAAAAGATCGAGAAGTTGGCGCTTTTCAAGAAGTTGTACTCTTCCAGCGATTCCCGATAGCTGGGCAACAGGGAGCCTTCCGCGCTGATATCCACGGGACCTTCCAGCCGCCGCTTGATCCCGTAAGCCAGCGAGACCTCGGAAGCGAACATCTTGAGCGACGCCAGTTGCTGATTTCTCTCGCTCGCCTCTTGCTGCAGGGCGCGGTAACGTTCTTGTAACAGTTGAAGTTCAGTCCGTAATGAATTGTAATCAGCTACTTTGAGCGCCATCCTCGCGTAGCTACCAAGGAAGCCGAGCACGGTGAACACACCCACCACCGCCAAGCCCAAGATGGCGTAGACGATCTTGTGGGGCACGTGAATGCGGCGGATGCGACCGTGAAGCGAGTGGGCGAGAATGACGATGAAATATTGCTGCTTCATGTGCGGCCCCTGCCCTTGACGGGCATAGATCCTCGCCGGTACTCTCGCGGTGCCTGAGGCTTCCTGGGGAGGCAGGCTCCCGCCTCTCCAATGGAAATCAATAACAAACACTAACAGCACCGCTGCAGCGTTGTCAAGGGTTCCAAAAGGGCTGATCGAGCCGGGATGCGGCTCGTCCGGCCCAGCGGGCTCGCAGGCTGCTCAGCCGCCGCGCGGGCCCTAGCCGGGCGGGCGGCGCCACCAAGCGTCGGCATGCGGCTGGTTCGGGGCCGGGCGCAACATCTGTTCCCATTCCCGTAAGAGCCGCCGGTGGTCTTCGATGACGGCTGCCACACCGCTGAGGGCGGCCAGGTTGTGCGTCTCGCCGGGATCCCGCTGCATGTCGAAGAACTGATCCAGAGTATCGCCGGCGTAGGTCACGTACTTGTACCCAGGAGTCCGGACCACCCGGCCGACATCGGCCGGTATTTCGACCACGAGCATCTCTCTCGGGTGCTCGCCTTTCCCGGTGAGTGCGTTCCGCAAGCTCCAGCCGCGCTGGTTCGGCGGCGGCGGGATGCCGGCGAAGTCGCACAGGGTCGGCACGATGTCGACACCGCTCACAAGCTTCTCGGGCTCCTGCCGGTTCTCCGGCAACTCGCCCGGCCAGGAGATCAGAAACGGCACCTTGACCGCCTCTTCGTACGAACTGCTCTTGCGGACCATCTGGTGCCGGGCGAGCCCTTCCCCGTGATCGGAGGTGAAAACAACCAGGGTGTCGGACAGGCGGCCTGTGTCCTCCAGGGCTTGCAGAATGCGTCCGACCTCGCCGTCCACCATCTCCACATGGCGGTAATAGCTCCACATGTAGTAGCGCCAGTGCTCCGCGCTCCACTGCCCGCGGGCTGGTTCGTTGCTTTGGCGAAGACGCTGCAAATGCCGGGGCTCGAACGGCTCGTAGTCGAAATTCGGCGGGAGTTCCGGGAGTTGGGGCGCGAGTTCCGGGTATGGCAACGCGCCGGGATCCCGGAGATTGAGCCGCAGCCACTCACAGATGTCGTGGGGCTGCAGGAACGAGGCCACCAACAGGAAAGGCCGGCTCGAGCTGCGTTCCCAGAGGAAGTCCTCGCAAGCGCGCGAGACACAGGAATCGCCCACGTTTCCCTGCCCACCGATCCCGCCCGGGAGAACGTCGAATCCGGGGATCTCGGCCATGTAAGTGCGCGGCAAGTGCCACTTGCCGGCGTAGTAAGTTTCGTAGCGGCTCTTCTCTCGGAACCACTGGCCAAGATTGGGAATCCCCCGGTAGATGGGCCGCCCGTTGCGCGCGACGTCCGTTTCCGAAGGCATGCGGCCGGTGAAGATTGCGCTGCGGGACGGGCTGCAGACCGGGTCGGCGCAGTAGCTGTTGTGGAAGCTGGCGCCTCGCCGCGCCAACTCGTCCATAGCGGGCGTCCGGCTGTAGCGGCAGCCCAGCGCACTGATCGTGTCAATATGCTGCTGATCGGTGATGATCAGGAGTATGTTCGGCGTGGCGCGCCCCGTGAGGCCGCAGGCGCCCGTCGCCGGGAGCGACCCGACCGCCTTCAAGAACCGCCGGCGGCTGACCTCAATCATGGCGCCGCCTCCTGTTCCGCGCCCGGATGGCCCGCAGCCGCCGGTTGACGGCTTCATCGGCCCGCTCGTCGAGGATGTACGCCCTCGCGCCGGTTGTGAGGATCGCCAGCCGGCGCGGGCCTGGCAGCAGCCAGTAATCGTAAGGCAGCACGCCCCGGCCGATCTGAGTGACTCTCAGCAAGGGCCCGCCCACGACCTCTCCCACGCGCTCCTGCCGCACAGCCACGATCTCCTGGCCGCTCCTCATCACCGCGAACCCTTGGAGGAGGGAAAACAGCCCGCTGTTGTCCGCTCCTGGATCCAGCCGCTGAACGGCCTCCATAAGCCCCCAGTCTGACGTCAACGGGCCTTTCCACGGCCGGACCCGTTCGGCGGAGCCTCTCTTGACGACGATCTTCCCTGCATCGAACGAGCCGCGGTCCTCACTCTGGAGCCCGCGTAACTCCCGGCCGCCGGGGTCTTCGATACGGCTGAGCAGGCGCCACTCGATCGGGGTCGCCAGGCGGTCCGCATGGCAGCGGGCCAGCACTTCGATCTCGTGGACATGCCCGGTGTCATGGACGATGCGCTGACGAACCCGGAACAGGAAACCGGCGCCGCGCTCTTCAGGTTCCCGCTCGAGGCGCAAGACTCCGATCCCCTGATTGCCGGATTCGACGTATCCGTGGCAGGTGAAGATCAGGTACTTGTTCACCCAAGAGCGGGCGGGATCGAAATCGGGCGGCGTTTCCGGCAGCGAATCCAGAGCGCCCAGGCGGGCCAGGAGAGTGGGCGTGAGGGGTTCCGCCACGACAGTCCTGCCGGCCTTCCTCTGTGCCATGAGGCCGCCATTATAACGCCGTGAGAGGGAGGCACTGGACGATCGGGCATGGACCACCGCGAAACGGTCCCACTTGTCCCGGATCGGCGGAAGGGAATCAGCCGGCCGGCGTGGCCGGTGCGACGCCGGCTTCTGCAATCTTCCGCAGAGACTCCTCGAACGGAGGCCGGGCGACACCCCGTTCGGTGATGATCGCGGTTACGTAACGGTGCGGTGTGACGTCGAAAGCCGGGTTCTCGATCCGGGCCCCGTCAGGGACGATGCGGACCCCGCCGACGTGGGTCACTTCTTCCGGAGGGCGCTGCTCGATGGGAATTTCGTCCCCGGAGCTCACCATCAGATCCAGCGTGGAGACGGGGGCGGCCACGTAGAACGGTACGCCGTTCTCTTTCGCCAGCACGGCCACGGAATAGGTGCCGATCTTGTTCGCCACGTCGCCGTTGGCGGCGATGCGGTCCGCGCCTACCACGACGCAGCCGATCCGCCCCGACCGCAGGAAGTGTCCCGCCATGCCGTCGGTGATCACGGTGGTCGGGATGCCGTCGTGAACGAGCTCCCAGGCGGTCAGCCGCGCGCCCTGCAGAAACGGGCGTGTCTCGTCCGCGAACACCTCGATCCGCTTCCCGGCCTCCATTGCCGCCCGGATGACTCCCAACGCGGTGCCGTAGCCGGCCGTGGCCAGGGCTCCGGCGTTGCAGTGGGTGAGGACGGCTTTGCCGTCGGGCACCAGGGGCGCTCCGTGGCGTCCGATCGCCCGGTTCGTTTCGATATCCTCCTGCTTGATCCGCTGGGCCTCCTCGGCCAGCCGGGCGCGGATCTCTTCCGGCGGCCGGTCCTTGATCTGCTCCAGCAGCCGCCGCATGCGTTCCAGCGCCCACTTCAGGTTCACCGCCGTCGGCCTGGTGTTCAGATCGCGGGCGATGCGATCGAACCGGGCGAGCGGGTCGCCGCCCGTATAGCCCTGGAATTCCAGGGCCACCCCCATGGCCGCCGCCACCCCGATGGCCGGCGCGCCCCGGACGACCATCTCCCGGATCGCCCGCCCGACCTCCTCGGCCGTCCTGCACGTAACGTACTCCTCGCGTACCGGCAACACGCGCTGGTCCACCATGACGACGCCTTCGGGCGTCCAGCGGATTGTTTCTACCATGGGCCTCCCATTTCCTCCAGGTGTGTGAGATAAGCAGCGAAAAAGGTCAGGTTGTAAGTCGCGTGCATCACCGTGGCCGCCGAAGTCGAGCCCGTGCGCAGGCGCACCACGCCGAAGGCTATCCCGGCGCTGGTGATCAACAACAGGTGCCGCCAGCTCCAGGCGTATTGCGGGCCGTGGAGCATGGCAAAGAAGACCGCGGTGACCAGCACCCCGAGGACCGGACCGAGCGAGCGGGCCAGCAGCGGCAGGAAGAAGCCCCGAAAGGCCAGTTCCTCGCATAGCGGCCCGAGGGTCACCGCAAACACGCCGACCAGAACGATGGAGAGACGGTCCCGCAGCAACTCCATCATCGGCATCTGCATCTCCGGGGTCTGCAGGAGAGCGCCGCCGATGCCCACGGCCAGCGCCAGCAAGGGCCCGTAGAGGGCATAGCGCAGCGTACCCTGCCGGGGCGTCACCCAGCCCAACGAGGGCCAGAAGGGACGGCGGTAGCGGAACCGGATGAGCCCCCACAAGATCAGAAACCAGAAACCATAAGCCAGGAACTGGGCGGCGAGCACGACCAGGGTGGGCAACGGCCGGCCGGCGGGCAGGAACAGGGCTGCGATCTGGACCAGCAGCGCCGATACGACCATGATCGGCAGGGCAAGCCCGACGAGCAGGACGAAGTCCTGGTAGCCCCAAAACGGATACCGCTCCCGTCCTTCGGGCGGCCCGGCGGAAGAGGGTGAATCCGGTGGCGCCATCTCCGGTATCAAACGCTGCTCCTCTCGTCAGCTTCGATCAGGGCCGCGGCGAGCAAGGGGATCATGATTTCGTGATGGCCCGTGAGAGCAATACCGCGGCCGGCCGCCTCGGCGTGCGGGCGGTTCACCACATTCACGCGCGGGCGGTAGTGCTGGAGAAAGTCCAGATTGGCGGTGGTGAACTCCCGCAACGGGTATCCCAGGTTCCGCACCGCCGACACCGCCTTCAAGAAAACTTCCGGAAGCACCACCGCCGAGCCCACATTCAAATAAACGCCGCCGCCGTCGAGTTCGCGTACCAGGGAACAGAATAGCCGGAAATCGTAGTGGGTGGCCGCCCCGATCGCCTCCCCCTTGGCGGCGGGATGCACATGCAAAGTGTCCGTGCCCACGGCTATATGGACCGTCACCGGGACCGATCTCTCCCACGCCGCTGCCAGCAGGCTGACGGCCCGCCCTCCGGGGGACGCGACCGCGATGACCCGGCGGCCCAGGGCCTCACCGGCGCCGCAGCCCTCACGGGCCGCCTCCTCGAACGCAGCGTTCATCTCCCGCCCAGTCTGCTCGGCGGCGCCGAAACTGCCGTCGGGCAGCACCGCTTCCACGTCTTCGCTCGTGTGTCCGGCGACGGCCAGCTCGAAATCGTGGATCGCCGTCGAGCCGTTCATCGCCAGGCCCGTTACGAAGCCCCGCTCCATGAGGTCGATGATCACCGGGGCCAGACCACACTTGACGACGTGGCCGCCCATCCCCCACAGGATGGCGCGGCGCCGCCGCCGGGCCTTCAGGATCGCCCCCACGAGCGCCCGCAAATCCTCGGCCGCCAGGAGTTTCGGCAGCGAATCCAACAACCCCGCCACGCCCGCGCCCTTCCGGTACGGGCGCGCCAGGTGTTCCAAGCGCACCTTTCCACCGCGCGCGTGCACGTCCACCGTTTTCAGACGGCGGAACTCCATTGGCTGAATCTGGTAACGGCTCACCGGACCCTGCCGTTGCTCAGCACCTTCCGAAGGGCGGCCGCGGTATAGCTCCGCCGGTGGCGGACCACCTGCTCCGGCGTACCCGTCACGACGACCTTGCCTCCCTGTTCGCCCCCTTCCGGGCCGAGGTCGATGATCCAATCGGCGGACTTGATGACGTCGAGGTGGTGCTCGATCACCACCACCGTGTTGCCGAGGTCCACCAGTCTTTGTAACACGTTCAGAAGCTTCTTTACATCGTCGAAGTGCAGACCCGTAGTCGGCTCATCCAGGATGTAGAAGGTCTTCCCCGTCTGCCGGCGGCTCAGTTCCCGGGCCAGTTTGATTCGCTGGGCCTCGCCGCCGGACAGCGTGGTCGCCGGCTGGCCGAGATGGATGTAGTCCAGCCCCACGTCCATCAACGTTTCCAGCTTCGACCGGATCTGCGGAATGTTCTCCAGCACCCTGAGAGCCTCTTCCACGGTGGCTTCCAAAACGTCGGCGATGGAGTAACCCTTGAACTTCACTTCCAGGGTCTCCTGGTTGTACCGGCGGCCGCGGCAGACGTCGCAAGTGACGAAGACGTCGGGCAGGAAGCTCATCTCGATCCGTTTGAGCCCGTCCCCCTGGCAGGCCTCACAGCGCCCGCCCTTTACATTGAAACTGAACCGGCCGGGTTTGTATCCCCGGGCCCGCGCCTCGGGAAGTTTGGAGAACAACTCACGGATCGGCGTGAACACGCCGGTATAGGTAGCCGGATTCGAGCGTGGCGTCCGCCCGATGGGCGCCTGGTCGATCTCCACCACCTTGTCGATGTACTGAGCGCCGAGCAGCCTGTCGTGGGCGCCGGCCTCGGCGCGGGACCGGTAAAGCTTCCGCTTCAGCGCCCGGTAGACGATGTCGTTGACCAGCGTGGACTTGCCGCTGCCCGAAACGCCGGTGACAACGATGAAACATCCCAATGGAAAAGCGACATCGATGTTCTTCAGATTGTGCTCCCGGGCGCCGACCACCTTGAGCGACTTGCCGCTGCCGCGCCGCCGGCGAGCCGGTACCAGGATCTCCTGGCGGCCGCTCAAGTACTGCCCGGTGAGGGATCCGGGAGTCGCTTCTATGTCTTTGGGAGGACCCTGGGCGACCACCGCGCCGCCGAGCCGCCCGGCCCCGGGCCCCAGGTCGATGACATAGTCGGCCCGTTCGATCGTCTCCTGGTCATGTTCGACGACGATCACTGTGTTGCCCAGGTCGCGCAGCCTGGCCAGACTATCGAGCAGGCGGGAGTTGTCGCGGGGGTGAAGGCCGATCGACGGTTCATCGAGCACGTACAATACCCCGCGGAGCCGGGACCCGATCTGGGTGGCGAGACGAATCCGCTGGCTCTCGCCGCCGGAAAGAGTGGCGGCGGAACGGTCGAGACTCAGATAGTCCAGCCCGACGGCGGTGAGGAACTCCAGGCGGTGAACGATCTCCTCGACCACCCGTCCGGCGATCTTGCGCTCCCGCTCGGAAAGCTTCCACCCCCGGACGAGAGGCAGCAGCCGCGCCACGGGCAGCGAGACGAGTTCTCCGATCGTCACGCCTTTGACCCGTACCGCCAGACTCTCCCGCCGCAGCCGCGCTCCGTTGCACTCCCGGCACCGGATCGGGGACATGTATTCGATCAGCCAGTCGCGGTATCCCTGGCCGGCTTCCTCGAAGGTATCCTCGAGGAGATCCAGCAGACCCGGAAGCCCGCGACCTCCCTCCAGAATCTGCTTTTGAGCCTTCTTCGGCAATTGGTCGTACGGCCGGCGCAAGTCGACGCCGAGTTGGGCCGCCAGCCGCCGCATCCGGTACTCGAGATAAGTGGAGCTGCCGCCGGGGCCGAGGCCGCCGTCGAAGAGGGGCCGCGAGGGATCGACGATCACCTTGACCGGATCGAACTTCCAGGCGCTGCCCAACCCATGGCACGCCGGGCAAGCCCCGTAAGGACTGTTGAAGGAGAACGACCGCGGCTCCAGTTTCGGGATCGACGCTCCGCATTCCGGACAAGCGAGTTTCTGTGAGTACAGGTTCTCCTCGCCATCGACGACGGCCACGAGGACCAGGCCGTCAGCCAGCCTGGTCGCTGTCTGGATGGATGCTTCCAGGCGCTTTTCAATGCCGGGCTTCAGCAGCAGGCGATCCACGACCACCTCGATGGTGTGGTTGCGGCGGCGGTCCAGCACGATGTCCTCGTCGAGGGACCGCAGCACACCGTCGATGCGGGCCCGCACGAAGCCCTGCCGCGACAGCCGTTCGAGATCCTTGCGGAATTCGCCCTTGCGGCCGCGCACCACGGGAGCGAGGATCATCACCCGCCGCCCCTCCGGCAGCGCCATCACCCTCTCGACGATCTGCTGTGTGGTCTGGGGCGAAACCGGGATGTTGCAGCGATGGCAATACGGCGTGCCGATATTGGCGAACAGCAGCCGCAGGTAGTCGTAGATCTCGGTGATCGTGCCCACGGTGGAACGCGGGCTTCGCCCGGTGGTCTTCTGCTCGATGGAAATCGCCGGGCTCAGCCCGTCGATCGAATCCACGTCCGGGCGCTCGAGCTGGTCGAGGAACTGGCGGGCGTAAGGCGACAGCGTCTCCACATAGCGGCGCTGGCCCTCGGCGTAGATCGTGTCGAAAGCGAGCGAGGACTTCCCCGAACCGGAC
>Ga0256841_1001650_pt1 | contig 18721 bp, 16 predicted proteins | sample 356308metaG_FD_185971 | JGI IMG/M metagenome (GOLD analysis project Ga0256841, IMG submission 185971) | Hydrothermal vent microbial communities from Mid Atlantic Ridge, Atlantic Ocean - 356-308 | ecosystem: Environmental > Aquatic > Marine > Hydrothermal vents | place: Atlantic Ocean: Mid... | reverse complement strand
TTAACAAACAAAAACTAAGTAATTAATCTACATTATCGTGTAAAAACGAATTATTTGAACGTAATTGAATATCATCATTTTCATCAGAACTTAATGATATTCTCGAATTCTCTTCACTAATCTCAGATGAAGGTTCTACGTCTTGCAGATCAACACCCATTCTTTTATATGCGGGTTGATTTTCAATCTCATCAATATTTTTAAGCCTATTTACAAACTTATAATTAAAATCTTTCATCTTGCGCCTTCTTTCATCTGCTGTTTTTTGTACTTCGGCAATGGTACGGTTTAGGGGCGACTCTTCTTCACCCTCATTCAATTGATTTTCTTCATCGTGCTGTTGTTCTATCCTAACATCAAATTTTAATTCTTGGTCTTCGATATCTTCATTTATTGGGGCTTCTTCAGCAGCTTCCATATAATCTTCTAAGCCATGTTTAATTTTACCATCCACCGTATGAACGGGTTTTACCAAAACCGGGTCAATGACTTCAATATCCCTGATATTAGATTTTGATAATTGATGCTTGATAGTATCTTTTGAAGTTTCGGCTTTCTTTTTTGGCGACAAGGGTAAATCAAAGGTTAGTGTAATCTGATTTTCTTCTTCTTCTATAATTTCTTCTTGTTTTGCAGCCACTTCTTTGATAACAAACTCATCAATGGTTTCTGTGGCTACTTCATCATAGACTACATCTATTTCATTAACCGACACCATTTCATTATTAGTTTCTTCATCTTGATAGTCAACACTTAAATCATCTTCTATCTCTAAGGTATGCCTAACAATTCTTTCTTTTGCAGGAGGCACTTTTTTGGTTTTCTCTTGAGCATCTCCTAATTCGTGTACAATTTTCTTGGCTTCTGTACTGGTAATTTCCAATTGTTGCTCTTTGTTAAAACCTGTAGCAATAATGGTTACCGAAATGGCTTCTCCTAACTCGTCATCTTCGCCTACTCCCATAATAATATCGACATTGCTTTTTGATTCGCTTTGTATATAATCATTAATTTCTCCTATTTCATCAATCGTAATTTCGGTAGTTCCTGAAACAATTAATAACAGTACATTTCTGGCTCCGGTAATTTTATTATCATTTAGTAACGGTGAGTCTAATGCTTTGGTAATAGCTTCTTGTGCCCTATTAGGGCCTTCTGCTGTGGCTGATCCCATAATAGCGGTTCCGCTATTAGAAAGTACCGTTTTAGCATCTTTTAAGTCAATATTTTGGGTATAGTGATGTGTGATTACTTCGGCAATACCTGTTGCTGCAGTAGACAATACTTCGTCTGCTTTGGCAAAACCGGCTTTAAACCCCAGGTTACCGTAGACTTCACGTAATTTATTATTATTGATTACTACCAGTGAATCTATATGTTGGCGTAATTTTTCAATCCCTCTTTGTGCTTGGTCATTTCGCATTTTTCCTTCAAAAGAAAATGGTATGGTTACAATCCCAACAGTAAGCAAATCCATTTCTTTGGCAATTTTGGCAATGATTGGCGCTGCACCCGTACCGGTACCGCCTCCCATTCCTACGGTAATAAAAACCATTTTTGCCCGTGTGCTGAGCATGGTTTTGATATCTTCAATACTTTCCATAGCAGCTTGTTCTCCCACATCGGGATTTGCCCCTGCCCCCAATCCTTCTGTTAGGGAAGCCCCTAATTGAATTTTTGTGGTTACCGGACTGTTTTGTAAGGCTTGGGCATCTGTATTACAAATGACAAAATCAACACCTTTGATGCCTCTTTTAAACATATAATTAACAGCATTGCTACCACCACCGCCTACACCGATAACTTTAATTACGTTTGACTGATTTTTCGGTAAATCGAATGCAAGGTTTTCAAACTCTGTACTCATACTTTTTCTTTTTTGGGATTCTATTATTTATCTTATTTTTTTCCGGTTCTTTAGCTGATGCCCCTGACTGTAATCAGTATAGACTCCTTTGCTTGATAGTAACCGGTTAAAACTTCATTTCTGTAACTTTATATTTTTATTCGGCATTGTCTAAAAATTCTCTAAACTTATCAGCCCATTTTTCAAAAATTGACTTTCTCTCTTCTTTTACATTTGCGCCGTATGATGCGTCATTTGAACCTTCTTTACCCACGGTATATGCTGTTGAAGACAGTTGTTTGTGTTTATTTTTTTGACGTAAGCCTTTCATCAACAATCCAACTGCGGTGGCATAAGACGGACTCAACAAATCGATATCTGAATTACCGGCTAAATGTTCATTCGGATAGCCTATTCGGGTATCCATACCCGTAATATATTCTACCAATTGCTTGATATGTTTCAGTTCAGCGCCTCCTCCTGTCAATACAATACCGGCAATTAATTTTTTCTTGGTTTCTTCGTGTCCGTAGTTTTTAATCTCTAAATATACTTGCTCAATAATCTCAACCACACGGGCATGAATTATTTTCGATAAATTCTTCAACGTAATTTCTTTCGGGTCTCTTCCCCTAAGGCCGGGAATTGAGACAATTTCATTTTCTTTATTTTCACCGGGCCAAGCCGAGCCGAATTTAGTTTTTAACAATTCTGCTTGTTTCTCAATGATTGAACAGCCTTCTTTGATATCTTCGGTAATTACATTTCCTCCAAAAGGAATGACTGCCGTATGGCGAATAATTCCGTCTTTAAAAATAGCCAAATCTGTAGTGCCACCACCGATATCGATTAACGCCACACCGGCTTCTTTTTCTTCTTGGCTCAACACAGCATCTGAAGAAGCCAACGGTTCTAAGGTTATATTAGACAGTTCTAAACCTGCACTTTTAATACACCTGCCGATATTTCGGATAGAGGAAACTTGCCCTACCACAACGTGAAAATTAGCTTCTAACCTACCGCCATACATCCCTATAGGCTCTTTTATTTCGGGCTGCCCGTCTACTTTATAATCTTGCGGCAACACATGGATAATCTCTTCGCCGGGAAGCATAACCAATTTATGAACCTGATTGATTAGCTTATCGATGTCAGATTCATCGATTACTTTTTCAGAATTGGGCCTTGTAATATAATCGCTATGATGTAAACTTCGTATATGTTGCCCTGCAATGCCCACTACAACATCTTTAATTTTATAATCTGAAACACTTTCTGCTTCTTCTATGGCTTGTTGAATAGATTGAATGGTTTGAGTAATATTATTAACCACACCTCTGTGAACACCTAAACTTTTAGCATTTCCGATACCGAGTATTTCAATTTTCCCATACTCGTTGGTTTTACCAATCATGGCAACAATTTTGGTAGTACCGATATCTAACCCAACTGCTATGTTATCTTGTTCCATAATTTAGTTTTTTGTGCAGACGACTTGGTTGTTGTACATCAAATTAATTTTTTTATAGGTATTGAGGGTTTTATCATTTAATGCTTTGTGATAAAACACTTTTAATTTTTTTATTTTCTTATCTAATTGATCTAATTTTCCTAACTCAACCGTCTGGCCACCCACTCGTGTTTTGAATAAAAACTCTTTTTTAGGAGTTTGTTCGATGCTTACTATCAGTTTTTTCAAAAATTCGTCTTCAAAAACTAATTTCGCCAACGTATACAATTCATCCGGAATTTTACCTTCACGGATGCCTTTTACAATAGGTACCCTAGCAGAATAATTTGTTGACAAAGGCATTTTATTCCCCTTACTGTCAATATAATACGTATGGCCATTTTGATTGACCCTTGCAATAGGCGTCTTTTGTTTAATGATGGCTCCTAACTCTCCGTTTACCGATAAAAAAACTTCTGCATTTGCTATCATTTTATTTGAAAGCAACGTTTCCTCTAATTGCTTCAAAAATATGTTTTCTTTTGGCTGACTTTTAATGTCTTTATAATTTTGTATTAACAATTTATTAACCGTTTCATAGGTTACAAAAAGGTTGTCTCCGTTTTCAAAAGTAACGGCTACTTTATCAATTTTTTTTGCTTTATTTCTTTGTGATGCAAATCCGTAAAGAAATACTATAAAAGCAATCAACAAAAGGGTTTTTATGAAAACAATATATTTTTTCATTTTTTTATTTTGGTTTTATATGGCCTTGCTTAGTAAACTTTCTTTAACCGTATTTACCATCTCACCAATATTACCGGCTCCTAGCATGATAATAACCGAGGCTTTTGCGGCTACTATACTTTCTATTAAATCTTCTTTTGCTACTATTTTTTTTTCTTCAAGGCGTATTTTGCCCAATAACCAATGTGAAGAAATTCCTGCTATGGGTTCTTCTCGTGCCGGGTAAATATCTAACAATATCAACGCATCAAATTTTGCTAAACTTTTGGCAAAATCATCGGCAAAATCTCTTGTCCGGCTAAATAGGTGCGGTTGAAATACTGCTACTATTTTATCTCCCGGATACAGCTCTCTCACCGCATTAGCTACTGCGTCAATTTCTGTTGGATGGTGGGCATAATCATCAATCAACACCAAATTATCGGTTTTAATCTTAAATGTAAACCTGCGTTGTATACCTTGAAATATTTTTAAAGCCTTGGCAATGGTTTGGAGTGAAACTCCGTACTTATTTGCCATTGCCAAGGCTGCCACAGTATTTAGCACATTGTGTTTTCCTGAAAGATTCAGTTCTATATTTTTTATTTTTTCTGATGGGGTTTGCACATCAAAAAAATAAGTTCCGTTTTTAATAGTGATATTTTTTGCCACATAATCGGCTTCTTCTTCTATACCATAGGTAATCCCTTTTATGGGCAATCCTTTTTTGACAAAAAGTGCATCAGTTACCTTGTTAGAAAAATCAATAAAAGACTCTTCTAGCGCTCGTTTTTCTCCATAAATATCCAGATGGTCGGCGTCCATGGAAGTAATACAAGCTATATTAGGTGAAAGCCTTAAAAACGACCTGTCATATTCATCGGCTTCTACCACGCTAATTTTATCTCCGCCAAGGATTAAATTTGACTTATAATTTTCTGCAATACCGCCTAAAAACGAAGTTGCATTAAGCCCTGCTTCGTTCAAAATATGCCCTAAAATAGTAGAGGTAGTAGTTTTGCCATGCGTGCCTGCAACGGCAAAACAGAAGGTGTTTTTAGTAATTTTGCCTAGTATTTCTGAGCGTTTGTAAACGCGATATCCATTACTGATAAAATAATTTAATTCGCTGTGTTCTTTTTGTACTGCCGGGGTATAAACAATTAGTGTTTTTTCGTTGTCAAAGAATTGCTTTGAAATGGCATCAATACAATCATTATAATGAATAGAGATTCCTAAATTTTCTAAGGTTTTGGTTATTGAAGACGGGGTTTTATCATAACCGCTAACATGAAACTTATTGGCATAAAAGTATTTCGCCAGCGCGCTCATACCGATGCCTCCGATACCTATAAAATAAATATTTTGGATGTTTTTTAAGTCCATTATTAATTATCCGATTGTGATTTTAATTATACTCAACCGTATTGCTTGTTTATTAATTTTTCTACTTCGTTTGCTATCTGTTCTGTTGCGTTGGGCAATGCCAATTGTTTGATGTTTTTACCCAATTCTTCTTGTAATTGTTTATCTTTCAACAACTTTTCAAACTGTTCTTGAAAGTTGTCTAATTCGCTTTCTTTTATCAAAATAGCGGCATTTTTAGTTGCCACTGCTTGTGCATTTTTAGTTTGATGGTCTTCTGAGACATTGGGTGAGGGAATAAAAATTACGGGTTTCCCAACTATGCATAATTCTGAGATAGATCCGGCTCCTGCCCTACTGATAATAATATCTGAGGCTGCATAAGCCAAATCCATTTTATTGATAAACTCAACTACTTTTATTCCTTTTAACTCGTCAAAATGCCGGTATTCTTGATAATACAGTTTGCCTGTTTGCCAAACAACTTGTACATGGTTGTCAACCAACCAATTGATTTGGCTCTCTATTAGTTTATTGATAGCCCTTGCCCCTAGACTACCACCGATGACTAACAGTGTTTGTTGATTGGAATCTAATTGAAAAAAGGCTTGCCCTTCTTTTCTTTTATGTGTTATCTCTAATAAATCTTGGCGGACAGGGTTTCCTGTTTTTATAATTTTGCTTTCCGGAAAAAAGCGTTCTAAGCCATCATAGGCTACACAAATTTTTGTAGCTTTTTTACTCAATAGTTTATTGGTAATTCCGGGATATGAATTCTGTTCTTGTACTAAGGTCGGAATGCCTTTTCTATTGGCCATTTGTAAGGTTGGCCCCGAAGCAAAGCCTCCTGTACCTATCACCACATCGGGTTTGAATTTTTTAATGATAGCTCTTGCTTTTAAAAGGCTGCTTATCAATTTTAAGGGAAACACAAGGTTTTTAGGGGTGAGCTTTCGCTGGATTCCTGAAATCCACAACCCTTCAATGGCATAACCGGCTTGGGGTACTTTTTCCATCTCCATCCTGTCTTTGGCACCTACAAATAAAAAGTTTGCTGCTGCATTGCGTTTTTTTAATTCGTTTGCAATTGCAATAGCAGGATAGATATGCCCTCCTGTGCCGCCTCCGCTTAGCAATATGTTGACTTTTTGTTTGATTGTTTTTATTTTAATATAATTTCTCTTACTATTTTTCCTTTTCTTCTTATACCCTCCGAAACCACGGTGAAGAAGAACTCTATTCTTTTTTCTTAGTTCTCATTACTCAATACTAACTACTCATTACAAACTTTCACCCAATGGCTTCATGTAAAATATCCAACGGGCTTTCATCTTTCTTTTTCTTATTAATTTTTGCTTCTCTATCGGCACTCACACTTAATACAATACCGATGGCAAAGCAGGTCATCCAGATAGCGGTGCCGCCTGTACTAATTAAAGGCAAAGGTTGTCCGGTTACCGGAAATAAACCTACGGCAACGGCCATATTTATCAAGGCTTGAAATATGATTGGAATGCCCACACCCAATACCAACAGGGTACCAAAAATGGTTTCTGTTTTATTGGCAACAATTACGATTCTAAAGAGCAATGCCAAGTAGAGTAATATCAAAACAAAAGCTCCGATTAAACCAAATTCTTCTACAATGATGGCATAGATAAAATCTGAGGAAGATTGTGGTAAAAAGTTTTTCTGCACACTTTTACCGGGCCCTTTTCCTTTCAATTCTCCTGAGGCAATAGCCAGTTTTGCTTTTTCGGCTTGGTAATTATCTTCTTCATTGGCATTTGAAAAATTTTCAATCCTACTCACCCATGTATGTATCCTACTATTTTTAAATGTATCAGGAAAGGCTTTTGCCGTGAGGATAAACAGGGCAAAAACCAGTATTCCCATCCCTACTATCAATCCGATATATTTTAACGGATATCCTCCTAAAAAGGCAATTACCAATACCATGGTAAAAATGATAGCCGTTGTTGAAAAATTGGCCGGCAAAATCAATGCCAGCACAATCCCCACAGGTACCCATAATTGTAATATACTATCTTTAAAAAGGATTTTCTTTTTTCTATTTCTCGCCAAATACCTTGCTACATACATCATCACAATAACACTTGCGAGCGTTGAGGTTTGAAAACCGATGCCCACAAAGGGGATGCTTATCCACCTACTGGCATTGACGCCACTCATGGTTTTGCCTTGTAATAGGGTATATGCCAATAAAACCAATACCACAGGAATCAATAATACCGAGAGCCCACTAAAATATCGGTAAGGTATTTTGTGTGTGGCATATATTATTATAAAACCCAGCAATAAAAGCATGGCGTGTTTTAGTAAATAGCCCAAAGTGGTACCTTTTCCTACAACTCCAACTAAATTGGTACTTGCACTATACACAGGGAGAAATGAAAATATGGCCAACACAGCAACAATTGCCCAGATGGTTCTATCTCCTTTTATGTTTTGCAAAATATTCATTGTCGGTTTTCTTTCGGGTTTCGGGTTAACGTATAACTTGTAAATTCGTAACTTTTAATAGGGTATTATAACATCCTTACAGCTTCTTTGAATTGCCTCCCCCTATCTTCATAATTTTCAAAGAGGTCAAAACTCGCACAGGCCGGAGATAACAATACGGTATCTCCCTTCTCAGAAATTTTATAGGCTACTTTTACGGCCTCTTCGGCACCGGCGGTTTCACAGATAAAATCGACTACATTTCCAAAGGTTTCAATAATTTTGGTATTGTCTAAGCCTAGGCAAATAATGGCTTTTACTTTCTCTCTTACCAAGGGCAAGAGCTCTGTATAGTCATTTCCTTTATCGGTACCGCCAACAATCCAAATTGTAGGTGTTTCCATGCTGTCTAAGGCATAAAAAGTAGCATTTACGTTAGTGGCTTTTGAATCGTTTATGTATTGCACTCCGTTGATTTTAAATACGGGTTCTAAACGGTGTTCTACGCTATCAAAATTCTCTAAACTTTCTCTAAGTACTTCATTTCTAATACCTAGTAATTTTGCTACCATACCTGAAGCCATGGCATTTTTTACATTGTGATTTCCTTGTAGTGCTAGTGCTGTGATGTCCATTATAAATTTATTATTTGAATTGGTTTTTATTAGTATGTTTTTATCTTTTAAATAGGCTCCGTTGCCTATTACTTTTTTCTCAATTGAAAAAGGCAACAGCGTTGCTTCTATTTTATTTTTTTTTAACCAGCTTTTTATTGCTTCATCATCTGCGTCATAGATTAAATAATCTGAAGCCGTTTGGTTTTTTGTGATGCTACATTTTGCATTGATATACTTTTCGAATTTGTATTCATACCGGTCTAAATGATCGGGTGAAATATTAGTAATTATGGCGATATGCGGGACAAAATCTACCATGCCGTCTAATTGAAAACTACTGAGTTCCAACACATAGTTTTCATAAGTATTTTCTGCCACCTGCCTTGCAAAACTCTGCCCGATGTTTCCTGCAATACCTACATTGAGCCCTGCATTTTTTAAAATGTGATGGGTTAATAATGTGGTAGTAGTTTTGCCATTACTCCCTGTAATGCCAACTATCATAGCATCGGTAAATTGCGCGGCAAATTCTATCTCAGAAATTACCGTAATACCTTTTTGGTACAGGCCTTGAACTATGCTTACTTTATCAGGAATTCCGGGGCTTTTCATTGCGATATCAGCATCCAAAATATCTTCTTTGGTATGTTTTCTTTCTTCAAAACGAATCTCATTATGTAAAAGAACTTCTCTATGTTTATTAGTTATTGTTCCACTATCTGAAACAAACACATCATATCCTTTTTGTGTTGCAAGAATTGCCGTTCCTACGCCACTTTCTCCGGCACCGAGTATTACAATTTTATCTTTAAATCCCGTTAAGGAAGACTTTTTTTCTTCTGCTTTCTTATCTTTATTCTTACTCATTTTCAATTATTTGTCCTCTCTTTTCAGGAGATTGAGATGGCAACTTTACCGTACTTTCAGTGTTAGTATTGACAATACCGCCAACATGATTCCTATAATCCAAAAACGGACAACAATTTTACTTTCTTGGTAACCTTTCTTTTGGTAATGATGGTGTAGGGGCGACATTAAAAAAATGCGTTTTCCTACACCGTATTTCTTCTTGGTATATTTAAAATAGCTCACTTGTAATGTGACAGATAGTACTTCTGCCACAAAAATTCCGGCTAAAATGGGTATCAATAATTCTTTGCGTACGGCGATGGCCAATACGGCGATGATTCCGCCGATGGTTAAACTCCCTGTATCACCCATAAAAACTTGTGCCGGATAGGTATTGTACCAAAGAAATCCTACTAGCCCGCCTACAAAGGCACTGATGAAAATGGTCATTTCACCCGAATTAGGGATGTACATTACATTTAAATAATTGGCAAATATGATGTTACCTGATACCCATGCGAAAACTCCTAAAGCCAAAACTATAATTGCTGAGGAGCCTGCTGCCAGGCCATCTATACCATCGGTTAAGTTGGCGCCGTTTGAAACGGCCGTAATAATAATCACCACCACAAGTATAAAGGCTATCCATGCATATTTTTCAGCACCGTCACCCATCCAACTTACGAGGTCTGAATAGTTAAACTCATTATCTTTAAAAAAGGGTACGGTTGTTTTTAGTGATTTGTGCTCTTCACCAAACAGGCCTACTGTTGTTGTGGTTAATTGTCCTTGTGTTTGTACTGTTTGTGGATTTCTCAACTGTTCTTTAACGACTACTTTGGGAGAAAAATACAAGGTCAGCCCTACGAATATGCCTAGTGTTACTTGCCCTAAGATTTTAAACCGGCCTTTTAAGCCTTCTTTATCTTTTTTAAATACTTTGATATAATCGTCGATAAAGCCTATCAAGCCCATCCATAGGGTAGTTACTAATAGAATAATGATATATACATTGTGTAATTTTGCAAATAATAATACGGGTAAAAGTGTTGCCAGAATAATGATGAGTCCACCCATGGTTGGGGTTCCTGCTTTTTGAATTTGGCCGTCTAAGCCTAAATCTCTGACTGATTCGCCTATTTGCAAGCGCCTGAGTTTATTGATAATTTTCTTTCCGAAAATGGTTGATATCGCTAAAGAGAACACAAATGCCAACGCCGACCTAAAAGAGATATACTGAAACAGTGATGCTCCGGGCAGGTGATAGTGTTTTTCTAAATAATCAAATAAGTAATATAACATCTATAGCGTTGGTTTTATTTTTGTAATTCTTTTAAGGTTTCGGTAATGATTTTATAGTCATCAAAATCTGTTCGTATGCCATTAATTTCTTGATAAGCCTCATGCCCTTTGCCGGCAATCAATAAAATATCTCCTCTTTCTGCTAATTTGCTCGCTGTTTTGATGGCTTGTTTTCTGTCTACAATCGACAGGAATTTTTTAAAATTTTGCGGTGCTACACCGGTTTCCATTTCTTCTATGATAGTTTGAGGATTTTCGGTTCTCGGATTATCGGAAGTAAAAATTGCCTGATTGGAAAGTTGGGTAGCAATATGTGCCATTTTCGGGCGTTTGGCTTTATCTCTATCTCCTCCACAGCCTACTACGGTAATTACCTGTTCATTATGTGTTCTAATGGCATTTATTGTTTCGAGTACATTTTTTAAGGCATCGGGGGTATGGGCATAATCTACAATAGCAGTAATGCCTCCTTCTGAAATCAAATATTGAAAGCGGCCGCTTACGCTTTCTAACTTACTGATTAACCGCAAATTCTCTATGGGTTCAATTCCCAGTAAATCTGCCGTTGCATAAATTGCCAAAATATTATAGGCATTGAAAGTGCCTATTAATTTTGTCCATACTTCATTGTTATTGATTGTCAACAATAATCCGTTAAGGCTATTTTCTAAAATTCTACCTTTATAATCTGCTACTGTTCTGAGGGCATAGGTATATTTTTTAGCACCGGTATTTTGAAGCATTACCGCACCATTTTTATCGTCAATATTGACCAATGCGAAAGCCATTTTTGGCAGTTGGTCAAAAAATATTTTTTTTACATCACGGTACGCTGCAAAAGAGTTGTGATAGTCTAAATGATCATGTGATAAATTGGTAAAAATACCTCCTGAAAAATGTAAGCCTTCGGTTCTTTTTTGGTGGATACCGTGTGAACTCACTTCCATAAAGCAGTGGGTAACCCCGTTATCTACCATAGACCGTAAATAGTTATTGATAGTAATTGAATCTGGGGTAGTATGCGTTGCCGGAAATTCTTGTGTGCCCACCAAGACTTTAACGGTAGACAGTAAACCCGCTTGATAGCCGGCGTTTTTAAACTGATGGTACAAAAGGGTAGCAACGGTGGTTTTTCCGTTAGTACCTGTGATTCCGATAAGTTGTAATTGCCGAGACGGATTGCCGTAAAAATTATCAGCCATGATAGCCAATGCTTTTTGGGTATCTTTTACCCTGACATAGGTTACCCCTGCCTTAATGGTTGGCGGTAAGGTTTCACAGAGTATTGCGGTAGCACCGTTTTTAATAACTGACGGTATGTATTGATGGCCATCGGTAAGTGTACCCTTAATTGCAACAAACACATCATTATCGCCAATATTACGTGAATCAAAAGCAAGCGCATGTATATTGATATCGGTACTGCCGTGTACTAATTCTACAGCGACTTTATATAATATGTCTTTTAACTTTTTCACGAAAGTGTCAGTTCTATAATGGTGTTTTTATCTAATTTTTCTCCGGCTTTTACTGATTGGGCAACAACTTTTCCGGTACCTTTAAAATGTACTTTCATGCCCATATTTTCTAATAATGCTACGGCATCCATACCCGCCATATTTTTGAGGTTCGGCATACTATTGGATTGTTTTCGGGCAATCTTATAGTATTTATCAAAACTTTTTTCGATACTTTTAGGATTGTCTTTTAAATTTTTAACCTCGTCGATTGTTGGGGTTTCGGTATAAATTTTATGTGCTATTTGCTTGAAAACAGGGCCGGCAACATCGGCGCCGTAATACCCTATTTCTTTTTTGGGTTTGTGGATAACAACGATACATGAATACTTTGGGTCATTGGCCGGAAAATACCCTACAAAGGATGAAATGTATTTAGTTTGGCCTGTCCAATATTCGGTTTGGCAAGTACCTGTTTTGCCTGCCAATTCATAGTTTTTGTTATAAATATTGGTAGCCGTTCCTCTTTTTACCACATTTTTCATTATCTCTTTTACTTTATCAATGGTTTCTTGCGAGCAGATTTTCGGATTAATTACTTCTTTTGTAAACTTTTGAATGACCTTATCTTGTGTTCTGATTTCTTTGATAAACCTAGGTTTTACCATTTCGCCATTATTGGCAACGGCATTGTAAAACGTTAAGGTTTGCATGGGAGTAATTGACACGCCATAACCATGTGTCATCCATGCTAAAGAAGTACCATACCAGTTTTTCTTATCTTTTGGGTTTGGCAGGGTTGGAATGCCTTCGCCTTTAATAGGCAGTCCTAATTTTTTACCAATTTCCATTCGTCTTAATCCGTCAATAAACTTTTGAGGGTTTTGGCCATAGTATTTTTCAATTAGCTTAACAATACCAACATTTGAGGATACTTCGATAACTCTGGCAGCAGATATTTTCCCGTAACCTCCCCTATGCGAATCTTTTACCGTTCTATCGTATACTTTATATTTTCCTTTTTCGGTATCTATGACGGTTGAAGTGTCAATTACTTTATCTTCCAGGGCAACCATAATACTCATCAATTTAAAGGTAGAACCGGGTTCGTGTGATTCGCCTACGGCATAATTCAAACGCTCGTAATACTTACCTTCTAAGTTTCTTCCTAAATTGGCAATGGCCTTCACTTCGCCTGTTTTGGTTTCCATCACCACTACAGTACCATGGTCGGCTTCATACCTTTCTAACTGTGCGAGCAAAGCATGATGTGCAATGTCTTGAATGTTTAAATCTATGGTAGTAATTATATCCTTGCCGTCAACGGGTTCTACTTCATTGTTATCGTTTAAGGGTTTCCATTGTCCTTTTGCAATGCGTTGTTTTAGGCGTTTTCCGTTTTTGCCTTGCAGGTAGTTATGAAAATTCCCTTCAATGCCTACCCTTCCTCTATAATCGTCATAGCCAACAGCGCGCTCTGCTATTTTACCGATGGGGTGTTCTCTAACGGTACGTTGCTCTGCAATAAAACCACCTTTATAAACTCCTAGTTTAAAAATGGGAAATGTTTTTATTTTTAGGTACTGATTATAGCTTAGGTCTCGGGTAATAAACAGGTACCTGTTTTTATTTTTTCGGGCTTTTCGGATATAGTTTTCGTAAAAACCGGGTGTTTTACCGAGCATTTTAGAGAGTGCTTTGCTCAACCCTTTTATATTTTTTTCGAAATTTTCGGCTGATACGGTTACGGCATCCATACGGATATCGTATTTAGAAACCGAAGTGGCCAACAGGCTGCCATCTGCGGTATATACGTTGCCCCTATTGGCTTTTATTTCGAAGTTCTTAACGGTTCTTGCTGCTGCTTTTTGGCGATACATATCTCCTTTAACAAATTGAATATCAATAAGTTTATACATAATCGCTATGGCAAATAAGAACATAAAACCTGCTAGCAAATACAATCTGTTCAATATGTTCTTTTTTTCTACTGCCAATTTCTATTCTTTTACTATAATTTTTTGTGGTGGATTTTCGGCGACATACAATCCTTTTTTCTCTAACTTTCTGATAATTGTAGATTCCATCTTGAGTTTCATCAAATCTGAACGCGTCGCTACAAAAGCTGAGCGCAACTCTCTCATTTCTTTATTGAGCACTGCAATTTTTTGGACTTTTTTATCTATACTGTGTGAACTGCCAATCATAATCAGAGCCAAGCTCGCTAAGAAAATGAGCATACCCCAATTTTTGGCGGCGCCTTCATCTACTAAAAACTTTCCTTTTAATACGTTGTAAATGGTCTGTTTCACTTTTCTATATTCTTGTTGCTATTCTCAGTTTGGCACTTCGTGCCCTATTATTATTTTTTATTTCTTCAGGGGTTGGCATTATCAGCTTCCCTTTTTTGAAGGGAACTGTACTATTTCCGTAAAAATCTTTTTCGGGCTCTCCTTCAAATACCCCACTACGGATAAAGCGTTTTACCAACCTATCTTCTAAAGAATGGTATGAAATAACACTCAACTTACCTCCAACTACTATCAGTTCTTCGGTTTGCATTAGAAATTCTTTTAAGGCTTCGAGCTCTTGATTGACTTCAATTCTTATGGCTTGAAAAACCTGCGCCATTATTTTATGTTCTTTATTTTTTGGCAAAAAGCACTGTAAGGCGTCTTTTAACTGAAAACTCGTTTTAATTGGCTGTTCATTTCTACTTTCTACCAGCCGTTTAGCCATCGCTCTGGCATTTCTCAACTCTCCATATAAAAACAAAACCGTGCTCAATGCCTCTTCTTTATAATTGTTAATTACCTCATAGGCCGATAATGCTGTATTTTTACTCATTCGCATATCCAAATCGCTATCAAAACGTGTTGAAAAACCTCTACTTTCTTGGTCAAACTGATGTGATGAAACGCCTAAATCAGCCAAAATTCCGTTTACTTTTTTTACTCCGTAAAATCGTAAAAACCGTTTTATATGCCTAAAATTTTCATGGATTAAGACAAAGCGTTCATCATCAATTGTATTTCTCAGAGCATCTTCATCTTGGTCAAAGGCAAGGAGTCTTCCGTTAGGCGCAAGCCTTTTTAAAATTTCTTTAGCATGCCCGCCTCCACCAAAGGTCACGTCAACATAAATCCCATCAGGTACAATCTCTAAACCATCAATACTTTCAAAGAGCAATACCGGATTATGATAACTCATCGATACTGTCATTATCGTTACCCATCACGTCTTCTGCTAACTGCGCAAAATCAACTGTGGCATCATCAATTGCTTTTTCGTAGTTTTCTTTATCCCAAATCTCAACAATATTTACTGCCGAAGAGAGTACCACTTCTTTAGAAATTCCGGCAAACGAATGCAGGTCTTTTGGTATCAACAACCTTCCTGAAGCATCTAACTCCACCATCTTGACACCGGCAGTAAATCGCCTGATAAAATCATTGTTCTTTTTTACAAACCTGTTGAGCTTGTTTATTTTTTGCATCAACACATTCCATTCGCTCATAGGGTACAATTCTAAACACGGTTGAAACACTGCACGCTTTAAAACAAAACCGTCTTCTAAGACAGCATTCAGCTGTTTTTTAAGCTGTGAGGGTAGCATTAGCCTTCCTTTTGTATCAGCTTTACATTCGTATGTTCCGATAAGGTTTACCACTTAAAGTGAATTTTAATGACAAAAATACAAATTTTTACCACTTTTTACCATTTTTTCCCACTTTGTTAATAACTTTCTGAATCAATATTTATTGTGCTGATTTGCAGTTAATTAATTTTTTTGCAGTTGATTTTGGCGAGAAACCCTATTTCATTTTAAAGAAAAACTGTACATTCACACAAATTGGTTACTTTTACATTTTGTAAAAAAATAAATTTTGTTAATGGGTAATAATTACAGAAAGGAAGGAAAATTTAGTTATTTAGAATCCGGCGAAGGAAGGCCAATCATTATTTTACACGGATTGATGGGAAACCTCAGTAATTTTGACGGTGTTTTCGATCACTTTTCTAATAAAGGGTATCGAATTATAATGCCGGAATTGCCTATCTATTCGATGCCCTTGCTGAAGACAAACGTTAGAAATCTCGCTAAATTTATTAAACGGTTTACTGAATTTAAAGGCCTTAAAGACTATATTCTTATGGGTAATTCTTTAGGTGGCCATATTGCTTTATACTATACAAAACACTATCCTGAACAGGTAAAAGGGATTGTGCTTACCGGAAGTTCTGGCCTGTACGAAAGCGCCATGGGAGAAAGTTACCCTAAGCGTGGGGACTATGAATACATTAAGAAAAAAGCACAAGATGTTTTTTACGACCCCGAAGTAGCCACCAAAGAAATTGTAGATGATGTTTATAAAACCCTAAACGACAGGAGTAAATTAATCAGAACTTTGTCTATTGCCAAAAGTGCCATTCGGCATAATATGGCCAACGACTTACCTTCTATGAAAATGCCCGCTTGTTTAATTTGGGGGAAAAACGATACGGTTACGCCTCCAGAGGTTGCCGAAGAATTTTATAGATTGCTTCCTAATTCTTCTTTGTATTGGATTGATAAATGTGGACATGCCGCTATGATGGAACATCCTGAAAAATTCAATGAACTGCTCGAAAAATGGTTGCAAAAAGTAGAGTTATAGGATAATAACGATAACTTTTTTTTGAAACCAAAATATTGACCCCATGAAACCCTCATTGAGAGATTTGGTATAAAAAAAATAATAACCTCACAAAGGGATATAAATAGATTGATGTTTGTTTGCCTTTGTGCTGCTTTATTTTGTTGAGTAATAATATTGTAGAACTGTTAATAAATATAAATGTAAACGTGTGAAAATTAAATCGGCAGAATTTATTATCAGCAACACCAATGTTGCCAAATGCCCTAAAGAGCCATTACCTGAATACGCTTTTATCGGTAGGTCTAATGTAGGAAAATCATCGCTAATCAATATGTTGGTAGGCCGTAAAAAATTGGCAAAAACCTCAGGAAAGCCCGGAAAAACACAACTCATCAACCATTTTAAAATAAACAACCAATGGTTTTTGGTAGATTTACCGGGATATGGCTATGCGCAAATCTCTAAATCTAAAAGAAAAAGTTTTCAAAAATTTATTACTGATTATTTCTTAAAACGCCCACAACTTGTATGTACATTTTTATTGGTAGACATTCGGCACGAACCCCAAAAAATAGACTTAGAATTTATGCGTTTTTTGGGCGAAAATGAAATTCCGTTTTGCATCATTTTTACCAAATCTGATAAGTTGAATAGTTCTAAAATCAACAAGAATTTACAGGTTTACCGTCAACAAATGCTACAATCAGACTGGGAGAGCATGCCGCAATCTTTTGTTACGTCTGCAACGGCTAAAGTAGGCAGGGATGAATTATTGAACTTTATTCAGGATGTTAATTTGCAAGTTGAAGGTTTGTAGTTTTTGAGGAGAGAGAAGATAAAATAGAGAATATCGATAAAAATACTATTGATTTACCCTTTTTAGCTTATGCTGATTATTATAATTATTCAGGCACTCACATGTTGCCTATAAAATGTCCTTTTTTTTTCTCAAAATGGAGCACCTGAATAGTTACAAAAATTTTAAGGTTGTACTACAGAAAAAGAACTAGACTTAACATGTTGATTCTATGTTTGACTTGACACTAGTTTTATGGGCAACGAAAATGATGGTTTCGGCATGATTCTTGATGCTGTTTTAAAGCGAAACAATGTTAAAAAAATGTTATTTTAAGGTTATATCTTTAGAATATTCAAACGTAGTTGCGCAAGAGATGAAGAAGCAATTTTTTGCATAACAAGTGCATGGAAGCTAAACCTAATTTTTAGTAAATGCACTGCTAAAACATATTTTAACACATTATTGATATGAAAATTTTAAAATTAATCCCATTAGTGTTGCTCTTTATTGCAACATCGTGTGTTTCTGTTAGAGTCTCTTCTGATTATGATGAAAAAACAGACTTTAACCAATATAAAACATTTGCTTTCTATAAAAAAGGAATTGATAAAGTTGATATTTCTGACTTAGACAAACGTAGGATTTTACGTGCCATCGAGGCTAATTTATTGGCAAAGGGCTTTACTAAGTCTGAAAATCCTGATTTGTTAGTAAACATCTTTACCAAATCTAGAGAGAAAATAAATGTTTATAATGATAATTATTACGGATGGTATCCTTTTTACTATGGTGGTTACGCCCACTATGGATTAGGGCCTTACGGATTTGGATACGGTGCATATAACAATGTTTCGCGGTCTACCGAAGGTACTTTATTTATTGACCTTATTGATGCCAATAAAAAAGAATTGGCTTGGCAAGGTATGGGTACCGGTGCTTTGATTACCTCTAAGGATGTAGCTAAAAAAGAAGCCCGTATTAAAGAGTTTGTAAGTGAAATAATGGCTGAATACCCACCAACAAGTGAATAATTATGAAAAATCTTTTGAAACTATCGGCTTCTGTTTTTTTAGTATTGGTATTATTATCTTCTTGCAGCTCTGTAAGAGTTTCTTCTGATTATGATACGAAAACCAATTTTGAAAAATATAAAACATACGCTTTTTACAAAAAAGGAATCAATGCCGCAAACCTTTCTGAGATTGAT
>Ga0256841_1001649_pt1 | contig 18721 bp, 16 predicted proteins | sample 356308metaG_FD_185971 | JGI IMG/M metagenome (GOLD analysis project Ga0256841, IMG submission 185971) | Hydrothermal vent microbial communities from Mid Atlantic Ridge, Atlantic Ocean - 356-308 | ecosystem: Environmental > Aquatic > Marine > Hydrothermal vents | place: Atlantic Ocean: Mid... | reverse complement strand
AGAACAACAACCTCAAAGTCTAGCGGAGGAGTTAGATGCTCAAGTCTCTCAACATCAATCCGGCCAAATGCACCGGCTGCCTGCAGTGCGAAATGGCCTGTTCCTACGAACACACGGGCGCGTTCAACCCGTCCCGTTCCTACATAAAGGTGTTCACCTTCCATTACGAAGGGCGTTTCGCCCCCTACACCTGCACCCAGTGTGAGGAAGCCTGGTGCCAGCGCGCCTGCCCGGTCGACGCCATCAGCCTCGACGCATCCACCGGCGCCAAGGTGGTATCCGATGACAAGTGCGTCGGCTGCAAGGTCTGCACCATCGCCTGCCCCTTCGGCACCGTTAACTACTCCCATTTCACCGGCAAGGTCGTCAAATGCGACCTCTGTGGCGGCGATCCGGAATGCGCCAAGGCCTGTCCGACCGAGGCGATCACCTATGTCGATGCCGACTGGACCGGTTATGACCGCATGGCCGCCATGGCCGCCAAGAGCCTACCCGCGGCCGAAGCCGCGTCTGCATCCTGAGGAGGAACACATATGTCCTGGACACGAAAGATTCTGCGCGTGAACCTCACCGAGGGCACCTGCACCCCCGAAGACCTCAACATGGAATGGGCCAACGACTACCTCGGCCAGCGCGGCCTGGCCACCAAGTACCTGGTGGAAGAAGTCGACCCGAAGGTGGATCCGCTGAGTCCCGACAACAAGATGATCATGGCCACCGGCCCGCTGACCGGCACCATGGCCGCCACCGCCGGCCGATATTCCGTAATCACCAAGGGGCCGTTGACCGGCGCCATCGCCTGCTCCAACTCCGGCGGTTTCATCGGCAACGAGTTCAAGAACGCCGGCTGGGACATGATCATCTTCGAGGGCAAATCCGAGAAGCCGGTTTACCTGTGGATCAATGACGACGAGACCGAACTGCGCGATGCCTCCGAACTCTGGGGCAAATCGTCCTGGGAGACCGACGACCTGCTGCGCCAGTGGCACCAGGATCCGCAAATTCGCGTCGCCTGCATCGGCCGCACCGCCGAACAGGGCTGTCTCTATGCCTGCATCATCAATGACAAGCACCGTGCCGCCGGCCGTTCCGGGGTTGGCACGGTGATGGCCTCGAAAAACCTCAAGGCGGTCGCGGTGCGCGGCACCAAGGGCGTCGGCCAGAACATCAAGGACATAAAGCGCTTCTTCGAAGCCGTCAACGACGGCAAGAAGGTGCTCGCCGACAATGCCGTCACCGGCCAGGGCCTGCCCACCTACGGTACCCAGGTACTGATGAACGTCATCAACGGCGTTGGCGGCCTGCCGGTACAAAACATGAAGAACGCCGGCTTCGAGGGCGCCGAGAAAATATCCGGCGAGGCGATGCACGAGCCACGGCCCAGCGATGGCAAGCCGAACCTGACCACCAATGCCGCCTGCTTCGGCTGTACCATCGCCTGCGGCCGGATCTCCACCGTCGACAAGGGCCATTTCACGGTACAGAACAAGCCCGAATACTGGGGTGCCTCCGGCGGTCTGGAGTACGAAGCGGCCTGGGCGCTGGGTGCCGACACCTGCGTCGATGACCTGGATGCCCTGACCTATGTGAACTTCCTGTGCAACGAGGACGGCTTCGATCCGATCTCCTTCGGCTGTACCGTGGCCGCTGCCATGGAGCTGTTCGAACAGGGTGTACTGACCACCGAGCAGACCGACGGCATCGAACTGCGCTTCGGCGATGCCAAGGCCTTTGTCGCCGCCGCCGAGGCACTGGTGGCCGGCACCGATTTTGGCAAGGATCTGGCGCTGGGCTCCAAACGCCTGTGCGAGAAATATGGCCGCCCCGAACTATCAATGACGGTCAAGGGTCAGGAATTCCCGGCCTACGACCCGCGCGGCATCCAGGGCATCGGCCTCAACTACGCGACCTCCAACCGGGGCGCCTGTCACCTCCGCGGCTACACCATCGCCTCCGAAGTTCTGGGCATTCCCTTCAAGACCGAGCAAACGGCGACCGAAGGCAAACCCGAACTGGTGAAGGCTTTCCAGGATGCCACCTCCCTCGTGGATTCCTCCGGGCTGTGCCTGTTCACCACCTTCGCCTGGGGCATGGAAAACATCGCGCCGCAAATCGATGCCGCCTGTGACGGCGACTGGAGCGTGGACCGTTGTCTTGAAGTCGGTGAGCGCATCTGGAACATGGAGCGCCTGTTCAATGAGGCAGCCGGGTTCACCGCCGACGACGACAAGCTGCCCAAGCGCATGCTCGAAGAACCGATCAAGGGCGGGCCCACCGACGGCCAGGTCAACCGCCTCGGCGAAATGTTGCCCAAGTACTACGAGCTGCGCGGCTGGACGCCCGACGGCAAGGTCAGCGAAGAGACCAAACAGCGCCTCTCGCTGTAAACCACCCCCCCGGCCCCGCCTGCGGGGCCGGTTCGCGTATCAAGCGATGACCGCCCGCGACCAGCGGTCGCGGGCATTCACGGAGTAATCACCGAAATGAAACACCTGATCATTGGCGCGGGTCCCGCCGGCGTTACCGCCGCCGAAACCCTGCGCAAACTGGACCGGGAAGCCGACATCCTGTTGATCGGCAACGAACCGGAACCCCCCTATTCGCGGATGGCGATTCCCTACCACCTCGAAGGGAAGATCGACGAGTCGGGCACGCTGTTGCGTGACCCGGAGTATTTCGACCGTCAGGACATCGTGCTCGAACGCCAGCATGTGGCCGCGCTCGATGCCGACCGGCGTAGCATCCAGCTGGAGAACGGTTCCAGCCTTGGCTACGACCGGCTGCTGATCGCCTGCGGCTCCAGCCCGGTCACCCCGCCGATTCCCGGCGTCGAGTCGTCACGCGTCAGTTCCTGCTGGACCCTCGAAGATGCCCGACGCATTACCGCCGCGGCCCGGCCCGGATCCCGGGTGCTGCTGATCGGTGCCGGTTTCATCGGCTGCATCATCCTCGAATCGCTGGTCAAGCGTGGCGTGGAACTGATGGTGGTCGAAACCGGCAACCGCATGGTGCCGCGCATGCTCGACGAAACCGCCGGAGGTTTGCTCGAACGCTGGTGCGTCAGCAAGGGGGTGCGCGTCCTCACCTCCACCTCGGTGGAGGCCATCGATGACGCCACGACACATGCCTCGGCCCTGCTCAGCAATGGGGATCGCATCGAAGCCGACCACATCATCACCGCTACCGGTGTGCGCCCCAATACCGGATGGCTCGACGACAGTGGCATCGACATCGACCACGGCATCATGGTGGATCGTCGACTGCAAACCAGCCTGGAACATGTCCATGCCGCCGGCGATGTGGCCCAGGGCCTGGACTTTTCCACCTGCAACTACAGCGTTCAGGCGATTCAGCCCACGGCCACGGACCACGGACGCATTGCCGCACTCAACATGAGTGGGCGCGAAGTGCTGCACGACGGCTCCCTCAACATGAACATCCTCGACACCCTGGGTCTGATCAGCGTTTCCTTTGGGCTGTGGATGGGCGTCGAGGGCGGCGATTCCAGCCACCTCGTTGACCAAACGCACTACCGCTACATCAACCTGCAATTCGATGGCGAAAAGCTGGTTGGCGCCAGCAGCATCGGCCTTGTCGATCATGTCGGCGTACTGCGCGGTCTGATCGAGTCCGGCATCGAACTGGGTCCCTGGAAGCAGCGGCTGATGGAGGATCCGACCCGCATCATGGAGGCCTGGATCGGCGCCACCCAGGCGGTCGACTACCGCCCCTGAAGTAGCGATGAAAGCCTATCTCGAACTCTATGCGTCGCTGATGCCGCTGCTGCCGCCGGGGCCATCGCGTCACCGGCGCGAGGTCGAGGTGCCCGAGGACTGCACCGTGCAGGCGTTCATCGAACGCTTCCGCATACCGGATGAGCAGGCCCATATCGTGCTGCGTAACGGCCATTTCGTGTGCGGGGACGACCGCCTGACCACCCGCGTCGAACCCGGCGATACCATCGCCGTATGGCCGCCGGTGGCGGGCGGATGACCCGCCGGCAACTGCGTCTCGACATGGGCTATCGGCCGGATGAGTTTGACCAGACGCTGCAAGGGTTCTGTGCTGCCCGGCCGCCCCTGCACTGCAGTGGCTCCCCTCCCCGCTGGCAGTTGACGGATGACCGCCAGGGGCTGAAGGCCAGAATTGACATCCAGAGCCTGCCGGAGCGCCGCATCGGCATGCTGATCCTGCCCCGGCTGCAGGTCGATCTGGACATTCAGTCAGAGGATGCACGCGCTCTGGACGCCTTTATGCAAGGCTTCCACCGACATTTCCACAAGGGAGGCGGCTGATGCTTCCACCGGATGAATCCCGCTATGCACGGCAGATTACCCTGCCCCAGATCGGAGAATCGGGCCAGCAGCGCATTCGCGACAGCCGCGTGCTCATCATCGGCCTCGGCGGTCTTGGTTCTCCTGCCGCCCTGTACCTGGCCGGGGCCGGCGTGGGTGAACTGGTGCTGGTGGATTTCGATGTGGTCGAAGCGTCCAATCTTCAGCGACAGATCATCCACAGCAGCGAGTGCGTCGGCCAACTCAAGGTGAATTCGGCAAAAACCGCGATCGAAGCGCTCAACCCGGATTGCCGCGTGTTTTGCATCGATCATGAGCTGAGCCGGGACGAACTGGACCGGGAGGTGGAACGGGCATCGGTGGTGCTCGACTGCAGCGACAACTTCGACACACGATTCGCCGTCAACCGCAGCTGCGTTCGCCACTCCACGCCGCTGGTCAGTGCCGCGGCCATCCGTTTCGAAGGCCAGATCCTGCCGGTGCTGCCCGGCGGCACCCCCTGTTACCAGTGCCTGTATCCCGACAGCTACGAAAACATGCCGACCTGCGAGATGGAAGGGGTTCTCGGCCCGGTGGTGGGTGTCATGGGTACGCTGCAGGCCCTGCAGGCCCTGCTGATCCTGATCGGCGAGGAGGAGGAACTGCGTGGACGACTGACCCTGTTCGATGCGTTGTCGATGCGCTGGCAGCAGATGCAGGTGCCGCCCAACCCCGGCTGCCCCGTCTGCGGCGGTAAAAGCTGAGGAAGGGCACCAGCTTCACGCGTCTTCGTCGCGCAACTCCCTGAGCAGGCCAATCCCCTTCTTGCGCTGCTGATGGACGACATGAATCTTGCCTTCCAGAGCCTTGCGTCGCTGGGGATCGGCTTCCTGCTCCAGCCGTTCGAGCAGTTCGCACTCCTTGAGCTTCAACCGTGACAGCAAATCCTTCAGCTCTTCCTTGCGCCGCACCCGCGCACGCCGGTCCATGCTGAAAAACTCGCCCAGCTTCTTCAACAGTTTCTTGCGCCCCATTAGCTCCCCTCCCGCTCCGTTTGCGCTGTGTCGGAAGCCGGCTTCAATTCGGCTTCGTCCAGTTGCAGTGATTTCTCCGCGTCGCTCAGTGCCCGGTTCTGACGCACGAACAGGGTTTCGCCGACCTCGACCAGGCGCTGATAGATGGTATGCACATAGGTCAAATCGTTCATCAGCGATGTGGCCATCTCCGGGGTGATCTGCTGCTTACGGATCATCTCGTCGATATTGCGATTCATCTCGGTGTAGAACAGCTGGGTATCCAGCTTCAGCTGATCGACCAGCACGCCCGGCATGTCCTCAGGCACCGCCTGCCGCAGCTGCTCCAGTTCACGCAGCAGTTTCGCAACCTGAATGCGCAGTTGCTGGTACTGGTGGCGGATATGCACATTGGGCGAGTGGCCATAGCGGATCAGGTTTTTCTGCAGGTGCTTGACCGCCTTGATGGCATCGACCATCGCCTGGGCGGCCCGGCGCAGCCAGTGTATCTCACCCGATTGTTCCATTTCCCAACCGAATGAGGCCCGGCTGATGTACGCAATAATGGCCGAATAGATGCTCTTGATCTTGATTTCGTAATAGCGGTCGAAATCGAAGCTGTCATCCACCGGATGACGCGCCACCAGTTCCTCCAGTGGCCGGCCGGATTCAAGCAGTTCATCGCGCGGCAGGCGCAGACCGTGGGCGATGATGTCCAGCGTATTGTCCCACAGGTGCAGGGTTTCCTTGCGCACCGCCTCGGTGGCCGTATCGGGAAAACCGATACTGGATTCGAGCAGATAACGGGGCTGCTGCCGGGACGGTTGGCGCGCCGGTATCAACCGTTTCAGCCAGGCCACCAGCCGGCCGATCCAGGGCAACATCAGCGCAATACCGATCAGGTTGAACAGGCTGTGGAACACCGCCAGCTTGAGCAGATAGTCAGTGGCCGATATGCCCAGCCACTGACTGACGACATCGACCACCCGCATCAACGGGTGGATAAAGGCAATCGCCACCGCGCCGGTCATCAGGTTGAACACCAGGTGCGCCACCGCAAGGCGTTTGCCTTCCTCATTGGCGCTGAAGGAGCCGATGATGGCCGTCACCGTGGTGCCGATATTGGCGCCAATGGCGAGGGCCAGGGCATTGCCGTAACTGACCTGCCCGCCCGCCAGCGCGGTGATGGTCAGCACCAGCGTGGCATGACTGGACTGCATGATCACGGTGGCCAGCACACCGAACAGGGTATAGAGCAGCAGGCCTGCCAGGCCCGGAAGGCTGTAACGGGTCAGATCCAGGGTGCTCTTGAAGGCTTCGAATCCGTCCTTCATGTACTGGATGCCCAGCAGCAGAAAGCCCAGTCCGGCCAGGATGTAACCCGCCCCTTTGAGCAGCTTCGGCTTCTGAAAGATGAGCAGGGTGCCGAACACCAGCATCGGCATCGCATAGGCGGATATCTTCACCTTGAATCCGAAACCGGCGATCAGCCAGGCTCCGGTAGTGGTACCCAGATTGGCGCCGAAGATGATACCTATGCCCTGTTCCAGCCCGATCAGGCCGGCGCTGAGAAATGAGATGGTAATCACCGAGACCAGCGAACTGGACTGCATCAGGCTGGTGGAAACGACACCAAAGCCGATGCTCTTCCACAAGCGGTCGGTGGATTTTTGCAGAATGCCCTCGAGCAGTCCGCCGGTGAAGGATTTGAACCCGTTCTCCAGCGAAAGCATGCCGAACAGAAAGATCGCCACGCCGGCGGCGATGACCTTGAAGTCGGGGCTGATCCAGAAGCCCCAGCCCAGCACGATGACGATCGACGGCAGCAGGATGCGACGGAACATGGCCGACTGCCGCCCTCAGGAATTCATTGGATCAGTCGGCGAGAACCGTGCGGTTGCGTCCCAAACTCTTGGCCCGGTACAGGGCCTTGTCGCAACGACCGACAAGATCATCGGCGTTTTCATCTCTGCGGTGGCATGCCACGCCCAGCGAGATGGTCACCTGGCCAATCTGCTGCCCGGTCTTGACATGCTTGAGCCGCAGCTTCTCGATGCCCTTGCGCAGGTTTTCGGCTACCGAAAAAGCGCCGGTGATCGGCGTGTCACGCAACAGCACGGCAAACTCCTCGCCACCGTAACGCGCCAGGAAATCGTTGCCGCGCATGAACTTGTGCAACATCTTGGCCACACCCACCAATACCTTGTCACCCACCAGGTGGCCGTGGGTGTCGTTGATGTTCTTGAAATGATCGATATCGATCATCAGCAGGCAGAAGCCTCCATCGCCTTCATTGGAACCGCCAATGGCCTCCTTCAACGCCTCATCGAAGCCGCGCCGGTTGTTGAGGCCGGTCAGTGCATCCATTGTCGCCTGACGGCGGTCATTGAAGAGTTCGTCCTTGAGCTGTTCGATCTCCTGGGTGGTATCCAGCAGCGTGCTTTCGAACTGCCTGGCCTGGTCCACCATGCTGCGTGTTTCGGAGATGATGTCGGTGGCCACCGAGAGGACTTCCTGCGGGTCCTTGCTGTGGGCAAGCTTCTCGATGTGCTGTTCCAGCTTGTCGTTGGATACAGCCGTCTTGCCGCTGAGGTCGATCAGCATGCCGAGGATATTGGCCACGGTAGCCAGCAGCTCCTCGCGCAGGGCTTCGTTGCTGCGCCCGTCGCCCTGGCAGATGTGGCAATCGAACAGTTCCTGTGCCGCTTCAGGGGTCCAGCCGCTGCGGCTGTCCAGCAATTCATCGATCTTCTCGTTGAGATCGAGGTCTTCACCGCTGACATAGAAATACATCAGCGCGTAATTGATCGGTATCGGTGGCAGGCCGTGTTTGCCCATCATCGACAGCGCCAGGCGCAGATGTTCTGCGGCACTGGCGCTGGCGCTGTCCTGTTTGGTGGCGGGTTCGGTCATGATCAGGGTAAGGTCGGGAAATCTGTCCCGAGTATAGCAAGCCGCGCACAAAAGTGGTGCCCGGGGCCGGTATAGAATTTATCTATAGCAACAATGAGTTGCGTCGATTCTTGGTCGAAGATTCGACACAATGGCTCATGCGGTAATGCCCAGCATGTATCCTGCAGCCGTGTGATGAAGGGCAGATTGCAGGTTGCATGCGCATGAATATAGCACATCATTCGAGATGGCATTCAGTAGGTGCGGTCGAATTCAATGCTGATAGTCTGCCAGCTGGTGAACCCTCCGCGCTCTGATTCGATCTCGATACGCACATGGTTGTTCTGCCGTCCGAGCCCGCTGTCATTGATCTCGTCTGCGGTGGCCCATGTGTAGCTGTTCCCGGCGAGGCCGGTCACGGTGCGGACCAGGGTGCCGTTCTCGTTGTAGAACCGGAGTGTCGTTGTCTGACCGACCTCTGGCGTGATCTCGCCCTCGTTTTGAAGCACAAGGTATGCAGTCTGTGTCTTCCTGTTGCGGTTGGCCCAGGACACGGTGATTTCGCCGTTGACCGTCGACGGGTATGCGGCTCCGTTGATTCTGATCTGACCTGGAGGGTATGGGCGGGTGAACCGGCTGTTGATGGTGATCGTCATCTCAGTGGCCAGGGCCGGGTCGAGCTGGCCCTTCGATGTCTCTGGCAGCAGCTTCACCTTCGGCTGCTCGCCATTAACATATTCCGGCGTGATGTAGTGGACTCCGGTCTCCACGAACCAGATGCGCAGGTTCGCAGGGTGAGCGACCGGGACCGTGTCGAGGACACCTCGCTCCAGGGTGACGGTATTGGCCGCGGTATCGATTGCCGCGACCTTGAACCACTCGCCGCCCAGCATCGCCAGGCTTCCGATTTCGACATCGATGTCATCGACTGCCTGGGTATAGTTGACAGTGATCTGCGCCTCGTCTTGCGGCATTGCATCGGTGACGATTGCGGTTGCCGCGAATGCCCCTGCGCCCTTGTCCTCATCTGCAGCTGACAGCCCGGCCAGACATTGATAGCTGATGGAGTCAGAAGACGGCCTGCTGCCGAGCGACGCCACCAGCCCCTCGAGGTCATCGATATCGTTCAGAATGCTGTCGATCTCTCCGACGAGATCCTGAACAACGAGCCAGTATGGCGTCTCCAGAAGCGTTTGATGTGGGCATGGCGCCGGATCAGTGATCGGGTCTGTCCATTGGCTGCTCGGCGGGTCGCTGTAGACCGACTGCCCGACACCGAACACATCCTCCACGCATTCAAGGCGGACGGCCTGCTGATTCCTGTCGTCGCCGTAGCTGACGCGCACCACGCGCAGCACCAGGCCCTGGATCCCGTATGGCGGCCAGTCCAGCTTGATCACATCTCCAACCCCTATTCCGCTGGCCTTCCGGTTCGCCGTAATCGTGCATCGAGCCAGAGGGGTTGCCAGCTGGCGCAGCTCCCTGGCCGCGACCTGGTTCGCAACCCTGGCGTTGCTGATGCCAGGATAGTTGATGGTTGTGGCCACCACGGTGCCGTTGAGCTGTATGGCTGCGATGTCCTGGACGGTGACCGTCATGTCCTTGTCGGTATCGAAGTCCCGATAGACGACCGACACCTGGTTGGTGATCTCTCCCCATGTCGGCCGGCTGTAATCGCTCACATCGGTGACATTGGTCTCATCGAACACCGGCAGGGTCGCCGGATCATAATCGTCGCGGTTCAGGCGCAGGTTGAACAGCCCGGTGACCGGGTGGACATAGAGCGTGGCGTCGATGTGCTCGCAAATGCTCTGCACAAAGTGCTCGATGGTGGTTTCCTTGTCCCACGCCAGGGACAGCCCGAATTGCTCGTCGAACAGCGTATCTGCGGCCGCCGTGAAACTCGCGTCGTCGATATCGCTCGCCGGGTAGCCCATCCCCCACTGATCGTTGGTGAGGCATTCGTAGATGATGTGCGCAGGGTTGGCGTCCATGTAGTTGCTGCCGTCCGCGTAGCCGCCGACAATCTCGGCCTTGGTCGGGTGCCATCCCTTCCAGCAGCGCACGGCGTCGATGCTCCACGGCTTGATGTACGGGTTCATGGCGCTGACGAACATCCTCCGGAGCACCAATGACACGACGCCCCTGAACGCCGGGATGTCGGCCCCTAGCTTGGCCTGCAAGTAATCGTTCTGCGCCTGTCCTGGATGCCCGAACATGATGTCCATGTCACCGGCAACGCCGCCTTCTCTCTTCTCCCCTCCGAACAGGTCTTTCTTGTCGACGAACACCTGCTGGTTGGTATTGTCGGAAGTGCCCATCCCGAGCTTACGCTCGCCGACATAAATCTGCCGAATCCGGTCGATTGGACCGTGGCAGAAGGCCATGTGGGCACCCATGCCGTACCAGTAGCCGACAGTGACCTTCTTGCTGCCTCCGCCCATGCCCTATCCCCTCGCCTCTTTCTCGGCCTGGTCGGCGACACGCGCGGCCATGGCGTCCCCTGTGGCGCGCAGCCAGTCGACAGGAACGCCGTCGCGCACGAACTCGGCCCATGTGTGTTCACGCCCCTCAAACCAGCGACGGATGCCCCGGGAGCAGTACCCGAGCGCGCGGGCGTGTTTCAGGCTGGCCTTGTCGGTCATTTCTTTCCGCCCTTCTTCTTGATCGGCCAGGTGAATACATCGCCATACCACACCACATTCGGCCCGCTCAGGCGCCTGGACCCGAATACGACAGGAATCGAGGCCGACGGGCTGGCGATTGGAACATCCTTGTTTCCGATCTTGCCGGGCTTCGGCTGGTCCGGTTTCGGCGGTTTCGGCGATAGCGCCGTGGCGATGATGGCCGTGACGACCCACTGCGCGATGATCTGCCACATATCGTGTCCTCCTCAAACGATTGCGTCGCCGCTGAATGGATTTTTTATCGGGATGAACGGGAACCCGCCATAGTTCTCGATGTTGCTGAACTTCAGCCTGCAGGTGTCCATCGAGTGGTCGCATCCGGCATAAAGGTCCGCGGCTTCGCCGATCTGCAATCCGGGTATCTGTGACATCAGAGTCAGCGTTTGCCCAACATGCGACAGCACCATGCGCTGCCCGACTGGCGTCGAAATGATCCCGCCGTTGAAGTACCCATCAGGCTGTGACGCCGCTGCATTGACCTGGACCTGCGTCCCTGCGACCGCGGCAATGACGCCGCTGGTCTTGTAGCTGTCCTTCAGTACGCCGCATCCGTTGTCATAGAGCGCGTGGCGGCACATCAGCTGGTACTTTGCGCGCAGGCCTGGCCTGCGCAGTGACGACGAGATCGGCGAGCACGACAGCTCGAGCTTGTGGCCTGTCAGCTTCGCGCCCGATACGCGCCCTTTCCAGATCACGATGGTTTCCGTGTCTCCGATGTGCCTCCGGTAGATGGTCACCGATATGACGCCTTCGGGTGGCGCTGCGATGAATTCGCGCGACAGTTCAGAGTCGCGCGGCATTGTGATCTCAATCCCGCTTCTGGTGATATCCGTGGTCCTGTCGATGACGCTGCGCATGATGGCGGCCGGCTCGTAGGTCTCGGACAGGTGGTCCTGGACATCCGGACCGGATGTGTACAGCCACTTCCTTGTGCCCTGGGCGAACCTGTAGAGCTCGACAGGCTCACCGCCCTGAACCGAGTTTTCTCGGAGTTGATAGGTCATTGCGTGACCTCCCTGCTGGTAATCGTGGTTCGCATGGCGCTGTCCGTCTCCCAGTGCAGCTCGACGCGATCCTGGTCATCTCTGCGCAGGTTCAACCAGCTGATCCTGATCACATCCTCCGGATGGATGGTGACGCCGAGCGGAGTATCGATGCTCAGGATTTCCTCGTCATCGGACAGTTCACCGGTGCCAGTGATGGCCCGGTAGAATGTGCCCTGCGTGGTCTCGATGCTGATGTTCTGGCGCAGCGGGTCACCATCCATATAACGCGCAACGCCGATGTTCTCGACAGTGATCGCTGTGTCGGTCTCTGCCACAAGCTGCGTCAGGATCAGATCGCTGTTGCCGCTCGGCTGCCAATAGGCGCGTAGGCGTCCGGCCCTGCTGTACAGCCATCGCCGGAAATCATGGATGCTCTGCCGGTCGAACTGCTGCCATTCGTAGGCCCGGCGCGTGATCGGCTTGCGTGTCCGGTCGTCGAATGAGCGGGCACCGATCAGATTGTCAACAATCTGCAGGGCGCGCTCGATGCTGGCGTCCTGGTCGTGACCGCGGTTCGGCCGAAATGGGATCACCGGGTAACCCTGATAGGTTTCCATGCCGGTCAGCTCCTGGAGCGTGAAGTCGTCCGCATCGTCGAGTTCAAACCGGAAACGCCCGGTCTGTATCGTGTCCGTCTGGCGCTTGAACTGCGCCCTGCCCTGCAGCCTGGCAAAACGACCGGGATAGACGCGAGTCCCAGCTGGCCAATCCTGGCTCGCAGGCTGTCGCAGGGTGATCGTGTCCACGGTGATGCTGTCGATCTCGACGGCCTCGTTGTTCGTCTCTGATTGCCAGAGCACCAGGATTCCGCCTGCCTGATAATCCTTCAGCGCAGCCTGTTGGACCTGCAGCGTGGTGTCTCCCGCGGCAATCGGATACAGCAGGCTGGAGGCGTCCATCCATATCGGCAACGCATACACGCGGCTGCTCCATGCGTGCAGGATGGACTCGATGGCACGGACCGCCCTGCCCTCGCTCAGTGTCTGGTATTCGTAGCCCCTCCGTGGCCTGCGGCGCTGCTTGATCCGTTGCTCCGTACCGTCATGCGCCTCGATGACCGCGGTCTTCCATGTCCATCGCTCCGTCACGCCAGATGCCCAGTTTGGTCTGGCGTTGAACACCACCACGCGCCGCCCGGTGACGGCCAATACTGGGTCTTCGTCGGTCGTGTTGTTGAAGGTGAACGAGGCGTCAATGATCGGAGCGCCATTGGTTTGCGCGATCAGCGTGTAGGTCAGAGACTGCAGCGGCTTGAGTACCAGAGGAGGGTTCGGCTGGCCGGTGAGCTGCAGCCCGTCAGTACCAACCTCTGCGATCGATTGCAGGGTCACATCGAACAGGTTTGAATTCCACAGTTCGATCTGCGTGCTGCTCTGACTGACAAGGTTCCCAAGGTTCAGGTTCGCCGGCGTGACGGTGACATGGTAGTAGTAGTCAAACTGGAATTGCCTGTTTTCAGATCCTGCAAGCGTCTGCGCAGGAACCGGTGTCGGCTGCCCGCTGACCAGGTTGCCGCCGAGCGGCGGCGTCTGAGCATCAAGCGCGCCAGGCCGCTGCTGCTGCACCAGCGTTTCCACGCCACCGGAACGGGGCCATGCGCCTCGAACCCGTCCGCCTTCCTGCATGTACTGTCCGGCGAAGGTCGGCATCAGGTCTTCCTGATGGCAAATCCCTTGAATGCCGAGTGCAGTCCTTTCGAATGCGCCGGGAATACCATCCAGTCGTCAGCGCCCAATGTCACAATTTCGCCAGGTGCCAGCTGCTCAAGGCTCAACAGTCGGATATGCTCGGCATATCCTGCCGGCGAATAGATGTTTGACCCTCGCTCGACATAAAGCACCGGCGTCATCATCGGCGTCACGCCGTTGAACTGGATAGGACTTGAGTCCAGATGTATCGAGAACGGCTCCTGTGATGCGTTAAACGATGAACTGCCTATTGTGATCGACCCCCCGCGGTCCGTTGTCCCTCCTGACAGGTTCGTACCGACCACGGATCTCCACCCTGTGACCCCGTCAACATCGGCTTTGAAAAAGCTGGCCGGATAATAACTCACATCCGACAGCGGGATGCCGATATAACGATCATTTGCGTAGTTTGTGTAATCAGGCTGGGAAGTGTATGTGTAGGTATCAAAAGCAAATGACCCAGTGGCGTACTGACCACCGGTGTACGCCCCGATCTTGACCATGTCCCCGAATCCCAAATGATGGAATACGCCGGGTGACACCTCAGCCACCATGAACGCCATGTCCGGGTTCGTGTTGGTGAAGAAATGATAGGTGATGGGCGTTGTCGGCACTTCGTACAGCGCACAGGTCGCCGCCACGCCGCTTGCGTTCTCTGCCTTGCCTGGTTGATTGCTCCACGCCTGCGCGGCATCGAACCCGGTTGACGGATTCAGGCAGATTCCGGTTCCCTTATAGTAAGATGGCCCCTGTGGGGCAGCCTCGTTGTGCAGGCTGCGCATGTTGGCGAATACCTGCCCCTTGCTCACGCACAGCTGCATTCCTGCCCCTGATGACGACCACTTGTTTTGCGTCCATCCATTGGCTGCGAGGAATGTTCTGAACGCATCGAGCAGGCCATCGGGTCCTGTTGCTGTTCCAGTCTGGTAGGCCATCGTTTACTCCTGCTTCAGTGCCCAATAGTCGCGGTTTCCGGTACGGTGGACATTCTGGAACACGATATGGTCGATACCACCGACCTGAATGATATTCTCGGCCGCCTGATTGAAGCCTGGCACCCAAAAGCACCCGTCCAGTTCGCCAAGAACACCCTTGGACGGGGAATTGCTGGTGCGCACTGGCTGCAGCGGATAGAGTGTGTACCCGCCGTCGATGTTCTCTCGGATATTGGCCGATCTGGTCGCCCATACAGGCAACACCCCTTCCGTGTTTGATGTGCTTGGCGATGCGTTGTAATCGTTTGCTCCATAATGCGTGCGGGGTCTGATCCACGCCCCATCCTGTGCCCTGATGGCGAGCGTGGACGGCTGTGCTGATGACGATGAGTTTCCTCCTGGCCCAGGGAAAGCTCGGTGTGATGCGCTCTGGTTGCTGCTGTCCAGGCTTGTGCTCTCCCCGGTCGTCGACCCTCCGACCACCAGCGGATAGGGATACTCTCCTGGCGTCGCATAAGGGAGCATGAAGCCGATATAGGCCGCCTCGTAGATCGACCCATTCTTCGCCACGATGACCGCCCTTCGGCCGTTGGCCACGAACCAGTAGGACATGCTCGCGTTGGCGAGGGTCATCTTTGGCGGGTAATCGGACTGCTGGATGGCGCCAGGCTGGTCATTGAACGCATTGGCCGCGTTGTAGCCGATAAACCCGTTCATCTCCCAGATGTAGCGGCCGAGGCTGGCATCCTCGAATGTGCGGATTCCGCAGTAGATCGCGTCGGTGCCTGCCAGCCCTGGGCCTTCGATGATCAGCTCCTGGGTGTCTGCGGCGCTCGCCCATCGGAGTTCTGTCCATTCCTGACCCGCCGCAACCAGGTCCGCGTTGCCGGTGATGAACGCCCTGAACTTGACCATCAGGTCACGATAGTCGGTCGCTGTTCCAGTCTCGAACGCCATGATGAATTATCCCACGATTTGCTGCACGGCTCCGGCATTACGCCGCAGCACATTGAGGATGGTCTTCTCGCCGGCCGATGAGTTGAGGTAGTCGCCGGCCATCGCCGGGTCCAGCACATTGACGATACGGACCGGTTGCTGTCTTGCACCCTGTTCGGTTCCCTGCGATGCGGAAGCGGGTCGTGGCTCAGGAACGAGTCCGCCCTGCGCGAATGCAAGAACACCGCTCCTGGTGGCTGGCTCGAACGCGCCGCCGTTGATGGCATCGAGCATGCGGACGCCGACCTGTTTCACAGCCGCGGCCCGGATCACATACTCGCCGGCCGACAGCCTGGCCGGTATGCTGTCGCTGGTGGCGGTGCCAGGGCCCTGCACATAGCCGCCGGTAGCGAAGCGCTGGACCTTCCCCAGCAGCGCCATGACGGCAGCGGTGATGAGCGCCATCTTGGCCAGCGCCAACGCCGGGCCGACAACCGGGATGCTGGCCTGGGACGCCGCGGCACCGGCACCGGCCTTGGCGGCCTCCATCGACACGCTGGCCGCCGTCTCGCTGCCCTTGACCGCGATCTTCTGCGCGCTGGCCGTCTGTTCTTCCGCGACCTCTTTCTGCAGCACGGTTTTCTTGATGGTGGTCATCCGAAGCTGGCTGGTGACCCACTGCTGGAAAGGCTCGGTGACCAGGTGGCGGACGAAGGATTGCGCGACCTGTCGGTAGATCGCCGTCATGGCGTCGCGCCAGTTGTTTGCCTTGATAATGACGCCCTCAAGGGCTTGTCCGAACGACCCGCCGATCTCATTCCAGACCGGTGCCATCTCGTCGGCGACGGTCTTCATGCGCTCAAGCTCGAGGGTCATCGCCTGGACGCGCAGGACGGCATCCGGGCCGATGGCGTTGGCCGACTGCTCCAGCTGCGGAACCAGCCACTGCAGCTCCTGAGCGCTCTGTTGCTGCAGTGCGATGATCTGCTCCCGAGCGTCGCCTTCGGTAATCAGACCGGCCTGCTGCTGGATCTGGACGGCTTCCTGAGCCTGGCGCATGCGTTCGAGCGTCTGGCGCCATTGCGCCTCGATGCGCGCCATGTTTTCGCTGGCCACCTTGGTGTCAATGAGCCGGTCCACCAGGTTGACGCCCTCGGTGTTGCCCTCCGCTTCGAGGCGCGCACGCAGGTCCGCGTATTTTGCGTCCACGGCGTCGGCCTGGTCTCCGCCCTGCTGACCGGTAAGGCTGGACAGTTCGTCGCGCACGCGGGCGATGGCGGCCGTCAGGTCGCGCTCTGCCTGCGCCTGCTCTCTGGCATTCCGCGAGGCGATATCGCTGCGCTCGATGTTCAGGCGCTTGAGCTCGACCTCCAGGCGTATTGCCTCTGCCTGATTTCCACTGGATTCCGCAACGCCGATCTTCTGCTTGGTCTCATTGATCTGCAGGTCGATCTGCTGTTGCTCGATCCGGGTCTTCTTCCGGTAGTATTCCGTGATGCTGATCAGGCGATCATCGAGGCTCCGCCGCAGATCATCCTCTCGGCGCTGCAGCTCGACACGCTGCAGTTCTGTGTCCGCCTCAATTCTGGCGCGCTGTATCTCTGATGATCCCGTTCCCCCAGGCTGTTTCTTGAGGATCTTGGCGCGCAGCGCATTGGCCGCCTTGATGAACTGGTCGCTGGTCTCACTGATGCCGGCTTGCTTGGCGAGTCCGCGTAGCTTGTCCATCTCGATCTTGAGCCGTTCTCGCCCTCTGGCAAACTGCTGGATGTAGTTGTCCCACTGTTTGCGGTAGAGCTCCGCGCGGAGGGCTGCGGCGTTATCTGGTGTCGCACCGTCGAGTCCTGCGTTCAGTTCCCGGGCACGTCGTGCGAGCTGCGACTCGGTCTGGTATAACCGCTCCAGCTCCTCTCGCATCTGGCGCAGCTTTTCGCGCGCGGCCGGCGACCGGCTTTGCGCGATGATGTCGATGCGGTCCTCGAGATCGGCAATGTACTTGCGAACGGCTCCGATCTCTCCGGCTCCGAACTCGCCCTCGTCCTGCAGGCGCTGCTGGATGTCTCGGACCTGGTCCTGCAGGCTCTGACGCGCGCGCTTGGCCTTCTCCACGGCGCTCTCTGCGCTGTCACCCCATGCAGCCCATGCCGACACGCCGAGGGTCAGCGCGGTTGTGATCAGCCCGATCGGGCCGCCCAGCAGACCGATGGCACCGGCTGCGCGTCCCGCGATGCCGACCCCGGCCCGGCGTGCCGCGTTGAGCGCCTGCTGCGCTGCGGCTGCGCGCTGTTGAGCAGGGATCAGGAGATTCTCCGTGAGCGCCAGGCGCCGGACACCGGTGGCGGCAGCCACGGATGCCTGCGCCTCTGCCAGCTTCGCCTGTGCGTACTGCGCACTTGATGCGAGGGCGGCAATACGGGATGAATTGGCGGCCCTTTCTGCCGCGGCTTCTGCCAGCTTCGCCTGGGTTGACCGGACGACGGCAGCCGTTCCTGAGATGACCTTCGCGGTCAGGGCGACAGTTGCAGGGATCGCTGCCGTCTGGATGCCGGATGCCAGCGCGCGTATGGCCTGGTCGGCGTTCTGCGCCAGATCGTCGATGCTCTCCACGACGGATCGGGTAACGCCGTATTCCTGATCCAGACGGTTGACGGCCTGCGCCACCGCGTCGGTGGCACCGGTCATGGCCTGTTCGATGGTTCTCGGTATCCGCTCAGATTCCTGGCGCAGCGTATCCGCCTGAGAGGCGATGGCCCGCTCGACGATGTCGGTGGTCAGCAGCCCCTGCTGAGCCAGTTCACGCAGCTTCCCAACTGGCAATCCGAGGCCATCTGCCAGCGCCTTTGCCAGGCGTTGGCCGTTTTCCATGATGGCATTGAATTCCTCGCCGCGCAGGACCCCGGATCCGAGCGCCTGGCTGAACTGGCGCGTGGTGGAAGCGGCTTCGGCAGCGCTGGCTCCGGATATCCGCAGAGAATTGGCGACGGCCTCGGTGAGCGTCGTCACCCGTTCCTGCTTATTGGCGACATCACCAAGGGCAAGAGAGGTCCGGGCATAGAGCTGCGCGATCTCTGCGTATTCCTGCCCCGTCTCTCTGGCGATCCGTCGCGCCTCGCGCTGCGCGGCGTTGAACTCTTCGATGCTATTGGTGACCAGGCGCATCCTTGCTTCGACCAGCGTGACGCCTTGCGACATCCTGGCCAAATCCTGCACCAGGCCGGTGATCTTCCATCCGGCGAATGCTGCCGCGCCA
>Ga0256841_1001648_pt1 | contig 18727 bp, 17 predicted proteins | sample 356308metaG_FD_185971 | JGI IMG/M metagenome (GOLD analysis project Ga0256841, IMG submission 185971) | Hydrothermal vent microbial communities from Mid Atlantic Ridge, Atlantic Ocean - 356-308 | ecosystem: Environmental > Aquatic > Marine > Hydrothermal vents | place: Atlantic Ocean: Mid... | reverse complement strand
GCTCAAAATGCGTTTGAACCCAAAGTAAAAGTTAACGGTACTGTTCAAGCATGGGCAAGTATGGCACAAACCAACACCGACACCAATCAAATCGGTTTCGGATTGAGAAGAGTAAGAGCAAGATTAAAAGCGAGCCTGAGCAAAAACATCAAAGCCTTTGTGCAAGCCGAATTAACAAAACCAAAACTTTTGGATGCACGAATTGAATATCACATATCCAAAGCCGCACAAATCCGTGTTGGACGGTTCATTGGTGCCGGAGTTAGAGCGGGAGGTTTAACTTCTCACACAAAAATCGACATTGTTGAACGACCGGTATCGGCTCAAAAATGGGGTAAAGCCACAATCGGCGCAGATTACAGGGATTACGGTTTGGCATTTATGGGTAAAGTTAAAGATTTCGGATTTAATTTAACTCTGCATAACGGTAGCGGCGCTGCAAACATTAAACCCTCACACAAAAGCACCGCTTCTTTACAACTTCAAGGAATTGCCATCAGCGGAATGGTAAACTTTAAACCTAAAGCGGTTAAAGGTTTGGAAGTTGGCGGTTACTACGGAATTGGCAATACTTACGTTAACGATTATGCTTCTTTCAACGGTTACATTTATTACGAACCCAAACCGTTAAGAGTTAAACTGGAAGCAATCGGTTGGACAGATAAAAACGGTCCGGTTGATATTTCCTCGTTAGGCTACTATGCATTCGTCGGTTACAGAATTACCAAATGCATGGAATTGGTTGCACGCTATGAACAATTCGATGCAAACACGGATTTAGACAAAAATGAAGAAACATTCATCACCATTGGACTTACTCATTCATTCTTCCCCGAACATTGGAACAATGCGAAAATTACGGCAGCTTATGTAATTCACAATGAAGCATGGGATAATCCACCTGATAACAACGTATTTTACATTATGGCACAGTTTGTATTTTAATTTGGATAACAAATGTTATTCATAAAATTTGGAGGAAAAATGAAACTAACAAAATTATTAATTTCGCTGCTGGTTATTGCAGGGCTTGCAGTGGGATTAAACGGTTGCGGTAAGTCCGAATCCGGTCCGATTAAAATCGGTGTTCTTTTGCCTTTGACCGGACCACAGGCAAACTTCGGCGAAATGGAAAAAAATTCTTTTGAATTGGCAAAAGAAGAAATTAATGCCAAGGGCGGAATTAACGGACGCCCCGTTGAATTTGTTTATGAAGACGATACCGGAAAACCCGATGTTGGAAGAGCCGGTGCTGAAAAATTAATTGTACAAGACAAAGTACCGATGTTAGCCGGCGGTTACAGTTCTTCGGTTACTTTTGCCGCTGCAGCCGTTGCCCAGCAACACAGAATTCCTTTTCTCGTAAATACCGGCTCGGTCGATAAAATCACCGAACCTGAAGCCTTCGATTTAACAACCAACGATGGGGACAAATTCTATATTTACCGCTTGAACCCTCCGGTATCGGAATATGCTTCGGGATTGGAAGGGTTGTTAAAAGAAGTGGTTAAACCGGCTTCGGCTTTTATCATTCACGAAAATTCCGCATTCGGTACGAAAGGTGCAAAATCTTTCGCTAAAACCTGCGATAAATTAGGTATTAAAGTATTAGGCAACGAATCATATTCGAGCGGAACCGTTGATTTCAAACCTTTGTTGATGAACGCCCGTAAAACCAAACCGGATATGGTTTACATGATTTCTTACGTTATGGATGCAGCTTTGTTAATGAAACAAAGCAGAGAGTTGGGTTTTACTACTCCTAAATTATTCGTTGGTGCCGGAGCAGGTTTTACAATGCCGGCATTCAAAGAAAATGCGGGCGAAGCTACCGAGGGTGTAATTTCGGCAACCTTGTGGCATCAAACATTGCCGATTAAGGGCGCAAAGGAATATTACGATAAATACGTCAAGAAATATGGTGGCGACGGTCCCGATTACCACGGCGCGGAAGCCTACTCTGCAGCTTACGTAATAGCCGACGTGTTAACAAGATGTAATGGCGAGTACACACCCGAAACAATTAAAAAAGCCCTGGACGAAACCAACATGATGACTGTATTCGGTCCGGTTAAATTCACTTCTTACGGTAAAAAAATTCACCAAAATAAAATGGATACTTACGTGGTTCAATGGATAAACGGTGAATTGAAATTAATCTGGCCGAAAAATCTTGCTAATGCGAAATTCATGTATCCGATTGATTGGAAAACCGTTTGGGGACTGTAATGGCGTTCTTACCAGTTCTGTTTTTTAAGTGACGGAAACTTAACGCTTCCGTCACTTTCAAATATCAAATAAAAATTGAGGATTTCGATGGAAGTTTTTTTGCAATCTCTCATATCCGGATTGCTAATCGGCGGTCTCTATGCAATTATCGGAATAGGAATGACGTTAATTATGGGTGTGCTTAAAATTATCAACCTTGCGCACGGACAAATTCTGATGGTTGCAATGTATGTAACCTGGGTTTTGTGGAAATTTTTCGGGATCGATCCTTACCTCTCAATTTTCATTACCATTCCGTTCATTTTCGTATTTGCCGAAGGCTTGAGTAAATACTTATTGCATCCTCTAATTGAGAAGGAATCCATTTTACCAGAGAATCAAGTATTAATGACTGTAGGAATCGGGATGGTACTGGTTGAACTTGCCCGATCGATTTTTACGAGCAATTATAAATCGATTCACACAAGTTATACCGACAAAGCCTGGCATGTTGCCGGAATATCGTTGCACGTTCCCTTGGTGATTGCTTTCGTAATTGCAATTTTTTTAACAATCGGATTATATTTTTTACTCAGAAAAACCGATTTGGGACGCTCAATACGCGCTACTGCTCAAGATAAAGTTGCAGCAACGTTAATGGGAATAAGCTCGGCAAAAATTACAATTCTTACCTACGGTTTGGGAAGTGCACTTGACGCAGCTGCTGGCTCCTTACTTCTGCCCGTTTATTACTTGTATCCCGATGTTGGTCCCCTTTTCACCGTAAAAGCTTTTGTAATTACAATTTTGGGCGGACTCGGGTCAACCGTTGGGGCAATTGCGGGAGGTTTGGTTCTCGGTGTAGCCGAAACTTTCGGTGCAACTTACATTTCATCGGGTTACAGAGACGCAGTCGGATTGGTAATCTTTCTGATTGTATTGGTCTTCTTCCCGGGAGGACTTAAACGGCTTACAAAAGTATAGGTATTCGATATGGAAAAAGAAAAAACCAAAATACTGGAAATCAGCAAAACCGAGTATATCATTTTTCTCGGTGCGGCTGTTCTTCCCTTTCTGTTTTTCAATTCCTTTTACATTCAAGGCTTGTTGATTTTTATTATGATGTGGGTGATGCTGGGTAATTCATGGAATTTACTTGCCGGTTATACCGGACAAGTTTCATTCGGTCATGCCGCTTACTTCGGTATAGGAGCTTATGCAGCGGCGCTTCCGTATTTTCATTACAAAATTTCGCCTTGGTGGGGACTTCTCTACGGAGGTTTGGCAGCGGTAATTTTAGGATACCTTTTGGGAATTTTGGTTTTCAAATTAAGAGGTCCCTATTTCGCGCTTGGCACCTTGGCAACAGGTGAAATTTTAAGATTGGTCTTCGGCGAAGAAGAATGGCTTACGAACGGTCACAATGGTATTTTGTACACTACCACATGGGTTTCCAAATATCCGTATTATTTCATTGCTTTAGCTTTGGCAATTCTTTCGATTCTCTCCGTGAAAATGGTGATGAAAAGCAAAGCCGGGTTCTATTTTCTATCGATCCGGGAAGATGAAGACGCCGCAGCCGCTCTTGGTATCAATACAAAAAAATATAAAAATATTTCCATGGCAATTTCTACTTTCTGGGCTGGAACAGCAGGCGCTTTTTATATGATTTACATGGGATTTATCGATCCCGAGGTTGTTTTTGCATTACATAATATTTCAATTATCACAATTTTAATCGGTATAATAGGTGGCGTGGGAACCATTTGGGGACCCGCAATAGGTGCGCTGGTAATGGTTTTCGTGCAAGAGCTTTTCCGCTCGGCAATATTCGGACTCGCACCGCATTGGGTTTCCGGATTGCATGCGTTAATTTTCGGTCTCCTTGTAATCACGGTAATTCTATATTTGCCAGGCGGCATTTTAGGCGATTGGGATTTGATTGCAAACAAATTTAAGTTTTCAAAAAGAATGAGGAGTTCCTCATGAGTATTCTTACACTCGAGAATTTAACGAAAACCTTCGGCGGACTCATGGCTGTCGATCACGTTTCCTTTTCCGTTAAAGAAGGCGAAATATTCGGATTAATCGGACCTAACGGAAGCGGGAAAACAACCATCTTTAATTTGATTAATCATTATTACACTGTCACTGAAGGGAAAATTTTTTTCCAAGGAATAGACATCACACATAAACATACACACGAAATTGCACAACTGGGAATTGGCAGAACTTTTCAAAAAGTAAAACCGTTAAAAAGACTTACGGTGGAAGATAACGTTATGGCCGGCGCTTTTGCAAGGGAAACAACATTTGCAGGTGCTCGCGCAGTAGCTCAGGATGTATTGAAATTTTGCCACCTTGATGATGTAAAAAACATGAAAGCAGGTAGTCTGCCTATTGGCGGAAGAAAAAGATTGGAAATTGCCAAAGCTCTGGCAACACGCCCCAAACTTATTCTGCTCGATGAAACGGCTGCAGGTTTGAACCCCGGGGAATTGGACGAGGCAATCGATATTATTAAAAAAATACGTGACGAACTCGGAATAACCGTATTAATTGTAGAACACATAATGAAAGTGATAATGACGTTAAGCGACCGAATTCATGCAATTGCACACGGTGCAACCATAGCCGAAGGCACTCCGGCAGAAGTCGCCAAAAATCCTTTGGTTATTGAATCATATCTTGGTTCCGATTACAATGTGGAGAATTACTTAAATGCTTAAAGTTGAAAATATTAATATGAGTTACGGGGATTTACAAGTTCTGTGGGATGTATCCTTCGAGGTTAAAGAAGGAGAAATAGTTGTGCTTGTAGGTGCCAACGGAGCGGGTAAATCTTCCGTATTGAAAACAATTTCGGGAATTCAAAAAATCAGCTCAGGCGATATAACATTGAACGGTGAATCGATTGCGAATACCGAGCCAAGTGAAATAATAAAAAAAGGAATAGTTCACGTTCCCGAAGCAAGAAGATTATTTAACGAAATGACCGTTGAAGAAAACTTGATAATGGGCTCGCTGCACGGCGAAGCGAAAGAAAAACGGTACGAAACCATGGAGAAATGTTTCGAACTTTTCCCGCGTGTTAAAGAAAGACGGAAACAACTGGCCGGTACTTTAAGCGGCGGTGAACAACAAATGGTTGCAATCGCCCGTGGCTTGATGTCCCTTCCCAAAATTTTGATGCTAGATGAACCAAGTTTGGGACTGGCACCCGTGCTGGTACAAGATATCTTCGATATAATTAAAGGGATAAGGCACCAAGGCGTTACCGTTCTGCTTGTTGAGCAAAACGTGCAAACAACCCTTACATTTTGCGATAGAGCGTATGTGTTGGAAAACGGTAGAATTACATTGGAAGGTACAGGGAAAGAATTGCTTAACAACGATCACGTTAGAGAAGCTTATTTGGGAATTTAATTATTTTAATTAATAAAGAGGTGAAAAATGTTTGTCCGTAAATGGATGAGTACAAACGTAGTTACCATAGACGAAAATGCAACACTTTCCGAAGCGATTCATACTTTGAAACGCAACAATATCAGGCGTTTGCCCGTAATGAGCGGTGAAGAACTTGTAGGTATTGTATCGGACCGTGATTTGAAAGAGGCTTCCCCGTCCAAAGTAACTTCACTCGATATTTGGGAAGTGCATTATCTGATGTCCAAAATCAAAATCAAAGATATAATGAAAAAAAATCCGGTTACAATTTCTCCGGACGATACAATTGAAAAAGCGGCAATACTTATGTTCGATAATAAAATTGGAGGTCTTCCCGTACTTGATAACGGAAAACTGGTGGGAATTTTAACCGAGCAAGATGTATTCAATGCGTTGATTAACATAACCGGCGCACGGATACCGAGTTTCAGAGTTTCTTTAACTATTCCGGATAAGCCGGGCTCAATCAAAGATGTTTGCGATAAAATGAGAGAGTATGAATTTAAGTGCATCAGTATTCTGACAACCAAACAAGGTGTTGAAGAAGGTAAACGGGAAGTCATTATACGTTTCCATGCTGAAGGCGATGAGTTGGATAAGATTAAAGAAATGCTGGCGGGCGATTATCCGGATATTATTATAACAAAAGATTTATAATACTTAAATTTTTATTTTTATAACTAAAACGAATAAGCTATTTTATAATTACATCACCTACAGGCCAACGCGGTTTTAATTTTAACGTATCCGGATAGAAAGCGAATTTCTCGGAATAAGCAAAAGGATATACTTTTCCATAGCCGTACGTTCCGTTTGAATCGGAATCGACAAAATACCAAAGTAAATATTTGCCTGGATAAACTTGCTCAAAGTTAAAACCGCCTTTTACAGCTTTGGTTTTGTACGAAACATCTTGCAAATCCGTGGATATTAAACTAACTATAACGTTACCGGTTTCTTTTACGTTTTTAACGGAACCTTGCACACCGGAGTAATCCAGTTTGTTAATGCATCCGAATTTAAATGTGTAAACCGAATCAAGTTTGTTCCCCGCAATATCTTCAAGAAAATTCATATCAATCCTAAGAGAATATTTTTTTCTGAAGTTCAATTTTTCCTTAATGCGAATTTTAAATTCCGCATCGTTAATAAATTCAATATCAAACCGATATTTTCTTTTTTTGGTATCCTCAATACTTAAACCTGGCATTATTTTTTTTGCATCAACCCCATCGGTAAGTTTAACATGGAGAAACGGATTAAAATAATCAACCATGGCATCGGGGTAATTGGTTTGTATTTTTATTATACCGGTAGAATTAGTATCTGGTTTAGAGTTGTATAAAAATTCTATGCCCTGCGGATCGCAAAGGTTACCGGCTTTGTCCGGAATACCGGAAGCATTCAGAAACAGTTCACCGGATTTTTTCAGATTGGAATCTATAGCCACGGCATATTTATACTTTCGTGTTTTTCCTTTGAAGAAATATTTTACCGGATACTTTACCGAATTGACGGAATCATAAATGAAAAAATTATCAGCTTTAACTGCGGAACTGTCTATAAATTCATTAAATTCCAGAACGATATGATTCCTGTCGGTCATTATTGCACTTACCAAATAAGGTTTGAGCGTGTCTTCTAGTGTTAGCTTAAAGTTCAAATTTTCAAATTTAATTTTATTCTGCGAAATAACCACATCGGAAAACGGAGCGCCGTATTCGTCATCGCCAATGTTATACAGCAAATCTTTGAATTTATCCTTAATTGCAAATATTCTGTATTTGTCTTCGGCCAAGCCGGTTATTTTAAATTTACCGTCTGCAGCAACTTGGGAAATATAATCCGGTTTACGTTTAACGGGATTTATTTCCTTGTCATTAGTAAAGCGGTAAGCATAAATCATTACACCGTTAACATTATTACCGTAAACTGTGCCGCTCACTTTGCCCGAATCGATTTTGGAACCGGTGGAAAATGAAAAATTAAACGGTGCAAGCATTTTGTTGTTGTTGTGAATATCTTTTACATCCGTTCCGATTGTAACGTTGTAAGTTGTATTAGATTTAAGCGAACCCGGGAAAATAATTTCCACTTCCCTGCCGCTCCAATCGAATTCAGGTTGACCGTCAATGTACGGCGAAATGAAAAATGCATCTTGCAGGCTCCGTTTATCAACATATTCGGAAAATTCCAACGTTATAAAATTTTCCGAATAATTGACAGTTCCGTCTTTAGGATAGTAATTTATTATTTCCGGTGGAGTTTTATCCACTTCACCGCCTTGCGGAGGCAATTGATTGGCGCAACGGTTGACAAAAAGGAGTAATCCTGAAATATAAAATAATCCTAACATTAATTTTTTCATCTTGAATCTCTCCAAGCGCGGTATCTTCTAACATTCCGCAGATGTTGCGAGTGGGTACGGGAGAATACATGTCCTCCGTGCCCGTCGGCTACGAAATAATAATAATCGTGTTTTTCGGGATAGAGTGCGGCACGTATTGCATCTTTACCCGGGTTGTTAATCGGTGCCGGCGGCAGTCCGGGATATTTGTAAGTGTTAAAAGGCGAATCGATTTCCAAATCCTTGTAATAAATCTTGTTCACTTTCTTTCTTCTGTGCCGTACAATATATTGAATTGTCGGATCCGCTTGCAACAGCATTCCCCTTTTTAATCTGTTATAATAAACACCCGCAATACGCCTGAACTCACTTACCACATTCGATTCACCGTCGATTATGGAAGCCATTGTTAAAATTTGATGCTCGGTCATTCCCAGCTCTTTCATTCTCTTTACATATTCTGGTTTAGATAAATACTTTTGCATTTCATCGCTCAGGCGTTTTATAATTTCTTCTTCGGTGCTACCGAGATAAAAATAATATGTTTCGGGTAAAAGGTAACCTTCCAGATAATCCACGTTCAGACCGAGCGATTTAATGAATTCTTTATTCCTGCTTAGTTTCATAAAGCGGGCGGAACTTATGCCGATTTGCTCTTCCAAAAGTGCGGCGAGTTTTTCCTGCCAAATTCCTTCTTGAATAGTAACTAATTTTTGAGGTAAAGGTTGTCCTTCCGTAAGAATTTGCAATAATTTCAAGTAGCTTATTCCGTTCGGTATTTCATAAACACCGGCTTTAACGTTTTTTTCCGAACCGCTTATTAATGCGGCTATTTTCATGTTGGTTTTACTGGGTATAATACCTTTTTCATACAGTTCTTCAATCACCTCATTAAGTGAAGCACCACGTTTAATTTCAAACTTAACAGGCTCATCACCGTTATAGTAATTGGGAAAGTAAAATGTAAAGATTAGAATTCCCAAGAAAAAACCGAATGCCACGGCAAAAATATACAATTCTTTTTTGGACATTACTGCCAATGCCATTACTTTCGCATAATTATTTTTTGAATGCGGAAATATATAAAATAAATATCAGTTTTTTGATAAGGGATGAAATATGATTGTTTGCTAAAAGTGGTATAAAAAGTTCCTAACGATTGGTTAAAGAAAAAAACAAATGTTTTTATTTATTGACTCATCTTGTCGCTTCAACACGTAAAGTATTTTTAATTGCCCGTTCCGGTTGTTTCCGGAACGGGTTGATAATTGCGGTATAAATTAATTGGTTAAACCGATTTCACTAAACTTTAAAGGGTTATTTTGCATAAGCAATTTTCCGGACTTCGCGGATAACCGTAACTTTAATTTGTCCGGGATATTCCATTTCGTCTTGGATCTTCTGTGCAATATCGTATGCAAGTTTATCCGAAAATGCATCATCAACTTTATCGGGTTCAACTACAACGCGAATTTCACGCCCTGCTTGAATTGCATAAGTTTTTGCAACACCTTCAAAAGTGTTTGCAATGTTTTCAAGATTCTCCAAGCGTTTAACGTAACCTTCCAAAGGTTCCCTGCGTGCACCGGGCCGTGCTCCGCTAATTGCGTCTGCGGCTTGCACAAGAGCGGCAATCGGATGTTCCATTTCGATATCTTCATGGTGGGAACCAATTGCGTTAACCACAATCGGATGTTCCTTGTATTTTTTAGCCAAATCGTAGCCAAGCAATGCGTGAGGACCTTCCACACTTTTATCAATCGTTTTTCCGATATCGTGCATCAATCCAGCTTTCTTGGCAAGATTGACGTCAAATCCCAATTCTGCAGCCATAATTCCTGTAAGGTAAGCCACTTCAATACTGTGCTGCAATAAATTTTGTCCGTAGCTTGAACGGTATTTCATTTTACCGATGTGTTTGACCAGTTCGGGATGGACTCCGTGCAAACCAAGCTGCACCAGAACATTTTCACCTTCGTGGATAATTTCTTCTTCGAGTTCCGATTCAACTTTTTTAACCACTTCTTCAATACGTGCAGGATGAATTCTGCCGTCAGCAATCAATCTTTCCAAAGCGATACGGGCAATTTCACGGCGGTATTGGTCGAATGCCGAAAGGATTACGGCTTCGGGAGTATCGTCAACAATCACGTCCACACCGGTTACGGCTTCGAACGAGCGGATATTCCGCCCCTCACGGCCGATGATTCGCCCTTTCATTTCATCGTTTTGAATTTGTACAACGGAAACCGTTGTTTCAACCGAATGGTCAACCGCAGTACGTTGGATTGCTTGCACAACAATCTTTTGTGCTTCACGTTTAGCTTCGAGTTTTGCTCTATCGCGAATTTCTTTAATATATTGAGAGGCATCGGATTTTGCTTTTTCAATCATATTTTCCATAAGCATTTTCTTTGCCTCTTCGGCGGTGAGCGACGCTATTTTTTCCAAGCGTATGTTTTGTTCGCGGATAAGATTATCCAGCTCATTCCTTTTTCTTTCGAGCAATTCTTTTTGGTTAAGTAATTTACGCTCGAGTTCCTTGTTTGCTTTTTCCTTTTGAATTACGAGTTCGTATTTTTTCTCGATTCCCTCTTCGCGTATATCGAGATTTTTTTCATAATTCTGAAGTTTTTGTCTGCGGGTATTTACTTCATTATCGAACTCTTGTTTTTTTCTAAGCCATTCATCTTTAACTTCCAAAAGTTTTTCACGTTTAAGATTTTTGGCTTCTTTTTTTGCATCTTCTATAATTTCGTCAGCTTTTTCTTTTGCACGGTTGATAGCCGATTTACCGAATTTGGAGTTTATTGCCCATCCCAAAAAGAACATTACAACCGAGAGAACAACTCCTATTCCAACCAAGTATATTGGGTTCATCCAATCCATAATACCTCCATAAATGCCAAAAAATTACACCGCGGCTGCCAATTCCAAATGGAAGAACTCCTTCCATTCAATGTGGGAAACCGCCGGACGCTTTTTACTTCCACCGTCCCGCATCTGTGCGAGAACCCGCCGGTAAACCGTAACGGGTTGAGGCCTGTAATACACGCCCTGAGTCGATAACCCTTGTTATTAGTGTTAGTTCTTCATATAACAGAATTGACAGCGCGGTTAAAATTATGATGGAGTGGACAATTCAGACTCGCTCAAAAGAAGCTTCATTTTCTTTACTTTATCAATAGCTTGAATACTGAATTCCCTGTATTTATTCTTTTCCATAGAAAGATCGTATGCTATATTTAATGCTGCAATAATTGCTATGGTTTCCGCCGGTTGATCTTTCAAGTCTTCCTGCGTTTCATTCATCACCTTGTCAACGTACGCAACCAAGTCCTCAGCTATTTCTTCATTTTCAACCAAGAGTGAAAATTCTTTATCGAAAATTTTTACTTTGAGCTTCTTTTTTTCAGTCATTTTTTGTCAATTCCATCATACAAACAATATGTAAAAGTTTCAACACCGTTGAAACTTAAGAACGAATATGATAATCGATTTTTTCAATCAGTTCATCAATCTGACTGATCAACGTTTCCCTGTCAACGTCGCTTATGTTACTACTATCGATTAATTCGTTTTTCTTTTTAACTACTTCCTCTACTTTGTGTTCCAATTCTTCTATCTTTAATTTAAGAACTTCATTTTCATTTTCCAACTGTTTTACTTTTTTTTCAAGAGCGGTTTTCATCTCTTTCAAATCATTATGTTTTTGAACAAACGCATGAAGCATTTTTTCCAGTCCGTTCAATTCATTCAAAAACAAATCGTATTTGGATGTTTCCGACACGCTAATTAACCTCTCAGTTCGCCGTTTAGTTTCTTTTTAATATGTTCTATTGTTTTCCAGAATTCTTTTTCTATTTCCTCTTCGGTTAAAGTACGGTTTTCATCATAATATTCCAATTGAAAAGCCATACTTTTTTTATTCCGACCTAAACTGTCACTTTCAAAGATATCAAATAACTTTATCTTTTTCAACAACTTAGAACTACTTTTATAAATTTCTTTTACAACCGATTCATACAGAATATCTTTATCGAATACGAAAGCGAAATCCCTTACAACCTTTGGAAATTTAAGCAACTCATTGAATTTTAACTCTTCCGTTTTAATGGAGCGGAGAGCATCCAGGTTAACATCAAACAAATACACGGCTTGATTGATATCGAATTTTTTTAATAAACCTCCTTTTACTTTTCCGCCGGTTGCAATTTTTTCCTCTTTATATTTCTTTATCAAGCGGAATTCAAAAACATCATCCGGTTCAAGAACATATTCATCGGTTAGTTTGTTTTCAATTCTTAATTTTTCGAAGAGTTCATCGGCGGCGCCAACAACATCATAAAAATCGAATTCCGTATCTTTGGAATACCAAACACCGGTTTCCCTTTTTCCGGTTACAGCAAAGGTCAATTTATCCAGTTCCTTTAGATCATCGAAACTTTCAATTTCCTTTCCGGATTTCATTTCGAAAGTATGTCCGATTTCAAAAATTTTCAAGTTTCTTTCTTTTACCCTGATGTTTCTCTCGATTGTGGATAAGATTCCGGGTATCAGTGAAGTGCGGGCATGTGTCATCTCAATACTTTGCGGATTAAGAACGGGAATCGCTTTGCCAAAATATTCGGCAGTTTCTTCTTTCAGTAGCGAGTTGGTTATAATTTCGTAAAAACCCAATGCCGTAAGATAATTCCTGACTTTTCCGTTAAAAGACGTCTGATCGATTTTCTTTTCCAAAGCTACTTGAATTTTATCAACCGGTGGAATTTTCTCGAAGCCGTAAATTCTGGCAACTTCCTCAATCAAATCGATTTCACGTTCCAAGTCGTGACGGAAAAGCGGAATTTCAACGGTGACTTTTTCAGTGTCCGTGGCTACAACATTAAATTCGAGAGTTTCAAAAATTGATTTCACTTTTCCGGGTTCAATTTCAAAACCCAAAATTTTGTTTAATCTCGAAAACCGAAGTGAGATTACCGGGCGTTTGATTTCATTGGGGTAAACGTCTATGTTACCTTTCGCTATATCTCCACCGGCGGTTTCTTGAATTAATGCTGCAACACGTTCGGCGGCGAATACAGTGATTTCGGGATTGCAACCACGCTCGAATCTGTAAGATGCATCGGTTGAAAGTCCCAATCTTTTAGCGGTTTTACGAATTGCCGAAGGATTGAAATATGCGCTTTCGATCAAAATGTTTTTTGTATCATTACTAACTTCTGAATTTTCACCACCCATTATACCGGCAATTGCAACGGGTTTTTCGGCATCGCAAATCATCAAATCGGTCGCTTTCAATTCCCGCACTTTCGAATCGAGAGTAGTAAATTTATATCCTTCTTCGGCATTTTTAACAATTATGGTGCTTCCGGAAAGTTTGTCCAAATCGAATGCATGCAGAGGTTGTCCCAATTCGTACAAAACGAAATTGGTTGCATCGACAACATTATTTATGGGCCTCAATCCAACAGCTGTAAGTTTCCTTTTAAGCCATCCGGGAGAATCCTTTATTGTTACACCGGTAATTACTTTGGCTACGTACCGCGGGCAATCTTGCACGTTTTCAACCACAACCTTTGCTAACTCGTCCACAGCGGTTTCGCTTTCGGTTAAATTAACTTCGGGGATTTTCAATTTTTTATTGAAAAGTGCGGCAATATCGCGGGCAATACCGGTGTGGCTTAATGCATCTGCCCGGTTTGGAGTAATCGCAATATCGAGAATCACATCATTTTTGTTCAACACATCGGAAAGCGGAGCACCAACCGGAGCATCCTCATTCAATACCATAATTCCTTCGTGATTGTCGCTTATACCCAATTCATCTTCGGCACAGAGCATACCAAAAGATTCAACACCGCGGATTTTAGCTTTTTTCAAAGTTATGTTTACAGCCGGCAAGTATGCTCCCACTTTTGCGAAAGCGGTTTTTTGACCCGGAGCAACATTCGGAGCGCCGCAAATCACTTGATAATCTTGCTCCCCGTCGGTTACCGTGCAAACCGAAAGCCTATCGGCATTGGGATGTTTGTTTACTTCTTTTACCAGACCGACAACAATATTTTCAAAATTTTTCGCTTCGTCGATAACTTCATCAACTTCCAAACCTGAGGTTGTCAGCTTATCTACAATTTCATCAACGGAAAGATCATCGATATCAACGTAATCACTTAACCAATTCAGTGAAACTTTCAATTATTTTTCTCCTATTTACAATTAGAATTGAGACAGAAATCTAAAATCGTTATCAAAGAAAACCCTGATGTCGTTAATGCCGTATTTGAGCATTGCCATTCTTTCAACACCCATTCCGAATGCATAGCCGGTATATTTTTCTGAATCGATTCCAACATTTTCGAGCACGTTCGGGTCTACCATACCGCATCCCAAAATTTCCAGCCACCTGCCTTCTTTTCCTTTGGGTTGCCACCAAATATCAACTTCGGCACTCGGTTCGGTAAACGGGAAAAAGCTGGAACGGAAACGGTATTTAACATTTTCACCGAAGAGCATTTTGGCAAAGTAAACCAAAGTTCCCTTTAATTCTGCGAATGTAACGTCCGTATCTACATAAAGTCCTTCTATCTGGTGAAACAAGCAATAGCTTTTTGCGCTTATCGCTTCGTTTCTGTAAACTTTTCCCGGCATAATTGCCCGGATTGGAGGTTGTTTTTCTTTCATCAAACGTATTTGCACCGGCGAAGTGTGCGTGCGAAGAAGAAAATTTTCATTCACAAAAAACGTATCTTGCATATCCCGCGCCGGATGATCATCGGGAAAATTCAAGGCTTCGAAATTGTTTGCGTCAGATTCGAGTTCAGGACCCACATAAATTGAGAATCCCAATCCCTTGAAAATATCCGAAATTTCTTCAATTGTTTGAATCAGTATATGTTTACTTCCAATGGTATGTTTTCTTCCGGGTAGCGATAAATCAATAAACTTTTCATACTTCTGGGCTTGTCCGGAAAGTTTCTTTTTCAATTCGTCGAATTTCTGCTGGGATTCTTTTTTCACGGAGTTCAGAAGTTGTCCGTATTTGGGTTTTTCTTCTTTAGGCAGTTTTTTAAAATCGTCGAAGAGTTTGGCGAATAAACCGTTCCGGCTGAAAAATTTAATCCGGATTTCTTCTAATTGTTTGAGGTCTTTTACTTCTTTTAAGTCTTGCTCGAATTGATTAACAACGTTATTAATTTGGTTTTCCATGATAGCAACAGAATTAATGAATGAAATCTTCCCGGCACGGAACCGCACCGGGAAGAATTAATCTTATGCAGAAACGAATTTAACAATTTCGGCAAAGGCTTCGGGATTTTCTACAGCCAAATTAGCCAGAACTTTTCTGTTGATATCAACGCCTTTCTTGTGCAAGCCGCTCATTAATTTGGAGTAAGTGGTTCCGTTCATTCTTGCAGCGGCGTTAATTCTAACAATCCATAATCTTCTGAAAGTTCTTTTTTTAGCTTTTCTATCCCTGTAAGCGTATTGCAGCCCTTTTTCCACGGAATGTTTGGCAACGGTATAAACTTTTCCGCGGGAGCCCCAATAGCCTTTAGCCATTTTCATTATTTTCTTACGTCTTCTCCTGGAAGCCGGAGCATTATTAGTACGTGGCATTTCTTTTTCTCCCTTATTGAATCATAATTTTTACACGCTTCAAATCGGCGTCGGAAACCAAAGTGGCTTTCCTCAAATTTCTTTTTCTTTTTGTGCTTTTCTTTGTAAGAATATGCGATTTATAAGCTTTGTATCGCTTAACTTTGCCGCTTCCGGTTTTTTTAAAAGTTTTAGCGGCACCTCTGTTGCTTTTCATTTTTGGCATTTTTCCACCTTATTTTTTCTTTTTAGATTTTAACGGCGCAAGTATTGTATGCATTGTTCTACCTTCGAACTTTATTTCGTTTTCAACTCTGGCAACATCTTCAAGTTTTTCAATAAACTTTTCCAGCAATTTTCTTCCATGTTCGGTATATGCTAATTCCCTACCTTTGAAAATGACGGACACTTTTACTTTGTTTCCGTCTTTTATAAAATTTTCCGCATGTCTGGCTTTAAAATCGAAATCGTGCGTATCCGTATTGGGATGAAGCCTGATTTCTTTAAGAACCGTAACATGTTGCTTCTTTTTCTGTAATTTCTCCTTCTTTTGCTGTTCGTATTGATATTTACCAAAATCGATTATTTTACAAACCGGTGGTTGAGCTTGCGGGGCAATTTCAACCAAGTCCAACCCTTTTTCATCAGCAAGTTCAATGGCGCTTTTAGTTACCATTATTCCGATTTGCTGTCCGTCGGGACCGATTACTCTTACTTGCGGAGCAGTAATTTCATCGTTCACCCTTACTTTTTTGCGCGCGATAAATTTACCTCTTAAATTAGTTTATTGTTTTGTTGTTTATTTCATTCAATATTAAACTTTCAAACTCTTCAAGTTTCATGGAACCTTTATCGCCTATTTTATGTCTTCTTACCGAAACGGTTCCTTCTTCTTTTTCCCTTTCGCCGATAATTAACATAAACGGCACTTTTTGAGTTTCCCAATGCCTGATTTTGTAACCGATTTTTTCGTTGCGTCTATCGAGTTCAACCCTGATGTTTTTCTCTTTCAATTGTTCAACTATCGATTCGCCGTATTCCAAAAAGCTTTTTGAAACCGGAATTACAACTGCTTGCACCGGAGCCAACCAGGTTGGGAACGCACCGCCGAAATGTTCGATAATAACTCCCATAAATCTTTCTATCGAACCGAGCAATGCACGGTGCACCATGAACGGGCGGTGTTCTTCACCGTCTTCACCAATATATTTCATATCGAATCTTTCGGGCAGATTAAAATCGAATTGAATGGTGCTCATTTGCCATTCACGGTTCAAAGCATCTTTAACTTTGATGTCGATTTTCGGACCGTAAAATGCGCCTCCACCTTCATCGATAACATAATCCAAGCCTTCTTTCTTAAGTGCATTAATCAGCGAATTTGTTGCTTTCTCCCAAAGCCCGTCGTCGCCCACAGCTTTATCAGGCTTTGTTGAAATATAAAATTTAAGATTTTCAAAACCAAACGATTTCCAAATAAAGAGAGAAAAGCGGATTACTTTAATAATTTCGTCTTCCACTTGTTCGTGTGTGCAAAAGATATGTGCATCGTCTTGCGTAAACCCTCTTACTCTTAACAAACCGTGTAACACGCCGCTTTTTTCATAACGGTAAACCGTCCCCAACTCAGCCCATCTGAATGGCAAATCCCGGTACGATCTCAAACCCGATTTATAAATCATAATATGAAAAGGGCAGTTCATCGGTTTGATGTAATAATCTTGCTCGTCAATACTCATCGGGGCAAACATGTTTTCTTTAAAATGTGATAGATGCCCGCTTGTTTCCCACAACCAGCTTTTACCGACGTGCGGCGTGTAAACCATTTCGTAGCCGTTTTTAAAGTGGGCTTCTTTCCAAAATTCTTCAATGGTGTTTCTTATTCGTGCCCCTTTCGGATGCCAATAAATTAAACCGGGTCCGGCTTCATCAACCGTGCTGAACAAATCGAGCTGTTTGCCAAGTTTCCGGTGATCCCGTTTTTTCGCTTCTTCGAGCAATTGAAGATGTTCTTCCAGCATTTTCTTTTTAGGAAAAGAAACGCCGTAAATTCTTTGCAAACGTTTATTGTGTTCATCTCCCCGCCAATACGACCCGGATACGTTTAACAGTTTTACATATTTTATTTTTCCTGCGGAAGGAATATGCGGACCTGTACACAAATCGGTAAAGTCGCCTTCCGAGTAAATGCTAATGGTATCCTTTTTATCGTCAAGGTCTTCCAAAATTTCAAGTTTGAAGTTATCGCCGACTTTTTTGAAAAAATCAACAGCTTCTTGTTTGGAAAGTTCTTTACGTTGGAACGGGTGATCTTCCTTTGCAAGTTCCAACATTTTCTGTTCGATTTTTCTCAAATCCGCATCAGTTAATTGGGTATTGATATCGAAGTCGTAATAAAAACCGCCTTCGATAGCGGGACCCACACCGAATTTGGCTTCGGGGAACAACGATTGAATTGCGTGTGCCATAAGATGCGATGTGGAATGCCAGTAAGTATGTTTTCCTTCTTCATCTTTGAAGGTAAAGATTTTCACTTCCGCATCTTCATTTATTTTATAATTCAAATCGCGCAGTACTCCGTTAACTTTTGCAACCAAAGCTTCTTCGGCCAACCTTTTTGAAATCGATTCCGCAATTTGTAAAGGTGTAACGCCTTTATCAAATTCGGTTACCGAACCGTCGGGTAATGTAATTTTAACTTTTTCCATAGTTCAACAAAAAAATAAAAAAAAACGGAGCAAACTCCGGTTATCCGTGGGTTCTAGAGGATTCGAACCTCTGGCCTTCTGCACGTCAAGCAGACGCTCTAACCAACTGAGCTAAGAACCCGAACTTGTACCGAGGGTCGGACTCGAACCGACACGGGAGAAAACTCCCACAGGATTTTAAGTCCTGTGCGTCTACCAATTCCGCCACCCCGGCACTCAATGTTTCTTTCAATTATCCCGTTAATATTCCAGTTCAACAAACGAACTGCAAATATAATATTTTCTTGAATTTATAGCAAAATGATTTAATTTTTCCGTTGGTAAACTTAAATTAAAAATCACAATATTACAAACGTACGGCATTTAAAATAGATTAAGAAAAAGATATGATAAGGAGTAAAACCGGATTACAAAAAAA
>Ga0256841_1001647_pt1 | contig 18734 bp, 15 predicted proteins | sample 356308metaG_FD_185971 | JGI IMG/M metagenome (GOLD analysis project Ga0256841, IMG submission 185971) | Hydrothermal vent microbial communities from Mid Atlantic Ridge, Atlantic Ocean - 356-308 | ecosystem: Environmental > Aquatic > Marine > Hydrothermal vents | place: Atlantic Ocean: Mid... | reverse complement strand
CGAAGGGATCGGGGTCCCCGGGCGCCAGTTCACGGCGCGCCTGCTCCTCGTGTTCCGGGTCGGGGTGGGCGAGATGCTTGAAGATGTTCTCCATCATCACCACCGATCCGTCCACCATCATGCCGATGGCGATGGCCAGCCCGCCCAGGGACATGAGATTGGCCGAGATGCCCCACCAGCTCATGGCGGCCAGCGCCAGCCCCACGGAGAGGGGCACCGAGATGAGCACCAGCAGGGTGGCGCGCAGGTTGAGCAGGAACAGCAGCAGCACGATGACGATGAGCACGAAGGCTTCCACCAGGGCCTTGCTCACGGTGTTCACCGCCTGTTCCACCAGGTCCGCCTGGTCGTAGAAGGGCTCGATGGTCACTCCTTCCGGCAATGCCTGCTGGATGGCCGGCAGGCGCGCCTTGATGGCGTCGATGGTGGCCTTGGTGTTGGCGCCCAGGCGCTTGAGCACGATGCCCGCCACCACTTCGCCCAGGTTCTCCGGCTCGCCGCTGGCGTCGCGCCGGGTCATGGTCACCGCTCCCTGGCGGATTTCGCCGCCGAAGGCCACCCTGGCCACGTCGCGCACCCGCACCACCACGCCGTCCTGTTCCTTCAGCGGCACGTTGGCGATGTCCCGCAATCCGTCTTCTCCGGGGCGCACCCAGCCGACGCCGCGGATCACCAGCTGTTCCGCGCCGCGGTCCAGATACCAGCCCCCGGCGTTGCGGTTGTTGGCCTCGATGGCCTCGGCGATGTCGTCGATCTGCAGGCCGTAGGCCAGCAGCCTGCGGGGGTCGATCTGCACCTGGTACTGGCGCACCTCGCCACCGAAGGAGAGCACGTCGGTGATGCCGTCCACCGGCAGCAGGAGGAGCTTCACCACCCAGTCGTTCAGGCTGCGCAGGGTGATGGCGTCGTACTTCTCGTGGTCCTCGGCGCGCAGGATGTACTGGAACACCTGCCCCAGCCCCGAGGTGTTGGGCCCCATCTCCGGCGTGCCCACCCCTTCGGGGACCTCCTCCCGGGCGGCCTGCAGGCGCTCGAACACCAGCTGGCGGGCGAAATAGATGTCGGTGCCCTCCTTGAACACCACGGTGATCACCGAGAGCCCGGTCTTGGAGATGGAACGCACCTCCTCCACGTCGGGCAGGGCGTACATCACCGCCTCGATGGGATAGGTGATGAGCTGTTCCACCTCCTCCGCGGCCAGCCCCTCGGCCTCGGTGTTGATCTGTACCTGGACGTTGGTCACGTCGGGGAAGGCATCCAGGTTGAGTCTGGGAATGAGCATGGCGGCCGCGCCCAATACGGCCACCAGCCCCAGCACCACCAGCAGCCGGTTGGCCACCGACCAGTCGATGAGTCGATTCAGCATGGCTTCAGCTCCCCGTCAGTGGTTGTGAACGGCGAAACCGGACTTGGCCAGTTCCGACTGCACGAAGAAGGCGCCGCGGGTCACCACCCTGGTGCCCGGCTCCAGTCCCTCGATGACCGCCATGCCGGGCAGCTGGCGTACCAGCTTCACTTCCACCGGTTGGAATTCTCCCGGCTCCTTTTCCACGAATACCTGCCAGTCGCCGTCGGGGCTGCGCAGTACTGCGTCCATGGGCAGCGTGAGCACCGGCTTTTCGGACTGGCCCACCACGATGCGGGCGGTGACGAACTGCCCCGGATGGAGATGATCGCCGGGGTTGGGTGCCTCCAGTCGCACACTCATGGTGCGGGTGGTCTCCTCCAGGGCGTGATGGATCTGTATCACCTTGCCGTCGATCCACTGGCCTGCGGAGAGAATGCGCGCCGGGGCGCCCACCTTCACCTTTCGCATGAGTTCGGGATTGACATGGGCCTCCACCCAGATGCTCGATTCGTCGGTGATCTCGAACAACAGATCGCCGGGCTGCACCATCTGGCCGATGACGAACCGGTCGCGGATGATGGTGCCGTCCTGGGGGGAGAGCAGCAGGAAGCTGCCGTCGGCGCGGGTCACGTCGCCCTTCTTCGTCAGCTGGTCGATCTGTTCCCGGGTCATGCCGTAGGCCAGCAGCTTGGACCAGGCCTGTTGGTAGGCCACCCGGCTCTGGAGACGAGCCTGCTCGGAAACCAGCCCGGATTTCAGATTCTTCACCCTTTGCCAGTCTCGGGCGGCGATGATGAGAGCGCCTTGGGCTTCGGCCATTTCTGCGCTGGAGAGGGTCGCCAGGGGTTGCCTCTTCTTTACCCGGTCGCCGAGGCGGGCATGGCGTGCCACCACCTGGGCCTCGATGCGCGGTGTCACCTGGCTGGTGGCGTAGAGGTTTAGGCGCACCTCCGCGGGAGCCTCGACCTCTTCGGGGAGGGAGCGTGGCATCATGACCTCCACTTCTATGCCGGCGGCGCGTTGTTGGCCGGGGTTCAGGTGAACGACGTTTCCTTCGGAGGATTCGTTACTTCCCTCGTGGCCATGTTTGTGGCCTTCTACGCCGTGGGTGTCTGTTTGGTGTGCTTCTTCCGCCCAGGTGACGGTGGTAACGAAAAGCGGCAGGGCAAGCAGGCAGGCGAGCCAGCCGGCCCGGGATGCGGGTTCGGGATGCTTCATGGACTGATTTCCTTAATATTAACCCGGCAACAATATATATCGCATTCAGCCGCGGCCTGTCTTTGAATATCATAGGGTTAGGGGCTTCAGGCAGACGCCGGACCTGCGTTCCAGCGCTTGGCAAGGGAATGACCCTTGCCTGCGCACTGCGCCTTGTTCCGGCGCCTGCCTGAAGCCCTGAATGCGATATATATTGTTGCCGGGTTAATAACTCGTGCGGATACGGCGACCGCGCCGACTCAGCAGAGTGCGGAGCGGCGGTTCAATGCAATGAAAGGAAATCAGCCGAGAATGGGAGGCCGCAGAAGGTTTCGCAGGGAAGGGGAGACCAGCAGAGACCGGTGGTCGCATTGCAGCACCTCGGTACGCGGTGCGATCAGACCGACGAAGCTCGCTTCGAGCCCAAGTAGATGAATGATACCGTGGCTGCAGTGGCCGCAGCCGGAATCGCTGTGCGGATCTTGATCCGCCCCGGTATCCAGAGCAGCGACCCTGTCATCGGCATCCAGTTCGCCATGCACATCCGCGGCCAGGGCCATGCCATAGCCCAGGATGGAGACGATCAGACAAGTAACGAGGAGACGGCGCAGCATGCAGTATTTGGATGGTGGACCGGAGGGGACAATCTAACCGAATCGGAATGCGATGGCAATTCGGCATCGTTACGGATTCCCCGGGCGGCGTTCCAGAGTGGAGACTTTCGGGTGGGAAATTCGCCGCTGATGTCCCGTGTTGTGGGATCGATCATCAGATCCCGAAGGCCTTGCCGGGGCGGTCCTGGTGGCGATGATTCTGCACAAGCTGCGGCGGCAGAGGCGAAGGGGCGTGGGGTGGATGGTATGATCTTCCCACTCGACGCCGGGGCAGGTCATGGACCTTTTCGAATCAGCACAGAATAACTCGCCACAACGCGACATCTACACCGTCAGCCGTCTCAACCGGGAGGTGCGGGCGGTGCTGGAGGGGAGCTTCCCGTTGCTCTGGGTGGAGGGGGAGATCTCCAACTTGGCGCGGCCTTCTTCGGGGCATATCTATTTCTCCCTCAAAGACGCCTATTCACAGGTGCGTTGCGCCATGTTTCGGATGAAACGCCAACTGCTGCGTTTCCAGCCCGAAAACGGCATGCAGGTGGTGGTGCGCGCCCGGGTGGGGCTTTACGAGGGGCGGGGTGAATACCAGTTGGTGGTGGAACAGATGGAGCCGGCCGGGGAAGGCGCGCTGCAGCGGGCCTTCGAGGCGCTCAAGCGCAAGCTGGCGGCGGAAGGTCTGTTCGATACGGAATACAAGCAGCCACTGCCCACTTTTCCGCGCTGTATCGGTGTCGTTACCTCGCCCAGTGGAGCGGCGATCCGCGACGTGCTCAGTGTGCTGCGGCGGCGGTTTCCGTCGGCGCCGGTGATCGTCTATCCGGTCCAGGTCCAGGGGGATCAGGCGGCGCCGCAGATCAGACGCGCCCTGGAAATAGCCAACCGGCGGGCCGAGTGCGATGTGCTCATCCTCACCCGCGGCGGCGGCTCCCTGGAAGATCTCCAGTCCTTCAACGACGAAGAGGTGGCGCGGGCCCTTTTTGCGTCAAAGATTCCGGTGGTCACAGGGGTGGGGCACGAGGTCGATTTTACCATCGCCGACTTCGTTGCCGACCTGCGCGCGCCCACGCCATCGGCCGCGGCGGAGGCGGTGACACCGGACCGCGATGAATGGCTGCAGCATCTGCGCGCCCGTGAACAGCGGCTGCATACCGCCATGCGGCGCCGGCTGGAATCCCTGAATGGGCGGGTCGAAGCACTGCGACTGCGGCTGTTGCGGTACCATCCTGGCGCGAGGTTGCAACAGTGGGCCCAGCGGCTGGACGACCTGGAGCGCCGCATGCGCACCGTGATGCGGCACCGCATGACGGAGTCGGCAGGACAGGTTGCCGCGTTGGCGCAACGCCTGCGAACGGCGCTCCCCTGGCAGCAGCTGGAGCACTATGTTGCCCGCCTCGCGGCCTTGCAGGCGCGGTTGGGCAGGGCGATCGAGCGGGATCTCGAACGGCTGTGGCAACGTCTGATCCGCGCCTCCACAGGCCTCGATGCCGTCAGTCCCCTTGCCACCCTCCAGCGAGGCTACGCCATTGCCCGCAAGTTGCCTGGGAAGGAGATTCTGCGCGATGCCGCCACGCTGAAAACGGGCGACGAGGTTGAGTTGCGGTTGGCGCGCGGACGACTGGAATGCCGGGTGGAGAAGGTGGACGAGGTCTGAAGCTCTGCCGTTCAACGACGCTTGCGGCGCACAAATTTTTTCAGCCGGTTGCGTTTGCGAATCTGGCGCTCGGTGAGCTTGTTTCGGCGGCCTTTGAACGGGTTTTCGCCGGAACGGAATTCGAGGCGGACCGGTGTCCCTTGCAGCCGCAGCGCCCGGCGGAAACGGTTGATCAGGTAGCGTTGGTAAGTGGCCGGCACCTCGGCGGTCTGATTGCCGTGGATGACGATGATGGGGGGATTTTGTCCGCCCTGGTGGGCGTAGCGCAGCTTGATACGGCGACCGCGGATCAGAGGCGGGGGGTGGGCGGCAACGGCCTGTTCGAGGATGCGCGTGAGTTCCGGCGTCTTGAGCTTGCGAAAGGCGTTGCGGTGGGCGGTCTCCACAGCGTTCAGCAGATGGCCGATGCCGGTGCCATGCAGGGCGGAAACGAAACGCCTTTCGGCAAAGTCCAGGAACGGCAGTTTGCGCTCGATTTCGGCCCGGATCTGCTGCCGTTCACGGTCATCCAGCCCATCCCATTTGTTGACGACCACCACCAGCGCGCGGCCGCTCTCCAGCACATGGCCGGCGAGGGAGGCGTCCTGCTCGCCAATGCCTTGGTGGGCATCCAGCACCAGAAGCACGACGTTGGCCTGGTCGATGGCCTGGAGGGTCTTGATGACACTGAATTTTTCGATTGCTTCCTTGATACGGGCGCGCCGGCGAACCCCGGCGGTATCGATCAAGGTGAAACGTTTGCCGTCCCGTTCGAAGGGAATGGAGACGCTGTCGCGGGTGGTGCCCGGCTGGTCGAAGGCGAGCACTCGTTCCTCGCCCAGCAACCGGTTGATGAGGGTGGATTTTCCCACATTGGGCCGACCGACGACGGCAACCTGGATGCCCTCTTCACCGATGTCGCCCGTCTCTTCCGGCAGGGTCTCGGGCAGGCCATCGAGAACCTCGTCGATGAGCCGGCGCACCCCCTGTCCATGGGCGGCGGCGATCGCGTGGGGTTCCCCCAGACCGAGGGTGTAGAACTCGGCGGCGGCGATGCCCGGCTCCAGCCCTTCGCTCTTGTTGACCACGAGGGTGATCGGTTTGCCGAGGCGCCGCAACTCGGCGGCAATGGTCTGGTCGCCCGCACCGGCGCCTTCCCGGGCATCGACCAGAAACAGGAGTTGATCGGCCTCGTCGATGGCTTGACGCACCTGCTGCTCCATCAGACCGTCGATTCCCTCCGCCTCGCCGCTGAGACCCCCGGTGTCCACTACCAGATAGGGGCGCTTACCCAGTCTGCCCATGCCGTACTTTCGGTCGCGCGTCAGACCGGGTTGGTCGGCCACCAGGGCGTCACGGCTGCGGGTGAGGCGATTGAAGAGGGTGGATTTGCCGACATTGGGGCGGCCGACGAGGGCGATGACGGGCAACATGGCAAAAGGGCGTTACTGGCTGTCGGGCGGTGCCGCGCTGACGGCGGCCACCGTGCCATCGTCGTTATACACGTAGAGTACCCCATCGGCGGGTTGCACGGCCTGGTGGATGGGACCGCTGCCGATGCGGATGCGGCCGATCAGCCGGCCTTCTTCGGTGGTGAGCCAGTGCAGGTAGCCCTCGAAATCGCCCACGATCAAGGTGTCGTCCACCACAGTCGGTGGCGACAACGTGCGGTGGTTGAGTTTCTTCTGTTTCCATAATGCAGCGCCATTGGTGGGGTCCAGGGCCCAGATGTTGTCGTCGTCGTCCACCACATAGAGATAACGCCAGTCGGCAGCGAGGCCGACGTGGGAGGAGAGGGGGCGGCGCCACAGGACATGACCGTTTTCCTCTGCCACTGCCGCCACGTCGCCTTGGAAGACGGCGACATAGATCACGCCGTCACGCACAACCGGGCGACTGTCGAGATCGGCCATGCGTTCCAATTCGGTGCGGCCACGGGGGAGGGTAATGGTCGACTCCCAGCGCGGCGAACCGTCCGTCAGATCGAGAGAGACCAGTTTGCCGCCGGCGAAGCCGACGATGGCGGCGCCGTTGCTGATAACCGGCGAGCCGACGCCGTGCAGGGTGAGCAACGGAAGGTTGCGTTGATAGGTCCATTTGATCTTGCCGTCAGCGCTGTCGAGGGCGAAGACCTGTCCGTCGCTGCAGTGTACCACCACGAGCCCCTCGGCGGTGGCGGGCACCGACAACACTTCGCTGCTGACCTTGGTGCGCCAGCGCTGCTCGCCGTTTTCCCCATTCAGGGCAATCACCTCGGCGGTGCTGGTACCCAACAAGACCAGGCCGTCGCCGACACCGGGACCGCCCGCGAGCAGTGCATCTGTCTCCACTGACCAGACGATCTTGCCCGAGGTGGCATCGAAGGCCCTGACCAAGCCGCTGCGTGCGGCGGCGTATACCCGGCCGTCCGCGGCGGCAGGAACCAGTTGCAATGCCTGCTCCTGGGTCCCATCGTCCACTTCCCCCTGCCACAGGGTGCGCAGCGGGATCGGTTTCTCCAGTGGGTGCAGTTCGGCCGGGGGGGTCTCCTTGATGCTGGAGGAAGAGCAGCCGACCAGCACGAGAGTAGTTATCAACCCGGCAACAATATATAGCGTATTCAGCCGCGGCGTACCGGTTCGCAGCAAGGCGCCCCATCGCCGCTGTAGCCACCCTGTAGCAAGATGGGGCAACGCAGTCTGCGGGTCGGCACGCCGCGGCCTGTCTTTGAGTATCAGAGGGTCAGGGGTTTCAGGCAGGCGCCGGACCTGCGTTCCAGCGCGCTGGACAGGATGTCCAAGTGTCGCGAGTGCATGGATGCGCTGGGGCGATCCTGGCAAGGGAATGAGCTTTGCCCGCGCACTGCGCCTTGTTCCGGCGCCTGCCTGAAGCCCTGAATACGATATGTATCGTTGCCGGGTGAATGATAGCCAGAACAGGGGGTTGGGCATGACGGTTCTCTCAGGATTTTTCTGGCGGGGCCGCGTCATCGAGTTTCATCTGGACCAGGGCGGAGTCGCCGACGCCCTCGTTGAGCGCCTCCTGATAGGCGGCCCGCGCGGCCTTCTTGTCGCCACGCGCAGAGGCGATATCCCCGCGCAGAGCGGCATATTCGCCGGCGAAGGACTTGCTGCCCTTGTTGGCCAGCGCTGCTGCGCTGTCCAGATCGCCCTTGGCGAACAGGACGCGGGCCAGCCGGATACGGGCGATCTGCTCGAAACCGCTGTCGGGCGCATGGTCGAGCGCCCATTCGAGGCGGCTCTGGGCGGTCACGCTGTCGTTGGCCTCTACCGCCAGCCTGGCGCGCACCAGGGCGGCAAAGGCGGCGTAGCTGGTGGAGCCATACGTCTCCATGAGCGCTTCCGTCTGCTTGATTGCCGATGCGGTGTTCCCATTGTCCACCGCTACGGTGATCTCGGCAAAGGCGTTGGCGGCCTGCTCATTTACGCTGTTTCTGTAGCTGCTCCAGGCCTGCCAGGCGCCGACGGCGCCCAGTCCGATCACGATGCCGGCGATGACCGAGCGACCGTTCTCCTTCCACCACTTCTTCAGTGCCTCGACCTGTTGTTCCTCGGTTTCGTAAGCCTCCATAAGGACTCCTCTTCAATTCGATGACTTCTATTCGCGAGCAAGGAAGGCAGCGATGGCCTCGAAAGGGACATCTTGCTGCTCGCCTTTCTCCCTCAGGGGTTTGATGCCGGCCACGCCGCGCTCCAGTTCGTCTTCACCCAGTACGATGGCGTAACGCGCGCCGCTGCGGTCGGCCTTTTTGAACTGGCTCTTGAAGCTGCCTCCGCCGCAGTGGCACTGGATGCGCAGTGCCGGTGCGGTGTCGCGCAGCGTCTCGGCCAACTCCATGCCCTTTGCCTCGGCTGCGCCGCCCACCATGATCAAGTAAGCATCGAGGGCAGGCAGTTTGGGGCGGGTGCCGCCTTCTTCCAGCATGGCGAGGGTGCGTTCCATGCCGATGGCAAAGCCGACGGCGGGGGTGGGGCGGCCGCCGAGCTGTGCCACCAGTCCGTCGTATCGCCCGCCAGCGCATACCGTCCCCTGAGCGCCGAGTCGGTCGGTGACCCATTCGAACACGGTGAGGGCGTAGTAATCCAGTCCACGCACCAACCGCGGATTGATAACATAATCCACGCCGTGGCGGTCGAGGGCCTCGCAGAGGGTCTGGAAGTGGGTTCTCGATGCCTCGCCCAGATGTTCCAGCAGGCTTGGGGCGTTGTCGACCAGCGCCCTCATCTCCGGATTCTTGGTGTCGAGGATGCGCAACGGATTGCTCTCCAGGCGCCGACGACTGTCAGCGTCGAGTCGTTCTTCGTGGGCGCGGAAATAGTCCACCAGGACCTCCCGGTAGGCGCGGCGTTCATCGGCGGTGCCCAGGGTGTTGATCTGCAGTTCCAGTCCGTCAAGGCCCAGGGCCCGCCACAGGCGTCGGGTGATGAGGATCAGTTCGATGTCGATATCCGGGCCCGGCAGGCCGAAGGCCTCGACGCCGATCTGATGAAACTGACGATAGCGGCCCTTCTGCGGGCGCTCGTGGCGGAACATGGGACCCTTGTACCAAAGGCGCTGGGTCTGGTTGTGTAGCAGGCCGTGTTCGATCGCCGCGCGGACACATCCGGCGGTCCCTTCGGGACGCAGGGTGAGGCTGTCGCCATTGCGGTCGGTGAAGGTGTACATCTCCTTTTCGACGATGTCGGTGACCTCGCCGATGGAGCGTTTGAAGAGTTCTGTGACCTCCACGATCGGGAGGCGGATCTCGTCGTAGCCATAACGCTCCAACACGTTGTGGATACGGGCCTCGACCCACTGCCACAACGGGGTTTGATCCGGCAGTATGTCGCGCATGCCCCGGATTGCCTGGATTTTTGCTGCCATCGGCTTGGTTCTGTCGTTTGTTCTCGCTGCCTGTCGGGGCGGCATGGTATCACGGCATTTGCTGGGTTTGGGACTTTCCGGCCATGAACCTATTCCGCTTTCCGCGGATCCAGCGTCAGGCGGGCGACCCGCCCCTTGGTATAGCGCGCCAGATCGAAAGGCCGGCCACCGATTGTAATGCGGACTGCGGGGGCATTGCCGATCAGCATGGTAAAAGGCGGTGTGCCGTGCAGCACCCTGCGGGCGCCGGCGTCGATTTCACCCACCAGGACCTTGTCGCCGTCCTTGCCGCGGATGTCCACCCAGCAAGGCCCGTTGAAGGCCAGCGCGACATCGGTGATCGAGGTCGGCCCCACCGCCTGTGCGGGCTGGGTCCGCCCGGCCTCCCGGGATTTTTCAGTGGGCTGCGTGGCAGCTGTGGGGAGGCCCTTCCGGGCTGCCGCCATTGGGGGCTTGGTCGGTGCAGTGCCGGTGTTCGGCTGTGTTTCGGTATCGCGGGACCTTGGCGGCGGTGTTCTGGTTGCCTTATCGCCGCCTTCGAGGGGGGGAATCATTTCAGGGCCGCTTTGTTCCTGGGGCAGGAGCAGTTCTTCCGAGTCGGCGTCCTGTTTGGCGCCACCCGGGAGGCTCAGGGCCGACCAGTCCACGTGGTTCCATACCCAGATCACCAGCATGGCGATGAAGAACAGGAGGATTCCCCATGTGACGAGCCGGATGATGAGTTGGTTGTGGTGGGTGACCCTCGGCAGGCGGTGGCGAGGCGGTTGGGGGGCCACCGGCTCCTGCCGCGGTTTCGGATTGATGCGGTCGAATGCCTGCAGTAGAGGGATCTCGTCCATGTTGAGGGCGCGTGCATAGTTGCGAATGTAGCCGCGCACGAAGACCGCGCTGGGCAGGTGGTCGTAGTCGTCGTTTTCCAGCGCCTTGACGAGCTCTTCGCGCAGATGCAGGCGTTCACCGATCTGATTGAGCTGGAGCCCTTGGGCCTCGCGGGCGGCGCGCAGTTGCTGGCCGGGCCCGTCTCCCCGCGCGGGTGTTTCCTGGGGCGGTTCCTGGCCGCTGGTCATGACTGCGGGATCTCGTCAAGCTGTTGGACTTCGGGGGCATCAGGATATTTGCGCTGCAACAGGAGCCGGTAGCTGGCCTCCGTGTCCTCATTGCCGAGGGCATGCTCGATACGCACGCCGAGCAGCAGCGAGGCGGGGGTGTGTTTCGCCACCGACAAATAACGTTCCAGGTAACCGCGGGCGGTGAGGGCATTGCCCTTTTCAAGGCTGATCCGCGCCATCTGGTAGAGGGCGGATGCAAAGGTCTTGTTGAGGGTCAGCGCCTTGCGGAAGTAGGTCTCCGCCTTCTTCGTGTCGGGTATCTGGCGGGCGCAGATGCCAGCGTTGGTCAGCGCGACCCAGGGGGTTTCATAGAGGGGGTTTTTGAGGGCGAGATCGAATTGCTCATCCGCCTCCCGGTATTTGCCCTGTTTGCATAGAAAACTGCCCCAGGCATTACGGATGTAAGGGTCCTTTGGCGCAAGGCGCAGCGCCTTTCGATAATGCGTCTCGGCCTCTTCGGTCTCCCCCAGGCGTTCGTACAGCACCCCCAGCACGTTGTGCGCCTGGGCATGGTTGGGGTCCAGCTCGATCCCGTGCTTGAGTTTGCGCAGGGCGACGTCATACCGGCCCTCCTGCATGTAGGCGAGGCCGAGCTGTACATAGATGTCTGCCGGGCTTTCACCGGTCTGGACGCCGAGATCGCCGGTGTTGTCGCGTACGTTGGCGGTCTGGCATCCTGAGAACAGAAGCACCAGTGAAAACATCGCGACGGCGGTGATACTGTGTTTCATCCCAGGCTCCTTGCAAGATGGCGTTGCAACTTCAATGCACGGCGGCTGCGGTCTTTGACCTGGCCGACGAGTTGCCCACAGGCGGCATCGATCTCGTCACCACGGGTCTTGCGGGTGATGGAGATGATGCCGGCCTTCATCAGCCGTTGGCGGAAGGCCTCGATGCGCTCCGGTGGCGAGGTGCGGTAGGGGGCGCCTGGAAAAGGGTTGAACGGGATCAGGTTCATCTTGGAGGGCGTCCCTTCCAGGAGCCGGATCAGGGCCTTGGCGTGCTGGATGCCGTCGTTGACGCCGTCGAGCATCACATATTCCCAGGTTACCTTGCGCCGTTTGTCGTTGCGCACATATTCGCGGCAGGCGGGGATCAGCGCTTCCAGGGGATACTTGCGGTTGATTGGCACCAGTTGGTCCCGCAACTCGTTGGTGGGGGCGTGCAGTGAGACCGCCAGGCTGACGTCGCTTGCTTCGCGCAGGCGGTAGATGGCGGGGACGATGCCCGAGGTGCTGATGGTGACCCGGTATTTGGAGAGCATATAGGTGAGGTCGTCCTGCATGACCGCCATCGCGGGCACTACCGCATCGAAGTTGGCCAGTGGTTCGCCCATGCCCATCAGCACCACATTGGTGAGCGGCTTGCCGAACCGATGCACCGCGATCCACACCTGGGCGATGATCTCGCCGCTGGTGAGGTTGCGGTTGAAACCCTGACGGGCGGTGGAGCAGAAGCTGCAATCCAGGGCACAGCCCACTTGTGACGAGACGCACAGGGTGGCGCGGTCACCGTCGGGGATGTGCACCGACTCGATGCGGTTGTGGCGGTCCAGTTCGAGCACCCATTTGTGGGTGCCATCACGCGCCGGCTGGTCCAGGACCACCTTGGGCAGACGGACCTCGGCGATCTCCTTGAGTTGCGCCCGCAGGCGCTTGGAGAGGTCGGTCATGGCGTCAAAGTCGGTCACCCCGTGCTTGTGAATCCACTTGAGCACGTTGCGCCCATGGAACGCCTTGGCGCCGATTCCCTCGAAGAAGGCCTCCATGGCCTGGCGGTCAAGGTCGAGCAGATTGATCTTCTCTTCCGTGCTCAAGCCCGCCTCACCGGGTGCGCTCGCAGACACCCTCGGGGAAGAAGAAGGCGATCTCCTGGGCCGCCGTCTCGGGGGCGTCGGAGCCATGCACCGCATTTTCGTCCACGGTCTCGGCAAAGTCGGCGCGGATGGTGCCTGGTGCGGCCTCTTTGGGGTTGGTGGCGCCCATGATCTCGCGGTTCTTGGCGATGGCATCCTCGCCCTCCAACACCTGCACCATTACCGGGCCGGAAGTCATGAAGGCAATCAGGTCGTCATAGAAGGGTTTGCCCTTGTGAACGGCGTAGAATTCGCCGGCCTGCTCGGGGGTCAGGCACAACATGCGCGCCGCGACGATGCGCAGGCCGTTCGACTCGAACCGGCTGTAGATCTTGCCGATCACATTCTTGGCTACGGCATCGGGTTTGATGATGGACAGGGTACGTTCAGTCGCCATGACAACTCCAGTTGCTTCGTATCGTTGACTTGAGGCTGGAACCCGCAGTTCCAGATTGAAAAATATATAAGGATTGCCCGGATTCTCCCGCGCAACGAAAATTCGTGGTTTCGACGGGTGGCCGGAAAGGATCCCGGTTTCTTAGCGCCTGTAGGATTTGACGCTGAGCGATATCCGTGGATTTGTGGTCAAGGCGTTAAATCCGGCGCCGGCAGGTTCCCGGTTACAAAACCGGCGCCTAGTTTACCCGTGGGAGCGGGTTCAGGCAATCGCCCTGTGAGCAACGTCCGGATTGTGTTTCCATAAGGGTTTTCCCAGTTTGCTGATTAGGAGAAGGTTATGTCCACAACGGTCGAAGTGAGGTTTTCGGGGGGTAAACGCATCGATGCCAAGGTGGGGGATTTCACCATTTGCACCGATCAGTCGCCGAAATATGGCGGCGAGGGTTCCGCGCCAGAGCCTTTTGATCTGTTTCTTGCGTCCATCGCCACCTGCGCAGGGGTGTTTGCGCTCAATTTCTGTCAATCGCGTGATCTGCCCACCGAGGGGATGCGGCTGGAAATGGACTGCGAGCGGGACGAGAAGAAAAAACTGTTCACGCGCATGACCCTTCGGTTGATCCTTCCGGAGGGCTTCCCCGAAAAATACCGGGGCGGGGTGGTGCGGGCCATGGAGTTGTGTACGGTCAAGCGCCATATTCTGGATGCACCGGAGTTCGTGATCCAGGTAGCATGACTGGCGGGACGCTGAAAACGTCGATCTATGGTTTCGCGTGCAGAGTCGGATGAATGTCGTCCCGCGTTCCTGCGTATCACCGGGGTCGATCCCGACGGGTGGTGGTCATCGAAAATAAAGTCCCCCATAGGGGATCCGTAAATCCCACGCCTTTAGGCGGCATCGTTGCTTTTACCCCCTCTCCCCTTGAGGGGAGAGGGTTGAGGTGAGGGGTGAAGATTGCACCGAGGTTGATTCCTGAACCCTCGCCCTGGCCCTCTCCCGGTTTCGGGAGAGGGGACAATCGGCCGTACGGCCGATCAATCCGGCTTTTAGCCGTAACCCGAAGTCACCGGCTTTAGCCAGTAGAGTATTCAAAACAATATCTTAAATATTTTGTTTAATGTATATTCTATATTCTATATCATGCGGTATACCTCATATATACCGGGCAGTTGAGATATCTTATTGATAATGCGGCCTAGCTGGTTGATGTCGTTTATCTCCACCGTAAAACACATGGTGGCGCTGTCGGTCCTGGGATCGGAGAGGGTATTCACGGCAATCACGGCGATGTCGTCGTTGGTGAATACCGAGGAGATGTCGCGCAGCAAGCCCTTGCGGTCAGCGGCCTTGACCTGGATGTCCACCGGATAGGCGCCGCCCGTGGGGTTGTCGCTCCAGTGGGCCTGCACCAGCCGCTCCGGCTCGCGTTCGCGGGCCCTTTTGATGTTGTGGCAATCGGCCCGGTGAATGGTCACCCCCTTGCCGCGGGTGATGAAGCCGGCAAGGGGATCATAGGGCACCGGTTTGCAACAACGGGCGACGTGGGTCATCAGGTCGCCGACCCCTTCGATCACCACTTCGCCGCTGGTCCGCAAGGGTTTGTCCGTGTCCACGCCCGCCGGAGGTCTTTCTGGCGCGGCCGGCCGGCGGCGGGCACTGCCTGCGACCTGGAGGGGCGAGAGGTCGCCGCGGCCAATGGCGGCCAGAACATCCTCCTCGGTCTTGTAGTTGTAGCGCTTGGCGATGGCTTGCAGATCCGGGCGTTCGCCGAGGGCGAGACGCTGGATCTCACGCTCCAGGGCGCTGCGGCCGGCGGCCACATGGGCCTCGAAGTCCTGCTGTTTGAACCACTGGCGCACCCGGCCGCGGGCGCGCGCTGTCCGGAGGTAGCCCAACTGGGGATTGAGCCAGTCACGGCTCGGGGCAGCGTTCTTGTGGGTGAGAATCTCGATGGTTTGGCCGCTTTTCAATGGCTGGGTCAGCGGCACGATGCGCCCGTCTACCTTGGCGCCGCGGCAGCGGTGGCCGATATCGGTATGGATGGCGTAGGCGAAGTCGAGGGGTGTGGCCCCCTTGGGGAGTTCGATCACACGCGATCTGGGGGTGAGTACATAGATCTGATCAGGCTCAAGTTCAGAGAGGGGGTTTTCACGGTCTGCGGGCGATTGACTGTCTTTGTTCTCCAGCCACTGGCGCATCCAGACCACGCGCCGTTCGAACTCTGAATCGTGTCCGGCATCCTCTTTGTAGCGCCAATGGGCCGCGACGCCGAGTTCGGCATGATGGTGCATGTCCCAGGTGCGGATCTGCACCTCCAGCGGTTTGTCTTCCGGTCCGATGACAGCGGTGTGCAGCGACTGGTACATGTTGGCCTTGGGAGTGGCGATGTAATCGTCGAATTCACCGGGGATGTGACGCCACAAGCCATGGACCACGCCGAGCGCCGCGTAGCACTGGGCGACGTCGTCCACCAGCACCCGGATTGCCCGCAGGTCGAAGATCTGCTCGAAACCCACTCCCTTACGGTGCATCTTTTTCCAGATGCTGTAGATGTGTTTCGGGCGGCCGGTGATCTCGGCCCGGATACCGATGGCGCGCAGTTTCGCATCCAGCAGCGCGACGACCTTGTCGATGAACTGCTCGCGGTCCTGGCGTCGGTCGCCGAGCCGCCGTGCGATGTGTTGGTACTCCTCGGGGTGTAGATATCGCAGGCAAAGATCCTCCATCTCCCATTTGATCTGCCAGATGCCGAGACGGTTGGCGAGGGGGGCATAGATATCGAGGGTTTCGCGCGCGATCTGGCGGCGGGTGGCGTCCGGCGCCTCCTTCAGCGCCCGCATCAACTGCAGCCGGCGGGCGAGCACGATCAGGATCACGCGCACGTCCTTCGCCAGCCCCAGCAACATGCGGCGCAGGCCCTCCACGTGATCCGCCTTATCCTCGCCGTTGGCGGCTTGGTCGAGCGAACTGAAGCGGTCGATCTGGCCGATCGCCTGCACCATGTGCACGACCGTTTCGCCGAAGGCGCGGGCAAGGGGCTCGATGCCGATTTCGGTGGAGGAGAGGGTATCGGCGAGAATGGCCGCACAGAGGCTTTCCCAATCCATCTTCATCTGCGCCAGGGTGTCGGCGCTGGCCAGCGCGCCGTGCAACAGGGCCTCGCCCCCCGTCCCGGTGTGGCCACTGTAGGCATCCAGCGCCAGGTTGCAGGCACGGCCCACCCGCTCAAGGTCTTCCTTGGGGTACTGGGTGGCAATGGCCTCAAGCCAGCGGCGGATCTCTTCGAGTCCGATGCGGCGGTCTGCAGGCAGGGTGGATGTGGTGCTGACCATGGGGTCTACTACGAGGTTTCGGTACCCCTGTCAGTCGAGCAGATGGCTCACCAGCCCATCCGCCAGTTTCGGCTCGAACCAGGTGGATTTTGGCGGCATTACCTCGCCCGCATCGGCGACCGCCATCAGCTCCTCCATGCCCGTCGGATAGAGTGCGAAGGCGATGCGCATCTCGCCGCTGTTGACGCGCCTTTCCAGTTCACCCAGGCCGCGGATGCCGCCTATGAAGTCGATGCGGTCGTCGCGCCGGGGATCGCTGATGCCAAGCAGTGGCTCGATCAGGTTGTCGGCCAGCAGCGAGACGTCCAGCCGGCGAACCGGGTCGTCGGTGGGAATGCGATCGGGGTGGAGTCTGAGACGGTACCACTTGTGATCGAGGTACATGCCGAACTCTCCAGCTTGGCCGGGTTTGACCGGCTGGTCGGCAGGCGTCAGTTCGAAGCGGTCTTGGAGACGCTCGAGGAACTCCGATGCGTCGAGGCCATTGAGGTCTCGAATGACCCGGTTGTAGTCGAGGATCTGCATCTGGTCGTGGGGGAAGATGACGCTGAGGAAATAGTTGTACTCTTCCTCGCCGGTGTGGTTTGGATTGGCTGCGCGCCGTTTCGCCGCCACCCGCGATGCCGCCGCCGAGCGGTGATGACCGTCCGCCACATAGAGCGCCTCCATGCCCTCGAAGGCCCGGATGAGCGTGCCGATGAGGTCCGCGTCGTTGATGACCCACAGTTCATGGCGCACCTCGTCATCGGCGGTGATGTCCACTGTGGGGGCGCCTTTCGCCACCCCGGCCAGGATGTCGTTGACCTCCGCATGGCTGCGATAGACCAGGAAGACCGGGCCAGTCTGGGCATTCAATGCCTCAATCTGGCGCACGCGGTCGTCTTCCTTCACCGGCCGGGTGAATTCGTGTTTCTTGATCCGATCCCGGTCGTAGGCTTCAACGGAGGCGGCGGCCACCAGCCCCGTTTGAACATGGGTGCCCATGGTCAGGCGATAGACGTAAAAACACGGCTGGGTGTCCTGAACCAGGATGCCTTCGTCGCGCATCCCTTGCAGGTTCTCCGCCGCCTTGGTGTAGACCTCCGGGGCATAGGGATCGGTGCCGCGGGGAAGGTCCACCTCCGGCCGGGAGATGTGCAGAAAACTCCATGGCCGGCCTTTTACCAGCGCACGGGCCTCTTCGGCGCTGACCACATCGTAGGGAGGGGCGGCGACCTCGGCCGCGCGTCCGGAGACCGGGCGCAGCCCGGGAAAGGCTTTAATCAGGGACATGACAACATCCGCGTATTCATCGGGAACTGGGTGATGGACATTGTTTCAGATGCCCGTGGAGTTGTCCAAGTGTGACGTCAGCCGCCCCGTTGCAGCGCCGCGATGCGTTCGTCCAACGGGGGATGGGAGGCGAAAAGGCGTTTGAGGCCGCTGCCGAACTTTCCGGAGATGCCAAAGGCGGCCAACTGGTCCGGCAATTCCGCCGGTTCCCCCGATTTGAGCCGCTCCAGCGCGGCTATCATGCTCCCGCGGCCCGCCAACCGCGCGCCGCCGGCATCGGCGCGGAATTCGCGCTGCCGCGAAAACCACATGACGATGAGGGTGGCGAGAATGCCCAGTACCATCTCGGCAACGATCGCGGTGATCCAGAATGCCGGGCCGTGGCCGCGTTCCGTCTTGAATACGGTCCGGTCGACCAGGTGCCCTATCACCCGCGACAGGAAGATGACGAAGGTGTTGACCACCCCTTGGATCAGGGCGAGGGTGACCATGTCGCCGTTGGCGACGTGGGAGATCTCATGGCCGACCACGGCCTCGACCTCTCCGCGGTTCATGCGCTGTAACAGACCGCGGCTGACCGCCACCAAGGCGTTGTTACGGTTGGCGCCGGTGGCGAAGGCGTTGGGTTCGGCGGACTCGAAGATCGCCACCTCGGGCATGCCAATCCCCGCATCGTCGGCCTGGCGCCGGACGGTCTCGATCAACCATTGCTCGGTGGCATCTGCGGGCTGCTCGATGACATGCGCGCCGGTCAGATGCTTGGCCGACCATTTGGAGATCATCAGTGAGAAAATTGAACCGCCCATGCCGAACAGGAAGGCGTAGATCAATACCGCCTGTAGATTGAGGTCCATGCGGTTGGCGGCGAGATAGCCTTCGAACCCCAGCAGACGAAGGGTCACGCTCATGACCAGGAGGATGGCGAGGTTTGTCGCCAGAAAGAGAATGATGCGTTTCATGGTTCTCCCGTCTATTGTCTTCGGTCGATCGCAAAACATGGGGCAACGGAGGGTGGAAATCAAGGGGGGAACTGCTGGATTTACCTTGTATGACATTGGGTTGACAAATCTAATGGCGGCGCCTCCTGGTTCGATCGGCGTCGATCTTTCGGAACCGTCGG
>Ga0256841_1001646_pt1 | contig 18735 bp, 16 predicted proteins | sample 356308metaG_FD_185971 | JGI IMG/M metagenome (GOLD analysis project Ga0256841, IMG submission 185971) | Hydrothermal vent microbial communities from Mid Atlantic Ridge, Atlantic Ocean - 356-308 | ecosystem: Environmental > Aquatic > Marine > Hydrothermal vents | place: Atlantic Ocean: Mid... | reverse complement strand
AGGCCAGATTGGTCGCCACCGATGAGCCGACCTGCCCCGCGCCGAGAATGATGATCTTCACCGCCTGTCCTTAATCTCGATGCCCAGCGAACGCAGCTTGCGATACAGATGGGTGCGTTCCATGCCGACCTCCTGCGCCATCTTGCTGACATTGCCGGCATGCTTGTCGAGCTGATATTCCAGATAAGCCTTCTCGAACTGCTCGCGCGCCTGGCGCAACGGCTGATCAAAGGACACCGCGGAACCCGGCCCGCCGCTGGCCGCCGGCTGCCCGCCGCCGATCGCCGCCTGCACCTCTTCTGGCCCAATGTCCTCATCGCCACCCATGATCAGCAGGCGCTGCACCAGGTTCTTCAGCTCACGCACATTACCGGGCCAGGGGTAGTTGCGCAAAAAGTTCTGCGCGCCGATGTCGAAACGACGATAGGCCAGTTTCTCCTGCGCGACAAAGGCATCGATATAGTAATTCAACAGCTCAGGCACGTCTTCGGGATGCTCGCGCAGCGGAGGCACGTGCAATGGCACCACGTTCAGGTGATAGAACAGATCCTCGCGAAAACGCTCGGCCTTCACCTGCTCAGCCAGATTGCGACTGGTCGCCGCGATGATGCGCACATCGATGGACACTGGCTCGCTGCCACCAACCCGCAGGAAGGATTCCGTATTCAGCGCGCCGACCAATTGTGCCTGCACCTCCATGTCCATGTCCGCGACCTCGTCGAGAAACAGCGTGCCGCCCTGTGCCTGCTCCAGCCTGCCGTAATGAATCTGACCGTTGTCCTCGCTACCGAACAGCTCCAACGCGGCATTGCTGCGCGCGATCGCCGATACGCCGACCTCGACGAACGGTCGCTTGGCGCGCGGACTCTGGTTGTGCAGATAACGGGCCAGCGTCTCGCGGCCACTGCCGGATTCGCCGGTGATCAACACCCAGGTATCGTGCCGCGCGATGCGCTTGATCTGTTCGCGCAGGCGTTGCATCACCTGGCTGCGTCCGACCGGGTCGACCACCGCCTGCGCGCGCCTGCGCAGGCCGACGTTCTCGCGTTGCAGCGTGTCCGCCTGCAAGGCGTGCTCCACGGTCAGCAACAGCTTCGCCAACGACAGCGGCTTTTCGAGAAAATCATAGGCGCCCAGCCGGGTCGCCTCCACAGCGGTCTCCACCGTGCCATGTCCGGACATGATGATCACCGGACACGGCAGTTCGGTCTCGCTCCACTCCTTCAGCAACGAGATGCCATCGATGTCCGGCATCCAGATATCCAGCAACATCGCATCCGGACGCCGTTCGCGCAGCGCCTTGCGCGCGCTCTCGCCATCCTCCGCGGTGGCGACGCGATAGCCCTCGTCCTCCAGGATATCCTTCACCAACTGACGGATATCCGGCTCATCATCGACGACCAATATATAGTGACTGCTCATGCGGATCTTCTCCGTGCTACCACTTGACTCAGGAATGCTCGTTCTCGGCGGCGGAAGTGGTGTCGGCGGCCCGCTCCTCCGCCGCGCGCCGCCGGTCGGCCAACGGCAGGCGGAACACGAAACGCGCTCCATTTTCGATTTTTTCGACCCATACACTACCACCATGCTCCTCGATGTTCTTCTTCACGATGGCCAGGCCAAGCCCGGTGCCCTTGGTCTTGGTGGTCACATAGGGTTCGAACAGATGGGCGACCTGGTCTTCATCGATACCCCCGCCATTATCCTCCACCCGGACCTCGACAAAAAGGCAATCGTTGCGCTCTATGCGCCGACTGCTGACGCCAACGAACGGCCGCTCGACGGATTCCACAGCCTCGAGCGCATTCTTGATCAGATTGTGCAACACCTGCCGGATGCGCAGCGGATCAGCCTCGATCTCGGCATCGCCGGCGTTCAGATCAACCCGCAGACGACCGACCTCGCGATCGGACGCATACAGATCCAGCACCTCGGCGATGAACTTGTCGACCCGCAACGGGTGTCGCGCCAAGCGCGGCGGCTTGGCGTATTCAGAGAACGCGTTGACCATCGCTTTCATCGCCTCGACCTGTTGTACGATGGTATGCGTGGCCTTGTCCAGCACTGCGGCCTCCGTCTCATCCATGGTATTCAGGTAACGCCGCCGCAGACGCTCCGCAGACAATTGGATGGGCGTCAGCGGATTTTTGATCTCATGCGCGAGCCGCCGCGCAACTTCACCCCAGGCCGCGTCGCGCTGCGCCTGCACCAGCAGCGTGATGTCGTCGAACACCAACAGATGTCCCTCCGAAGGGCCGCCAACATGCTGCAACGGGGTCAGCCGGCACAGCAGGATATTACGCTCGTTGGGATGAAAGAGGGTGATCTCGCGCTGCCACCCCTGTTCGCCCTTCACCAGCGGTGAACGAATCAGATCGAGTAACTGTTCGACCGCCGGACCCGCCTGGGCGAGATCGTTGAAGGCGGCGCCGATCTGCGCGCGCAGGTCCACGCGCAACAGCTTCGAGGCCACATCATTCGCTGTGCGCAGGCGATGCTCATCGTCGAAGGTCATGACACCGGAGGTGAGTTGCTGCAACACGGTCTCCAGATAGGCATGCTGCGCTTGCAATTGAGCACGCGAACGCTCGGTTTCGTCGCGCGCCTGGGCGATGCGGCGTGTCATCGCGTTGAACGACGAGACCAGGAAGCTGAGTTCGTCGCGGGTGCGCGGCACCGGCAGCTGGGTATCATAGTCGCCCTGGGAGATCGCCCGCGTGCCATCGGCAATATTCGTGATCGGCGCAACCAACCGGCGGGCAAAATAGAACGCCGCCCAGACCGCCGCGAACAGACTGAACAGCAGCACCAGGAACAGCGTCAGGCTGAAGCTGAATTTCAGCGGCTCGCGCAGATAGGCCAGCTCCTTATAGCGATTGACGGCATGCTGCACCGCCTCGCTCAGGCGAGTGATGTTCTCCGACAACGGGTATAGCGCCTGAAGCAGAAACTTGCGCCCGCGCGGATCATTGATCAACACACGCACATTGAGTTGCGCATCGCTGCCATAGGGCAGCAGCCCGGTAAAATCCTCGCCCTGGCGAACCTGCTGCAACAGCACCGAGTCCGCCTTCACCGGCACCAGATCTGTGGGATCGACATTCGACGAACCCAGCACCTCGCCATCCGGATTCATCAGCGTCAGTTCGGTCGCGCCACTCTGGGCGCGCGCATCGCCGAGTCCAATCACCGCCGTCGAGGCATTGCTGAGATCCAACGCCGCCATCAGTTCGCGCGTCTCGCGCAAACGCTCGCGCTGATGCAGTGCCAATGAAGCCTTGCTCAGTTCCAGCGATTGCTGCATCGCCCGGTCGATCTTCACGTCGAACCAACTATCGATGCCATGCAGCAGGAATTGCATTGAGTAATAGTAGACGATGCCAACCGGCGCGACCGCGAGAAACACGAAGATCACCACCATGCGCAGCGTCAGGCGCGAACCGGACGCGCGCCTCCGGAAACCACGCAGGGTGCGCCACAGATTGTAACCCACCAGGCCAACGAGTATCCCCAACCCGCCGACATTCAACACCAATAATGGCTTGTAGATGCTCGCCAGCTTGTCGGAATTCTGCACCGCGCTGCTCATCAGATGCAGGGTGGCGAGCAGCAACAGGATCAGCAGTACGACCAGCAGGCCCTCGTTGCCTATCGACTTGGCTCGCTTCTTCAGTGCCGCAAACGCCATACGGTCCAGCCGGTGGAGAGATTCCAGTCAGAGGAGATGTACGCCTTAGGCCGCAGCGGCAGCGGCAAGGCCTCGATATCCAGCGAGGCCTTGATCTTCAGTTCGTAGTCTTCACCCTTCTCCAGCTGATCCTCGCCGACCACCGGCAGCCCTTGCAAATCACCGAGCGCATGTATCGCCGCGGCGCGCGAGACGAAGTTACGCCGCTCGGCGGTGTCCAGGTCGGTGACTTGATAGAGCGCCGATACCGGCAGATAGCGGATCTGGGAACGCACGCGAAAATCGACGATGTCGCCCTCCCAGATCCACGCGCCGTCGCGACGCACCTGGATATGCACCTCGGTAGTCAGCGGCACCCCATTGGCCAGGGCTTCCAGCACGTCATCGCTGAATTGGTAGTCGATCTGTACGTCGATGACGAACTGGCCGTGTTCCAGCCGGGCGTTTGCCTTCTCCACCTGAAAGGCGAACAACCATGGCGGCCACAGCAGCACCGTCAGCAGCAGGCCGAACAGCGCGCAGCGCCTCATGCCGCCGGCCTCTTGCGCAGCAACGCATAGAAGAAGCCATCCATTTCCCGCGCGCCAGGCAGGATCTGGATGCCCGGCGCAGCCGACGTGGCCGCGCCGATCTTCAGCGGCAGCGCCTCGACGTCACGCCGTTCGGCCATGAACCTTGTCATCTGATCGGTATTCTCTTCGGGCAGCAGGGAACAAGTCGCATACAACAGCATGCCGCCGACCATCAGGCGCGGCCAGACGTTGCTCAGGATACAGTATTGCAGTTCGACCAGCTTTTCGATATCACTGTTGCGTCGCAGCAATTTAATATCCGCGTGGCGTCGGATCACGCCGGTCGCCGAACACGGCGCGTCGAGCAGAATGCGCTCGTAATCCCGCTGGTACCAATCACCGCCTGGCTGCCTGGCATCGGCCAGTTCCAGGCGTGCCGACAAGCCCAGGCGATCGAGATTTTCACCGACCCGCGCGAGGCGGGCCGCATCACTGTCCAAGGCATGCAGTTCGATATCGGCGATCTCCAGCAGATGACCCGTCTTGCCACCTGGCGCGGCGCAAACATCCAGCACCCGCTGACCGTCGCGGACATCCAGCAGGCTCGCCGCGAGCTGCGCGCCGGCGTCCTGCACCGATACCAGCCCTTGCCCGAAGCCTGGCAGGCGCTCCACCGGCACCGCTTCGGACAGTATCAGCGCATCTGCGGCACCCGGCACAGGCATAGCTTCGAGACCGACCGCTTCGAGCCGCTGCCGGTAGGCATCGACATCGCCTTGGCGGCGATTGACCCGCAACGTCAACGGTGGCCGTTGCATCCAGGCATCGAGCACGCTGTCGGCCTGCATCGGCCAAGCCTTGCGCAGCCGGTTCAACAACCAGCCGGGACAGGCATGGCGCACCGCGTCGATGGCATCGGCCTCGGCCAGCAAATCCGCCCGCCGGCGCTGGAAACCGCGCAACACGGCATTCACCAAGCCGACCGCCCAGGCGCGCTTCAGCAGGCGCGCCGCCTCAACGGTTTCGGCGATCGCCGCATGCGCCGGCACGCGCATGTATTCGAGCTGGTAGAGGCCGCACAACAGCAGGGCATGCACCTCCTGTTCCTTGGCCTTCAACGGCCGGTTCAGAAGACGTTCCAGGCAGAACTCCAGACGCACCGCTTGGCGACACACGCCATAACTCATCTCCTGCAACAGCGTGCGGTCGCGCGGTTCGACGCGCGGCAGCATCGCTGGCAACACCGTGCTCAACGAGGCGCCACGCAACACGCCGGCTATCCCGCGCGCCGCGACGGCGCGCGGCTCAGCGCCCAAGGACCACGCCGTCCAGCACGTGCGCGTTGAGAAAATCCACCACCGGCATCGCTTTCTTTCCCGGCATCTGGATGCGCGTGATGCTCAGTTGGCCCTCGCCGCAAGCAACGCGCAGGCCGCCGCGATCGGCGCCGACGACCTCGCCGGGCTCGCCAGCCGCGGACGTGGCCAACGCGCGCGCCTCCCAGATGCGCGGATTGGCGTCGTTCCAGCGAGTCTGCGCGACCGGCCAGGGGTTAAAGGCGCGCACCTGACGCTCGATGACCGCCGCGTCCTGTTGCCAATCGATGGCGCTTTCCGCCTTCGACAACTTGCGCGCGTAGATCGCCTCGGCATCGTTCTGCGATTCGCCATGGAGTTCACCGGACAGGATCCCCGGCAGCGCTGCCATCAGCGCCTTCGCGCCCAACGGCGCGAGCCGATCGTGGAGACTGCCACCGGTCTCGTCGGACGCGATCGGACATGTCAGGCGATAGAGCATGTCGCCAGTATCCAGCCCCTTGTCCATCCGCATGATAGTGATGCCAGTCTCCTTGTCACCGGCCTGAATCGCGCGCTGAATCGGCGCAGCGCCACGCCAGCGCGGCAGCAGGGAGGCGTGGATATTGATGCAGCCCAGACGCGGCGCGTTCAGCACCCGCTCGGGCAGCAACAGGCCATAGGCGACCACGACCATCAGATCGGCCTGCTGGCCTTCGAGCTCCGCCAGCGCCTCCTCGCTCTTGAAATCGACCGGCTGATACACCGGTATGCCCCGCGCCACCGCGAGTTGCTTCACTGGACTGGGCATCAGCTTGCGGCCGCGACCCGCCGGCCGGTCCGGCTGGGTATACACACCGTGGACATCGTAACCGGCATCCAGCAGGGCTTGCAGCGGCGCCACGGAGAATTCCGGCGTACCGGCAAACAACATACGGGGAGAACGATTCATTTCAGATAGGATCCTTGCGGGAGGGGTCTACAGGGAAAAGCCCGCATGGAACAACGGGCATGCCAAAGCAGGAAGCGTCGCCAAGCCGGCTTCAGACGGCCGAGGCCTCGCGCTGCGCCTTGCTCAATTTCTTGCGCACCTTCTGGCGTTTCAGACCAGACAGGTAGTCGACGAACAGTTTGCCGTCGAGGTGATCGATCTCATGCTGAATACACACCGCCAACAGGCCATCGGCCTCCAGCTCGAAGGGCTTGCCATCACGATCCAACGCGGACACGCGAACCGTTTCCGCGCGCTTCACCAGATCGAAGTAACCCGGCACCGACAAACAACCTTCCTTGCTTTCCTCCTCGCCCTCGGCCACCAGTATCTCCGGATTGATGAAGACGCGCGGGTCATCCTGCTCCTCGCTGATATCGATGGTGACGACACGCTTCGCGACGTTGACCTGCACCGCCGCCAGCCCGATGCCGGGCGCCTCGTACATGGTCTCAAACATATCATTGACCAGTTGCCGAATGCTGTCGTCCACGCGCTCGACCGGCTTCGCCTTGTTGCGCAACCTCGGGTCTGGAAACTGAAGAATATTAAGAATTGCCATGTCTCTGCCGTCAATGTGTCCAAGTCGCCGCCAGCAGGCGATCACCGCCCGGGGCGATCGAGAAAGCGAGCGATCGTTTCGATGTCTGGCTGGCCGTCGCCATATTATAGCCTGATCCGGAAAATATGACGAAAAGGGTCACAAAATCCATGCAAATCCAACGCGACGCCCGGAAACCGGCTGTCGGCCCGCCACGCCTGAGGTATAAAGTGAGCGGCGATTCCGCTAACATGGCCGAAGCGTCGGTTTACGCTTGCGATTCCCGCCGGCGCCAGCCACCCGGAACCAGTACATTTTACGATAAACGGGACTTATTCACACATCATGTCCCACCAGGAGCCTGAATTGATGTCCTTCGACAAACTTATCCTGTGTTGCGCATTACTCTTGTCGACAACGCTGTTATCCGCCGCGCCGGTGGAGTTGAACCAGAACCATCCAGAAACCTATGTGGTCAAGAAGGGCGACACCCTGTGGGACATCGCGGCGATGTTTCTGCGCGACCCGTGGCGCTGGCCGGATATCTGGCAGGCCAATCAGCAGATCGCCAATCCACACTGGATCTATCCCGGCGACGTGCTCGAACTGGCGTTCATCGATGGTCGCCCCGTGTTACGGCGCCAGGCCAACGGCGTGATCCGGCTTTCGCCCAAGGTGCGCATCTCGCCGATGGGCAACGCCACTCCAAGCATCCCACTGGATGTTATCGCGCCGTTCCTGAGTCGCCCGCACGTGCTGGAGAAAGACGAGGGGCATGCCGCGCCCTATGTCATCGCAGTCGGAGACGAACACTTGCTCGGCAGCGCGGGCATGCGCTTCTATGCACGTAATCTGCATCCCGGTGACAATGGCGACACGCGCTTCGACATCGTCCGCCCGGGCAAGGCATACCGCGATGCGGACACCGGAGAGATACTCGGCTACGAGGCGGATTTCATCGGTACCGCCATCAAGCTGCGCGATGGCGACCCGGCGACCTTCCGCATGCACACCAGCAAGCTGGAGATGCTGAAGGGCGACCGCCTGGTACCCTCCAGCGACACTGCGCTCGGCGCATTCCATCCGAAGGCGCCGGACACCCCGGTCGAGGGTTCCATCATCGATGTCTACCAAGGTGTGTCCGAGATCGGCCAGTTCCAGATCGTAACCCTGGATCGCGGCGGCGCCGACGGTCTGGCGCCGGGCGATGTGCTAGAGGTCCTGCATCGCGGCGATACCGTACGCGATACCATTAGCGGCAGCCAGTTCGAGAAGGTCAAGCTGCCGGACGAACGCGCCGGCATGCTGATGGTTTTCCGCGCCTATGAGCGACTCTCCTTCGGGCTGATCATGAGCGCGACACGCGCATTGCACGTCCTCGACCGAGTGCGCTCGCCGCAATAGGCCGCGCGCCGAACACAGTATGGACGCGGTGACACAGCGCCTCTGGCTGAGCCTGATTCGCGCGCCGGGGTTCGGCCCGCTGCGCTTTCGCGAGTTGCTGGATGCCAGCGACCGACCGCTCGACGGCAGCGAGATTCCAGCATGGGTCGCGCGGCACCACGATCGCTTGCCGGCCACCGCGCGCGCCTGGTTCGACAAACCCGATGAAACGCGCCTGGACGCCGACCAGGCATGGCTGTCGCAACCGGACAACCGGCTGGTGACATATGCCTCCGCGGACTACCCGCCGCTGCTACGCAAACTCGACGACGCGCCGCTCGCGCTGTTCGTCACCGGCGAGCCCGCATGGCTGTCGATGCCACAGCTGGCGATCGTCGGCAGCCGCAACCCCACGCATCAAGGCATGAAGACCGCCAGCGCCTTTGCCGAGCATCTCGCCCGCGCCGGCATCGTCGTCACCAGCGGCATGGCAACCGGCATCGACGGCGCCGCCCATCGTGGCGCATTGCGCGCCGGGCATACCATCGCGGTGACCGGCACCGGCTTGGATCGCGTCTATCCGGCGCGTCACCGCGATCTCGCGCGTGAGATCGCTGGGCATGGAGCGCTGGTCAGTGAATTCCCACCGGGCACGCCGGCCCGGCCCGGCCATTTTCCACGCCGCAACCGCATCATCAGCGGCCTGTCGCTGGGCGTGCTGGTGGTCGAGGCAGCGATTCGCAGCGGTTCGCTGATCAGCGCGCGACTCGCCGGCGAACAGGGACGCGAGGTCTTTGCCGTTCCGGGTTCCATTCACAACCCGTTGGCGCGCGGCTGCCACGAGTTGATTCGCAACGGCGCCAAGCTGGTGGAGACCGGCGCCGATATCGTCGAGGAACTCGGCAGCGCGCTCGGGAGTCTGAGCAAGCCAGAAGCCGCGCCGACGCCGACAAGCGACGCGCGGTCTGATATGATGGGAACACCCGACGCCGAGTACCAGCAACTCTTGAAGCACATGGGCTACGACCCCATTTCCGTCGATGAACTGGTCTCCCGCTGCAAGCTCCCCGCCGAGGCAATCAGTTCCATGCTGTTGCTGCTGGAATTGCAGGGACGGGTATCCACCGCGCCGGGCGGGCGCTACTGTCGCACAACATCCGAGGTTGTCTCGCCGTGAATGAAAATGTCATCGATGTCCTAATCTATCTCTACGAGAATTATCTGGACAATCCCGAGGACGCCGCGCCAGACCATATCATGCTCCAGGAGGAGCTGATGCAGGCAGGCTTTCCGAATCCAGAGATTCAAAAGGCATTCCAATGGCTGGACGAACTCACCGAGCAACAGATCGTGCAACGTGAACAGGCGCGTGAATCCCAGTCGTTCCGCATCTATACCGAGGACGAGCAGAGCCGGCTGGAGCGCGACGCCCAGGGGCTGCTGTTATTTCTCGAACAGAACGGCATCCTCGACGGCCGCTCCCGCGAATTGGTTCTGGATCGCGCGATGGCGTTGGACAGTCGCCAATTGAGCGTCGAGGATCTCAAATGGATCGTGCTGCTGGTATTGATCAACCAGCCCGGTTCCGAATCCGCGCATGCGCTGATGGCCGATCTGGTCTTCGACGGGCCTTCATCCTACATTCATTGAGCACGCGGCTTGCCGCTTGACAGCACTTCCGGTTTGCCGGTATTGCTAAATCATGCTCCTTTTCCCACACCCGCTAGCGGAAGCGCCTGCTGAATGAATCTCGTCATCGTAGAATCTCCGGCCAAATCCAAGACCATCGAGAAGTATCTGGGCAAGGGTTTCCAAGTGCTCGCCTCCTATGGCCATGTACGCGACCTGGTGCCGAAAGAGGGCGCCGTCGATCCCGACAACGACTTCGCGATGAAGTATCAGGTCATCGAGCGCAACGACAAACACGTGAAGGAGATCGCGAAACGCATGGCCAAGGCCGACGCGCTATACCTCGCGACCGACCCGGACCGCGAGGGCGAGGCCATCTCCTGGCACCTCTACGAGCTGCTGAAGGCGCGCAAGAAACTCAAGGACAAGCCAGTCTACCGCGTCGTTTTCCACGAAATTACCAAGAAGGCGATCCAGGACGCCATCGCGCATCCGCGCGAATTGTCGACCGACCTGGTCAACGCCCAGCAGGCGCGCCGCGCGTTGGACTACCTGGTCGGTTTCAACCTCTCGCCATTGTTATGGAAGAAAGTGCGTCGCGGCCTGTCCGCCGGACGCGTGCAAAGCCCGGCGCTGCGCATGATCGTCGAGCGCGAGCTGGAGATCGAGGCATTCAAACCCCGCGAATACTGGACCATCGAGGCCGACCTGGACAAGGATGGCAAGGCCTTCGACGCGAAACTGGTGCAATACAAGGGTGAGAAGCTCGGCCAGTTCAGCATCACCGAGGGCGACAGCGCCCACGAAGCGAAAAAAAACCTGTTGGCCGCCGCCAACGGCCAACTGATCGTCGACTCAGTCCAGAAGAAGCAGCGCAAACGCAACCCGGCGGCACCATTCACCACCTCGACCCTACAACAGGAAGCCTCGCGCAAGCTCGGCTTCACCGCGCAGCGCACAATGCGCACCGCCCAACAACTCTACGAAGGCATCGATGTCGGCAACGGCGCGATCGGTCTGATCACCTACATGCGCACCGACTCGGTGAACCTCGCCAACGAGGCGCTGGACAACATTCGCACCTATATCAGCGAGACCTATGGCGCGGACCAGATCCCGAAGACGCCACGCCACTTCAAGACCAAATCGAAGAACGCCCAGGAGGCGCACGAAGCCATCCGCCCGGCATCGATGGAATATCCGCCGGAGAAGATCAAGACGAAACTCAGCTCCGACCAACTAAAGCTGTACTCGCTGATCTGGAAGCGTACCGTCGCCTGCCAGATGATCCACGCGACGATACACACCGTAACCATCGAATTCGCCTGCGGAGAAGGCAATCGGTTCCGCGCCAGCGGCTCGACCATCGCCAAGCCCGGCTTCATGAGCGTCTATCTGGAAGGCACCGATGACAGCAAGAAGCCCGCCGACAACAAGGAGAAGCTGCTGCCGCCGATGCGGGAAGGCGACAGCGTGAAACTCGAAAAGATACGCAGCGAACAACACTTCACCGAGCCACCACCACGCTTCAACGAAGCCTCACTGGTAAAGGCTCTGGAGGAATACGGCATCGGCCGGCCGTCCACCTACGCATCCATCATCTCAACCCTGCAGGACAGGGGCTACGTGGAGATGGAGAAGAAGCGTTTCCACCCAACCGATGTCGGACGCATCGTCAACAAGTTCCTCAGCAACTACTTCACGCGCTACGTGGACTACGAATTCACCGCGCATCTAGAGGACGAACTGGACGCCGTCGCGCGGGGCGAGGAAGAGTGGGTGCCACTGCTGCGCAAGTTCTGGCAGCCGTTCAAGGACCGCATCGACGACACCGACAAGAACGTCAAGCGCTCCGATGTCACCCAGGAGAAGATCGACGAGAAATGTCCAAAATGCGGCAAGCCACTATCGATCCGTCTTGGCCGCCACGGACGTTTCATCGGCTGCACCGACTACCCGGAATGCGACTACACCCGCAACCTCGGCGATGACAACGAGCGCGCCGAGCCGGAGAAGATCGAAGGCCGCTCATGCCCTGACTGTGGGGGTGACCTAGTAATAAAAACCGGCCGCTACGGCAAATTCATCGGCTGCGGCAACTACCCTGATTGCAAGCACATCGAACCGCTGGAGAAACCCACCGACACCGGCGTGACCTGCCCGAAATGCAACGAAGGCAGCCTGATGAAACGCAAGTCACGACGTGGCAAGATCTTCTACTCCTGCTCGCGCTACCCGAAGTGCGACTATGCGATCTGGAACGAACCGGTCGCAGAGCCCTGTCCGCAATGTGGCTGGCCGATACTGACGATCAAGACCACCAAGCGGCGCGGTACCGAGAAGGTCTGCCCGCAGAAAGACTGCTCCTTCGCCGAACAGATCGAGACACAGGAATAACACTCACCGCATGGCTGGCCGTGGCGCTACTCACGCGCCAACCAGCGGGAAGCGCCGTCGGTGCCATCCCGCCTTGATTCCCGCTCTCCCCACCCCATATTCACCGGCATGCACCGCCCGGTTTGGCGGCGGAATCATCGGAGAGAAACAATGAAAATGAATATCACTTACCGTAACATGCGCGAGGAAGAGCACACAGCCACCCGAAACTTTCTCGAACAACTGATCACACGCCACCTCAACCCCCATATCGAATCCTTCAACCCCGGGTTGCGCCAACTGCACGCAACCCTGGAGCAACGCAAGCACCTTTACCATGTCAGTCTGAGACTGCACCTACCACCCAGAAAGCTACTCGTTGCCCAGGCAGAGAAAGACGGTCTGCGTGGCGCAATCCAACAAGCCGTCGCCGACTTGGTCCGCCAGGCCAAGCGGCATCACGCGCGCATCAGCGGACGCGAGGCGTGGAAGCGCAAGCGCCGTCGGGAACGCATCCGCAAGATCAAAGCCGCGCGCGCCCCCGAGGCAACCCCAACCGCCAGCCACGAGGTCATGCTCGCCAGACTGCTGCCAAGACTGGAATCCTACATCCGCCATGAATTGACCTATCTACGCGCCAATGGTGACCTGCTGGACGACTACCCGACCGTCAACGACATCCGCGACGAGGCGTTCCTGCACTTGAAGAACGAAGCGGACACCCATGGCGCCGACGAAGACAAGCTCTACCGGATGCTGCTGAAGCACGCCGTCCAGGTCCTCCACGAAGAGGTGGAAAAAACCCGCGAACACGCGAACACTGTATCGCTGGAATCTCGCGCCGCGGAAACCCCCACCGAGCAGGCGGAAGAGATGGTCGAGGAAGAGATCAACGAGTTCTATCAGCCCGACGAAGTGCTCCACATCGAGGATTTGATCCCCGACACCCATGTCGTCACGCCGGAGCAACAGGCCGAGGCCGAACTACTGGACAGCAGCTACAACCTGCTCGGCAGCTTCCCCATCCTGTGGCGCCGGGTCGTGATCCTCGTCCATCGCGAAGGCCTGACGCCGGAAGATGTGGCGCAAGACATCCTGCGCGCCGATGCCGAAACCATCCGCAAGATCCTGGAACACGCCGAGGCATTCATCCAGGCACACCTGGAAGCCAAGGGCATCGCGCCAAAACCCCTGTCGAGCATGCTTAAACAACTACCAAGCAAGACCTGACATCGCGCGCCAATCCTGCCGGCTCGCGCCTTAGCAGGATGTTAAAAAAGTCCTCCCATGGACTTTTTCAACGACTTGCCGTCATCAAAAATGGCGGTACATCCCTGTACCGCACACAGACCCGGCTCGACGCGTGAACCGGGACTATCGGGTATCGCCAGCCAGACACTTCCACGCGGGACTCCAGTCCCTCGTGGCCGAGCCGACTGGCGTCAAGCCCTGGCTTGCGGTATCTTCGCGACTTTTCATCTTGCGGGCATTTACCATGAATCAGCCTTTTGTCGCGGTACTGATGGGTTCCGACTCCGACCTGCCAGTGATGCAGGCCACGCTGGACATCCTGCGCCGATTCGAGATTCCATTCGAGGTCAAGATCACCTCGGCGCACCGCACGCCGGCGGCCACCCACGACTATGTAAGCGATGCGGACCAACGCGGCTGCGCGGTGTTCGTTGCCGCCGCCGGGTTGGCCGCGCATCTGGCCGGAGTGACCGCCGGTCTGACGATCAAGCCGGTGATCGGCATTCCGCTGGATGCCGGACCACTGAAGGGCATGGATGCCCTGCTCTCGACCGTGATGATGCCGGGTGGCATACCCGTGGCAACGGTTGCGGTCGGCAAGGCCGGCGCAACCAATGCCGGCCATCTGGCGGCGCAGATCCTCGCCCTTTCCGACACCGATCTGGCCGACAGGATTCACCAGGCGCGCGCCGCCAACGCAACCTCGGTTCAAGCCAAGGACGCGGATCTTCAGGCCACCCTGAAAGCGTGAATCCCTGGGCGATTCGCCTTGCCGCCCACGTGATTCGCGCCGGCGGGGTGGTCGCTTGCCCGACCGAGGCGGTTTTCGGCCTGAGCTGCGACCCCGGCAATACCGCCGCCGTGCGGCGCCTGCTCGCGTTGAAACAGCGCTCGGCGACAAAGGGCTTGATCCTGATCGCGGCGGATTTCGCCCAGTTGGAACCCTGGCTTGCGCCACTGTCTGGTGAACGACGCCAGCGCATGCTGGCCGGCTGGCCAGGGCCGATCACTTGGGTCGCGCCGGCCAGCCCTGGCGTACCGACATGCCTCACCGGCGGTCGCGACAGCCTCGCGGTACGCGTTACCGCGCATCCGCTGGCCGCCGCGCTGTGTCGTGCCTGTGGCGGCCCGCTGGTATCCAGCAGCGCGAACCCGAATCGGCGGCGCGCAGCGCGCAACCCGCTGGAAGTCCGGTTGCGCCTGGGCGACAATCCGGATTTCATCTTGTCCGGCCATACCAGCGGGCTGGACAGACCCACCGAGATCCATGACCTACACAGCGGCCAAAGGCTGCGATGAACCCGAGCGAAAATCATGTCAGTCGATGCCAAACAAGTCTCCGAATACCTGTTGAACCTTCAGGACGCAATCTGCAATGCGCTGTCCAGCGAGGATGGCAATGGCTTCATCGAAGACGCTTGGCAACGTGACGCCGGCGGTGGCGGCCGCACCCGCGTGCTCGCCGAGGGCGGAGTATTCGAAAAGGCCGGGGTCAACTACTCGATGGTGCATGGCGAGAATCTACCGGCCTCGGCAACCGCCCAGCGCCCGGAACTGACCGGACGCAGCTTCCGCGCGATGGGCGTGTCGCTGGTGATTCATCCACGCAACCCCTATGTGCCAACCTCGCATGCGAACGTCCGCTTCTTCATCGCGGAAAAGCCCGGCGAGGCACCGGTCTGGTGGTTCGGCGGCGGCTTCGACATGACCCCCTACTACGGCTTCGATGAGGACTGCATCCACTGGCATCGGACCGCGAAGACCGCCTGTGAGCCGTTCGGCGCAGAAACCTACCCGCGCCTGAAACAATGGTGCGACGACTATTTCCACCTGAAGCACCGCGACGAACCACGCGGTATCGGCGGGCTGTTCTTCGATGATCTGAATCAACCGGATTTCGAGCAGAGTTTCGCCCTGATGCGATCGGTCGGCGATCACTATATTCTGGCCTACCTGCCAATCGTCCAGCGTCGCCGTGGCATCGAATACGGCAGCCGCGAGCGCGAGTTCCAACTCTACCGCCGTGGCCGCTATGTCGAATTCAATCTGGTCTACGATCGCGGCACGCTTTTCGGCCTGCAATCCGGCGGTCGCACCGAATCCATTCTGATGTCGTTACCCCCCTTGGCCGCTTGGCATTACAACTACCAGCCCGCGCCCGGCACGCCAGAGGCGCGCCTCTACGAACGTTACCTTCAGCCACGCAATTGGGCTGAGATGCCCACTGTCGACAGCGACGCAACACCGCCAGGGGCGAAAAAGGACGCGTGATAATACCGATGCTTGGCTGGCCATGGACGGCGTTCCCACAGACGAATCCCAAGCAGTCGACAGGATATTTTACGGTGAAATCCCCCGAGAATACGCCATACTTGAATGGAAAGGAGGCCGCGGAATTGTTAACGAAACGTTAAGTTTTCCTCCGTATTCTGAGCTGAGGACACGAACAAACCATGCTAACGCATCATGCTGAATACAACAGCCGCTGTCATGAACGTTGCCCGTGGTTCGGCTGCGGGATATCCACTGCCCTGCCCCGTGGGTTAGGCTGAGGCCAAGCCCACAGGGGCGTATTCACCGCGTTTCCACGGACGAATCACGGGCAACCGACTCCGCATTTTCACGCACACAGGCCGTTAAAAAATGGCATTTTTTAACGGCCTGTGTGCGGTACAGGGAGGCACCACCATTTTCGATGATGGCAAGTCATTGAAAATGAAGGAGCCGGGAAATCGCATTTTCCAGTTTCGTCGTTGAAAAAGTCCATGGAAGGGCTTTTTCAACATCCTGCTAATCGTACCGCCATGCACCGAGCATTTCGATGAGACTACTACTGGTGGAAGACGACCCGTTGCTGGGCGACGGTATCCAGACCGGCCTGCGCCAGGATGGCTACACCGTGGACTGGATTCAGAATGGCCTGGAAGCCGACCAGGCCGTGCGCGCCGGCAACTTCGACCTGATCATCATGGATCTCAACCTGCCGGGCCTGCCCGGGCTGGAGGTACTCCAGCGCCTGCGCGCGCGCGGCAACAGCACGCCGGTCTTGGTGCTCACCGCTCGCGACGCCACCAGCGACCGGGTCGCCGGCCTGGATGCCGGCGCCGACGACTATCTGGTGAAGCCCTTCGACTTCCCTGAATTGAACGCTCGCCTGCGCGCCCTGCTGAGACGTTCCAGCGGACGCGCGACACCGATCATGTGCAACGGCCCGTTGTGCATCGATCCCGCCGCTCACATGGTGACCCTCGACGAACGCCCCATACCGCTACCCCAGCGCGAATTCGCGATCCTCGAAGTCCTGCTGAACAACGCCGGCCGGGTGATGTCGCGCTCCCATATCGAGGAATCCATCTATGGCTGGGATACCGAGGTCGGCAGCAATGCCATCGAGGTGCATATCCATCATCTACGCAAGAAGCTCGGCAGTGAATGGATACGCACGGTGCGCGGCGTCGGCTATATGATGGAGAAACACAGCTGATGCGCTCGATCCGACGGCGCTTGCTGATACCGCTGGTCGGACTCTATGCGGTCGGCTGGCTGGCAACCGCCGTCTACGCCTACCACCAGACCAAGCACGAGGTGCGCGAACTGTTCGACGAAGAGTTGATCCTGATCGGCAATACGCTGCATGCCTTGATCAAACACGAGATTCTCGAAAACGAACAGCCGCTGCTACCACTCGAATACCATCCTCATCTCACCGAGATGCAGCATACCATCGCCTTCCAGATCGTCCGCGATGGCAAGGTGATCAGCTCCTCCGGCGAACTGAGCCATGACCTGAACCCGCCTCCCGGACTCGCCACGATAACCGCCAGCGGAACGCAATGGCGAGTCTTCACGATGCTCGACAAGAAAGCTGATCTGCGCATCCATATCCTGGAGCCATTGCGCATCCGCCACGAACTCAGCGACAGCATCACGTTCAGCCTGGTGATGCCCTTGTTGATCGTGATGCCCGGTCTGTTGCTGCTCAGTTGGCTGATCATCGGTGACGCGTTGCGGCCGTTGCGCCGCGTCAGCCGCATGGTGGAAACCCGCTCACCGCAAGACCTGTCACCCATCGATTCACACGACGTACCGGGCGAGATCCAGACCCTGACCAATGCCATCAACCGCCTGCTCGCCCGGCTCGACAACGCGCTGGCCCGCGAACGTCGCTTTACCGCCGACGCCGCGCATGAACTCCGCACGCCGATCGCCGCGTTGAAGGCCCAGGCCGGTGTCGCGTCAAGGGCAAGAAACGCCAATGAACGCCGTAATGCCCTGCAACAGATCGAAATGGGCGTGGACCGAAGCTCACGCCTGATCGAGCAGATGCTCACGCTGGCGCGGCTGGAACCGGAATCCAACGAGTCGCTGAAGATGCGGCCCCTGCGGCTGTGTCCGCTGATAAAAAGCTGCATCGCCGCATTGTATCCCGCAGCGCTGGAGAAAGGTATCGATCTGGGCCTGCAACACTGCGGTTGCCACCAGACCCGGTTACTGGGCAATGAGATGGCGCTCAACATCCTGCTCTGCAATATCATCGGCAACGCAATCCGTTACACGCCGGCCAACGGACGCATCGATATTCGCGCAGAACTCGGAGAGGATCGTATCATCCTGGAGGTCGCCGACAACGGTCCGGGCATCCCCGCCGCACAGCGGCAACGGGTATTGGAACGTTTCTACCGGGCGGAAGAGCATCGCGCGATCCAAGGCAGTGGCCTGGGCCTGTCGATCGTCGCGCGCATCGCCGACCTGCATCGCGCGCGAATCGCGTTGTCGGACACATCACCCGAAGGCGGACTGACCTTTCGCGTTTTGTTTTCACCCTATCCAGCCGACCGTGACAAACAGGAAGACAACCATCAGACGGTAACCCCGGAAATCTCACCGCCACAGGGGGGAGAGCAAAAAAAAGCCCGCCCGGGGAGGGGCAGGCCCGAAAGCGCTATTCGTCGAGGATGATGGGGATCCTGTCGGTATCTCCATCGTCTTCTAGCGCTGGAGGAGGATCATGATTCGTAACCAAACAATGTCTGAACAAATCACTACAGACTCAACATCTGTACTTGGCT
>Ga0256841_1001645_pt1 | contig 18738 bp, 17 predicted proteins | sample 356308metaG_FD_185971 | JGI IMG/M metagenome (GOLD analysis project Ga0256841, IMG submission 185971) | Hydrothermal vent microbial communities from Mid Atlantic Ridge, Atlantic Ocean - 356-308 | ecosystem: Environmental > Aquatic > Marine > Hydrothermal vents | place: Atlantic Ocean: Mid... | reverse complement strand
CCAGGCCATCACCAAGGCCGGGCGCCGCTGCAAGAACCGGGCCATGAAAGGCTCCCGCTACTGCCGAGTGCACCAGAGCGAAGCCGAGACAGCCGAGGCGTGAAGCTCAAACCCGTAGGTCGGGTCTCCTGGCCCGACGGGTCCGGTCAAGGGAGAGCGTGCGGTTACAAACCGCACCGACGTCCACCTCCCCCAGCCCGTAGGTCGGGTCTCCTGGCCCGACAGAGCTGGTCAGGGAAGAGCGTGCGGTTACAAACCGCACCTACGTCCGTGATGCGGTGGCAAACCGCACCGACGTCCACCTCCCCCAGCCCGTAGGTCGGGTCTCCTGCCCGACGGGTCCAGTCAGGGAGAGCGTGCGGTTACAAACCGCACCTACGTCTATCCTTACCCTTCCTCCTGACAGAAACCCAACACGCGGAAACCAGGCCGAAATTTGGTGCCCCAGGCATTTCTCGGTACAATATCCGGTATGCCTTTTACCATTCGCGCCACCTGGCTTCCTGAAAAACGGATCGTGCCGGAGGGCCGGCTCTTCATCTGGGCCGAACACCCGGCGCCGGAATCCAGCAACGGAACCCCGGGCAACGGTCGAGATCGCAGCCCCCGAGTGCCCTCCCATCCCGCCCAGGTCCCGGTGGGGCAGCTTCGCCACCTGGTGGGCCAGCTCATGCCCAGCCTCCAGGACCTGGGAGCCCACCCGGGCAACGCCACAGTCTGGCTGCCCACCCAGGCCCACACCCCTTTGACCCGCCGGGGCGTCCTCCAGCAGGGCGTGGCCGTCCGAGAACGGGAAAGCGCCCCACCCATCACCCTGGCCCCCTGGCAGGTGACCGGCCTCTACCTGCCCCCCTACCCGGCCCTCAGCCTGCTCAGCCGACTCAGTCCCCAGCGTCTGGCGGAGCTGGCCGAGCCCACCTCCATCCTGCGCCACATCCGCCTGGGGAACGACCTTCTCTTCTGGGGCCACGCGGCCAAGTTCGTCCTGGAGATCCTGGCCGGACAGCACTACCTGCCCACCCTCCTGGCGGACAGCCACGGCCACTTCCACAGCGTCTGGCAGCCCTACCTGCAGGAGACCAACCTGAGCCAGCAGCTGGAGACCCTGATCCAGGCCATGCCGCCGGTCTGCCGGGGCTACAACCTGGAGCGCCCCCAGGAGGCCCCGGCCCCCAGCCACCTGGCGGAACATTTCGTCACCGTCATGGTCAACGCGGCCATCCGCCAGTGGCGCCAGGCCAGCCTGCCCGGATCCCCGCTTGGGCCGGAGAGCTCCCCGGCCCGGCACTGGATCCACCAGCTCCTGGCGCCCCAGAGCCGCCTGCACCTGCCGCCCCAGCCCGCCCACCGCCTCTACAAAGAGTGGCTCTCCTGGACCGAGCAGCTCCACGTCACCGGCGGGGAGACCAACATCCGCCTCTGCTTCCAGCTGGAGGAGCCCGACCAGGCCCGCCAGGGGACCGACTCCCAGGACGGCCAGGAACAGAACTGGATCCTGCGCTACTTCCTCCAGGCCCGGGACGACCCCACGGTGCTGGCCCCGGCCCGGCAGGTCTGGCAGGAGCACCGGAACAACCTGCGCATCGGCAAACGACGCTTCGAACAGCCCCAGGAACGCCTGCTGGCCGGCCTGGGCATGGCCGGACGGCTCTTCCCGCCCATCCAGCGCAGCCTGCGCAGCCCTCGACCGGAGATGGCCCTCCTTAGCACCCAGGAAGCCTACCAATTCCTGCGGGAGATCGGTCCTCTGTTGGAGAGCAGCGGCTTCGGGGTGATCCTGCCCCCCTGGTGGCGCACCCGCATCCACACCCGCCTGGGCCTGCGCCTGCGCTTCACCAGCCCCCAGGCCGACGGCGCCGAGCAGCAGCTCCAACGCCTGAGCCAGCCCATCCGCTTCCGCTGGGAGCTGACCCTGGGCGGCGAGCCCCTGGGGCTGGACGAGTTCGAACGGCTGGCCGCCCGCCGCTCCCCCCTGGTCCAGGTGCGGGGGCGCTGGGTGGAGCTGGACCCGGAGCAGATGGCCGTGGCCCGGGACTTCCTGGCCAGCGGCCAGACCGAGGGGCAGATGAGCCTGCTCCAGGCCCTGCGCATCGCCCAGCGTCACCAGGCCAGCCAGCCGGATCCAGGCTGGGACGGGGAGGGGCCCAGCAGTCTGCCCCAGGCCAACGCCCCGGATCTGCCCCTGGATCTCCAGCCCCTGAGCCTGTTGCCCCTGGACACGGTGGAGGTGGAGGGCTGGCTCCAGGAGGCCCTGGAGCGGCTGCGCAGCCAGGAAGCTATGGCCGAGCTCCCCGAGCCCGAGGGCTTTGTGGGCGAGCTGCGCCCCTACCAGCGCCGAGGTGTGGGCTGGCTCTGGTATCTGCGCCAGCTGGGCCTGGGCGCTTGCCTGGCCGACGACATGGGCCTGGGGAAGACCATCCAGGCCATCGCCCTGCTCCTCCACGTGCGGGAGGAGGCCCGGAAGGCGGAGCCGGCCCAGGCCGTGCCCCCGGCCCTGCTCATCTGCCCCACCAGCCTGGTGGCCAACTGGCGGCGGGAGATCGGTCGCTTCGCCCCGGGCCTGCGGGCCCTGATCCACCACGGCAGCAACCGCCTGGCCGGCCAGGAGTTCCAGGACGCGCTGGCCGAGCACGACCTGGTCATCACCAGCTACGGCACGGCCCGGCGGGACATCCAGCTCCTGAGGGCCATCCAGTGGAGCGACCTGATCCTGGACGAGGCCCAGAACATCAAGAACCCCGGCGCCAAGCAGACCCAGGCCGTGCGCCAGCTCCAGGCCCAGAACCGGGTGGCCCTGACCGGCACGCCAGTGGAGAACCGGCTCCTGGAGCTGTGGAGCATCATGGAGTTCCTCAACCCGGGCTATCTGGAGAGCCGGGAGCGCTTCCGCCAGAAGTACGTCCTGCCCATCGAACGCTACAACGACGCCCACGTCTCCCAGGAGCTGCGGCAGCTGGTGCAGCCCTTCCTCTTGCGCCGGCTGAAGACGGACCCCACCATCATCTCCGACCTGCCGGAGAAGAACGAGATGGTGGTCTACTGCCCCCTGAGCGAGGAGCAGGCCCAGCTCTACCAGCAGGTGGTTCAGGAGACCATGGACCGGGTGGAGAAGAGCCAGGGGATCCAGCGGCGCGGGGTGGTCCTGAGCCTGCTCATGAAGCTGAAGCAGGTCTGCAACCACCCGGCCCACTACCTGAAGGAGGAGGGCCCCCTGGACGGGCGCAGCGGCAAGCTCAGCCGCCTGACCGAGATGCTGGAAGAGGCTCTGAGCGTGGGGGACCGGGCCCTGGTCTTCACCCAGTTCGTGGAGATGGGCCACCTGCTCCAGCGTCACCTGGAGGCGACCCTGGGCTGCGACGTGCTCTTCCTCCACGGCGGCTCGTCCCCGGCCCAGCGGGAGCAGATGGTCAACGCCTTCCAGGAGGAGGAGAACGGGCCCAGCGTCTTCATCCTGAGCTTGCGGGCTGGGGGCGTGGGGCTGAACCTGACCCGAGCCAACCAGGTCTTCCACTTCGACCGCTGGTGGAACCCGGCGGTGGAGGACCAGGCCACGGACCGGGCCTTCCGCATCGGCCAGACCCGGCGGGTGCAGGTCTACAAGTTCGTGGTGGCCGGCACCCTGGAGGAGCGCATCCACGAGCTCATCGAGAGCAAGCAGGCCCTGGCCGAGAACATCGTGGGCAGCGGCGAGGATTGGCTGGCGGAGATCAACGCGGAGGAGCTGCGACGCCTGCTGGAGCTGCGCATGGACGGGCTGGACAGCTGATGCGCGAGCCCACATCCTGGGCCAAACCAGGGCCCAGAGGGAACCCCTGGGTCGAGAAAATCGTTAGGGGTTCGCGCAGACGATCCCAAGTTGCTCACCATCGAGAATCGATGCTATGATAGACAGACAGGAAACCAAAAAATCTTATTCCACCTGGTCGGAGCGCTGGTTCCACCTTCTGGCCGAGCAGGGCCTGGAGAGTCACCTGCTCCGCCGGGGCCGCTCCTACGTGCGCCGGGGGCGGGTGCGGGCGGTGGAGATCCAGGTGGGACGGGTCAGCGCCCAGGTGGAAGAGCCCGGCCGAGCGCCCTGCCAGGTGGCCATCTGGATGGAACGTCTCTCGGACCCGGAATGGAACCGGGTGTTGGACGTGATGGGCAGCCAGGCTCTCTTCGCGGCCCAGCTCCTCACCGGGGAGATGCCCGTCCAGGTGGAGGAGCTCTTCGCCCTGGCCGGCGCCTCCCTCCTGCCCTCTTCCCCCCAGGAGCTGGAGCACCGGTGCAGCTGTTGCCCAGCCCCAGAGCAGCCCTGCCCCCACGTGGCCGCGGTCCATCAGCTGCTGGGGCGCATGCTGGACGAGGATCCCTGGCTGCTCCTGCGCCTGCGGGGGCGGGACCGGCAGCAGATCCTCCAGGCCCTGCGCCAACGCCGCAGCAACGGCAGCGACTCCCCTGGGGCGCTCCCCATCCCGCCGGAGGAGGGCGGCTCGCTCCTCTTCGGCCAGCGGGCGACCCCCAGCCAGGAGCCGGAGGGGCCTCCCCTGACCAGCCAGCTGGATCGGTACTGGGGCAGCGCCAAGGAGCTCGCCAACCTGCGCCACCACATCGCTCCCCCGAACATCCGCCTGGCCCTGCTGCGCCGTCTGGGGCATCCCCCCTTCCTGACGGAGAGCTTCGAGACCTACGAGGCCCTGGTGGACATCTACGAGCAGGTGACCCGCCAGGCCCTGGAGATGGCCTACGCCACGGAGCCGGATGAGAACGGCGTCGACGCCCGGAGCGAGGTCAACGGCCAGGGCCAGGATTCCCCCGAGAAGCGCTGGAGACCGGCCGCCTCCCCCAGCCGCTCCTGGCGCTCAGGCAACGGTTCCCAGGAGAACGGGAACCCCATCCATCCCAAACCCACCCAAAGGAAGGGCATGGAATGACCGCGGAAACGCATCGTTCGCCGTGCCGTTTCCCCCGACCCACCCTCCCCCACCCCATCCAGCTGAAGACCCTCACCCTGAGCCTGGGCCTGGCCCTGGCGCTCCTGCTGGCTGGCGCCCAGGCGGCCCTGGCCGATCCAGGGGACGCGGGGGACCTGCCCTCGTCGCCCCCGGCCTTCCAGGAGCTGGGCCAGGAACCGGTGCGCAGCCCCGGGGAGGGCCTGATCCGCCTGGATCGACAGGCCAGGCCCCACCTGGGCCAGGAGCTGTGGCAGGACGTGGCCCAGGCTGGCCGCATCCGGGAGTACGTGGTCCAGCCTGGGGACAGCCTGTGGAGCATCGCGGCCCAGCACGACCTGACCCTGGACAGCCTGCGTTGGGCCAATCCGGAGCTGCGCCGCAACCCGGACAAGCTGGCCCAGGGGCAGGTCCTGCGCATTCCACCGGTGAACGGGGCCCTCCACGACGTCCAGCCCGGGGACACGGTGGAGAGCATCGCCGCGGCCTGGAACGTGCCCCCGGAGGCCATCCGGGAGTACCGGCCCAACCGCCTGGCCGGGGATCGCCAGCCTGCACCCGGCGCGGTGGTGGTCGTCCCCTACGGCGCCAAGGAGGTGGATCTGCCCCCGCCCACGCCGGTGGCCGGCTACGCCTTCGCCTGGCCCATCAACGGCTGGCTCTCCCAGGGCTACCACCCGGGTCACCGGGCCCTGGACATCGCCGGGCCCTACGGGGCCAAAGTCTATGCCAGCCGGGCCGGCCGGGTGATCTACACCGGCTGGAACCCCTCGGGCTACGGCTACCTGGTGAAGATCCAGCACGAGAACGGGGACGTCACCTACTACAGCCACCTGAAGGGCCACTGGGTGCAGAAGGGGCAGTGGGTGGCCCAGGGCGAGCTGGTGGGGGAGGTGGGTTCCACCGGCAACAGCACCGGCCCCCACGTCCACTTCGAGATCCGCCGCAACGGCGTGCGAGTGAACCCCCTGGACTTCCTGCCGCCCCGCTGATCCCTTGCCCCCTGCCCCAAAGCGAATCTCGACCACAAAAAAGACCCTGCCACACGGATTGTGGCAGGGTCCTTTTTCGCCTGGAGGCCGCTCATCGCCTGGCCAACTGCGGAGCGGAGCCTAGCCGCCCAGGGGTGAGGAGGCGGGCGCGGCTTCCCCGGCTTCCGCCTCAGGCGCTGGGGGGTCCGGGTCGAAGGGCTGGCCCATGTGCCGGGGATCCGTCACCATCCAATGCATGACCCCGAAGGCCAGCGCCCCGAAGAGGCCGGAGAGGAGGAAGAGGCCGGGATAGCTCAGCGTGGCCAGGAGGCCGCCCACCAGAGGCGCCGCCGCGCTGGCGATGCCGTTCACCGTGTTGGCGATGCCCACGTAGGTGGGCCGGTGGGCCGGCGCGGCGAACTCCAGAGGCATGAGCACCCCGGAGACGATGCGGATGCCTGTCCCCGCGCCCAGGAGAAAGAAGACCGGATAGTAGAAGAGAGGCGAGGGGGCCAGGCCGGCCAGGACGAAAGCCCCGGCCAGGGCCAGCATCCCGGTCTCCATGGACAGCTTGTGGCCGAAGCGGTCGGCCAGGAAGCCCGCGCCCAAATTGCCCGCCGTCTGCCCCACCAGCAGGGCTGCGGTGTAGTAGCCCACCGTGCGGTCGCTCACCTGCCAACGGTGCAGCGCGGCCACGGTCAGGAAGCCCGCGCCCATGAGGGCCAGGCTGGCCAGGGCTCGGGCCCCCAGGAAGCGGCGGAAGTTGTGGTCCCCGCGCAGGATGGCCCGGATCTTGCCCTGGCTGCGCCCTCGGGAGCGGGCGGCCACCGCTGCGTGCTCCTGGCTCACCGGCTCCCGGGTCAGGGCCAGAAAGAACCAGCTCAGGGTGAAGGCCAGGGCCGCCACCAGGAAGACGTACACGAAGTTGCGGGGAAAGGGGAAGGCCTCCAGCAGCCAGCCGCTGGCCACCGCGCCCAGAGTCCCCAACCCCGTGCCGATGAAGGCGGTGGTGCCGAAGAAGCGGCCCCGACGCTCCACCGGGAAACAGCGGGCCAGGAGGTCGGTCCACGCCGGGGCGATGAAGCCCGCGCCCAGGACATGCCAGGCATAGCCCAGGAAGAAGAGGAAGAGGGCCAGGGTGGGGTTTCTCAGGCCGATCCAGGCGGCCAGGGGGAGGAGCCAGACGGGGATCCGTTCGGTGAAGAAGCCCAGGTTGATGACGATGGGCTTCTTGCGGGGCAGGCGCTCGGTGAAGCTGGCGGCCAGGAGCTGGGGGAGGTACCAGCCAGCCTGGCTGAGCACGGCCAGGAGAGCGATGAGGAGGGCGCTGTCCGTGAGCTTGCTGACGAAGAGGGGCAGGATGGTAGTGGCCGAGGCGAAGCTGAGGGCGAACCAGAAGGTGACGCCGTCCAGCAGATTCACGGTGAAGTTCCAGCGGTAGTTGCGCTGCACCTGGGCGTCCAGCTCCTGCTGGGAGAGGGCGGGCAGGGGCCGGTCCGCCTCCAGCAAACGACGGAGCAGGGTGCGGGTCCAGAGACGGGAACGGAAGGCGAAATCGGTCATGGCAGGCGGGTCATGGATGGGTGGCGGTGGATGGGTGGCGGTGGGTTCCGAAAGGCCAGGATGCCGGGGATACTGTAACGCTTTAGAGGCGGGGGGTCAAGTGGGGGCAGACACTTGCCCCCAGTCGGCCGTGCCCGGGCTTTCGTGGTCTGCGAGCTCCAGAATTTCCAGGAAATGTCATGCGGTTTTAATCTGAAGCACTTGCACATCGGCTGTCTTCAGGCTATACTTAGCTCGTAGTCCTCGTTCGAGTTCAGGAACCCCAAGTTCACCTCTTTTCCAAAGCAATCCTGGGCCGGAAGCTTCGGGCCCGAGCCACATCAACCGTGCACCTTTCTCGTTTGTCGTTTCTCTCTGCTCTTTCTCTCTGCCGTTTTCTCTCTGTCGTTATTTCCTGCCGCCTTTCTCGTCGATTGTCTCGTTGACGCCTTAACCTGCCAGGTCGGCAGCTTCCATCCACACCCGATCCATCACAACCAACCCATCCACAAGCGACCGTGCCTACCCATCCCCCGAGAGCACTGAACCGTGGAGCAGCCAGGAACCCGATCCGCCGGGCCGTGGTTCGCCCGCGCCTGGTCAAAAGGTGTGAGGATTTTGGTCAGAAGCTGCGAAGAGGCGGGTCAAGGGGGATGGTAGGGTTACGGTGAGGGGAGAAGGAATTATTGAAGTTCGATAACCAAAATGGAGGAGAGCTCTATGGAATATTTATTATTGGGAGATACGGACGCCATTAAAGAGTATGTCTTCGAGACGTCTTCATTGCCCCAGATTCGTGGCGGCAGCCAGTTGCTTGTGGAATGCGAAGCGGAGGTCACGAAGAGGATCGAGCAACTCGGTGGCGGAAAGATTTACTGCTCGGGAGGCAGTTTTCTTTTCAAGGTGCCCGCAGATAAGGCGGAAGAGGTGAAGAAAGTCATTGAAAAACTGTACCTTGACCGCACTCTGGTGGCTACAGTGACGGTAGTCTACGAGCAGAACTCACTGCCCCGACCCCTAACGAATTCCCTTCCGGACGGATGGGCTAGGCGACTTTGGGATGCTCATCGAGAGGCACAACAGAGCGGCGATTTCGCCCGCCGAGTAGCCTTTCTCAGCGCGCGGGTTCGTGAGGCAAAGGTACAGAAGCGTGAAGTCCCTTTCTTTGAAGCATTTCCCTTCGGCAGACGGTGTGAGTCCTGCGGAAAACGGGTGGCATTGAAGGAAGTACCCCGTTACGAGCCAAGGGAGGAAGAAATCACGCCCGAGAGAGTGGCTTTGTGCCAGGTCTGCCTGCGGCGTCATCGAAAGGGCGTGAGGGGCACGGAGGATCAAGCACGTGGCAGATTTAACCAGGCCTTCTGGAACTTCGCTTCTCCACAAGCGAAACAGCCGCCTGATCTGGACCACTTGGTGAAGAGCGCACGTCGCACGTATATCGCCTTGCTCTATGCCGATGGAAACGATATCGGCCGATTGTTACAGCAAGTCCAAAGTGAAAATGAATTCAAAGCACTCTCTGAAGCCCTGGAGAAGGGCACCCAGCAAGCCCTATTTGAGGCGCTGCGGGAAGTGTGTGGTCCAGAACTACGGAAGAGTGAAGATTATTGGCCTTTTGAAATTGTGAATATCGGTGGTGATGACGTGACGCTTCTAATCCAGGCCGGTTACGCCTGGGAAGTGGCCGTGAAATTCCTTCAGCGGTTTGAGGAGGAGATCAAAGCCCGGATTACGGCAAGTGATGGGCTCGGATACTGGCCTCAAGCCTGGCCGGAGAGAATTACAGCCTCCTGTGGCATCGCTATTGCCGATGTGAAGTATCCGGTCCGCTATCTCGAATTGCTGGCAAACGATTTACTCAAGCAGGCCAAGCAAGAGGCCAAGGCGAGGAATTGCAGCGCACTCAGCTTTCTATGGTTGGCCAATCCCATCGCGGCTGAGAAAGCCGAGCCACTTATGGGTCACTATACCCGCGAGCTCAATGGATGGGACCTAACCGCTCGCCCTTATGGATTAGACCGGGCGAAGCAACTCATGAAGCTGGTGCAAGATGCTTCACAGTGGCCTAGGACATTGCGCCATCGTTGGGGTGAAGCGTTGGAAAAGGGTATGTGGGTGTCCCTCAACACCGTCTACTACGATATTGCGCGTAGGAAGGATGAGAAGCGGGTTCAACTCGCGGAGTTTCTATCCATGGTGGGGCAATTGGCAGGACGCGAGGAATTCAGAACGGAAGCACCGGCTCCACTCTGGCAACCTTACCAGGAGGATCAAAGGCCAAGGTGGCGCACCGCCCTGCTCGATGTGCTGGAGTTGGCCGAGCTGCGCGCCGTGCGACCCGATGTGAAGGAGGAAGAAGAGTAAATGGAACACTTGCGTTTGGAGCTACGTCTGGTCTTGAAAACCGCCTTTCACACCTCGGGGAACCGCCGGCGTTGGGGGGCGGATAAGGCCTTGGCCATGTCAGCAAACGGGCGCTACGTGATCCCGGCCACGACACTAAAGGGAGCTCTACGAGATCGAGCAGAATCCTTACTCCGAGCCTGGGGGCAGCCGGTATGTACAGGGCCAGCGCCGGAAACGATGTGCGCTGATCTCGATTCCCTGTGCCTGGCATGCCAGGTCTTTGGACATCCTCAGCGACCATCCCCGCTTCGGTTTCAGGACGGCCATTTCGGTGGGGATGTAGGTACGGTCATCCGCAGCGGCGTGAGCATCAGCCGTCAGCGGCGGGCAGCCTTTTCCCAGCGTCTGTTCTTCGTCGAAACGACGGAGCCAGGTCCCCCAACTTGCCTGGCCATCTGCGAGGGTTACTTTCCCGATGATGCCACAGCCTGCCGGACAGCAGCGCTGGTGGCACTGGCTGTGCGGTGGATGTCCGCTATCGGCGGGGGACGCACCCGCGGCCTGGGATGGTTAGAACGCGGCGAGGTAACGCCCAACTTGAACGGCTACCCGATTCCGCAAGAGGAGATAGAAGCGCTCTGGCGAGAGTGGTCTGGAGGGAGCGATGTGGCTGAAGATTAAACCTGAGGAACCCCTGATTTTGGGAGATGTGCGGGCCGACTCTCAGTTTCTCACCACCGTGCAATACATTCCCGGCCGGGTGTTGCGAGGCGCGTGGGCTGAATGGCTGCTGATGGAAGGGCATCCAGACATCCTCGCTGCGGTGGAAAGGGTGCGCATTGGGAACTTCTTTCCGGCGACGGAATGGCGGGAGGTTCGTTATGCCTTGTCACTGCCCATGAGCGCACTGACCTGCAAGCAGAAAGGCGGATTCCACGGGGAACCGCACCCCGATAATCGAGGTCACGGTGTCGTGGATACGTTGATACCTCATCTGGCCTATCACTTGCTGGCGGCAGCAGGAGTTGAGCTCGCCGTTCCCTTTACCGTGACCTGCGCCCAATGCGGGGACCGGATGGAGCCAACGGGAGGCTTTTACGCCGTGTACTGGGATGGCCCTGCCGAGCGATATGTACAATTTCGGGCACGTTATCACGCCCAGACCAAAGCGGCTCTCAGCCGCCAGCGTCGAGCGTCGGTGGAGCAGATGTTGTACACGGCGAACGCTCTTAGCCCACGTGCGGGACACCCGGACGCGAAGGGAGAAACCACAGGATTGGTTTTCCTGGGGCGAGTCCACGGCGACGCTCAGGACATTACGACATTCGTAGAGGCGGTCAATCACGTCGCCATCGGTGCGCTTCACACCCGGGGATACGGACGCGTGAAGGTGGAAGAGGCCACCGTGGGAGGCATGTCGAACGTCAAAGGGCGGGTTCAACGGTTCAACGAACTGTTGACCCAATGCTGGGATGACCTGAAGCGTCTGGCAGTAAACGTGGAGTCGCTACCCAATGCGCCGGAGGGAATCTACTTTTCCGTGGATCTGTTGGCTCCCGGCATCTTCCGTCGGCACGGATTGCCCAGCCTGACGCCCACAGTGCGTATCAACGGACAGGCATTGGAGCCGGTGTGGTGGATAACGCGTCCCGCTCTGGCCAGCGGCTGGTCCACCGCCTGGGGGTTGCCTAAGCCGACCCACTTAGCAGCCCGCATGGGAAGCACCTACGTGTTCCGCTGGGAAGGCGACCTGGAGGCACTCATTCCCGCACTGGAGCATTTGGAAGTTCAGGGCATCGGCGAACGGTGCGACGAAGGCTTCGGTGAGTGTTTGATCTGTCACCCATTTCACCAGGAGGTAGAGGAAAAATGAGAAGACTTGATGCGACCATACGCCAGAGAATCGCGGCGCAGGATGACAAATGGGTACAAGAAGCACAAACCTTAGCTCAAAGTCTATGGGAGAGCCTGGAGAAAGGCGAAAGAAAGGATGGCAAAGTCGGCCAACTCCGTAACATATTAGAGATAGCGGAAGCAAGCGACTCTTGGAAAGCCTTGAAGTTATTCATCCGCTATCAGGCTGCACGAGGACAATTGGGTAAGAAACAAGGACGGAAATGGGCTGAGGACACGATAAAACAGCTTGAAAGGTTACAAGAGCATGCAAAGCAGTTAGCATCCCAGGTTAGAGGGGCGGATGAGAAAGCGGTCCACATGGAACTCGTATCCCGGGTGCTCGGCTACGCTGTTCGCTGGCACGTCTGGGATGTGAAGGGAAAGGAGGCCGGGTGATGAGCACGTTCGCCCAATTCGAGAATCAAACCCTTATCCAGACCATCCTAGAGATGCAAACGGCCCTCTCCGTGGGCAGCCGCCTCTCGCTGGAGCCGACGGGGACGGACCTGCCCGTGGTGAAAGGGCCAGATGGCGTGCCTTTCATCCCAGGCTCTTCCATCAAAGGCGTGGTGCGCTCTCTGGCCGAGCGCATTCTGCGCACCTGGAATCGACGGCCTGATTTCTGGGCTTGTGACCCATTTGATGCCCCATGTGTGCCCGCGAGCCGCAAGGATGAGCTGATGCGCGGGGCAGAAGCCAAGAATCCTAACCGGGTTGAAGAAGACTTCAGCGAGAAGGTGTGGAAAGAGAGCTGCACCGCCTGCCGCCTCTTCGGTTCGCCCTGGTTCGCCGGACGGGTGGCTTTCAAAGACGCCTTCTTACAGAACGGCGACGACCTGCCGGTGGTGACCCAAATCCGCGACGGCGTCGGCATCGACCGGGACCTGGGTGCGGCCCGTACCGGGGTGAAGTACGACTTCGAGGTGGTGGTGCCTGGGGCACGTTTCGGGCTGGAAATCCTGGCGGAAAACGTGGACGACTGGGAGCTGGGATTCCTGCTCACCGTGCTGCGGCTATGGGAGGACGGGAACCTGGCCCTGGGCGGCAAAGTGACCCGCGGCCCTGGCTGGGGGAAGTTGCATGAGACAAGACTGTACCGTGTGGACAGGGGGAACTTGTTGGACTATCTGCTTCAGGGGGAGCGAGCAGAAAGAGACGTCAGTGATTTCCTTAGCGCCTTCCAGGAATATGCCGAGAAGGTGCTGAAAGAGGACGGGAGGGGGTACGATGCATAAGACCCGTTATAACGCCTTACGCCTGACGTTGGCCATCAGCCCTCGAGGCCCTCTGCTGGTCAAGGCAGGGGGCATCTCGGCCAACCCATCCCTGCCCGATATGCAGTTTGTGCGCACCTACCGGGCGGATGCGGGGGAGACAGTGTACATCCCTGGTTCATCGCTGAAAGGGGTGGTGCGGGGATTCGTGGAGAAGGCCCTGCGCACCCTGGATGACCAGAACACGTGGCGGTGGGCTTGCCCTACGTTTCCTGATGAGCAGGAAAGCTGCGCCAAGCGACTGGAGAAAGAGGAAAATAGCGCAAAAGTTTACCGTCAATCCTGTGGCGCCTGCCGCATCTTCGGCCACACCCGCTTGCGGGGCCGGGCGGCCTTCACCGATCTGTTTCCGGCAGCTGATGTAACCACTGAAATCCGCTACGGTGTGGCCATCTCCCGCCTGACCCACGCCGTAGCCCATGGCCCCTTTGAGATGGAAGTTGCCGTAGCCGGGAGCTTCGAGGGCCACCTGGTGTTGGAGAACTATGAGATCTGGCAACTGGGGCTGCTGGCGTCGGCTCTGGAGGCGATGAACCAGGGACTGGTGAAGGTGGGCTTCGGCAAAAACCGGGGGTTCGGCGAGGTGGACGTGAAGGTGAAGGAAGTTCGGGTGGACGAGGTGGCTTCCACTGCGGATGCTACGACGCTGCGAGGGTTGGCTGCTTTCGTGAACGGAGATGAGGAGGAGGCCTACGGTCTTGCCCCTCCAAAGAACTTGCAGGAACTGCCGGATCCGAAAGGACGCGAAGACCTGGGCATTTACAGTCGCCGTGTCTACGACGCCGGAGGCTGGCAGGCCATCGCGCAGAAGGCGATCGCCGCCTTGAGCACGTAGTGAGACGGAGGGCGAGATGGCGGAACAAGTTTATGTCTACTCCCTACAAGGCACCGTTGATGAACTCCAGCAGAAAGCAGACACGTATCTCGGAGCCCCGGTATGGCACTGGGTAGCCGATCCCGCTTGGTTGGAGGTAGGCGAGGGCCTGCCCAAGACCTGGAAGGAACAGGGGGCCGTGTTCAACGAGCGCGGTGAGCTGCGCTGGTGGCGTCGGAGCGATGCGTATGAGGCTTTGCTGCTGGCCGAGGAGCCGATAGAGGGCCTGGAGCCTCTGCCCGGCACCTGGCGGGGAGAGACCCAAGTCCTCTTCTTGCAGGACCTGCGGGAGCGGCGAGTGAAGCCGAATTTCTCGACGTATCCTGGTGGCAACCCAACAGGAAAAATCGAGGTGCGAGTGTGCTATCGGGACGGCACCGCTACGTTGGTGAGCTTGAGGAAGTTCGTGCGGGCTTCCGAAGCCTCGAGGACTGTGCAAGCCCCAAAGGAGGAATAAGCGATGGCCCGACGCAGAAGGAAACAACCGGCAGAACCGAAGCCCTTCTTTTGGATTTCACTGCGGGAGAAGCCAAGCCCTCAAAGGGATCAACCTGTTCCCCACGACCGCTTTATTGGCTGGAGCGGGCGCATGGAACTGGAGATCGAGGTGCGATCCGATTACCTGTACGTGGGCAGTGGGAACTTCGATCTTTTCCCCCTGCAAGGAAGGGAACAGGCGCGTTACACCTTTGCCCGACGCAATGGTGAACTGGTTATTCCGGGAACCGGTGTTAAAGGCGCGGTACGAAGCGTGGTAGAAGCCATCTCCAATTCGTGCGTACCCTTGTCGGGCCGGCGAGAAAGAGGTCCTGGATCGCATCGTCCCTGCAATGACCCAAGCCGATTGTGTCCGGCCTGCCGGCTGTTCGGCACCACGGGATATCGGGGGCAGGTGCACTTCTCCGACGCCGTACCGATTGAAAATGTGCAGACGACAACGATCAAGATCGCCGACCTGTGGCCACCGAGGAGGTACCAGGGACGTAAATTCTACCAGACCAAGGCATTCCAACAGGACATGCGCTCCCAGAAAAACTATCGCTTCCTGGAAGTGGTATCCCAAGGAACCCGCTTCAGAACTACGCTCTTCTTTGAGAACGCCGCGACGGCCGAGATGGGATTACTGATGCGGGCGCTGGGCCTGGCTTTGGACCAGGAGGAGGACAGCGTTGTCCCTGCATTGCCCATTAAGATCGGCGGGGCCAAGCCGCGCTGCCTGGGCAGCGTGCATTTCCATCCCGGGGGAATCAAGAGCTTGCCTGCATCCAGTGAGAACCTGTTCCAGGCCTTGCTCACAGGAGGTGAATCTCAAGGCATCAAGGCTCAATTGCTGGACTGGTTGGCCGATACAACGTTGCTTGACCAGCAGGCCTGGTCGGAGTTTCGTGAGAAGGCGAAGCCCCAAAGCGACGCTCCGTGCCCCAAGGAGGTCTACTGATGGCGACGGTGGATGAGCAGATCCAGTTGGCGGAAGAGATCGCCCAGGAGATAATCGAACGTTTGAGGCGTGCTGCTCAAGATGATAGAGAGGCGAAGAACTTATTGAAAGCCTCACGAAATGAGTGGATGCGCTGGATGCAGATCGCTGGAAACTACGGTCTGGGGAAGGGTATTGCTTACGCTCAACGTCTGAGCCGAGATATTACTATGCGATCAAATATTCAGAAAATTAATGATCAGTTCGGTGCAGTCGTTCCTAATTACAAAAAACGTCTAGAAACTCTATCCTCTGAGCAACAACGTCGAGTTTTGGGCTACGTAACCTGGTATCTGCGCATTGCAGGGAAAGAATAGGTAAATCCTGCCAAGCGGAGGCGAGAAAGGAGTGCGTTATGGCCAAGAAACTGCTCATCGCCACTCTCGGCACCACCCCCGCCGTTATCACGGAGGCAGTGGACCTGTTGGCCGAACAGGGCGTCCGGCCGGATGGGATACAACTGCTCGTGACCCAAGACCGCGATGTTCAGGAGAGTTATGAGTTGCTCGCCCAACACCTTCCTGCTCATGACGGCATCACCTGGGTGGAACCGGTACCCATTGCTGCCTATGGAGACGTAGATTCGTCAGAAGCAGCCGTCGAGTTCATGCGGGTGGCAACCGGTTTGCTGAAAACATTTCGGGATGCTGGATATCGCCTCTTCGTAAACATCGCCGGCGGTCGGAAGGCGATGTCGGCCTTGCTCGCCCTGGCCGTCCAGTTCTACGGCGCCGAGCGATTGTTCCACGTGTGGGTGCCACCTTGGCTTGAGGAGGAAGGCGACATCTCTAAGTTACGTCAGTGGAAGGAGTTCCCGGAAGAACTGGACAGGCACCTGCACCCTTCCCTCGAAGTCGAAGAGAGCGACCGTCCCCGGATCGTCGATCTGCCCTTCATCGGCCTATTTCCGCTGCTGGGTGACATTCTCATGGCTCTGAAAGGCGGGGAAACACCACCCAAAGAGATCAAGGGGATCTTGGTGGGCAATGGGTTGCTCACAAGCCAGGGAGAACCCACAGACTTGGGCAAAAGCGTCGCAACGATCCTGGAAGGCGTCGAAGGACTGCCCCCAGCACGTCAGGGTAAGTGCCATATCCATATCGCCAAGCACCATTATCAGGATCGGTTGGAGCGTTTTGCAAAAGCACTATGTGGCCGCTTTCCCTTCATCACAGAAATCCGCAGCGGGGAGTGGCGTAGTGGCGAGGGAAAAGTGAAGAGCGAGTCCCCGAACATCATCCGCGTTTTTGAGCCGCTGGGGACGGATTTCCCGCTACAATTCATCTTGACTACGACGGCGACAACGCCAGGTCAATTGGAAGCCGCGAGGCGAGAGATTGAACGGTACCTCCGAAGGAGATAGTGCCATGAGTCGTCGAGTAACCGTTCTGGTGTTGGGAGGGCGACTCACACCTAACCTGGTTGGCATCCTCGCTCTAAGGCCCGCTGCTGTTGAGTTCATAATCTCAAAGGATACACCGACGCGCTATGAAGAGATTTACGAGGTGCTGCGGCAGGTTGCAGACCTGGATCGCTCCGCAGAACCACACTATCTCTCGGCTTATGACTTCATAACCAATCGCGACATATGCCTGGCAGTAGCTCAAAGACATCCGGAGACTGAAATTATCTTTGATATTTCATCCGCTCCAAAGATAATGGGATTCGCCGCCTACGAGGTCGCTAGATTCCTGCATCAGCGCGCTGTCATCGTAGATACAGCAAATGGTCGCTTGATCGATTTAGTACCACCATCCGCTGCTCCAGTACCGATTGAGATAGATCTGGCCCAGTATCTGGCTTGCTATGGACGTCGCCCCGAGCTTACTTTCGACTTTAAGAAGCTATCTGTATCACAACAGCAGGCCATCGATGCCGCGTCATACCTCGCGACTGCTGGACCCGCTGCAGTTGAAGCGATGGACAAATTGCGGACATGGAGTCAGGGCAAGGGTAAACGCACGATCCCGTTCAAGAAAACACAGCCCTTGTCATCTGGAGCCCGGGAAGTATTAAGACGGCTCGAATCGTTTGGATTGATTGCCAATCTGCGGGAACAACCCGAAGGGCGTGTTCAATATACGATTCCGACCGACATGGACTGGAAGTACCTGGAGGGCACTTGGCTAGAGGTCTATGTGTGGCATCAGGCCCTCCAATGTCAGGACGAGCAAGGGCGGCCGATGTTCCGAGAGAGCCAAGTTGGCCTTAGCTTCGAGATCCCTTCTGATGGAGCACGGAAACAGATCGATGTGGGATACGTTTATCATGGCCAAATGATCCATGTTTCATGCAAAACTGGTTCTAAGCCATTCAAGACGCAATATCTGGATGAGCTACGTGCTGTGAGCAGTTTGATCGGAGGTCGTTTCACCAGCCGATTATTTGTCACGAATGCTTTTCCGCCATCTGACACAGACACTGATTACACGCGCTTTTCAGATCAAGCAAAGGATAGAGAAACCGTTGTCGTAACAGGTAATGAGTTACCAAGAATAAAAGAAATCCTGAAGAAGCAAGCTCTGCAGCCCACATATCCAAGAATCTGAAAAGTGACAGAACTTGAGAAGGGGTGCCAATGGCCACCTACCACCTCATAGCCCTCGGCCTCTCCCCCGGCGCCGTCACCGGCCCCATCACCTACCTGGCCCACCGCTACCAACGCTGGAGCGCGGACGACCAACGCTTCTTCGCCCGTTCCGGCGAGGCCAGACAGCGTGAAGCCGGCGAGAAGGTCGGGGACATCCAGGCCCTGGTACTGTTCACGACCAAAGAGGTGCTGGGTGGGGAAATCCCGGCTTTCAACTTCGTGGACAACCCGCCCGGCCGCATTGCCAAAGGACCGGTGCGGGAACGCAAGCCAATGAAAGAGGTGCTCCGAGGGCTGCTGCGCCGCGAGTGGCCGGCTATCAGCGGCGGCCGACCTCAAGGCGCCGTCTTCTGGTGTGAGGTGGACCGTCGAGACATCCGCACCACCTACGAGCGGATCATCCAAGTCTAACCTGTACAGCGTCTTGCAAAACGAGTACTGGGACCTGAGCCGAGGGCTTACGTCGGAGAAAGTGCTGCGAGAGGCGTACCTAGCCCCGCTTTGGAAACAAGGTCTCATTGCGGAAGCTCCCGCCGGCTACCTTATCGGCCCGCAGTGGGAACTGATCCGGCCTTATGAACAGGCCTTGCAACAGGCCCGAAATGCTGGCTTGACTATCGAGCAGTTAGCCAGTCAAAAATCGTGGATCGAACTAGAGAAACTCAGTATGGAGTAAAAACCCCATGCTCCTCCTCAACTTCGCCCATCCATTGACCGACGACCACCTGGCCCAGATCGAGGCCCTCACCGGCCAGGCCGTCGCCCGCGTTATCGACATCCCCAGCCAGGTGGACGTGCGAGAGCCCCTGGCGCCCCAGATCGTGACCATGGCCGACG
>Ga0256841_1001644_pt1 | contig 18760 bp, 18 predicted proteins | sample 356308metaG_FD_185971 | JGI IMG/M metagenome (GOLD analysis project Ga0256841, IMG submission 185971) | Hydrothermal vent microbial communities from Mid Atlantic Ridge, Atlantic Ocean - 356-308 | ecosystem: Environmental > Aquatic > Marine > Hydrothermal vents | place: Atlantic Ocean: Mid... | reverse complement strand
AGAATTGTCCGCACAGGGGATTTTCCGACCGAGTGGAATACGGGCTGTATTGCCGAGGAAGGAAAATTCCCTGTGTGGACAAGGATCAAGCAAGGGCGCGAGCGACTTCATGAATAATCCGGGCTAGAGTTTCATGGGCATGACCACATACCGATCACCCTCTTCGTCTTCTCCTGTGATGAGGGCACTGCTGTTTGCGTCATTGAGCCCAATGACGACCTGATCCGTTTCGAGGACACCCAACACATCGAGCAGATAACCTACATTGAAACCGATATCGATATTGCTACCGCTGTAGTCGACAGTCAGCTCCTCCTCCGCCTCCTCCTTTTCCGGGTTATGGGCTTGAAGCTGTAACACATCTGGCTGCAAGTGAAAACGGATACCCCGGTATTTTTCATTGGACAGTATCGACGCCCGAGCCAACGCCTGGCGGAGGGTTTCGCGATCAATCACGAGCTCATTTTTCGATTCCGCTGGGATGACTCGCTGATAATCGGGAAACCGACCGTCGATCAGTTTCGAAAGGAATACTGTCGAATCGAGGCGAAAGCGTATGTGATTGGAGCTGAGTTCGATCTTTACCGGACGCTCTTCATCTTCCAGCAACCTGCCGAGTTCCAGTACCGCCTTGCGCGGTACAATGACCTGGATATCCATATCGGGGGAAAGATCCACGGCTTTTTCACTCAACGCCAGCCGGTGTCCATCCGTCGCTACCACACGAATCATGCCGGGCCGGGCCTCGAACAGCATCCCATTCAGATAATATCGAACATCCTGCTGCGCCATCGCAAAGGATGTCTTTTGTATCAGGCGTTTCAGTACACGCTCTTCGACGGTGAATACCTGTTCAGCCGGTGTGGGTTCGATGGCGGGGTAATCCGCTGCAGGCAGCATGCCAAGAGAAAACCGGCTCTTGCCCGATCTCAAAGTCGCCCGTTCGTTGCTGATTTCGAGAATCAACTCCGACCCAGAAGGTAATGCCTTGCAGATATCCATCAGCTTTCGTGCCGGTAAGGTGAAGGCACCCTCCTCACTGCACTCGGCTTCCACCGTGGTTGTCATTTCGATTTCGAGATCGGTCGCGGTAAGGGTGATTGCATTCTGCCTTGCATTGATGAGGATGTTCGACAGAATCGGCAATGTCTGACGTCTTTCCACCACGCCGGTAACCTGCATCAAGGGAGGTAGTAGAGTCTCCCTTTGGGCTAAGATTTTCATAGACGATTCCTTTGACTAATAAGAAATAGGTTATTTAAATTTCTTATATTAGTTATAATAATAAGCATGGTGCACTCTTGTGGATTGTTTTATTTAATTACTTTATATTCAGTGGGTTACGTTTATATTTTGGTTGTGGCGAAGCTGTCAGATTACTGGGTTCAGGATGCGCCCAGGTTGTGTGCAAAACGGAGGCCATCAAACGCGCTTATTCCATGGACATGTTATCCACATCAGCTGGTAAGGGTTCTCAACAGGTTGGACATGTCCTCCGCAATCCGGGGGTCCGTCTCTCGGAGTTCCTTGATCTTGCGGTTCGCGTGCAACACCGTGGTGTGATCCCTGCCGCCGAATGCCTTGCCTATCTCGGGCAGGGAGTGATTGGTCAGCTCCTTCGCCAGAGTCATGGCGATCTGGCGAGGGCGTGCGATGGACCGGCTGCGCTTTGGCGATATCAGATCCTTGGTTCGTATCTTGAAGTATTCCGCCACCGTTTTCTGAATGTTCTCGATGGTGACCTGTTTGTCCTGTGCCGCCATCGCGTCCCGTAACGCTTCCTTGGCGAATTCGAGCGTGATGGGCTTGCCGGTAAACTGGGCGTTCGCGATCAGTTTTCGCAACCCCCCTTCGAGTTCCCGGATGTTCGAACGGATGCGTTCCCCCATGAAAAAGGCCACTGCATCGGGCAGTTCCATGCCATACAGGATGTTGGCCTTGCGTTGGATGATCGCGACCCGTGTCTCCAGATCGGGGGGGTCGATGGCGACGGTGAGGCCCCAGCCGAAGCGTGATTTGAGACGCTCTTCCAGCCCGTTGACCTCTTTCGGGAAGCGGTCGCTGGACAGGACGATCTGTTGCTGGGATTCGAACAAGGCGTTGAAGGTGTGGAAAAACTCCTCCTGAGAGCGCTCCTTGCCGGCGAAAAACTGAATATCGTCAATGAGCAGGGCGTTGACCGACCGGTAGCGCCGCTTGAAGTCGTCGATGCTGTTCTCCTGGAGCGCCTTGACCATTTCACTTACAAAGCGCTCGGAGGTGACGTAGACGACCCGTCGACTCGGGTTTGCCTGCAGCATCAGGTTGCCCACGGCATGCATGAGATGGGTCTTGCCCAGTCCGACACCGCCATAGATGAACAGCGGGTTATAGGCCACTCCCGGGTTCTGACCGACCTGCAGTGATGCGGCTTTGGCGATCTGATTCGATTTGCCTTCCACGAAGGCCTCGAAGGTGAAAGCTGCGTTCAGGTTGGATTCGAATCCCTGTGCCTGTGGCGAGGGAACTGGGTTGGCAATGGGTGCCGAAGCGTTGTTTCCGGACAGACGTACGATGTCGCCGGAAACGGCCGGAGTGTCCGGTTTGTCAGTGCGGCTTCCGACGGTAAGTCGAATGTCCACGGGGCCCATATCGCCCGCAGCCGCATTGAGGTGGGTGCGCATTCGATCGAGGTAGTGATTCTTCACCCAGGACAGGACGAAGGAATTGGGCGCGAACAGTTTGATACGGTTTGCGTTCGCGTCCTCCTCTACCTGGAGCGGCATGATCCAGGTGTTGAATTGCTTGACTGGCAGCTCGGATTTGAGATTCGAAAGGCAGTGGTTCCAGATATTCAATGTATCGAACTCCAGGGTTGAGATGAACAAAGGCCCCACTCCCCGTCAATGAGCGGCTGCGTTTGCTGCCGGATGAAAGGCAACAGCCTGGGCGTTGCCTGCGGACCGGGGGCCGTATGGTATCGTCATGGATGGTTCGGACCATGATGCCGGCGATTGCCCCGGGCCGGTTCAGCGGCCGTCGCAAGAGGCGCGGGGATAGGCGACATTGGTGTTCAATCAAGGCTCTCCGAGTCGCCAAGTCTACTCCGCTTCGAGGCAGTTATCCACAGGCTGGACGATGGGCGTCGTCAGCGAAGACGAAGTGCAATTGAATTTGACATATGGGCATTCCCGAATTACGCTAAACCCCTTTTTTCAGGCTATTCTTCGCCGATTGGCGGCAGGGTGACAGAGACGTGAAAAGAACATTTCAACCCAGTAGACTCAAACGGGCGAGGACCCATGGTTTTCGGGCACGAATGGCAACCCGCGGTGGCCGCAAGGTCATCCAGTCCCGGCGCGCCAAGGGGCGTGCCCGCCTGACCCCCTGAACGCCGGTCATTGGCCGATGGCGATAACGCCTTCCCCCGTTCGCGGCGGCTGGTCAAGGCGGAAGAATTTCGGCGCGTCTTCGAGCGGCCGGAACGATCGGCGGATCGTTTCTTTACCGTGTTGGCAAGACCCAATGGGCTGCACCGATCGAGGTTGGGGTTGGCGATTTCGAAGAAATCGTTGCGCCGGGCGGTGGATCGCAACCGGGTAAAGCGGTTGATACGGGAGAGTTTCAGGCAACGGCGGGATTCGACGCAGGGGCTGGACATGGTGGTGATGTGTCGGCCCGTGGTGGCGGAGGCCGACAACAGGGCCTTGCGGCGATCCCTCGACGGGCACTGGAACAGGCTGTCCCAGCGATGCGCAAAACCTTGATATTCCTGATTCGTGCGTACCAGATCGTCGTCAGCCCGTTCCTGGGCAATCATTGCCGTTTCCACCCCAGTTGTTCTCATTATGCAGTGACCGCAATCGAGACACACGGCATCGTCAAGGGCACATGGTTGGCGTTGCGCAGGCTCTCCCGTTGCCATCCCTGGCATGCGGGGGGGTATGATCCGGTGCCGGAATCAAGCGACAAGAAAAAAGATGGATAATATTCGACTGATCCTTTTCTTTGCATTGGCCTTCATCCTGCTGATGCTCTATCAGGCGTGGATGCACGACTATGGCCAACACCCCGTAACGGCCCATTCACAGCAGAAGGGCACCGCCCAGACTGCCGCATCGGCGGCCACAAGCGAGGTGCCGGTTGCGCCCGCGGTGCAAAAAGGGGCGGAAGGCACGAAGACCCCGGCGGTGGCGCCTGCCACGCCGGTTGCCGAAAAGGTGCGCGTCAGGACCGACGTCCTGGATGTGGAGATATCCGCCCGCGGGGGCAATCTGGTCAACGCCTTGCTCGAAAAATATGCCATCGATCCCAAGACGCCGGACATCAAGTTCCAGTTGTTGAAGGAGATGCCTCCGAATATGTTCGTGGCCCAGTCTGGCCTGATCGGTTCGAACAAGGAGAGTGCGCCCAGCCATGAAGCCCTATATAAGGTGGAACAAAAGTCTTACCGGATGGCGGATGGAAAAGACACCCTGGATGTCACCTTGACCTGGGCAGATGGCGGCATCGAGGTGAGGAAGCATTTTCTGTTCACACGTGGCAGCTACGTGGTGCAGGTTCGTCACGAGATCACCAACCATTCCGGAAAACCCTGGTCGGCGCGGGAGTACGATCAGTTTCAGAGAACACCCTTGGATACGGGAGGGCACCGTTCGTTTGCGGCTAGATCCTATTTTGGTGGCGCCATCTACAGTCCGGAGGAAAAGTACGAGAAGATCCCGTTCGATAAAATGCAGGAGGAGAAGCTGGACCGGGACGTGAAGGGTGGCTGGGTCGCCATGCTACAGCACTATTTCCTTGGCGCCTGGATCCCACCCGCCAACGTGGTGGAACATTTCTACTCCAATGTACTGCCTGGCGAACGGTATGTTCTGGGGATGTGGTCACCCGCGGTGACAGTGGCGGATGGCCAGAGCCATACCTTCAGCAGCCGCGTCTTCATAGGGCCAAAGCTGCAGGAGCACCTGGAGGAGGTGGCGCCAGGTCTGGAGCTGGCTGTGGACTATGGCTGGCTCACCATCATCGCGCAACCCATCTTCTGGGTCCTCAACTGGTTGCACAAACTGACCGGCAACTGGGGTTGGTCGATCATCCTGCTCACCGTTTTGATCAAGGCGGCATTCTTCAAGCTGTCGGAGACCAGCTACCGATCAATGGCCAAGATGCGCAAGTTCACCCCGCGCATGCAGGCCCTCAAGGATCGTTACGGTGACGACAAGGCCCGGTTGAACCAGGCCATGATGGAGATGTACAAAAAGGAGAAGATCAACCCGCTGGGTGGCTGCCTGCCGATCCTGGTACAGATCCCGGTATTCATCGCTCTCTACTGGGTGCTGCTGGAGAGTGTGGAGTTGCGCCATGCCCCCTTCATTCTCTGGATCAACAATCTCTCCGGTCGGGACCCTTACTTTATTCTGCCCCTGATCATGGGGGTCTCCATGTTCATCCAGCAGAAGCTGAACCCGGCGCCGCCCGATCCCATGCAGGCCAAGATCATGATGAGTCTGCCCTTCGTCTTCACCGTCTTCTTCGCCTTCTTCCCGGCCGGACTGGTGCTCTACTGGGTGGTGAACAACCTGATCTCCATTGCCCAGCAGTGGTACATCACCCGCAAGATCGAACAGAGCGGCCACTGATCGCTCTAGCCCGGATTATTCATGAATCGCCGCGATGATTGCACAGAGAATTGTCCGCACAGACGATTTTCCGACCGAGTGGAATACGGGCTGTATTGCCGAGGAAGGAAAATCCCCTGTGTGGACAAGGATCAAGCAAGGGCGCGAGCGATTTCATGAATAATCCGGGCTAGTCCGCTGATGCAGGTCAGCGATACCATCGCCGCGGTTGCCACGCCACCCGGCCACGGGGGCGTAGGCATCGTGCGTGTCTCCGGTCCCGCCACACGCGGTATTGCGGAGGCGACGGTGGGGCGCTGTCCCGCGCCGCGGCATGCCACGTTTTGTCGCTTCCGCGATGCCGGTGGCGAGGTGTTGGACGAGGGCATCGCCCTCTTTTTTCCCGCCCCCCACTCCTTCACCGGCGAAGACGTACTGGAACTCCAGGGCCATGGGGGACCGGTGGTGATGGATATGCTTCTGCAGCGGGTATTGGCCCTGGGCGCACGGCCAGCCCGACCCGGTGAATTCAGCGAGCGGGCCTTTCTCAACGGGCGGCTCGATCTCGCCCAGGCAGAGGCGGTGGCGGACCTGATCGAAAGTGGCACCCGCGATGCGGCGCGGCTGGCGGTTCGCTCCCTGCAGGGGGCCTTTTCGGACGCGGTGCATGAACTGGTGGAGGCGCTGATCCAGTTACGGATGTATGTCGAGGCGGCCATCGATTTCCCGGAAGAAGAGATCGATTTCCTCTCTGACGGGCGGGTGGCCGCCGAGCTGGAGACGGTCCGTCAGCGGCTTGACGAGGTGCGCGGCCGGGCCCGCACCGGCCGTCTGTTGCGCGATGGCATGACCCTGGTGATCGCCGGCGAGCCCAATGCGGGCAAATCCAGCCTCATGAACGCCCTCGCTGGGCAGGAGGCGGCCATCGTCACCGACATCCCAGGAACCACCCGGGATGTACTGCGCGAACAGATCCAGATCGACGGTATGCCGCTGCACCTGATCGATACCGCAGGGCTGCGGCGGGATGCGGGCCCCGTTGAACAGGAGGGTATTCGCCGCGCCCGCCGGGAGATCGGCTCCGCCGACCTGATCCTGTGGGTCTTCGACGACAGCGCCGAGGGTGGCCATCCCCATGAGCACCATGGTTTGCCTGGCGACGTGCCGCTATTGTGGGTGCGCAACAAGATCGATCTCACCGGCGCCCCGCCCGGTGTACGCACCTTCGAAGAGGGGGAGGAAGTCGCCCTCTCCGCCCGCACCGGCAAGGGGTTGGACGTATTGCGCGAATTGCTCAAGGCGCGCGCGGGCTATTCCGGGATTCACGAAGGGGCCTTCATGGCCCGGCGACGTCATCTCGATGCCCTTGAGCGGGCTGACCATGCCCTGCGGGCGGGTCAGGCAACGTTACGGGAACGGGTGGCCGGCGAATTGTTGGCGGAGGACCTGCGTCAGGCCCAGAATGCCCTGGCGGAGATCACCGGCGAGTTTACCAGTGACGATCTTCTGGGGGCGATCTTTTCTTCCTTTTGCATCGGCAAATAGCGGTGACAAGAAAACCGATATAATAGAGTGATGGAAGCGGGCGACTACGAAGTCATCGTTGTGGGCGGCGGCCACGCTGGCACCGAGGCGGCGCTGGCTGCGGCGCACATGGGTGTGCGTACCCTGCTGCTTACCCACAACATCGAGACCCTCGGCCAGATGAGTTGCAACCCCGCCATCGGCGGTATCGGCAAGGGCCATCTGGTAAAGGAGATCGACGCCCTCGGTGGGTTGATGGCGGAAGCTGCCGACCGCGCCGGCATCCAGTTTCGCACCCTCAATGCCCGCAAGGGACCAGCGGTGCGGGCCACCCGGGCCCAAGCGGACCGTCTGCTGTACAAGGCGGTCGTGCGCCAGACGCTGGAGCGGCAGGCAGGGCTCGACATCTTCCAGCAGGCGGTGGACGACTTGATCGTGACCGGCGGGCGGGTGACGGGCGTATTGACCGAGATGGGGCTGCGTTTCACCGCCCGCTGCGTGGTGCTCACAGTGGGCACCTTTCTCGGTGGACGTATCCATGTGGGCCTGGCCAGCCGCGCCGGCGGCCGCGCCGGCGACCCACCTGCCAACGCCCTGGCGGCGCGGTTGCGGGAACTCCCCTTGCGGGTGGACAGGCTCAAGACCGGAACGCCGCCACGCATCGATCGCCGCAGCGTCGATTTCAGCGACTTGCAGGAACAACCGGGCGACAGACCGGTGCCGGTATTTTCCTTTCTTGGTCGCGCCGATATGCACCCCCGGCAGGTGAGCTGCCACATCACCCATACCAACGAACGCACGCACGAGATCATCCGCGCCGGCCTTTCGCGCTCACCCATGTTCACCGGCGTGATCGAAGGGGTCGGGCCAAGATACTGCCCGTCCATCGAAGACAAGGTGGTGCGTTTCGCCGATAAGGCATCGCACCAGATCTTCATCGAGCCGGAAGGACTCACCAGTAACGAACTCTACCCCAACGGGATCTCCACCAGCCTTCCCTACGATGTGCAGGTGGCGCTGGTGCATTCCATGAAAGGCTTCGGACAGGCGCGCATCACCCGTCCCGGATACGCTATCGAATATGATTTCTTCGATCCCCGCGACCTGCGTCCCTCGCTGGAAACGCGGCATCTGGAGGGCCTCTTCTTCGCCGGCCAGATCAACGGCACAACGGGCTACGAGGAGGCGGCGGCCCAGGGACTGCTGGCGGGCGCCAACGCGGTATTGAAGATACGCGGGGAGGCGCCCTGGTGCCCACGCCGTGACGAAGCCTATCTGGGGGTGCTGGTGGACGACCTCATTACCCGGGGCACCCGCGAGCCCTACCGTATGTTCACCAGCCGCGCCGAATACCGGCTGATACTGCGCGAGGACAACGCCGACCTGCGGCTGACGGAGAAGGGGCGCCAATTGGGGCTCGTGGACGAGCATCGGTGGGAGGCCTTCGAGCGCAAGCGGGAGGCGATCGAACGGGAGCGACAGCGGTTGCGCAACCTTTGGGTTCGGCCACAGGACCTCACGAAGGCGCAGCAGCAGACGCTGCTCAAGGGGCCGTTGTCGAGGGAAGCGCGCGCGCTGGACCTGCTCGCCCGCCCGGACGTGACCTATGCCGCATTGACCACTCTCGCCAACATCGGCCCCGGCGTCGACGATCCTCAGGTCGCGGAGCAGATCGAAATCCAGGCGCGTTATGCCGGCTATATCGAACGCCAGCGGGCCGAGATCCAGCGCCAGAAGGCCCACGAGTCGATCCGTTTGCCCGACGATTTCGACTACGAGCGGGTGAAGGGGTTGTCTTCGGAGGTGCGCGAGATCTTCCTTCGCCAGCGCCCCGCCACCCTCGGTCAGGCGGCGCGCATCCCGGGAGTGACGCCGGCTGCGGTGTCGTTGCTGCTGATTCATCTGACCCGCCGCCGTGCGGGTTGAAGATGGCGACCGACCGTTCATCCGCCGATCTCCTCGCTGCCGGCATTTCGGAAATGGGGCTGGTGATCGATGCCGGGAAACAGAGGGCGATGTTGCGCTTTCTCGCGTTGCTGGAGCGCTGGAACCGGGCCTACAATCTCACTGCGGTGAAGGGCATCCCGGCGATGGTGGAGCGCCACCTGCTCGACAGTCTCAGTATCAGCCCTTACATCGGAGGCCAGCGCATCCTCGATATCGGTACCGGCGCGGGATTGCCGGGCATCCCCCTGGCCCTGGTGCACGGCGAACGGAACTTCGTATTGCTCGACAGCAATGGCAAGAAATGCCGTTTTGTACGCCAAGCGGTGATCGAACTGGGCCTCGACAATGTGGAGGTGGCGCAGACGCGGTTGGAGCACTACCGGCCGCCAGAGGGCTTCGATACCCTCGTGGCGCGTGCATTTGCGCCGCTTTCTGATATCCTCGCCAAGGCAGGCCCGCTCGGCCGGGCGGGGAGTCGGCTGCTGGCGATGAAAAGCGCCGGGCCGGAGGCCGAGATCGAGGCCGCAGCGCTGGCGCCGGAGCAGGTGCGTCGGCACGCATTGCATATCCCCTTCAGCGGCGTCGAACGCAGTCTGCTGGAGATCACACTGGAACCACAAGCAGGGGAACCCCATGGCTAGAATCATCGCGGTGGCGAACCAGAAGGGCGGCGTGGGCAAAACCACCACCAGCGTCAATCTCGCCGCATCGCTGGCAGTGATGAAGCGGCGAGTGCTGTTGGTCGATCTGGACCCCCAGGGTAACGCCACCATGGGATGTGGCATCGACAAGCACACTATCACCGTCTCCAGTTGCGATGTGCTGTTGGGTGACGCCCAATACGTGGACGGTATCCTGCCGGTGGAGGAGATCGGGTCATTGGAGCTGCTGCCGGCCAATGCGGATCTGACTGCCGCCGAGGTGGGCCTGATGCACGCCACCCTGAAAGAGAAGCGGTTGGCATTGGCGTTGGTCCCGGCCCGCGACACCTATGACTATATCATCATCGACTGCCCGCCATCGCTGAACATGCTGACCCTCAACGCCCTGGTGGCGGCCGACGGGGTACTGGTGCCAATTCAGACCGAGTACTATGCACTGGAAGGCCTCACCGCTCTGCTCAGCACCATCGAGCAGATCCAGGAGACACTCAATCCAGGACTGGAGATCGAGGGTATCCTGCGCACCATGCACGACGCGCGCAACAACCTCGCCAATCAGGTCTCGGCGCAGCTGATCACCCATTTCGAGAATCGCGTATTCCGCACCATCATTCCGCGGAATGTGCGTGTCGCGGAGGCGCCCAGCCACGGCCTGCCGGTGATCCTTTACGACAAGGCGTCACGCGGGGCCATCTCCTATCTTGCCCTTGCCAGCGAATTGACACGAAAATACGAACATCGCGAGGCCGTCCGCGCCTGACAGAACCATCGAGGAGAGAGATCAGCATCATGGCAACGAAAAAGAGGGGGTTGGGCCGCGGACTGGATGCGCTTTTGAGTGGCGCGAAACCCACCGCAACCGAAACACCGCCTTCCGGTGGCACCGGTGCGCAGGAGGGTTTGACCACCTTGCCAATCGATCTGATCCAACGGGGGCGGTTCCAGCCGCGCCAGAACTTCGACCCGGAATCGCTTCAGGAACTGGCCGACTCCATCTCCGCCCAAGGCGTCATTCAACCCATCGTGGTACGGCCGGTGGAGGGCGGGCGCTACGAACTCGTGGCGGGGGAGCGGAGGTGGCGGGCCTCCCAGCTGGCGGGTCTCGTCGGCATACCGGCCGTGATCCGTGATGTAGACGAACAGGCGGCGATGGCGATGGGGTTGATCGAAAACATCCAGCGCGATGACCTCAATCCGCTGGAGCACGCCACGGCGTTGCATCGACTGCTGGAAGAATTCGAACTCACCCACCAGGAAATCGCCAAAGCGGTGGGCAAGTCCCGCACCACGGTCACCAATATGCTGCGCCTGCTGGACCTCAACCCCGATGTCAAGGAACTGATCGAAAAAGGGTTGTTGGAAATGGGCCATGCGCGGGCCTTGCTGGGTCTCAAGGATCAGGCCCAGAGCGAAGCGGCGCAGGAAGTGGTGAGTCGGGGCCTTTCGGTGCGCGAGACCGAACGCATGGTACGCCAACTGCTGAACGGTGCGCAGGGTCCCGCGCCGAAAGCGGTCCGGAAGGATGACGATCCGGATGTCCGCCGCCTGCAGAATGAGCTCGGCGAACGCCTGGGCGCACGTGTCAAGATACAGCGGGGCGAAAAGGGGCGGGGCAAGCTGGTGATCAGCTTCAACAGCGCGGATGAACTCGAAGGCATTTTGGACCATATCAAATAATCTGGAGCGGCTTGCCGGGCCCGGAGCGCGGCACGATTTGGAACCGGAAAAAAAGGAACGCCAAGGAAAGGTTTGTGAACGCACTTTTTATTCGCCCATCGTTTGACCTTATATTTGCCAGCGCTTATACTGCGCTGCCTTGAATGAGCCGCGTGCCCTTGGCGCGGCGTGATACGCTGATTGCCAGGCTGAATGCGAAACATCCTATACGCCCAGCTCATTCTGGTGCCCCTGGTGGCGGGGGCCGCGCTGCTGACATACGGGCAGAGACCCGCGATCGCGGCGCTGTATGGGGGAGGGATTGCAGTGATCAACAGCCTGTTGATGATTCGCCGGATCGTAAAGGCGACCAGAACCCTCAACAAGGATCCTAGTGCCGATGTACGGTCGCTGTACGCAGGTGCGCTGGAACGGTTTGTTTTCACCCTGACCGCCATGGCGGCGGGCATGGGGTGGTTGATGTTGGATCCCCTGGCGTTGCTGGTCGGTTTTGCCTTGGCCCACCTCGCCTACCCGATGGGGAAAAGGATGGCGGATGCCGGGGAATGAGTACACAAGAATGAACAAGGTCAGGAGCACAACGTGAGTCACTCGGAACATGCGGTCCCCGCAGACCCCGTTGCCTATATTCAGCATCATCTGCAGAATCTCTGCGTCGGTGATTGTGATCCCGTCACCCATCAGGGCGGCTTCTGGACCCTGAATCTCGATACCCTGTTTTTCGGCTGGCTGACAGCGGGCCTGCTCATGTGGGCGGCTTACAAGGTCGGCAAGAACCTCAGTCTGGATAAACCCTCCGGTATCCAGAATCTGATGGAGGCGGTCTACGAATTCGTCGATGGGCAGGTCAAGGACATCTTTCCCGGCCGTAACCCCCTTATCGGTCCCCTTGCCTTTACCATTTTCGTCTGGGTATTCCTGATGAATACCATGGACCTGATCCCTGTGGACCTGTTGCCCTGGCTGGCCAGCACGATCGGCATCCACAATCTCAAGGTCGTGCCGACGACGGATCTGGGCACCACCTTTGGTCTGTCGCTCTCGGTATTCGCCTTGATCGTCTACTACAACATAAAGATAAAGGGACCGGTGGGGTACCTCAAGCAGTTCCTGTTTCACCCTTTTGGTAAATATCTCATTCCGGTCAATGTCATCATGACCGCGATCGAGGAGGTCGCCAAACCGGTCAGCCTGGCACTGCGATTGTTCGGAAACATGTTTGCCGGTGAACTGCTGTTTCTGCTCATCGCCCTGTTGGGGGGATTTGCCGGTGCGCTGTGGATCTCGCTACCCTCCCAGGTGATTCTGTCCAGTATGTGGGCGATCTTCCATATCCTCGTGATCACGCTGCAGGCCTTCATTTTCATGCTGTTGACCATCGTCTATCTGGGCATGGCGCATGTCGAGGAAGAAGAGCACTAGGCAGTAACGGTTTCCTAATTCTTTCAACCCGATATTCATACACATCAAGGAGGCTTCCAAATGACCCCCGAAACCCTTGCGCAGATCTACGCGATGACAGCCGTTGCTGTCGGCATCATTCTGGCGGCAGCCGGCCTGGGTTCGGCCCTTGGCTGGGGCATGATCTGTTCGAAATATCTCGAAGGGATCGCCCGTCAGCCGGAGATGCGACCACAACTCATGGGCCAGATGCTGTTCACCGGCGGTCTGATGGAGGCCTTTCCGATGATCGTTCTGGGTATGTCGATGTGGTTTACTTTCGCCAATCCCTTCGTTGGCGCTGCGAAATCCGCCATAGGTGGGTGAGCGGTCGCGCCCCGCTTTGAGGCAGGTTTCCTTTTTGTGAAAGGAGAAACGAAGTGAATTTCACCGCGACACTACTTGCGCAGATCGCGACTTTCGCCGTGCTGGTCTGGTTCATACAGAGATTTCTCTGGGGACCCTTGACCAAGATGATGGAAGAGCGCAAAAAACGCATTGCCGAAGGCCTTGCCGCTGCCGACAAGGGCAAGCATGAGCGAGAACTGGCAGAAAAGCGGGCGAAGGATCTGTTGCATGAGGCCAAGGTCCAGGCTGCGGAAATCGTCGGCATGGCGCAGAAACGGGCCGCCGAAATCGTTGATGAAGCAAAGGATGATGCACGTACCGAGGGCGAGCGGATCATCGACTCGGCCAGAGCCGAGATCGAGCAGGAAACGAACCGTGCCCGGGAGCAGCTGCGGGAGCAGGTGGGTGCTCTGGCGTTGACTGCTGCGCAGAAGATCCTCCAGCGTGAGGTGGACGCTTCGGCCCATGCCGATGTGATTCAGTCCATCGCCAAACAGTTATAGGCGGACGCATGGCCGGAGAGAAATCCACAGTCGCACGTCCCTACGCCGAGGCGGTGTTCGAGAGGGCGACGGAAAGCGGCAGACTTCAGGAATGGTCCGGGATATTGGAGTTGCTGAGACTCATCGTCAGCGATCCACAGATGTCCAGGTTGATTGCCAATCCCGAAGTGTCGCGCGAAGATCTCACACGGATCATCCTCGATGTGGCGGGTGATCGTCTGGATACCGAGGGCCAGAACCTCCTCAAACTGCTTATCGAGAACCGGCGTCTCACTGTCGTGCCTGAAATCCAGGCGCTCTACGAGGCACTGAAGGATGAAAGCGAAGGCGCCGTCCAGGTCGAGGTCTCCAGTCCCTTCGATCTCTCGGACGCGCAAAGACAGGCGCTGGCGGAGGCGCTGCAGAAGCGGCTTGGCCGAGAGGTGACCATCAGCACCAAAACCGATTCCTCCCTGATCGGAGGGCTGTTGATCCGTGCAGGCGACCTCGTCATCGACGGCTCGTTACAGGGCCATCTGAGGCGCCTCCAAACCGAATTAGGCATTTGATACGGGAAGCTATCATGCAACTCAATCCATCAGAAATCAGTGATCTGATCAAAAAGCGGATCGAACAGTTCGATCTCAAGACAGAGGCCCACAATGAAGGCACCATCGTCAGCCTGACGGACGGCATCGTGCGTATTCACGGGCTCGGGGATGTCATGTCCTATGAAATGCTGGAGTTCCCCGGCAATACCTACGGGCTGGCCCTGAACCTCGAGCGGGATTCCGTCGGTGCCGTGGTGCTCGGTGAATACAAACATCTGTCGGAAGGGGACTGGGTGAAATGCACCGGCCGCGTGCTGGAAGTCCCCGTCGGCGAGGCACTCCGTGGAAGGGTGGTGGATTCCCTCGGCAATCCCATCGATGGTAAGGGGCCGATCGAGGCCGCCGAAACTTCACCTCTGGAGAAAGTGGCGCCGGGTGTCATCAAGCGGAAATCGGTGGACCAGCCGGTGCAGACCGGCCTGAAGGCCATCGACGCGATGGTGCCCATTGGCAGGGGCCAGCGTGAGCTGATTATTGGTGACCGCCAGACCGGTAAGACCGCTGTCGCCATCGATACCATCATCAACCAGAAAGGCACCGGGATTACGTGCATCTATGTGGCGGTGGGTCAGAAGAACTCTTCCATCGCCCAGGTCGTCCGCAAGCTCGAAGAGCATGGCGCCATGGAGCATACCATCGTCGTGGCGGCCGCGGCCGCGGAATCTGCGGCCATGCAGTTCATTGCCCCCTATGCTGGGTGCAGCATGGGCGAGTACTTCCGCGATCGGGGAGAGGACGCGCTCATTATCTACGACGACCTGACCAAGCAGGCATGGGCCTATCGTCAGGTTTCCTTGTTGCTGCGTCGACCACCTGGGCGTGAGGCCTATCCCGGCGACGTATTCTATCTGCATTCGCGTTTGTTGGAGCGCGCTGCCCGGGTCAACGAGGCCTTCGTGGAAGATGCAACCAAGGGCGCCGTGAAAGGCAAGACCGGTTCCCTCACCGCACTGCCGATTATCGAGACCCAGGCAGGCGACGTGTCCGCCTTCGTGCCCACCAATGTGATCTCCATTACCGATGGTCAGATCTTCCTGGAAAGCGATCTGTTCAATGCCAATATCCGCCCCGCCATCAACGCCGGCCTGTCGGTTTCGCGCGTGGGCGGGTCTGCCCAGACCAAGGCCATCAAGAAGCTGGGTGGAGGGGTACGTCTGGCACTGGCGCAATATCGTGAACTGGCCGCTTTCTCACAGTTCGCCTCGGACCTGGACGAGGCGACCCGCAAACAACTCGAGCGGGGCGAGCGCGTTACCGAGCTGATGAAACAGGCCCAGTATTCGCCCATGACCATCGGCGAGATGGCGGTGTCGTTGTTTGCCGCCAATGAAGGTTATCTGGATGACGTGGAAGCCACCAAAGTGGTGGATTTTGAATCCGCGCTGCAGGCCTATATGAAGAGCAGCCATGCAGATCTGCTGGACAAGATCAGCGAATCGGGTGATTACAACGAAGAAATCGAAAAGAGCCTGCATGCTGCGGTCAAGGATTTCAAGGCCAATCACACCTGGTAGGTTTGAACGCCGATGGTTGAACGAGCACGCGAAAGAGGCTGAATTATGGCAGGCGCCAAAGAGATACGCACCCAGATCTCCAGCATCAAGAATACCCAGAAGATCACCCGGGCGATGGAGATGGTGGCGGCCAGCAAGATGCGCAAGGCCCAGGACCGCATGGATGCCTCGCGCCCCTATGCGGACAAGATGCGCGCGGTGATCGCGCATCTGTATCACGCACGGCCTGAATATCGTCACAGTTTCATGATGCACGACCGTACAGAACGGCGGATCGCCTTTATCGTCATCTCTTCCGACCGTGGACTCTGTGGCGGGCTGAACAACAATCTGTTTCGCATGTTGTTGAAAGAGATGGAGGCCAAACGCCAGCGCGGAATCGAGGTCGATTTCTGCCTTATAGGCAGCAAGGCGCTGGGTTTTTTTCGTCGTTTCGGCGGCAAAGTGCTTGCGCAGGCGACCCACCTCGGTGATGCGCCACGTCTGGAAGATCTGATCGGCACCGTGAAGGTGGCGCTGGATGCCTATGAAGCGGGAGATATCGATCGCATCTATATCGCCTACAACCAGTTCGTGAACACCATGACTCAGCAACCCGTCGTGGAGCAGCTCGTCCCCATCGCTGCGGAGAAAGAAGAGGCTCTGGACTACCATTGGGACTATATCTATGAGCCGGACTCCAAGGAGGTCCTGGATAATCTTCTGGGTCGCTATATTGAATCCCTGGTCTATCAGTCTGTGGTCGAGAATGCAGCCTGCGAACAGTCGGCCCGAATGGTGGCGATGAAGGCGGCGTCTGACAATGCCGGCAGTCTTATCGACGAACTGGAGCTCGTCTACAACAAGGCGCGCCAGGCAGCGATCACGCAGGAGATTTCCGAGATCGTCAGCGGTGCCGCGGCGGTATGATGGCGAACGGAATTTTAGTTACTTCAACGTATTAGATAAACTGCCTCCGGGCAGCGCGAGGAACCAGAAATGAGTTCGGGTAAAGTGGTGGAAATCATTGGCGCCGTTGTGGACGTTCAGTTTCCCAAGGGGGAACTGCCCAAGATCTATGACGCCCTGAAAATCGAAGAGGCGGGCCTCACCCTCGAAGTTCAGCAGCAGTTGGGTGACGGGGTGGTTCGAACCATTGCCATGGGATCGACGGACGGATTGCGGCGTGGACTGGAGGCGGTGAACACCGGCGAGCCGATCAGCGTGCCTGTGGGGCAGGGAACGCTCGGACGGGTCATGGATGTATTGGGCGAACCGGTGGATGACGCCGGCGCGGTCAAAACGGATACCCGCTGGCCTATTCACCGCGAGGCGCCCAAGTTCGAGGATCAGGCGGCGACCACCGAGGTCCTGGAGACGGGCATCAAGGTCATCGACCTGATCATGCCCATTGCCAAGGGCGGCAAGATCGGCCTGTTCGGCGGCGCCGGCGTGGGCAAGACGGTGACCCTGATGGAACTCATCCGTAACATTGCGGTGGAGCACTCCGGTTTCTCCGTATTTGCCGGGGTTGGGGAGCGCACCCGAGAGGGAAACGATTTCTACCACGAGATGCAGGAAGGCGGTGTGCTGGACAAGGTCGCCCTGGTCTACGGCCAGATGAACGAGCCTCCCGGGAATCGTCTGCGCGTGGCCCTCACCGGTCTGACCATCGCTGAGTATTTCCGTGACGAGGGGCGCGACGTGCTGATGTTTATCGACAACATCTACCGCTATACCCTGGCAGGCACCGAGGTGTCGGCGCTATTGGGCCGCATGCCCTCGGCGGTGGGCTACCAGCCGACCCTGGCCGAGGAAATGGGCGTTCTGCAGGAGCGCATCACTTCCACCAAGACCGGTTCCATCACCTCTTTCCAGGCGGTCTACGTGCCAGCGGACGACCTCACCGACCCATCGCCGGCCACCACCTTTGCCCATCTGGATGCAACCCTCGTACTTTCGCGACAGATTGCCGAATTGGGTATCTATCCTGCCGTGGATCCGCTCGATTCCACTTCGCGAATCCTGGATCCGAATATCGTGGGCCAGGAACACTATGAGACGGCGCGGGCCGTGCAGGGTCTGCTTCAGCGCTACAAGGAACTGAAGGACATCATCGCCATTCTGGGCATGGACGAATTGTCGGAAGAGGACAAGCTGGTGGTGCAGCGGGCGCGCAAGATCCAGCGCTTTCTCTCCCAGCCTTTCTTCGTCGCAGAGGTCTTCACCGGTGCACCCGGCAAGTATGTGCCGTTGAAAGCCACTATCGCCAGCTTCAAGGCGATCGTCGCCGGCGAGTATGACCACCTGCCGGAACAGGCCTTCTATATGGTGGGCGATATCGAGGAGGCGGCGGCCAGGGCCGAGAGTGCCTGACGCGTCACAGGGGATCGTAGAACATGGCCATGACCATTCACGTCGATATCGTAAGCGCGGAAGGCGAGATCCACTCCGGCGCCGCAGAGATGGTGTACGCGCCGGCAGAGATGGGTGAAGTCGGCATTGCACCGCGCCATTCCCCGTTGGTGACGCGCCTGAAACCCGGTGATGTCCGGGTGGATACGGGGGGAGGAGATATGCAGCATTTCTACGTCTCCGGCGGTATTCTGGAGGTGCAACCCCATGTGGTGACGATCCTTGCCGATACCGCAGTACGTGCCAGTGATCTGGACGAGGCCTCGGCCCTTGAGGCCAAGCAGAGGGCGGAGGACGCCCTTGCGGGTCAGGCGGCGGAATTCGATTATGCCAAGGCGAAGGCGGAGCTGGCTGAGGCAATCGCCCAACTGCGGACCATTGAGCAATTGCGTAAACAGAAAGGGCGTTGAGGACGATTGCATCGCGGATAGCGCTGCTATTGTGACCATTTTGTGGCCTTCCAGGGCGTTCCTCCATACGATTCCACGGAAAGGGTATAATAGGCATTTGGCCGGCATGTTGGCAGAACGCATGGAACGTCCATTCACGCCGTGGGCTGTTTCA
>Ga0256841_1001643_pt1 | contig 18769 bp, 15 predicted proteins | sample 356308metaG_FD_185971 | JGI IMG/M metagenome (GOLD analysis project Ga0256841, IMG submission 185971) | Hydrothermal vent microbial communities from Mid Atlantic Ridge, Atlantic Ocean - 356-308 | ecosystem: Environmental > Aquatic > Marine > Hydrothermal vents | place: Atlantic Ocean: Mid... | reverse complement strand
TCGAACCCATGCCGGCCTCGGTCAGGCCCAGATGCAACGCATACTCACTGCGTCTCGCCAGCAACTGATAGACCGCGATCAGATCCTGCACTCCGCTCATCTTGCATGACAACACGATGCGATCGGCCGCTAGGCCGACCTTTTCCGCCAGTGCGGCGCTCTCCAACGCCGAGGTGACGAGCACGTCGTACATCAGCACCTTGGCATCCAGCGGCTCGGCGCGCCGCGCGTTCTCGTCCATCATGCGCGCCACCAGGGCCTGGTCCAGGCTACCCCAGTTGACGCCAATGCGAACCGCCTTGTCGTACCGGCAAGCGGTTTCGATCATTTCACCGAACTGTCGGTCACGTTTCTCGCCACTGCCGACGTTGCCGGGATTGATGCGGTATTTCGCCAGCGCCTCGGCGCAGGCCGGGTGCTCGGCAAGCAGACGATGGCCGTTGAAATGGAAATCGCCGACCAGCGGCACGTCGACACCGAACCGCTCCAGCCCATCGCGGATCGCCGGCACGGCGGCGGCGGACTCGGTATTGTTCACGGTGATGCGCACCAACTCGGAACCGGCCCGGGCCAAGGCCGCCACCTGTTCCACTGTCGCCATGACATCAGCGGTATCGGTATTCGTCATCGACTGTACGACGATCGGACCGTCGCCACCGAGCATCACGTTTCCAACGCGCACCCTGTGGGTACGATGGCGCTCGATCGGGGCTGTGGACATGGGACCTGCCTGCTGTGAAACAAAGCCGGGAGCATATACCCGCAAGACCCGTTTTTCCAGCGACGCCGCTGATCGCCAGACAAGAAAAAACCCGGACAAGCCGGGTCTTTCCCCCGCGTGGCCAGAAACGGCTTACTTCAGCTTGGTGATCCCCAACATCTTCAGGATGTACTTCTCATAGATAGGCTCGGAAGTACCCTTCTTCATCTTACGGATGAAATACTTCTCGAAGGCGATCTTTGCCATATGTACCCATTTACCTTTCTTGAACCAGGCGACGTTGCGCGGCGGAATCTGCGGCAAGGCAACGAAGGCCGCGCCGGTATCGCCCATGTCGGCGAGGCAGATCGCATTCCAGGTGGCGTAGGTCTTGGGCTCGCGACCGGCCAGTTCGTCGGCGATGTTGTGCACGATGGCGGTTACCATCGACTCGATCATATAACCCGTCTTTGGCGCGCCGGTTGGCACGGCGGTGGCTTCCACCGGCGGAATGGCGATACACACGCCCGCCGCATAGATATGCGGGTACTTCGGATTGCGTTGATGCTCGTCGACGAATACAAAACCACGCGGGTTGCACAATTCCTCGACGTTCATCACTGCTTCCACGCCCTTGAACGCCGGCAGCATCATCGAGAACTTGAATTCCAACTCGTGATCCTTGATCTTGTTGCCGGAATTGTCATACTCCTCGATGAACATCTTGCCGGCTTCGACCTTGGTCACCTTGGCATTTGTGATCCAGTTCATGTGGTGGTTACGCAGCTCGGATTCCAGCATGCCTTTGGAATCACCGACACCACCAAGACCGAGATGTCCGATATAAGGCTCGGAGGTCACATAGGTCATCGGTACGCGGTCACGTATTTTGCGCTTGCGTAGATCGGCATCCATGATGAAGGCAAACTCATAGGCCGGGCCAAAGCAACTGGCAAACGGCATCGCGCCGATAATCACATGGCCCGGATCTTCGATCAGTTGCTGATAGGCGGTATACGCGCTTTCGGCATGGTCGACGGTGCATACCGAATGAGTATGTCCGCCGTTAGGACCAGCACCCTCGATCTCTTCGAACGCCAGCCTTGGACCCGTTGCAATCACCAGGTAATCGAAGGAGACGCTGTCGCCGCCTTCGAGCGTCAGCGTCTTGCCATCCGCATCGATCTTGTCGCAGCGTTTGGCGATGAACTCGATGCCCTTGGCCTCCAAGTGCTTACGGATATCGAAAGTGATGCTGGCGCGATCACGCCAGCCTACCGCAACCCAGGGGTTCGACGGTACGAACTGGAAATACTCGCGTTCGTTGACAACGGTAACCTTGTGTTCGCTACCCAACTCCGCGCGTAATTCGTATGCCGCCGGCATGCCGCCGGTACCAGCCCCCAGTACTACAATATGAGCCATCTGCCATCTCCAATTTGTGGTTAGCGTGAAAGTCGCTTGTTGGCTGCCTGTGATTCGTCCGGGAGAACGCCGTGAATACGTCCGTATAGGCTTGGCCTCGGCATAACCCACGGGGAAGTGGGGAACACTGTAAATGCCGGGAGCATTTCCGGTGCCCCGTCTCTAACATCCCGCGGCCGACCCACAGACAGCCTTTCATTATTCGGGGTATTTCAGCCCCATCCTGAAAAATCAGCCAGTATCTCCGCCGGTACCTGCCGCCATCTGCGATTGATTGCGGTTCTGGAGGAAATACGGAATAAGGTTTCGCCTCAAACCAACGATGTGGTCCGATAGCGATCGATTCTTGATTTCAGTTAAAGATACCCCTGCAAAATGTAAAAATAAAGCAGGTTTATGCGGCTTCATGAGAACGATTTATTCTTATATATGAATATAATAAATCACAAATCACGATCGGAGAGACGATGCCATTATCGTCACGGCTAGTCGAACGCCAGATTGTAGCGTGCGTGCCATTTTGTTACTGGCAAGACGCGAGGAGGCCGTGACTATCTCTTTTCGACTCAATGAAAATCACGCGATGGCGCATCCAACCCGCTGAGCAAGCCTGAAAGATCAGCCGCCCGAGCAACGATCAGATGAGTCACGCCACTCTCGCGTTGTAGCTGGCCACTGACAGCCAGCAGGGACGCCCCGAGTATCGCCGCTCGCCAACGTTCCAGCACCCGCGGCCAGATGACCAGATTCATATACCCGGTTTCATCCTCCAAGGTCATAAACACTACCTTGCCAGCAGAACCCGGACGCTGACGATTGATCACCAGGCCGGCGGCGCGCGCCCAGGCATTGTTCGGCAGGCCATCGAGCGCAGCGGCGCCATGCAGACACCGACGTTCCAGTTCCGGGCGCAGCAGCGCCAACGGGTGGCCTCGCAGGCTCAGCCCAATGCTGGCGTAGTCGGCGACCAGCTCGTCACCCAGCTCGGGCGTCGGCAACAATACGCTGCCCTCTTCCCGGCGCCAGCCGCCGAACAACGGCAGTTGCGTCTCGGCCCCGGCCACTTGCCAATGGCTCTGGTACCGATTCCCGGCCAGACCGCGCAGGGCATCGGCGGCGGCCAATGCGCGCAGATCGCGACGATCCAGTCTGGCGCGCCGGCGTATATCGTCACTGTCGCGAAACACCCGTTGGCGGCGCGCCGCCAATAGGCGCTCCGCGCCGTTGCGCGACAACCCCTTGACGCGCAACAGACCGAGACGCAACGCTGGCTCGCCCCGGCCATCCTTCTCCAGCGTGCAATACCAGTCGCCATGGTTCACATCCACCGGGCGCACCTCGACACCCGCTCGGCGCGCTTCGGCAACCAGTTGCGCTGGCGCATAGAAGCCCATCGGCTGGCTGTTCAGCAGCGCGGCGAAGAAAGCCGCCGGTTCATGGCATTTCAACCAGGCCGAGACATACACCAGCAGCGCGAAGCTAGCGGCATGGGATTCGGGGAAGCCGTAGTCGCCGAAACCCAGAATCTGTCGATAGATACGTTGCGCAAATTCACGCGGATAGCCGCGTTGGCACATGCCGTCGATCAAACGACGCTCGAAACCCTCCAGGCCGCCACGTCGCCGCCATGCTGCCATCGAACGCCGCACCTGATCGGCCTCGCCAGCACTGAATCCGGCGGCGACCATCGCGACCTTCATCACTTGTTCTTGAAAGATCGGCACGCCGAGCGTGCGACCAAGTACTTCGCGCACCTCATCCGATGGATAGCTTACCGACTCCAGCCCCTGGCGGCGGCGCAGATAAGGATGCACCATATCGCCCTGGATCGGCCCGGGACGCACGATCGCGACCTCGATGACCAGATCATAGAAACAAGTTGGCCTCAACCGTGGCAGCATCGCCATCTGCGCGCGTGATTCGATCTGGAACACGCCCATGGTCTCGGCTCGCTGAATCATGCGATACACCGCCGGATCCTCTGCCGGAATCGTCGCCATCGTCAACCGCCTGCCATGAAACGTCTCGATCAGTTCAAAGCCACGACGAATCGTGCTGAGCATACCCAATGCCAGCACGTCGATCTTCAACAGACCGAGCGCCTCCAAATCGTCCTTGTCCCACTGGATGACGCTGCGCCCCGCCATCGCGGCATTCTCTATTGGCACCAATTCATGCAAGGGTCCGCGTGAGATGATGAAGCCGCCAACATGCTGGGAAAGATGTCGCGGCATGCCGAGCAATTCCGGCAGCAAATTCAACAAACGCGTCAGCCTGGGGTTCTCCGTGTCGAAGCCGGCCTCGCGCAAGCGCTCCGGCAAGGCTTCCGGGCTGTCCCACCAAGCAATGCTTCGGCTCAGTCGATCGACCTGGTCGCGCGCCAATCCCAACACCTGGCCGAGATCACGCAACGCCGAACGCCGCCGGTAGGTGATTACCGAGGCCGCCAGCGCGGCACGCTCGCGCCCATATTTGCGATAGAGGTACTGGATGACCTCCTCGCGACGTTGATGCTCGAAATCGACATCGATATCCGGCGGTTCGTTGCGCTCGCGCGACAGAAAACGCTCGAACAGCAGCGCCATATGCGCCGGATCGACCTCGGTGATGCCCAGGCAGAAGCACACCGCCGAGTTCGCCGCCGAACCGCGCCCCTGACACAAGATGCCACGCTCGCGGGCAAAGCGGACCAGGTCATGCACGGTAAGGAAATAGGCCTCGTAGGCCAGTTCGGCGATTAGATTGAGTTCCCGATCGATGCGTTCGCCGACCTCCGCGGGCACGCCACCCGGCCAGCGCCAGCGCATGCCTTGTTGCACCAACAGACGCAGCCAGCCGCTGGGCGTATGTCCCGCGGGCACCAGCTCCGCCGGGTATTCGTAACGCAATTCATCCAGCGAGAAGTCACAACGCGCCGTCACCTTCAACGTTTCAGCCAGCCATTCGGCCGGATACAGATCATGCAAATCGGAAAGCGGCCGCAAGCAGCATTCGGCATTCGCATGCATGGCGAAACCCGCCTGTTCGATGGGCAGGCCGAGGCGGATACAATGCAACACATCCAGTAACGGCTTGCGCGCGCGTCTGTGCATCAGCACCCGGCCGACGGCAACGACCGGCAACCCCCAGCGGGCGGCACGCGCCCGCGCCCGCGCCCGACGCGCCGCGTCATGGCCATCGCGACACAGATCGACCGCCAGCCACAGACGTCCGGAAAAGACCTTGCGCAACGCCGCGGCCGGTGTTTCGTCGGCTTCATCTTCCAGCAACCACAGCAGCAGGCAATCGTCCAGGCCCGCAAGATCCTCGCATCCAAGCCGATACCCACCCTTCGGCGCGCGTCGCCTGGCCCGCGTAATCAGGCTGGACAATCGCGCATAGCCGCGCCGATTGTTCGCCAGCACCACGACCGTGCCACCATCACACAACCGAAGCAGACTGCCGATCAACAGCTTCAATCCCTGTTGGCGAGCGGCGACATGCGCCTTCACCACACCCGCCAGCGAGCACTCGTCAGTCAGCGCCAGTGCATGGTAGCCCAGTCGCGCCGCGCGCTCGGCCAACTCGTCCGGATGCGAGGCGCCCCGCAAAAAACTGTAGCAAGACTGGCAGCATAATTCGGCATACCCGATTTCCGGCATCGACTCACCTGCATACTGTACATATACACAGTATATCAAAATCATTTGGCACCTTGACCTGTATCAACCCCGCCATCTCACATTGGGAATACAGTAGAACCTCAAATAGAGTATGGCTGTCATGGCCAGACTGATAAAACCGCTTTTCAATATTCCGCCAATCCTTTCGATCGAGACGGTAAACACATCCAAGAGGACTCTCCATGATCCATGAAGTAGAAGGCGACATCCTGCTCAGCAAGGCCCAGGCGATCGCGCATGGCGTCGCGCCATTGGACCCAATGAGTCAGGGCCTGGCAAAGGCACTGCATGAGAAATATCCATCGATGCACAAGGACTTCCATCACTGGTGTCACCAGAAAAGGCCAAAACCCGGAGAAGCCTGGATGTGGGGTGGCCCCGGCGGTTTCCGTGTGATCAATCTGCTGACTCAGGACGGCGGCTACGAGCATGGCGCGAAACCCAGCAAGGCGACTGTCGGCAATGTCAACCACGCATTGCGCGCGCTGAAGAAGATCATCGAGAAAGAGCATATCGAATCGCTGGCCCTGCCAAGGCTGGCCACCGGTGTCGGTGGCCTGGACTGGGGAGAGGTCTACCCGCTGATCGAAACTCAACTGGGTGACGTGGATATCCCGATCTACCTATACACTCTCTATCACCCGGATCAGCAAGCCAGGGAATCCTGACTATCGGGGATGATCATCAAGGTCGCCCAGATGGGCATCCCGGCACCGTTGTCCCGTTCTGGCATCACCGAAATGGGGTTGCGGCTCGGACGCCAGCTCGGCGTCACGCTAATCGCACGCGCCAAGGGCCGTCACTTTCTCGTCTACAACGGCGCGGAGAATATCCACATCGATGCCTAACCGCCATCAACCCATGTACTCGGCAAGGGTCTTAGACAACAGATCACTATCCAGCGGCTTGGTCATGAAACGATCCATGCCCACATCCAGACAGGCCTGGCGCGTCTCGCTGGCAGAATCCACCGTCAGCGCAATGATCGGCATGCGCCGTCCGTCGCCTTCCTCGGCGCGATACCGGCGCACAAACTCCAGACCATCCATCACTGGCATGCGGATATCGACAAAGGCGAGATCGAAACGCTGTTCCCGGGTCAGATCGAGCGCGACCCGGCCGTTCTCGGCGATCATGACCTCGCAACCGCGCTGATCCAGTAGCGCATGCAGCAGGCGCGCACTGATCCGATCGTCCTCGGCAATCAGGATCTTGCGGCCGGCACAGCGATTATCCTCCACTTCTGGCTCTTCCCGCGCATCAATCAAGCGCTCTCGCTCGATGGCGATCCGAGTCAACACCTCGGCCAGCGCAACGACAGAGACCGGCTTGGTCAACACATGCACGCCACTCCGTTCAACCTCAAATCGACGTCGCCGCGCATAGCCGACGACGACCATCGGCAGCTTGCCCTCGCAATACCGATCGAGGTGATCCGTCAGCGCATAGACATCCAGGTCGGTGATGGCATCGCAGATGATCGCCGCATCCGCCTGGCAGTCCAGCGCCTCGGAAAGGTTCCCTCGAAGCGCAGACAATGGAAGCAGATGCACATCGACACCCAAATCGAGACAATACTGCAACAGGTTCTCGCGACCGCTGGCATTCGTCTCCATCAACAGCACCTTGCGCAAGCCATGCACCCGGGCGACACGATTGATCAGACGGGCAGGCGCCGCGGGCACCAGCGGCAGATGGACGGTGAAAACCGTGCCCTCGGGCGCGTTCCTGGCCACGAGGATATCGCCACCCATCAGACGCACCAGGTCACGCGCGATGGTCGTGCCCAAACCGGTGCCGCCATAGCGTCGTGTCGTCGAGCTGTCCTCTTGCCAGAAGCTGTCGAACACATGTGGTAACGACGCCTCGGCGATTCCGATGCCGGTATCGGCCACCTGTAACACCAATCTCGCCACCCCGTCGGCATCCGTTTCCTGCCGGGCAATTACATCGACCTCGCCCTGCTCGGTAAACTTGATCGCGTTTCCGACCAGGTTATACAACACCTGCTGGAGCCGCAGACGATCGCCGATCACACTCGCCGGCAGGGCGGTATCGACAGACAGCGTCAGTTCCAGACCCTTCTCATAGGTTTGCGTGGAAAGCTCGCGACAGACCGAATGGAGCGTCGCCTCAAGATTATAGGGAGTATGTTCCAGCTCGACCTTGTTCGCATCGATCTTGGAAAAATCGAGGATATCGCCGATCAACGCGCGCAGCATCTCCGCCGAGGCGATCACCGAACCCGCATACTCGCGCTGCTCGGCATTCAGCGGCGTGTTTTCGAGCAACTGCATCATGCCGAGAATACCCGTCAGCGGGGTGCGGAACTCATGCGTCATGGTTGCGAGAAAATTCGCCTTCGCCTCCGCTGCGGCCTCCGCGCGCTGCCGCGCGCGATGGAGCTTCCTCAGCAGACTGAGTTCGTACATCGGCAGCGCAACCAGCGAAACCAGCAGAAACGCGGTTTCGTACAGGGTGCCGCCATCCTCGTTCAACGCAAATACGACGACGGAAAAGGCGAACAGGCTCCCGAGAGACGCGGCAATCAGATATTCGCGTCCGTAACGCGTGCCATAGGAGACGAAGATCCAGATATACAGCAGGAAGAAAGGACCGTTAGCCGCCCCGGTGAACCAAATGGCCAGGGTCGAGGCACTGATATCCAGCGTCATGGTCAGGTAGCGCCGCCAGCGTCGCAATTCGCGATCGCGCGCGACATGCCACAATACCACGACGAAACACACCAGATAGACGCCAAACAGCGCCGCGATCACGCTCAGATCAACATGAAAGAAACCGGCCGCGCGACCGCCGAGGATATAGACCAGCGCAAACAACCAGATCGCGGAACGCGCCAGACCGGACTGAAACTCGGGATGCGCGCGCAATTCGGGATCGATCAGACGATCAAGAAACTGGCTCATGGGCAATATCCCTATCTTAAAGATTGACGTGAAAGTACCCTTGTCAGTTGCCCGTGATTCAGTCGCGGGATGCCCAAGGCCAAGCCTACAAGGATGTATTACGGCATGCCCGCAGACGAACCACGAACAACCCTCATTCCAGCAGGGGCGCTGTCCCCTCCCGTCATGATCGCTATAGCCTCCCGGTAACCAGCGGACAAAACACCAGTCAGACCGATTTGCTAGCAGGCCGTTGAAAAATGGCATTTTTCAACGGCCTGTGTGCGGTACAAGGAGGTACCGCCATTCTCGATGACTACAAGTCATTGAAAATGAAGAAACCGGGAAATCGCATTTTCCGGTTCCGTCGTTGAAAAAGTCCATGGAAGGACTTTTTCAACATCCTGTTAGAATGGCAGGCTCTCCGACCTGCTCCAGATTAAAGCAAAACATGAACGCCGAGAAAAGACGCAATATCTTCGAGCGCTTGCGCGAAGCCAATCCACACCCTACGACAGAGTTGAACTTCAACTCACCCTTCGAGTTGTTGATCGCCGTCATGCTATCGGCCCAAGCCACGGACAAGAGCGTCAACAAGGCCACCAAAGCCTTGTTCCAGGCCGCCAACACACCAGAGGCCATGCTAAAACTCGGCGAGGATGGCGTAAAGCGCCACATCAGAACCATTGGGCTGTTCAATACCAAGGCGAAAAACATCATCAAGACCTGCCAACTGCTGGTCGACAGGCACGCGGGCCAAGTACCGCGCACGCGGGAAGAACTGGAAGCCCTGCCTGGCGTCGGCCGAAAAACCGCTAATGTGGTACTGAATACCGCCTTTGGCGAACCCACGATGGCAGTGGACACACACATCTTTCGCGTCGCCAACCGCACCCGACTAGCGCCAGGCGGCACACCACTGGCCGTGGAAAAACGCCTGCTGAAGGTCATTCCGAAGGCATTCCTGCGTGATGCTCACCACTGGTTGATCCTGCTGGGCCGCTACACCTGCACGGCGAGAAAACCCCGCTGTCGATCCTGCCTGATCGAGGATCTCTGCGAATATCCCCGGAAAACGACCGAATAGAGAGCGCCCTCATGTATGGCAACAGCCGAGAAAGCATGCGCCAGATCTTTTTTCAGGCATGGCGCAAGCACTCCGACAACCACCCCCTGGAACCGATCGAGCAACTGATTGTCAGCATCATAGAACAGCACCCTGAATATCAGGCCATGCTGGAACAACCGGAAGATGCCATCGATAGGGACTACGACGTGGAACATGGCCAGACCAACCCCTTTCTACACATGGGCATGCACATCAGCATCGCGGAACAACTGCAAGCCGATACACCCAGCGGTATCCGGGCGCTCTACCAGGAACTCACGCGCCAGGCTGGCGATCCGCACACCGTGGAACACCGAATGATGGAATGCCTCGGACAGGTACTTTGGCAGGCACAGCGGGATGAGGCCGAGCCCGACCAACAGGCTTATCTCCACTGCCTGAGACAGTTAGTGAAATAATCCATGCCCATGGAGGGTCTTCACATGGCGATGGCAATACCCGGCCAAGACAGGCGCCAGCCTCGATTGGAGAGGCCGGTGGCCAAAACGGGAATTTGTGGAAAGATAGTTATCTTGCCGCCTGTCACTATGCTATAACCAGCCTGAACCGGTTTCGAATACATCGGACCGGCGAACAACACGAGATAATACCTCTATGGAGAATCGAACATGTCAAAATCAAACAATACGCTGAAACCCGTATCCGCTGCGATCGGTGCTGTCATGGCAAGCTCTGTCGCGCTCACTGGCACCGCTATTGCCGCCGACAATCCGTTTGGACTCGCCGAGCTGGACGGCGGCTACATGCAGGTCGCGATGGAAGGCAAGTGCGGCGGCTCCATGGGCGAAAAAGCCAAGCGCATGAAGGACGGCAAGTGCGGTGGCAGCATGAAGGCCAAGCGCGCAATGGACGGCAAGTGTGGCACTGGCAAATGTGGCGGGAACATGAAAGCCAAGGCCAAGAGCATGATGGACGGCAAATGCGGTAGCAGCATGAAAGCCAAGGGCATGACGGACGGCAAGTGCGGCGGCAGCATGAAGGCCAAGGGCATGACGGACGGCAAGTGCGGTAGCGGCATGAAAGCCAAGGCCAAGGACATGATGGACGGCAAATGCGGTAGCGGCATGAAAGCCAAGGCCAAGGACATGATGGACGGCAAATGCGGTGGCGGCATGAAAGCCAAGGCCAAGGATATGATGGACGGCAAATGCGGTGGCGGCATGAAAGCTAAGGCCAAGGGTATGATGGACGGCAAATGCGGTGGCAGTATGAAGAAATAATCCGGCCATCACGACCATGAACCACACCCCGAATTATCCTGTTCATGGTGCCGGGCTCGGCTTGCGACGAGAATTTATCGACTCGCTTGCCGAGCAGCCGCCCATGCAAATCGATTTCTACGAGATAGCGCCAGAGAACTGGCTGCCCATCGGCGGCCCCATGGGGCGACGGTTTCGTCGCCTGACCGAACAATACCCATTCGTTGCGCATGGCCTATCGCTATCCATCGGCGGTCCCGCCCCACTGGATACCGACTTTCTGAAGCGCTTGAAGGTGTTCCTGAAAGAGCACGGCTTCCGTTGCTACACCGAACATCTCAGCTACTGTTCCGACGACGGCCATCTCTACGATCTGATGCCCATCCCATTCACCGAGGAGGCCGTGGATTATGTCGCCGCGCGCATCCGCCAGGTCCAGGACATACTGGAACAACGCATCGCGATGGAAAATGTCTCGTACTATGCCGCGCCAATGCAACGGATGAGTGAAATCGACTTCATCAACGCGGTGATTTCCGAGGCTGATTGTGACCTGCACCTGGATATCAACAACATCCATGTTAACAGCATCAATCACGGCTACGATGCCGAACGCTTTCTGAAGGCCCTGCCCGCCGAACGAATCCTGTATGCACATATCGCCGGCCACCATGTCGAGTCCGAGGATCTATGTATCGACACGCATGGCGCGGATGTCATCGACCCAGTCTGGAAACTACTGGAAACCGCCTACGAGGCTTTTGGTGTGTTCCCCACGTTGCTGGAACGTGACTTCAACATCCCGCCATTGGAAACACTCCTCGACGAGGTCGATACTATCATCAGCCTACAGAACAAATGGAACCGTCATGAGCACGCCGGAAAACAGCGCATCCCGGCCTGATTTCATTCGGGCTCAGTATGCTTTTGCCGGCCATATCCGCGATCCCGAACGACAGGCACCACCACCAGGTCTCGACGACCGGCGCATGGCCGTCTACCGCGAGCTGTTCTTCAACAACATCGAAAGTTTTCTGGATGGCAACTTCCCTGTACTGCGTGGCATCGTCGCGGACGCGCCCTGGGAGGCAATGGTCCGGGACTTTCTGATCAAACACCGTTGCCAGTCACCCTATTTCGCCGAGATCGGCTTGGAGTTTCTCGACTATCTGGCATACGAACGTACCCCAGAGAGAACCGACCCTCCCTTTCTGTACGAATTGGCGCATTACGAAAGGGTAGAACTCGACCTGTCCATCGCCTCGGAGCCGGAACCACCCGAAGGACTCGACCCGAACGGCGACCTCCTGTCCGAGCGTCCGCTCGTGTCGGCATTGGCGCGAAACCTGAGTTACCGCTTTCCCGTGCATCGTATCGGCCCGGACTACCAACCGGAGCGAGCGCCGGAACAACCCAGCTTTCTGCTGGTATACCGCGACCGCGACGAGGTGGTGCGTTTCCTCGAAATCAATGCCGCTACCGCGCATCTTATCGAACTACTGCAAGAAAACCCTGCCTTGTCTGGTCTTTGTGTGCTGAAGCGTCTGGCCGAAGCCTTGCGGCATCCGGACCCAGAGCAAATCATCACCTTCGGTTTGGGGATTCTCACCGATTTACGTCAACGACATATCATCAGCGGAACGCTCCCGTCCTGACACAGGAACAGCGCTTGGCCCATGGTTGCCGGCGGGGGTCTCAACCGCAACAAGGGGCAGCAAACAGCATGATCAAACTACTCAATAGACTCCAGGACCTTCTCGACAGCTTTCGCGTGTTCGATTTTCTCGCGCCACTGGCCTTGCGCCTGTATCTGACGCCCATCTTCTGGATGGCGGGGACCAAGAAACTCAGCGACATGGACAGTATCATCGACTGGTTCGGCAACCCGGATTGGGGACTTGGCCTACCCTATCCCGAGGTACTGGCCTGGGCCGCCGCGTTGACCGAGGCCGGTGGCGCCATCCTACTGGTGATCGGCTTGGCGGTACGCTGGATCTCCATTCCACTGATGGTCACAATGGTCGTCGCCATGGTCACGGTGCATTGGCCAAACGGCTGGCTGGCTGTCGCCGAGGGTAGCGGCCCGTTCGCCACCGAACGCACGATCGGCGCAATGGAAAGGCTGGACAAGGCCAAGGAGATCCTACAACAATACGGTAACTACGATTGGCTGACCCAGAACGGCGAGTTCGTCGTATTGAACAACGGCATCGAGTTCGCCGCCACCTACTTCATCATGTTGCTGGCGCTGTTCTTCATCGGCGCCGGACGTTATGTCAGTCTGGATTACTGGATTGCGAAAAAATATCGCGGGTAGATATCAACCTGGAGACCAAATATGTCGCGTTCAAGATCCTAGCAGGATGTTGAACAAGTCTTTCCATGGACTTTTCAACGACGGAACCGGGAAATGCGATTTCCCTGTACCGCACACAGGCCGTTGAAAAATGCCATTTTTCAACGGCCTGCTAGCCCGGATTTCTCACCGGGTCACGTAGCGAGGCCGCTCAAGAGGGTGTGATGGCTGGCGTTCGCGACCGAGGGCCACGCAGGCGTAGTCGACACTACGTTGAGCCGCCGACCGAGTGAACGCCAGTCAGCGCGCCGCATTGGGCGGTCGCAGTCGTGAACGGGTGAGAAATTCGGGCTAGGACCTGGATCAAGGCATCCCTCACAGGTAATGGTTACTCCATTGCCGCCAGAAGGGATAAGGCTTCCACTCCTGCTCACGCCCGCCCTCCTCGCGCCTTGCCAGGAAAGACATGGCATGCACGCTGAAACCCGAGCCCCGGCTGACCAAGGCAATCGATAGATCCGTCTCCGAGCGACATAAATAAGCCCGCGAAACGCGGGCTTATTTAGCGATATCGAAAAGGCCCGTCATGGCCTTTCGACGGATCAGTTGACCTTGGGATCCAACGCGCCAGACTCATAGCGCTTATACATCACCTCCAGTGACTCTGGGGTGATCTTGGAGGCATGACCAGCGCAACCAAAGGCTTCATAGCGCGCCCTGCAAATCTCTTTCATCGCTTCAGTAGAAGCCTTCAGGAACTTGCGCGGATCGAAATTGGACGGGTTCTCCTGTAGATGCTTACGGATCGCACCGGTAGAGGCCATGCGCAGGTCGGTGTCGATATTAACCTTGCGCACACCGTGCTTGATACCTTCCTGGATCTCTTCGACCGGCACGCCATAGGTCTGCCCCATGTCACCGCCATAGTTGTTGATGATCTCCAGCCATTCCTGCGGCACCGAAGAGGAACCGTGCATGACCAAATGGGTATCCGGGATGCGCGAGTGGATCTCCTTGATACGGTCGATGCGCAGGATATCGCCGGTCGGCTCCTTGGTGAATTTGTAGGCGCCGTGCGAGGTTCCGATCGCGATCGCCAGCGCATCCACGCCGGTTTCCTTGACGAAGCTTGCCGCTTCTTCCGGATCGGTCAACAACTGATCCATGTCCAGCTTGCCTTCCGCGCCATGGCCATCTTCCTCGCCCATCTCGCCGGTCTCCAGCGAGCCCAGGCAGCCCAGCTCACCTTCAACGGAAACACCGCCAGCATGCGCCATCTTGACCACTTCACGAGTGGTTTCGACATTGTATTCGAAGGTGGAAGGCGTCTTCATGTCCGACATCAAGGAACCATCCATCATCACCGAGGTGAAACCCGACTGGATGGAGCGCAGGCAGACCGCCGGCTCAGAGCCATGGTCCTGATGCATGACGATCGGAATATGCGGATACATCTCGGTGGCGGCGGTGATCAGATGGCGTAGGAAAGGCTCGCCAGCATAGGATCGTGCGCCGGCGGAACCCTGCATGATCACTGGGCTGTTGGTCTCGTCGGCAGCCTGCATGATGGCATGCACTTGCTCCATATTGTTGACATTGAATGCCGGCATGCCAAAGCCGTGTTCTGCCGCATAGTCCAGCAGTTGACGCATGGAAATCAGGGCCATTGGTCTCTCCTCGAATCATCGTTCAATAGAAAAATGCACTCGCCCGGCACCGCAAGAGCCGGACGATCGCACAAAGTTAACATTAGCAGTACCGCTCAGGGCGCGGGCACATGCTCGCCGACACGCACGATGCGCATCACATTGGTGCTGCCCGCCACGCCATCGATGTCGCCCTTGGTGACCAACACCAGATCACCGTTGCGCACCGCGCCACGGCGCAACAGCTCCTCGACTGCCTCACCGACCGCGTAGATGGCTTCGACATCGGTGATATCGAAGCTCACCGGGCAAACACCACGATACAGGGTCACCTTGCGGCGTGTCGTCACATGCCGCGTCAGCGCAAAGATCGGAATCCCGGAACTGATGCGTGACATCCATTGCGCGGTCTTGCCGGACTCGGTCAACGCGGCGATCGCCGCGATGGACAAGTGGTTGGCGGTATACATCGCCGCCATCGCCACGGCTTCATCGACCTCATCGAACTTCGAATCCAGACGATGATGCGAGACGCGCGCCTCGGACTGCTTTTCCGCTTCGATGCACACCCGGCTCATCGCTTCGACGACCTTCGCCGGGTACTGACCGGCGGCGGTCTCCGCCGACAGCATGACCGCGTCGGTGCCGTCGAGTACCGCGTTCGCCACGTCGAACACCTCGGCACGGGTCGGAATCGGGCTGCTGATCATCGATTGCATCATCTGTGTCGCGGTGATGACCACCTTGTTCAACTCGCGCGCGGTGCGGATCAGGGTCTTCTGGATCGCGGGCAATTCCGCATCGCCCACCTCGACGCCCAGATCACCACGCGCGACCATGATGACATCCGATGCCTCGACGATCTCCTTGATGACATCCAAGGCCTCGGCGCGCTCGATCTTGGATACGATCGCGCCATGCCCACCATGTTGGCGCAACAGGTCGCGCGCCTCGTTGACATCGTTTGCCGAGCGGACGAAGGAGACCGCCACGTAGTCCGCCTCGATGAACGCGGCAAACTCGATATCCTTGCGATCCTTGTCCGTCAAGGCCGGCGCGGACAGGCCGCCGCCGAGCTTATTGATACCCTTGTTGTCGGAGAGCTTGCCACCAACGGTGACACGCGCATGCACCTGCCGATCAGTGACCTCCTCGACCCACAGTACCACCGCGCCATCGTCGAGTAACAGGGTGTCGCCACGCGACAGGTCGTCGACCAAGGCCTGATAGGTGACGCCGACACGAGTCTGGTCACCGCCATCCACTGGGCAATCAAGATCGAGGATGAACTCATCGCCCTCGCGCAGCATGACCTCACCCTTGGCGAATCGGCTGATACGGATCTTCGGTCCTTGCAGGTCGCACAACACGCCAACCTGGCGCCCGCTGGCGCGTGCTCGATTGCGCACGAACTCAGCGCGCTTGGCCTGTTCCTCATGCGTGCCATGGGAAAGATTCAGGCGAACGACATCCACGCCGGCAGCGATGACTTCATCGAGCACCTTGGGATCATCTGTCGCCGGACCCAAGGTCGCCACGATTTTAGTGCGTCTGAACATAGGGTCTCCGTTGCAGACTGTAAGTAAGTGTGGGCCGTGATCTCCTGGTCATGGGATCAGCCGGCGGCACGCTTCTCCAGCATCGCCACGGCCGGCAGTTGCTTGCCCTCGAGAAACTCCAGAAAAGCACCGCCGCCGGTGGAGATATAGGAAACCTTGTCGGCGATATCATATTTGTCCACCGCCGCCAGGGTATCACCCCCACCGGCGATGGAGAACGCGCTGGATTCCGCGATCGCCAGTCCAAGTGTCCTGGTACCCTCGCCGAACTGATCGAACTCGAAAACACCAACCGGGCCATTCCACACGATGGTGCCGGCGGTCTTCATCATCTCAGCGAAACGCGCGGCGGTCTCCGGACCGATATCGAAGATCATATCGTCGTCCGCGACCTCGTCGACCTTCTTCACGGTTGCCTCGGCGGACTCGGAGAATGCCTTGCCGACCACGACATCAGTCGGTACCGGGATCTCGCCGCCCTTGGCTTTCGCGGCTTCCATCAGACGCTTGGCTTCCGGAATCAGGTCCGCCTCGTACAGCGACTTGCCAACATTATGTCCCTCGGCGGCAATGAAGGTGTTCGCGATGCCGCCACCGGGGATCAACTGGTCGACGACCTTGGACAAGGCTTCGAGCACGGTCAGCTTGGTGGATACCTTGGAACCACCGACGATCGCCGCCATCGGTCGCGCCGGATTGTCCAGCGCCTTGCCCAGCGCCTCCAGCTCGCCCGCGAGCAACGGGCCAGCACAAGCGACGGGCGCGAACAGCCCCACCCCATGCGTCGATGCCTGGGCGCGATGCGCGGTGCCGAAAGCATCCATCACATAGATGTCGCACAGCGCGGCATATTTTTTCGCCAGAGCCTCGTCGTCCTTCTTCTCGCCGATGTTGAAGCGCACATTCTCCAGCAACACGACATCGCCGTCGTTCAGCTCGGGGGCATTGTCCAGATAATCCTTGATCAGCGGCACGTCCTTGCCGATCAGGCCCGCCAGATGATCGGCAACCGGCCTCATCGAGAACTGTTCGTCATACTCGCCCTCGATCGGGCGCCCGAGATGCGACATCAGCATGACCTTCGCGCCATGCTGGATGCAGTGTTCGATAGTCGGCAGCGAGGCGCGAATGCGCTTGTCGGAGGTCACCTTTCCGCCCTTGATGGGTACGTTCAGATCCTGACGGATCAATACCCGCTTACCGAAAAGGTCGAGGTCGGTCATCTTGATAACAGACATGCTGCGTCTCCTGCTGAATGTTGTAATGTTCAGAATGCTTGGCAAAACCCGCGGCTTTGCCAATCATACTGCGGACAAACAGCGACGGAGACATTTCCGCCGCCGCAAAGGGAAACGCCCACGCGGACGGACGTTTCCCGCATGACGGCTCAGTTGGCCGCGACGTGCTCGACGAAACGCATCATATTACAGGTGTAACCGTACTCGTTGTCGTACCAAGAGACGAGCTTGACGAAGGTGCCGTCCAGCGCGATGCCGGCATTCGCGTCGAAGATGGAAGAAGCGCTGTAGCCGCGGAAATCGGTGGAGACGACCGCATCCTCGGTGTACGCCAGGGTACCCTTCATCTCGCCCTCGGAAGCGGTCTTCATGGCCGCGCAGATCTCTTCGTAGCTGGCTTCCTTGTCCAGTTCGGCGGTCAGGTCGACGACCGAGATATCCGGGGTCGGCACGCGGAACGCCATGCCAGTCAGCTTACCGTTGAGCTCGGGCAGAACGACACCAACGGCCTTCGCCGCGCCAGTGGACGACGGGATGATGTTATCGAGGATGCCACGACCACCGCGCCAGTCCTTGGCGGAAGGGCCATCAACGGTCTTTTGCGTCGCGGTGGCCGCATGCACGGTGGTCATCAGGCCGCGCTTCAGGCCCCAGTTGTCGTTGATGACCTTGGCGATTGGCGCCAGGCAATTGGTGGTGCAAGAAGCGGCGGAGACGATGCTCTGGCCATCATAGGCGTTGTGATTGACGCCGTAGACGAACATCGGGGTACCATCCTTCGAAGGCGCGGACTGCACGACCTTCTTCGCGCCCGCATCGATATGTTTCTGGCAGCCTTCCGCCGTCAGGAAGAAACCCGTGCAATCGATGACGACATCGGCGCCGACATCGCCCCATTTCAGGTCGGCGGGATCGCGCTCGGCGGTCAGGCGGATCTTCTTGCCGCCAACAACGAAGTTGTTTCCCTCGACGGAGATGTCGCCGTCGAAGCGGCCATGCACAGAATCGT
>Ga0256841_1001642_pt1 | contig 18786 bp, 16 predicted proteins | sample 356308metaG_FD_185971 | JGI IMG/M metagenome (GOLD analysis project Ga0256841, IMG submission 185971) | Hydrothermal vent microbial communities from Mid Atlantic Ridge, Atlantic Ocean - 356-308 | ecosystem: Environmental > Aquatic > Marine > Hydrothermal vents | place: Atlantic Ocean: Mid... | reverse complement strand
AGGCAAAATTGGCTTGCTCATCAATTGGGTATGAAACCTCAAACATTATCCTATATTCTTAATGAAAGTAAAAAAATTGACGATGATTTATATAAGCTAATTAAAAATATAATTAGTTCTTATCAATACGATCAGGATTTATTCAATCATAAATACGATGAAAATTACGATTTGTTCCATGATGAAAAATTACGTATTGGAATAGGCGGAAGAATAAGAATTTTTGCGAAAAGGAAATACGGAACATTAAAAAAATTAGCCGATGCAATGGATATTTCCCCACAACAACTTCAGCAATATATTAGCGGTAAACGAGAACCCGGTTCGAGAATATTAATTAAACTTTTAAGGCTTGGTTGTGATATTAATTGGCTTTTAAGTGGATCCGAATCGCTTGAATCTTTTAAAATTGATAAACTAGAACGGGAGCTGAGAAAATTGCAAGAAAGTCTCTCTCAAATTTCAGAACTTGTAAAAAAGTAATTTTGTATAAATATACTTAATATTCTTTTAGGTTTTATAAAGTACTTTTTAAGGAAATCTTTAACATAAATAAATATGTATGCTAATGATACAAGTGTTTTTCTGTACTTGCTACTACAAATATTGTTCATTTTTTTATTATAATACTTAGTTTGCTTATAAGGAGGATTGTTTAATATGCCGCACCAGATTGAAGTAAAACTTAAATTAGATGTAATAAAAGAAGGTGATTATTACATCATTTATTCGCCTGCGTTTCAAATCTCCGGTTACGGTAAAACGCAAAAAAATGCACTAAAAGATTTCGATGAAACCTTCAAATTATACATCGGGGATTTGGTAGAGGAAGGTAAATTATTGGAAGCTCTTTTAGATCTTGGCTGGACACTAAGAAAAACGAATTTTAAACCCCGGCATGTAAAAAGATCCTTTTCAGGAATAAAGCCAGCTGGTTCAAGAACAAAAGCCGTTTCTCCGAAATTCATTAAATCAATTAGTAAAGATGTAACTTTGCCTGTTCCGGTATGAATAAAATCTACACTATCAAAGTTCGGGAATTTATAAAATTCCTTGAACATAATGGCTGCTATAAGAAACGTCAAGAAGGAAGTCATTAACCAAACCGTCTAATGTAGTTTTTATTGCATAACTAGATAATCTGTTATACTAAATATTACCTTCCCAAAAACAAGAGAATTTATCATCAAGGTAGCAGTTTCGATAAATCTGATAACCGGAAATGATAAGCATATAAAAAGGCATGCAAAGCAGTGTGAACTGCAAATGAATTTCCAACAAGAAAATCAACAGACCAAAAAGTTAATTCTTTTTCCCCATTGGAATTCTCATTGTGCGTTCCCGTTATTTTGTTGAAGACGCAAAATTTTTTTAAATGTTATATAAACCGGTTCCTTTAACAGCATATTCTTATTTCATATTTTCGAAAATGAACAGACACACGACCATCAAACCGACTTCATCCGATTTGATTTCCAAGATTTAAAAACTAGGTCAATCATCTTTAAAGAAATTCACGCTTATTAAAAACATCTTAATGCGTTTAATCCGTTAATGACTATAATTTTTCCTACCTGTTAGTCCCCTTTGTTTTGCATTATAAGTAATATAAATTTTTAATGTAAATTAAAGTGTAATTTATTAAATTTAATTTTAACTTTATTATAACAACCTGGTTGTTACACTGTTGCTAACTAATTAAAATAATAATTTGGGGGTTATTATGAAAATCATTTTATTTTTAATATTTGTCACAATAATTTCCGGTTGTTCAAATTTCAATAATTCAAATATTATCGGACCAATAAATCATCCAAATGATTATGTTAAAGGTGATGTGGTATTTGGGCTAAGAGATAGCGTATCCCTCACAAATTTTGCAAATTACATTTATTCATTTAAAAATATCTCTATTAAAGAAATTACTTTTTTACAATACTATTCAAATTTTCCGCATGATAGTTTAGAAGCAATAAGATCCGCTTTGGAAGCTAAAAATTATATTAAACCTAACAAAGTCAATGTTTTTTATAAAAGTGCTGAATCAAGAATTATTGCTGAATTTTGGATAAATAGCTTTAGTAAAGATGAAATAAAGGATTGGACTTTATTGAAGTCGCACTTCCACTTGATACATATACCGAATAAATATCAATCCGGTTTATTAAAAACCCCGGTCGGGCAAGAGAAAAAATGGATGGATATTTTATTAAAGTCTAATCTATTTAGATTTGTAGAATTAAATTCAATTACATATGCTTATTAAAATCAATCGTAAATATTAAAGTTGTTAGCTTTATTTGCCCAAGAGGAATGTAAACTCTGCCCATGTTCTAAGTTTTTTGGGTATAACTATTATTTAAAACCAAAAAGCCTTGTAATATTAAAAATTACAAAGCTTTCCAGTTATATTAAGAAGTGGAGCTAAGGGGGCTCGAACCCCTGACCTTCTGACTGCCAGTCAGACGCTCTCCCAGCTGAGCTATAGCCCCAAACAAAATTCAAAATTCATCTAAAATAGAAATTACAACTATTGCAAATACTAAAAATTAGGTTGACAAAACTAATTAACAATAAATTAATTGTCAACATTGCAATTTATCTCAAATCGTTAGCATTAATTGAATATTCCCAAAGTACTTTACCGTCTTTATCGTAATCGGTAACTTTTAACGTTCTGTTTTTTCTTGGACCACTTAGGCTAAAAATAGCAAAATTTCTTACCATTACGTGAGTTCCGGGAACTCTGTAAAAATTCGGCTCGGGTTTATGGGTATTTGCTCCCGATGTAAAAGGGGAAATAGTAAAATCGTACAAAGGATACGTTCCCCTTCTTTTCATTTTGGAGATTTCCGTAAAATGCCTGTCGCCGGTTAAAAATATAACTCCGTTTATATTTTCTTCCTCTATCAATTTCAATAATTTTGCTCTTTCTTCGGGGTATGTTGCATAATTTTCAAAATCGGCTATGGGCGAAAGTACTTGTCCGCCGGTAACAACAAATTTAAATGGTGCTTTACTGAATTTCATTGCATCAATCAACCATTGAATTTGCTCATCGCCTAACATTACTCGCTTATTAAATTTTCTTTTGTCGGGACTTCTGTAATATCTGTTATCGAGCAAATAGAAATCAACGTCTCCCCACTCAAAAAAAGTTGTTGTACCGGGTTTACCGTTAATTCCGTACGATGGATTATCCCAAAATAATTTAAATGCTTCCAGAGTTAATTCCTTTCCCCAATAACTTCTGTCGCTGTTATCGGGACCAAAATCGTGATCGTCCCAAATTGCATAGTTATGCGTTGATCCGAACAAAGCTTGCATTTCGGGAGTTGATCTATCGTGCGTCATTCTTTTCAATATTCCGGTTCTGGAATCGTAGTCCGCTTCCCTCAAATAAACATTATCGCCTCCCCAAACCATAAAGTCCGGGTGTTTCTTTGCGATTGTTTCGTAAATTTCATAATCACCGCCGTAAGGTCTTCCGGCTCTATCGTATTTTTTTTCATTTATAAAAGCGCCGCTTCCGAAAGCAAAAGAAAAATTAGGCGGATCGGTTCTCCACTGCCACAAAGTTTGTGTCTGAAATTCCGTAGGATAAGGTCGCTTTACAACTTTTCCGTTAATTACTACTTCATATTTGTATTTATTGCCGGGTTCCACTTCATCCGCCAGGAGATGAGCGGTGTAAGCATCATGCTTGTTTGTTAAAACTTCATCGGTTTCATGTTTTTTATCAGGTGAATTAACATTCCAATAAACAATCTTAACTTTTGCGGCTTTTGTTGTTTGAACCCACAAACCTACTTCCCGCATTGCCGAGTGTCCTACCATTGGACCGGACTGCAAAAGATTATTCTGCGCTAAAAGTGAGACAAAACCGAACGTAAGAAAAAGAAGCGTTAAATAAATACTTTTTTTCATAATAAAGACTTCCATATAATAATTAAAAAAATATATACTTAATTTTTTTTAGTTATTCCGGAATATAAATTTACCTTTCCAAGAATAAAATCAATTTGTAGATTACCGGTTAACAAAATAATCATTTTTAATAAATTGAAAAAGTACATTTTGATATGAACTTACAAGCAAAAATTATTTTATTATTCTTAATTTTTATAGTTGTTTTCACATTTAGCTGCGACGATACGGTGACAAACCAAAAAATAGATAATATTGTTATTCCCCCGTCAAATGTTAGCTATTCGCAATACATTCAACCTTTATTTAATATTAAATGTACAAACAGCGGCTGCCATAATGATCAATCCAGAGCAGGAGGTTTAAGCTTAACAACTTGGACAAATGCAACGGCAAATGCTTCAATCGTTTTTCCGGGTCAGCCGGATAACAGTATTTTGGTTTGGGCAATAGAAGGAAACGGCGCTAAACTTATGCCTCCGATTGACGCTCCGGTTACTCCGTTAACTCAAAATCAAATTGACGGAATAAAAACATGGATTAAAGAAGGTGCGAAAAATAACTAATTCCGATAAAGGGATTTATATACTTGAGATTAAGGCAAATCATCCTTTCTATTTAAGTTCAAAGATATTCAAAAACCGGGAAATGCCAAGCGGCTATTATTATTATGTGGGAAGCGCGCAGAAGAATTTATACAGCAGAGTAAGCAGACATATTAAGAAGAAAAAGAAAGTACACTGGCATATCGATCAAATTACAACTCTAAATATTACCGATGTTAAAAACGTTTATCTATTTATGGATCAAGGTAAGAACTTCGAATGCGAATTAGTAAAAGATTTGGTTAAAAGAACGGACATGGACTACGCAATCGATAATTTCGGTAACTCCGATTCCAAACAATGTAAATCTCATTTACTATATTCGAAAAAACGAATACCTCACAACCACTTTTCTTTTTTATACCATTCTATTGTTCGTTTAATTCCTTCTTCAATAGAAATTTCCGACTGAAAACCGAAATCCCTTTTAGCCTTTGATGTATCGCAAGTCCAATATTTTTGTACGAAATCTTTTGCTTTTTCCAAATTAAATGTGGCGGGTTTGCTGCTGAACATTGCAAAAAACTGAGCTATAGCTGCAATTCCGTAAACTGAAAAATGCGGCAATCTGATTTTAACGGCTTTTTTATTAAGTACGTCTCCTATTATATTTCCAACCGAGTCCCAATCGTAAAACTTTTCGGAACTTATGAAATAAATTTGTCCTTCTGCCGTATCCGATAAACTGGCCATATAAATTCCTCTTACCAAATCCACAACATGGATTAAACTGATTTCTTTTTTATCGAATCCGATTAAAGTCATTAAACCGGCTTTGTATGTTTTAAACACCAAATAAATTTCAGTATCTCTTTCGCCGTAAACGGCGGGAGCCCGAGTAATAGTAATAGGAAGTTTACTCATAAATTCCTTTGCCAGATTTTCCTGCGCTAATTTACTTCTTCCGTAAGTTGTTATAGGATGCGGTTCATCTTCTTCTTTACACGGGCGGTTTTTTTTAGCCGGACCGCAAGCGGTTAAACTGCTCATTATAATTACTCTTTTAATGTTGGGATTAACTTCGGAAAGCACTTCCAATAAGTTTCTGGTAGTTTCCACATTCCCCTTAAAATATCCGTCTTTGTTTTTTGCTTTTACAACTCCCGCAATATGATAAAGATAATCGGCATCCTTCAAAATTTCTTTTAACCTTTCTTTATCGAATAAACCCGAGTCATAAATTTCTACATTTTTATTTTTAAGCCATCTTAAATTACTTGTTTTTCTAACTATACATTTAACCGTAAAGTTTTTTTTCAGTAGCAAGTCAACCAAATGACTGCCCACAAATCCGGTTCCGCCTGTTACAACCGCAATTTTATTGTTATCCATATTTCCCTTATTTGGTAATTTTAATTGATTTTATGAAAATAAGATTATAGTTTACATTTTTGATTTGGAATTTACTCTTCAAACATACTAAAAGTTTTTATTTACATGAAGGAGGAAAATGTTGGACCTATTTCAAAAGTGTTACGATTTCACCAGGGCGGATGATGTAAAAGCTCAAGGTGTTTACCCTTATTTTCGTGCAATTGAAGAAAACGAGGGACCTGTAGTATCAATTGAGGGCAGAAAAGTAATAATGGCGGGATCTAATAATTATCTCGGTTTAACAGCCGATCCGCGCGTTAAAGAAGCCGCAATTAAAGCCATCAAAAAATATGGCACCGGCTGTTCAGGTTCCAGATATTTAACCGGTACTTTAGATTTACATATTGAATTGGAAGAAAAATTGGCCAAGTTTCTGGGTAAAGAAGCCGTATTATTATTTAGTACGGGTTTTCAAACCGCTCAAGGAATTATCCCTACTCTTGTTCACCGCGGCGAGTATATCATTTCCGATAAAGATAACCACGCTTGTATTGTTGCCGGTAATTTAATTGCCCGCGGCGCTACCGTTGAGCTTTTAAGATATCGTCATAACGATATGAACGATCTTGAAAGAGTTTTGAACAAAATTCCGAAAGACGCCGCCAAATTAATTGTAAGCGACGGGGTATTCAGCACCGGCGGTGAAATTGTGGACTTACCCAGATTAGTTGAATTGGCAAAAGCAAATAACGCAAAATTATTAATTGATGATGCGCATGCCGTCGGCGTAATTGGAAAAGGCGGAAGAGGAACCGCAAGCGAATTCGACTTAACCGATGAAGTCGATTTAACCATGGGAACTTTCAGCAAAACATTTGCATCTTTAGGCGGATTTGTTGCCGGTGACGCAAAAGTAATTGATTACATTAAACATTTTGCTCCGGCTTTAATTTTTAGCGCTTCGCCAACTCCCCCGTCGGTTGCCGCCGCTATGGCTGCTCTCGATATTCTGGAAAAAGAACCCGAGAGAGTTGAAAAATTAGTTTATAACGCTAATTATGTCCGTACCGGTTTGAGAGATGCCGGATTTAACGTGTTGGAAGGCAGAACCGGAATTGTACCGGTAATTGTTGGGGACGATAACATTGCTCTTACAATGTGGCGTGAACTTTACGACGCCGGTATTTTTGTGAATGTATTTGTTCCGCCCGGCGTTCCGCATGGCAGACAAATGATGCGAACCAGTTACATGGCTACTCACGAAAAAGAACATTTGGATTTTGTTATAGACACTTTTATTAAAGTTGGCAAAGAATTAAAACTAATTTAATGTTGGAATTAAAATGAACGATATTCTTATTAAACCTGTAAAATCTAAAAAAGAATTCAAACAGTTTCTAAAATTCCCGTGGAAAATTTATAAAGGCGACCCGTACTGGGTTCCGCCTTTATTTATCGAGAAAAAGCAGATCCTTAATAAAGAAAAAAATCCGTTCTTTAAACGGGCCGATATGGAAATGTTCCTGGCGGAAAAAAACGGCGAGCTTGTGGGTAGAATAGCTGCAATTAAAAATGATGCTCACAACGAAGTGCATAATGAGAATATCGGATTTTTCGGATTTTTCGAATCGGTAAACGATCAGGAAGTAGCAAATAAATTGTTAAGCGCAGCTGAAAATTGGCTCAAAGAACGCGGTTTGGACGCTATGAGAGGTCCGGCAAATCCGTCTTCTAACGACGAATACGCTCTGCTAATTGAAGGATTTGACGATTCACCCAGAATAATGATGACATACAATCCGCCTTACTATATGGATTTACTGGATAACTACGGCCTGAAGAAAATTAAAGATTTATACGCTTACAAAATAGAAAACGAGAAACTTCTTAAATCCGAAAAATTGATAAGAGTAGCTCAAATTGCTCAAAAAAGGTCGGGATTAAAAATCAGACAAATAAACATGAAAAAATTTAAGGAAGAGCTTGAAGTAGTAAAATACGTTTATAACAAAGCGTGGGCACCTAATTGGGGATTTATTCCAATGACCGACGAAGAAATTGAGCTGCTTGCAAACGACCTTAAACCGTTGGTAGAACCTTCGATTGTTTTGTTCGGTGAAATTGATAATAAACCGGTTGGATTTGCGCTTGTTATGTTGGATTTCAACCAGCTTTTCAAAGACATGAACGGACATTTATTCCCATTTAATTTTATAAAAATTTATACCCAGCGCAGAAAAATAAAATGGGCAAGAATTATTACATTGGGAATAATTCCGGAATATCAGAAAAGAGGATTGGATGCTGTGTTTTATTATGAAATTACCAAACGGGCTGAAAAAATAGGAATTAAATTAGGTGAAGCCAGTTGGATTTTGGAAGATAACGAAATGATGAAACGCGGCGCTAAAGCAATGAACGGCTCGATTTATAAAAAATACCGCGTCTATCAAAAACCTATTTCGTAATTCAATTTTTTTCTTTCAAATTAATAGATATTAATCCGATTTCACTTTCCGCCGTATAATAGCTTATCGTATGTTGAAATATGCGGCGGATCTATCAATTTTAATTTTTCGAAAATCGATTTATCCGGATAATCTTTTAAATACTCCGCTATTTCTGCATGTTTCGCATTGAAAAATACTTTCATCAACACACTGCGCCTGTCAATCTGATCCCGCACCTTGTATAAATCCTCAACCAATTTGGCAATATTTGCTTGAGCTTTCTTTTTATTTGAAAAATATTCATCAAGACCGTTATAATGATAATCGAAATAATCTTCTCTAAACTTTTCGAATTGTGAATTGCGTAAATCTTCAACTAAAGCCCTTCTGCTATAAGAACCGCTGCTGAATTGCCAACCTTTTGAAGCGTTACTGTTGGAACCCAAAACTGCAATATCGTACGCTCTTGTAAAATAATCCGATCCGCCTAAACGGTCGAATGAATCACCGTCGAAACCCAATATTACATAAGCATAAAAGTCAAGGAAACTTGTTAAAGGATTAAAAACAGTCGGATCAAAATATAAAATTTGATTTTTTTCATATTGAAATTTCCAGCTTGGATCTTGAATTCTTAACATCAAAGAATGACGATGAGAACGGTAAATGGGTCGTTGACTTGTAACAACAACTTGAGCCGCATAATTCAACTCGCCGCCCGATGAAACAAAGAAAATATTAAAAGTGCAATCAATTTTATCCCCTTCCCAATCGCTTTCGGTAAATTTATTCTGATTCAAATAATTTTGGATTGCTTCGGCAAATCCTTGTAACTTGTCTTTTGAAGCCGTGGGAAGTTGTTCGTAATTAACATTAACTGTTGCGTTTAATTCTTGTGATAGTAAAACAACCGGAAAAATCAAAATAAGCAAAAGAATTTTTCTCATTATTAATACCTGTATTAATTATACTTGCAAATTATAGAATTGCCTGATTTTATTCAACGTTTACTTAAAACTAATATACATTTCTTTTTTTATCTTATATAAAATTTTAGGTATTTTGTTCCATCTTTATTTCTTCGCCTTTAAATTAAAAGGATAAAATGAGCTGGATTCTGGGTTATTCCGGATTTAATGTTTCTTCCGTTAAAGAAAAATTTAAAGTTCTAAATCTTAAACCCGATGGATTTTACGAAAGGGAGAATTTTTTTATTGCGTACGGAGGTAATAATAAAACAATTTTAACAAACAGCAATATCAAACCGGTAGCTTCAAACTCCCCTCTTTGGATTGTTGCCGGAACGGGAATTAAGCGGGCAGACGGTAATTATAAAATCCTTACAAAACGGGAATGGTCTGATTTAATCGAAAATGATCACGCCGGATTCAATAATATAGAAGGATATTTTGTAATTGTGAAATGGGATGGCGGCAAATTAAATTTTTACTCCGATCAACTTGGTTTAAGGGATATCAACATTGTAAAAGATAAAAAGGGTTTCTATTTTGGTACAAGATTGGATTTGTTATCTAAAATATCCGGAGCAAAATTAAATTATAAACTTTATTGTTCGCGTTGGTTTTTAATAAATCAAATAAGCACAGGGAGTTTATTAAATAATTCAATAAGAATTGTTTCAGGCTCAACCGCCGAAATTAAAAACGGAAATTTATCCGTTACTAAAAAATTATGGAATTTTAATCCTCAAAGTTTTAATTCAAACATGAAAGAAAACTTTTCTTACTTTTATGATAAATTACAGAAAATCGCATCGATTCATTCGGAAATGCACGAAGGATTATCCTTGAGTTTATCGGGCGGATTAGATTCCAGATTTTTATTCTCATTACTACTCAACAAAGAGTCAATCGAATTTGACACGCATACATTCGGGAATAAGAATCATCCGGATAATGTAATTGCAAGCAAAATCTGTAATGATTTTAATATCCAACATTTTCAACTTAATTATAATTTCGCCGCTAATGAAATTTATGACTTAATGTCAGGATATATAAACAACACCAATTTTACTAATCCCGTTTCTTCAATTTTACTTTTGGGAAATTATACAAACCCTTCAATTAAGAATAAAGTTTTAATCGACGGCGGATTCGGTGAAATTTGGAGACGGGGTTTTTTAAGAAAATTTTCTCTTTACGGGAAAAAATTAATTACCGAAGGAAATACACCCAAGATTGTACCGTATTTATCCGTAAACCGCGGTAATATATTTAACGAAGATATTTTACCGGGAATAAAAGAAAACATAGAAGAACAAATAGTTTCGCAACTGGAATCGATGCCAGTAATTGACGAATTGGGTTTTGATAATTGGCTGGATTTATTTTCCATAAGAACACGGTTGGTAAATTTTTACGGTCCTGAACAATCTTATGCCGATTCAATGTTGACAACCGTTATGCCTTTTGCTCAACATTCCCTTTTAAGCGAACTGATAAATATTCCGGTAAAATTCAGACGTAATAAATATTTAATCAAATACTATTTTAATTCGGTTAACCCAGGATTAAAGAATTATCCTTTGGCAAAAGGAAATTCCACCGTAAGTTTTAAATTAAATCCCGTTGCTTCTGCAGTTATGCTGAAACTCAAAAACAAATTTGGATCGACATACAAAGATACCGGTCGGGTTAAATTTATTGTGCAACTCAAAGATTTTATTTACGATAGAATAAATTCAAAAAATTTCAACAAAGCAGGTTTTTATAACGAAAAATATATCGTTAAAATTATCGAGGATTTTTACGAAGGCAAAGTTGAAAATATTAATATTATTGATTGGTGGTTAGCATTCGATATTTTTTTTAATAACTTTGAGAATAATTCTTTATATTAGATTATTAAAATTTAAGTCTAATTTTATTAATTATTCTAAGTATGAAAGTTTTATTTCATCATACGGTGAATTTCCCCTTTCCTTTAGTTATCGTTTTATGCTTTTTGCTTTTTATTAATATTGCCGCACAATCTAATCCCGGCGCGCGTGAAATTGCATTATCACATTCCGGCATTGCAACTCAAAGGAATTCATTTTGTATTTTTAACAATCCTGCGGGATTATCCCGTTCGCAAACCAGAGAACTTGGTCTTTATTATTCTCCTTCACCGTTCGGATTAAAAGAACTGGCAAATGCTTCCGCAGCTTATGTTGAACCGTTTTCTTTCGCATCGTTTGCCGTGGCATTTACAACTTACGGATTTAATCTTTACAGGGAAAACAAAATAGCATTCTCCGCAAGTAAAAGTTTTTACAACTATTTTTACTTGGGAATAACCGCTATCTACCAGACGTTAACTATTAAAAATTACGGGAGAGGGAATGCAATTAACATTATTCTTGGCGGGCAAGTAGATTTAACGGACAAACTGAAATTGGGTTTTGCTATCGAAAATCTTTTACGTTCGTCTTACGGTAAAGAAAAAAATCAAATTCCGGTTATCTATAAAACAGGTTTGGGTTATTACCTGCTAAAAAACCTTAACTTGAATATCAGTATTGAAAAGGAATTGATGTTTCCGGTTTCCGTAAGAGGCGGTATTGAATATTTACCGGTAAAATTTATTGCTATACGCGCCGGCGTTAATAACTATCCGACAAGTTTTTCGGGCGGCATCGGATTGAATTATTCTTTTTTGCAAGTTGATTATTCCTTCAATGAAAATCAAAATCTCGGATTTTCGCATCAATTCGGTTTAAGTATAAGATTAAATAAATTTTAAAGTTTTTGTTTTTTGAGTTTATAAGATGAAAAAATTAATATTGATTATTTTTCTTTTATACTCTTCCGTATTTCCTCAAACCGATTCCAATGCATTAATAAACAGATTAATTGATTCGTATATAGAAAATTCAATGCAGAATGTTGAATCATCCCAGATTTATTCTCTTTTTGAATACTTATTAGACAATCCGGTAAATATTAATAAAGCCTCTGTAGCTGATTTAATTGTTATACCCTTTTTAGATTATTCTACTGCGGAAAAAATAATCTCTCTACGAAATAAACTCGGACGCTTTGATTCACTTTCCCAATTGGATCAACTTAAAGATGTATCGAAAAGGAATATAGATAACTCAAAACATTTTTTAACCGTTACAAGCATTAATAAAAATCGCGGTTTAAATAAATCAAGTAAATATTTTAAGTTAAAATTAAGATCAAGAACCACTTCAATTATCCAAACACCCAAAGGATTTACCGAGAATAAATTTATTGGAACCAAACCTAAATATTATTCACGATTAAAACTTTACTATCACAATAATTACAAAGCAGGCATTTTGATTGATAAAGATCCTGGGGAAAGGTCAATTAACGATTTTACTTCGGCTCATCTTTCGTTAAACAATATCGGATACTTGAAAAAGTTAATCATCGGAGATTACCTTGTGGAATTTGGTCAAGGTTTGGTTTTATGGAGTCCTTACTCTTTTTCAAAAAGCGCCGAAGCCGTAAATACAGTTATAAAAAGACCAAGGACGTTAATTGAATATACAAGCGTGGATGAAAACCAATATTTAAGGGGAATTTCAGGCACTGTCAATTTTAATAATTTTAATATTACCGCTTTTTATTCATACCATAAAATTGACGCAGGTATTGATTCCGTTACACATTTTGTAAAATCTTTGCCAATTGACGGATATCACCGGACGGAAAACGAGCTGAGGAAACATAATTCAACGGGAGAAAAAATTTTTGGCTCGATAATTTCTTTGAATATTCCGGATATTTTTTCACTCGGATTTTTGTATTACAGAACCGATTTTGATAACACACTCAGTTTAACAAGCAATAATTACTTACGCGGAGATACTTTTTCGTTTTATTCTATTAGTTATAATCTTTTTGTTTTTAATTTTTTAGTAAACGGCGAGTTAGCATACAACGGTCTTTCATTTGCAGGAATAAGTAATTTGGAATTAATGTTGAACAAAAAATTTTCCTTCGTTTTATCTTTCAGAAATTACCCTTCAAATTTTTATAATCTCAAATCCGCCGGATTTTCGGAATCGGGAAAAACACAAAACGAACTAGGATTTTACACCGGTATAAAATGGATTACAAAGTTCGGTATTTTTAATTTATACTTCGATCAATATAAATTTCCTGCCGGGAAAGGTAAAATCTTTTTCCCAAGCGGCGGTAAAGATTTTTTAATCGATTATTTTTCTAACCGGATTGGGCTGGCAAAAATTCACGTCAAAATTAAAACGGAAACCCGGGACAATCAAGAAAAAGGATCTAATATAATTTCATCTTCAAGCAAAAGCTCATTTCGATCGGAAATTTTAACTTCCGTTACAAAAAATTTAAACCTCAAAACAAGATTTGAGTTCAATGTTTTCAAAACAGATAAACATTCTGAAAAAGGATTTCTTATGTTACAGGATATAAATTTTGCGTTGAACAATAATTTATTTCTTTCCGGCAGATTTTTGTTATTCGATACCGATTCTTATGAATCCCGGATTTATGAATTCGAAAAAGATTTACGGGGTGTAATTTTTAATCCCGCTCTTTTTGGAAGAGGAATGAAGTGGTATATTCTGTTTCATTACCGTTTTTTAAATACGCTTGAGCTGTCCGTTAAATACTCCGAACTTTATAAACCCGGAGAAAAATCGTTAGGCTCGGGAAATTCCGAAATTCCCGTCAATTTTGATAACAGAATAAGTGCACAATTAGATGTTAAATTGTGATTAATACTGAGTAAAAATAAAATTTTAACTCATTTATTCTTGCTAAAATCGATAACTCTATCTAATTTTAATCACACAATCTTTATTAAATTACTTAAGGACAATAATGAGAACCATAGTTAAATTACCCGGAGACGGAATAGGAAAAATAGTTTTACCCGAAGCAATCAAACTATTGAATGCAGTAGGATTTGAAGCCGAATACGTTCATGGAGACATTGGTTGGGAATTTTGGCAGAAGGAAGGAAATGCGCTGCCACAAAGAACAATTGACCTTTTGGAAAAACATAAAATTGCACTGTTCGGCGCTATAACGAGCAAACCAAAAGACGCTGCAGCCAGGGAATTGGACCCTGCGCTTCGTGAAGAAGGATATGTGTATTTTAGTCCTATTGTTGGTCTTCGTCAACATTTTAATCTTGATGTTTGTATCCGCCCGTGCCAATCATTTGAAGGAAATCCGCTTAATTTTATCAGAAAAACATTGACCGGATATGAAGAACCTCATATTAATACGGTGATATTCAGACAAAATACGGAGGGTTTATATTCCGGGGTTGAATGGACGAATCCACCGGCTGAAGTACGGGAAGCCTTTGATACTCATCCGAAAATGAAAAAATTTGCAAACGTTCCTAACGAAGATTTGGCAATATCTACAAGAATTGTAACTAGAAACGCTTGCCACAGAATCACAAAAGAGGCATTCGAATATGCTGATAAATTCGGTTATAAATCGGTTACCGTTTGCGAAAAACCGAATGTACTGAGGGAAACTTCCGGAATGATGGTTGAAGAAGCCAGAAAAGTTGCTAAAGAATATCCCCATATCGATTTGTGGGAAACAAATATTGACGCGCAAATGATGTGGCTTACCAAAAATCCTGAAAACTATGGAGTGATTGTATCCGAAAATATGTTCGGCGATATTGTAAGCGACGGTTTTGCGGGACTTGTAGGCGGACTCGGTTTTGCTTGCAGTGCAAATATCGGTAACGAAGTTGCAGTGTTCGAACCAACTCACGGTTCTGCGCCTAAATACGAAAAATTGGATCCTCCGATTGTAAATCCTATTGCAATGTTTTTAAGCGCTTGTATGATGCTTGATCATCTCGGCGAAACCGGAAAAGCAAATAAAATTAGAAATGCAATTGCAGAAGTGATAAAAGAAGGGAAAGTCCGTACTTACGATATGATGAAACTACGTGGCGGTCCGGATGTATTTGAAAAAGGTGCTTGCACAACTTACGAAATGACAGAAGCAGTAATTAAAAAGCTTTAAGAAATAAGAGTAAAATGCCGGACGAAAAACTTTTTTAAAAAATCATTTATAAAGGAAGGGAAAAAAATGTTAAAACTATCTCATAAAAATTTAGATGTTTGGAAGCAAAGTATGCTTCTAATTAAAAAAGTTTATATTTTTACAAATAATTTACCTTCCGATGAAAAGTTTAACCTAATTTCTCAAATGAGACGTTCTGCCATTTCTATAGCATCCAACATTGCCGAAGGATTATCCAGAACAACTAAAAAAGAAAAGCAAAGGTTCATTGAAATTACCCGTTCTTCCTTAGTTGAATTAGATACACAGATTGAAGCTTGTTTAGAAATTGGTTATTCATCTAATGAAGAATTATCTGAATTTGATGATTTATTAAACCACATTTTTGCAATGTTAACAAACTTAATGAAAAAGTTTGATTGAAATATATAACATTTTTTCTTCTAGCGTCTAACGTCTAACGTTTAACGTTTTTTGTCTTACTTTAATTTGGAGAAACTTATGAGAGAAAATCTGAAAAAAATTTGGCCGGAAATTGAATGGATTAAAAATGAAGACCTGCGCGAAAAGGTCTATCAATGCTGGGAATACGCAATTGAAAAAAGTGTTTTGAGTCCCGGCGACTTGGAAACAATTCCCTTTTCCCTTTTAATAGATGAGGAACATATTTCGTTTATGAATCATAAAAGAACCGCCGTACAACTTGCTGTTAAGATGGCTGAAATTATGATGGAGAACTTTAAAATGGATATCAATATGGATATCTTAATTGCCGGAGCTGTTCTTATTGATGTAGGAAAACTTTTGGAATATGAAATAATTGACGGGAAGTTAACTACAAGCAAAGCCGGTAAATTGGTCAGACATCCGTTCAGCGGAATTGCTATTGCGGACAGATTCGGTTTACCTCCGGAAGTTCAGCATATAATCGGCACACATTCCAAAGAAGGTGATTTAGGAAAACGAACGGTTGAATCAATAATTGTTCATCATGCTGATTTTGTTAGCTTTGAGCCGTTCCAGAACGGGAAAACTTTAAAATAAAATAAGCGGACTTAAACATTGAAAAGATTTTTTATCGAAAAAGTTTATACAATAACTTTTAATTAAAAGCGAAAAATGTTAATGCAGCAGGCAGAGTATTAAACATAAAATTTAATTTCAACTTAAACAAAATGATCTATCAAATTAATAAATATCTAAACGTTTTTAGTTTATAGTCTTTACGGAGTTTCAATGTCTCAAAACTTAGTTGAAAAAATAACTCAGAAATTTGCGGTTGATTTACAACCCGGTCAATTAGTGCAAAGCGGTGATATAATATTCGTAGAGCCTGCTTACGTAATGACGCACGATAATACCGGCGCGGTTATTCCTAAATTTAAAAATATCGGAGCGACTAAATTTGCTAATCCAAGACAAGTCGTTCATACACTCGACCATAATATTCAAGACAAAAGCGAAAAAAACCGTGCAAAATATTTAAAGATAGAAAGATTCTCGAAAGAGATGGGATGCGATTTTTATCCTGCCGGAAGAGGGATCGGTCACCAGATTATGATTGAAGAAGGTTATGCCTGGCCGGGAACTTTTGTTGTTGCTTCCGATAGCCATTCAAATATGTACGGCGGCATCGGATGTTTGGGAACTCCCGTTGTAAGAACTGATGCTGCGGCAATTTGGGCAACCGGCAAAACCTGGTGGCAAATTCCACCGGTCGCCAAAGTTGAGTTGGCCGGCAAATTAAGAAAAGGCGTTACCGGTAAAGATGTTATAATTGCGCTCTGCGGTTATTTTAACAACGATGAAGTGCTTAATCATGCAATTGAATTTACAGGTAACGGAATTGAAAGCCTTTCACTCGAGCAAAGATTAACAATTGCAAATATGACTACCGAATGGGGCGCTCTCGTCGGACTCTTCCCTATCGATGAAATAACTATCGATTGGATTAAGAATCGTATTGAATTTATTAAGCAACGTGGATTAGCCGGGGTTCCTTCCGATGCCGACGGAAACGGTGAGCATCCCAGATTAAACCAAAACCATTTGGAAAAGTTAATTGAAGAGATTCCGGATTTAAAGCCCGACGATGATGCTTATTACTCGAAAGAACTAATAATTGATTTAAGCTCAATCGAGCCTTTCGTTTCAGGCCCGAATACAGTTAAAGTAATGACTCCGGTTTCCGAAATTAAAAAGCAAGATATAAAAATCGATAAAGCTTATCTTGTTTCTTGCGTTAACAGCCGCTTAGAAGATATTGCCGAAGCCGCTTCCATAATCAAAGGTAAAAAAGTTGCCGGAGGAGTTGAATTTTACATTGCCGCCGCTTCAAGCGAAGTTCAAGAACAAGCCGAAAAACTCGGCTATTGGCAATCTTTATTGGAAGCAGGTGCAAAACCATTACCGCCGGGATGCGGTCCTTGCATCGGATTGGGAGCCGGATTATTGGAAGACGGTGAAGTGGGTATTTCGGCAACTAACCGGAATTTCAAAGGCAGAATGGGTTCGCCCAATGCTCAAGCTTATTTGGCTTCTCCCGCAGTTGTTACCGCTTCGGCAATTGCCGGCAAAATTGATTTCGATTTTGATTCGGCTGAGCATAACGTGAAAGGTAAAGTGAATGAAAATCCTAAACCGCAAAAAGAAAAATCACAGGTTGAAATAATCGAAGGATTCCCTGCTCAAACGGAAGGCGAAATTATATTTTGCCCTGCCGATAATTTAAATACCGACGGAATTTATCCGGGTAAATATACTTACATCGATGAATTCACTCCCAAAGATCAAGCAAATGTTGTGATGGAAAATTATGATCCCGAATTCAAATATATGGTAAAAGAAAAAGATATTCTCGTCAGCGGTTACAACTTCGGAACCGGAAGTTCGCGCGAGCAAGCTGCAACAGCTCTAAAATACAGGGGAATTCAACTCGTTATTGCCGGTTCGGCAAGCGCAACGTACAAAAGGAATGCCATAAATAACGGGTTTTTGGTGCTTGAGGTTCCGGAACTGGTTGATGATCTGAAAGCCAAACTCGGGACTGATAAATTATCGATTAAACCCGGCTTTAAAGCAGTTATAGATTTTACTTCTTCAACAATTGCTTTGGAAGGGAAAGAGTATCACTTCAATCAATTGGGAACGGCAGCTCAAGAACTTATAGTTGCCGGCGGATTAGAGAATTGGGTGAAAAGTAAATTGGGTGAATAAGTGGAATCATTTAAAATAAATTTATCTCTTCCGTACGATAAAAGATCGAAATATCAGCCGTACTATTTTGCAATACTTGGTTTAATTTATTTAGGCTTTGGTATACTAAATCTGGTTAAGAGCAGCCCCGACATATTCGGTGGCTTGCTTTGGTTACTTACAGGTTGCGGGTTTCTTATCGGAAGTTTTTACACTAAGAAGTATTCATACAAGTATTTCCTAGAATTAGGTCAAGACTTCATTCAAGCTCATCCTTCTTTC
>Ga0256841_1001641_pt1 | contig 18792 bp, 14 predicted proteins | sample 356308metaG_FD_185971 | JGI IMG/M metagenome (GOLD analysis project Ga0256841, IMG submission 185971) | Hydrothermal vent microbial communities from Mid Atlantic Ridge, Atlantic Ocean - 356-308 | ecosystem: Environmental > Aquatic > Marine > Hydrothermal vents | place: Atlantic Ocean: Mid... | reverse complement strand
AGAAGTCACGAGAGAAGTCACGGGGAGGTCACCGCGCAGCGGAAGCCCAGCCAGGGATGGGCCTCGTCTGCGGGGACGAAGAGACGGGCAGAGGGCTCCAGGCGCTCCGGCCCGTCCAGGAAGGAGCCCCCTTTGACCACCCTGGCGCTCGGCGACTCCCCGGGGGTGGCCGTCCACTCGGCCACGTTGCCAGCCATGTCCGCCAGGCCGAAAGGGCTGTCCCCGGCCGGGCTGTGGGAGCCCACCTGTTCCGTGTCGCCGATGCCCAGGGGCGCGCCGTTGGCCAGGGTGCGGTCGAAGAAGTCGCCCCAGGGGTAGCGGAAGCGCCGAGGCGCGGTCTGGGCGGAGGCCGCGGCCACCTCCCACTCCTCCTCCAGGGGCAGGCGCATGCCGGCCCAGGCGCAGAAGGCGTCGGCCTCGGCCCAGGTCACGTGGACCACCGGATAGTCATCGAAGGCTGGGTCCAGGAGGTAGTTGGGCCGGGTCATGCTGGAGACGATGCTCGGGAGAGGGCAGCCGCCCTCTTCGTAGCAGGTGCGGTAGGCCCGGTTGGTCACCTCTGTGCGCTGGATGGTGAAGGCCCCCAGCCGCACCAGCCGATCCTGATCCGGGTTGGCCGGGTCGCTGATCAGGTAGATGCCCGAGGGCACGGTGACCAGTTGGCGCGCCTCGGCCTGCTGCTCCCAGGCGCTCCAGAGCAGGATCCCCACCCCGACCAGGGCCAGGAGCAGGGCGGCCCACCCCAGGAGGGTGGCGGTGCGCCGTCGCCACTTCCCCGACCTTCGACGCCGGACAGCCGAGCCGGTCTTCCGGTCGTACTGGGCCGGGGGAAGCCAGGGGCCCGGCTCCAGGGGCACGCCGCCCTGGAGGTGCAGGATGGCGGCCTGGGCCAGGGTGCGGCGGGGCTCCAGAGGCTGGGCCGCCTCCGTCTGCAGGGCCAGGATCAGGGGGTGACGCCAGCGCTGGCTGTCCGGATCCCGCTCCAGCAGCTCCTTGACCTGTTTGGGGGACATGGGCCGTTGGGGGTTCAGGAGCATGTCCACCATGATGGCGGCGATGCGCTCGGGATCCGGCTGATGGGCCAGGGCGGTCAACATGCCCTTGCCGTGGAAGAGGGCGGCCCGCAGGAGCAGGCCCCGCTCCGCCTCGCCCAGGGCCACCCCGGCCTCCAGGGCCAGGAGCCCATCCCGCAGCAGGGCCGGGGAGGGCAGCACGCCCTGACGCCACCAGGCTTCCAGGGCCTGAGCCAGCTGGGCCTGGACGGGATGGGGCGGCGAGGCTGGCTCGCCCGTCCGCGAACTGGTTGGGAGCTCCACCACACCGTGGAGCACTCGACGCCGGGAAGGGTCCGAGGCAGGGGTTGATTGGCCGGGTGTGCGACGTCCATGCGGGAAAGACATGCCGCTATTCTACCACAAAAAAAGGAACAGGAAAGCTGGGGGAAGCGTGTTTTTCCAGGCCGCAGGGGCGCTCTGAACCTTGACCTCGAGCCAGAGGCCATGCTATCATGGGGACATGGTCCAGACAGTTCAGCACAGCAGCGCGGTCACCCACACCTACTCGTATCTGGGGGGCGCAGGGCGCCCCAGAACTGCTTGTGCGCGACGTCTGACCGGATAGCAACCAGCCCAGAAGAGCAGGACTGACTGGAACGCGTGGCGCACGTCACGCGTTTTTTCGTGTTTCCGCCCAGAGCGCCCCGGTCCAGCCGGGCAGAGCCACGACTGTTCAACCGGAAAACCATCACCCAGCCGAGACAGGTGAAGACGATGACCATGGACAACACTCGACAGCAGACAACGAACGCCAGGACAGACTCCGTCCCGGAGGCCCCCGCAGTGCTGAAGCCTCCCCGCACCTTCCCGCCGGTGGAGGAGCAGATGCGCATCCTCATGCGGGGCGTGGATTTCGGAGACGAGCAGACCCGAATCAACATGGAGAAGGAGCTGCGCCAGCGCCTGGAACGCAGCCGCCAGACGGGCAAGCCGCTCCGGGTCTACTGCGGCTTCGATCCCACCTCCACGGACCTGCACCTGGGCCACACCGTGCCCATGCGCAAGCTGCGCCAGTTCCAGGAGCTGGGCCACGAGGTGGTCTTCCTCATCGGCACCTTCACCGGCACCATCGGCGACCCCAGCGACAAAGAGGCGGCCCGACGTCAACAGACCCTGGAGGAGGCCCTGGAGAAGGCGGAGAGCTTCAAGGAGCAGGCCTGGAAGATCCTGGACCCGGAAAAGACCATCGTGAAGTACAACCACGAGTGGCTGGCCAAGCTCACCTTCCCGGACGTGATCCACCTGGCCAGCCTCTTCACGGTGCAGCAGTTCCTGGCCCGAGAGAACTTCACCCTGCGCTACGAGAAGGGGGATCCCATCTGGCTGCACGAGTTCTTCTACGCGCTGATGCAGGGGTACGACGCGGTGGCCCTGCGCACGGACGTGCAGATCGGCGGCACGGACCAGCTCTTCAACCTGATGGCCGGCCGCAAGATCATGGAGGCCTTCGGGCTGCCGCCCCAGACGGTCCTCACCTTCCCCATCCTGGTGGGGACGGATGGGGTGCTGCGCATGAGCAAGTCCACGGGCAACATCATCGGCATCAACGAATCCCCCGGGGTGATCTTCACCAAGGTGCTGAACCTGCCGGACACGGTGATCCGCAACTACGCGGAGCTGGTCACCCGCTGGAGCCAGGAGGAGATCGACGCCATGATGGCGGCCCTGGAGCGGGGCGAGCTCACGCCCCAGGAGGTCAAGCGACGCCTGGCCTGGGAGATCGTGAGCATCTTCTACGGGGACGAGGCCGCGGACCGGGCCGCAGAGGACGCCCGGCGCATGTTCGAAGGCGCGGCCCCCAGCGACGCCCCTATCTTCGCCCTGGCCGAGGAGATGCCCATCCTGGAGCTGCTGGCCAAGGCCCGGCTGGTGAGCAGCAAGAGCGAAGGACGGCGGCTGATCCAGCAAGGGGGCGTGCGCCTGGACGGTCAGCGGGTGACCGACGTGGGCGTCTTGGTCCGGGTGGCCCCAGGCCAGGAGCGGGTGATCCAGGTGGGGAAACGAAAATTCTTGCGGGTTGTGCCCGCGGCCTAGGCGACCAGGCCAGGCGATCCCCGGCCAGAGGGCAAGCGGGAAACGACGAGAACAGGCCCGGGAATGCGGCCAGATGGCTTGCGTTCCCGGGCCTGTGCCGCGTTCGATCCCGACCAGCGCGGAACAGGCCGAGGGCCAGCTCCATCCACGAAAAAAGCCGCCTCGCGGAACAACGAGGCGGCTCTGGGAACAATTGCGGCCAAAATTGGGCAAAAGGAAGAGGGGCCGGATATCACGCTTCCCCCGATAGTGGCTTCCAACCACAACGTAATATCTCAACCCCTCTTGGCAAGTAGGATATCACACTATTTAGCCCTTGTAAACCCTCAATTTCGAAAAAATCCGGGCCAATTTGGAGGATTTCGGCGCCACGCCTTACAGCAGTTTAACACGGCCTGCAAAAAACCTGTAAACCTTTTCAATTTGGGGGCTTCGTGCTACACTAGATGCCCCTGGAGCCCCCTGGTGGACGCCTTGGAGGCTTGCCCCCCGCTCCTTCTCGGCATGGGCCCCGAATTCCAGGCGATCACATTTCACCAAAGATTTTTCCAGAGATTTTCCAGAAGGAGGAGACGACCATGGGACTTTTCTCGGGCAAAAAGGGCCTGATCTTCGGTGTGGCCAACAAGAACTCCATCGCCTGGGGGATCGCTCAGGCCCTCCATCAGGAGGGCGCGGAGCTGGGATTCAGCTACGCTGGCCAGGTGTTGAAGAAACGAGTGGAGCCCCTTGCCGCCAGCATCGGCAGCGATTTTGTGGAGGAGTGCGACGTGACCGACGATGGGGCCATCGACCAGCTCTTCGAGAAGGTGGCCCAGCGTTTCGGCGCCATCGACTTCTTGGTCCACTCCATCGCCTACGCTCCCCGGGAAGAGTTGGGCGGCCGGTTCGTGGAGACCAGCCGGGAGGGCTTCCGCATCGCCCTGGACGTGAGCTGCTACAGCCTGGTGGCCCTGGCCAAGCGAGCTCGCCCCCTGATGCCCAACGGCGGCGCCATGATGGCCATGACCTACTACGGCGCGGAGAAGGTGACGCCCAACTACAACGTGATGGGCGTGGCCAAGGCGGCGCTGGAGGCCACGGTCCGCTACCTGGCCTGGGACCTGGGCCAGGACCAGATCCGGGTGAACGCCATCAGCGCCGGGCCCATCAAGACCCTGGCGGCCGCCGGGGTGAGTGGCTTCCGCAAGAGCCTGAGCTACGTGGGCGCGGTGGCCCCCATGGGCAACGTCACCCAGGAGGACGTGGGCAACGCGGCCAAGTTCCTGCTCAGCGACTGGGCCCGGAAGATCACCGGCGAGGTCCTCTACGTGGATGGCGGCTACAACATCATGGGTGCGCCGGATCCCAGCACCATGGATGTGTGAATGGATGTGTAGAATGGGTGTGTGAACGGACGGGTGAGGGCCAGGGATCCGGCCCGATGACCGATATACAGCTTCCTGGGGTGCGGTTTCGGCCGCACCCTGTTTTTTGTCTCCGCCTGTGTATCCTATCCCTGGGTGGCTGCATCTAATCCAGGAGCCCGCGGTCGCGGACTCGGGGACGCGACGGCTGACGCCCCAAACGCACCCATTCACCGATTTTGGAGGCAACCATGAAGATCGCACTGGTTTCTGACGACGGCGCCCAGATCGCTCGCCACTTTGGCCGGGCCCCCTACTATGTGGTCATCACCCTGGAGGAGGGGCGGGAAGTGGCCCGGGAGACCCGGGAGAAACCTACCCACAGCCATGGACATGGACACCACCACGAACATGACCACGACAGCATCCACCAGGCCATGCTGGCCCCCATCCAGGACTGCCAGGTCCTCATCGCCGGGGGCATGGGCATCCCCATGGAGAAGATGGCGCGGCGTCAAGGCATGGAGGTGGTGCTGACCCGGCTGCGCTCGGTGGACGAGGCCGTGCAACAGTACCTGGCTGGTCAGCTGGTCCACGAGGCTCGCCTGGCTCACATGCCCGGCCGCCATTGATCCGCCACTGAAGTGCCACTGAAGTGCCACTGATGTGCCACTGATGTGTCACTGAACCGGCCTGAACCATCTCGGAGCCCCCGCTCGGGATGAGAGAGGCAGGTGTGGGCAAGCGACCACCGCTCCCTGACCCGCACCTGCCTCCGGAAAGTTCAACCCGAACCGCCCATGCCCGAGCCAGCGAGCAACGCCATGCCTTCCTCTGTCGCCCCGTCCGTGCCGGGCGCATCGTCCACGCCTGCTGCCACTATCCCCGGGCAGGCGTCCGAGAGTCGCTCCCATGAGATCGCCCAGTTCCAGGTGGACGTGGAGCGCTACTACCGGCGCAACTTCCTGGCCGGGTTGGTCCACGGCATCTTCTTCCAGATCGCCGACGCTTTCGGCAACATCCATACAGTGCTGCCCACCTTCGTGGCCACCCTCACCCCATCCATGGTGGCCGTGGGCCTGATGGCCGCGGTCCAAGGCGTGGCCCAGGTCCTTCCCCAGATGTTCACCGCCTATCTGCTGGAGGACCGTCCCCGCAAGAAGCCCTACCTGCTCTGGATCATCACCGTGCGCTGGATCTCCTGGCTGGTCCTGGCCTGGCTCACCTACGCCTACGGCGACCAGCGCCCCCAGCTTGTCCTGGGGGTGTTGGTGGCCCTCTTCAGCCTCTTCTCCCTGGCCGGAGGCATGGGTGCGGTGGTCTACGCGGACGTCTTCGCCAAGGCCATCCCCGCGGAACGACGAGGGCGCTTCACCGGCCTGCGCCAGCTCATCGGCTACGCCCTGGCCATCGGAGCCGGCTACGTGGTGAAGCTCATCCTGGGCAACCCGACGCGTTTCCCCTACCCCAGCAACTACGCCCTGATCTTCCTGCTCAGCGCGGGGACCCTGCTCATCGCCTTCACCGGCTTCGCCCTGATCCGAGAGCCGGTCTATCCGGTGCAGCGGGTCTCCCGCTCCTTGGGGGAGTTGCTGCGCCGAGCCTGGGGACTGGCCCGGATCAACGCCAACTTCCGCCGTCTGCTCTGGGCCCGGGCTCTGGTGACCGCAGGCCTGGCCCTGGCCCCCTTCTACGCGGTCTACGCCAAGCAGTCCGTGGGCATTGACCCGGGGACGGTGGGCCTCTACCTGGCCGCGCAGATGGCCGGCGCGGCACTCTCCAACCTGCTCTGGGGATGGATGGGGGATCGTTTCGGCAACCGAACCGTCGTCCTGGGGACGGCTGTAGCCGGCGGGCTGGCGCCGTTCCTGGCCCTGGTCGCCCCCAGGATCAGCCCTGCGCTCTTCCTGCCCGTCTTCCTCTTCCTGGGGGCCACCATCAGCGGCATGCGCCTGGGCTTCCCCAACCTGCTCCTGGAGATGGCCTCGGTGGAGCTGCGGCCCACCTGCGTGGCTCTGCAGAACACCCTGCTCACCCCCGTCACCCTGCTGCCCTTGCTGGTGGGCAGCCTGGTCTCCTCCGTCTCCTACCCGGCGCTGCTCCTCAGCGGAGGACTGCTCATGGCCGCCAGTCTCTGGGTCGGCCTGGGCCTCCAGGATCCTCGGCATGGCGGGGAAGGCGCCTGCCTGAGCTGACGCCCCGCCTCCTCGAACTCCCCGGCCTCAACCCTGCCCGAACGCATCCCGGAACGCTCGCACCGCCTTCCCAGAGTCACCAGACGCCGAGGTAGCCAAGCCAGAAGCGGGCTACAGCCAGGAGCAAGATCCCGCCCAGGAGACGACGCAGGGCCTGGCCAGAGAGGTAGCGAGCGCCCAGACGGCTCCCGGCCAGGGCGCCCACCAGTCCCACGGGCAGCAGGGCCGCGCCCATCAGGCCGAAGACGAAGTTGCCGCCCAGGATCCGGCCCAGGACGCCGCTCACCGAGTTGACCACGATGAAGCCGGCGGAGGTGGCCGCGGCCTCCTTGGGCGTGCCCCACCCGGCCAGGATCACCAGGGGCGAGAGGAAGATGCCGCCCCCCAGCCCCACCATCCCGGAGACGAGGCCGATGATCCCGCCGCTGACCAGCACCAGGGGCCAGGGCAGGGCCTTGGCCCGGGATCCCTCTGCCCGCCCCAGGCTCTGGAAGAAGAGCAGACGCACCCCCACGTAGGCCAGGGCTGTGTAGAGGAGCATGCGGTAGATCTCCTCGTCCACCCGCAGGTAGCCCCCCAGGAAGGCCGCGGGCACGGAGGTCAGCAGGAAGGGTCCCAGGAGCCGAGGGGAAAAGTGGCCAGCCCGAGCGTAGGCCAGGAAGGCGATGGAGGCCACCAGGATGTTCAGGGTCAGGGCCGTCCCCGCCATGAACTGGGTGGAGAGGGCGAAGAGGCTCATGGCCGCCAGATAGCCCGAGGCTCCCCCGAAACCTACGCTGGAGTAGAGGAAGGCCACGGCGAATACCAGTGCGGTCAGTTGCCAGGGGGGCAGAGTGTTGGGGTCGAGCATGGGCAAGGGCCTGGACGATGGAGTGGAGGTAGGTGGGCGTCAGGGAGCGCCGCCCACGCGACGGGGACAGCGCCCCGGGCCGCCGGGGTTTCTCATGACGGGCCTCCGCCCGAAAGCGTGGACGTCATCTCCCCCATGGCCGGTTGGGGCTCCTTCACCGAGGCCAGCAGGCGATAGTAGCCCTCCCCGGCACAGGTGCGGCAGAGCACCTGGCCGTCTCGGTGGATCTCCCGCTCGTTGATGATCTCTTCGCCGCAGATCTGGCAGTTGGTGCGGATCACCGGTCGGCTGACGATGGCCTCCACCGGCGTGATCAGCTCCACATCCTGGAGCATGAGCAGCTCCGGGTCGGGCATGATCTGGTAGGCCTTGAGCTGGGCGAAGTAGTGGCGTCGCTCCTCTGGGGCGTAGGCCAGGGCTCGCCGGCGCACGTCCAGCCGAGGGGCCACCCGGACCGCTCGCCCGCTCTTCACGTCGATGAAGGTGGCGGCGATCTTGCCCAGATCCTCCACCCGCAGGGTGCGATGGCCCACGGTGGCGCCGGTGGCCACCTCCACCCCATCGGCGAAGCAGCCATCGGTTTCCAGGATGACGAGGAGTCGTTTGTCCTTGCGGGGAACGTCCAGGCCGAGAGCGGCGGCCCCGGCCAGTCCGATGCGCACGCCCAGCACCTGGCGAGGACAGAGGTGGCTGTGGCGGGCGGCGGAGAGCTGCAGCAGTGCTTGGATGTCGGTCATGAGATGGTGTCCTTTCCAATTCGGTTGTCCACCCCCAGGGCTACACCGGCCCAGCCGGGCGGAAACGTCGGGAGGCCGCTGGGTTTCCCCAACGACCCTACGCTTTCCCAGAGGCTTTGGCAGCGGAAACGGCGGGAAAGCGCCTCGCAACGGCGAGGTCGGCCATGTCGCCCTGGCCGGGCGGCTGTAGGCGGCATGGCTCGGAACCGTCGATATTCGGTTATCCTGCAACTTCGTTACACTTCTTTGCTCACTCTTCTCTCTGCTCGCACTTCGCCATTATAGGCCAGCTGGGGGCCTTTTCGCAACGATGCCTCCAGTTTGACCGGTGGCCGTCGGTCACAGCGCCCAAGGGGAAGGGCCAGGAAACCCGCCTCCCGGCCAGGTTCACGGCTTGCGGGCGGTGACCCACATCATGAAGCCCCGCTCTTTGCCCGGCCGGCGGTGCACCTGGAACCCCTCCAGCCCCACCTCCTGGGTCATCTGGGCCAGTTCCTCGGGGGTGTAGGCGTGGGTGAAGGGGCTGACGAAGAGGTGTTCCACCAGCTCGAAGGGGCGGGCCATCCAGTGATGGCCATCCACATCGGCCAGGAGCAGCATGCCCCCAGGGCGCAGCACCCGGGCCGCCTCGGCCAGGACCTGCCGGGGCTGGGGCAGGCAGTGGAAGGTCATGACCAGCACCACCGCATCCATGCTGGCGGTGGCCAGGGGCATGGCCGGGGCGGTGGCCTGGATGAACCAGGGGCGCTTGGGGCCAAAGGCCAGCTGGTCTGGCTTGAAGCAGCTCAGGTCGATGTCCAGGCTGACCACCTGGGCCCCCGGCAGCTCCCGGCTCAGGAAGGCCGCGCCGTGGCCCTGGCCGGTGCCGATGTCCAGAACCCGGGGCCCCGGGGGCAGATCCAGGAACTGGAGGCCGAACTCGTAGGCCCGGGTGGAGCGGGCCATGGGCGTGCGGCTGAAGATCTGTTGGAAAAGAGATGGCATGGCATCCCCCTGCACCTTCCCCGACGCTGCCGGACAATCGGCTGTCGGGCAATCGGCTGCTGGACGATCAACCGCAGCCGCCGCCGCCTGTCGGGGCCTTCTTCTCGATCTTCACTTTGGGCGTGTACTCGATGCCCTCGTCGTGTTGGCTGGGCTCCGCCACCGGATCTTTGTCCCCCAAGGCCGCGTGGAAGACGTAGCGCAGGGTCTCGTCACCGCCTGTGGCCAGGGGCTCGTGCTCCCCTTCCCCGTAGACGGCCAGCCAGTTGTTGATCCCGCCCTCCAGGATGTAGACGTTGGGCACGCCCAGGGCCACCAGGCGCTTCCACCCTTCCGTGGCCCAGGTCTCGTCGTTGCTCATCAGGACCACCACCGTTCCTTCCGGCGCGTTCTGGAGCTCGGGCACGATCTCCTCCAGCTTGTCCAGATCCACCCGGCGGGCGTCCTTGATGTGGAAGATATTGTAGTCAGCTTCGTCCCGCACGTCCAGCATGATCAGGTTGACCTGGGGGTCGTAGTAGAGCTTGCGCAGCTCCGCCGGGTGGATCTGCACCTCTCGGTTCGCCAACAGGGGCTCCTTCTCCGGGGCCACCCGCTGCCAGAGATCCTCCACCGTGGGCTGGCCGATGACCATGACGCCCACGGCCATCAGGGCCAGGACGCCCGCGCCCAGGAAGTGGGCAGGGGTCAGGTCCGGCTTCAGCTTCTTCTTGGGATCGTAGATCCGCTCCACCAGGTCCGCGCCCCAGAGCAGGAGGATGGCCACCAGGACCGTGCCCAGCACCACTGCTCCGGTGCTCACCCCCAGCAGATCCGGCAGAGTGAAGCGGCCCATGTAGCTGGAGTTCCAGAAATGGTCGAAGAAGCCCAGAGATTCGCCGAAGACGATGATGCCCGTGAGGATGCCCCCGACGAAGAACATGGCGTCGATCTTGCCCGTGGCTGCGGCCATCACCGAGGTGCCGGGGCAGAAGCCGCCGATGATGAAACCCACACCGATGAGCAGCCCGCCCAGGGTCCCTGGCCAGAGATAGGTGGGGGGCACCCAGATGCGATTATAGTCCAGCATCCCCAGCCCCGTGGCGCCGAAGACCAGGACCATGGCCACGATGACGCCGGTGAACATGACCTTGAAGACGGTCTGGTCCCGCATGTAGAACTGGCCGGTCAGCTTGGTGGAGAGGGCGAAGCCGGACATCTCCAGCACCGCGCCGAAGGAGATGCCGATGAGCAAGTAGACCACGTAGGTCGCGAACTTGCCGATGAGATCGAACAGTGGGAAGGGTGCCATGGTCGCCTCCTGTGGGTGACCACCCGCTGGGGTGGATGGCGAGCTAGTTCCAGAGCCGGCGCACGAAGTAGGCCAGGCCGTAGCCCCCGGCGAAGAAGGCCAGGAGGAAGGCCCAGCTCCCCACCGAGAGGGTGGCCGAGCCGGAGAGGCCCTGTCCGGACGTGCATCCCCGGGCCAGGCGGGCGCCGAAGCCGGTGACGATGCCGCCCAGGTAGGCCAGGAGCCAGCGCTGGCGCACGGAGACGCGGGGCCCCCGGACCGTCTCCAGCTTCACCCGGCGGCCCAGCCAGCCCGAGATGAAGCCGCCCAGGAAGATGCCCACGGTCATGAGCACGATCCAGTGGTCCAGCGCGTTCTTGTCGCCCCCCGCGTAGTGGAGCAGGTAGGAGACCCGATCCACGTGCTGGGGGGCCACCAGGTCGATGACCCAGATGATCAGGCGGTTGAGCCCGCCCGAGGCTCCCAGGCCGTTCCCGGTGAGGAAGAAGGCCAGGAAGAGGACGATGCCCAGGAGCACGCCCCCCACGTAGGGGTTCACGTAGGGCTTGGGCTCGGAACGGCTCCCGACCTTCGTCATGGGTTTGGTGTGAGCCAAGGTTGTCATAGCGGAGCAGCCTCCTTGGAAAAGATGCAGGAGCGGATGCTGGATGGGTGCTCAGGTCCGATCCATCCCGGCCCACCGAGGGTTGCAGAGGCTCCTCGATGGGCCGGCGTTGCCGATAGCGCCTCAGTCTCCGGTCTCGGCCGGACGGCCCGCGGCCACCTGGGGATGTTCATGCGTCTCCACCTCGTCCCAGCCCACGGTCATGGCCTTGATGGCCGCCAGGGGCGTGTGCCCGGTGGTGGTCAAGTAGACGTGCAGGACCACAAAGCTGGCGAAGAGCCAGGCGATGAGGGTGTGGAAGGGCGCCAGCCAGGGCAGCCCGCCCAGCCGGGCGGTGATCTCCGGCCAGCGTTGGGCCCCCCACATGGCCAGCCCGGTGACGATCTGCAAGGGCAACAGGATGTTGAGGATGGCGAAGTAGGTGGCCTGCTGGAGCGGGTTCAGCTTGTGCTCCGGCGTCTTCTCGAAGGGGTGGGGCTCCCCGCGGAAGATGCCCCGCAGATAGTACTCGGCCTGGATCAGGGCCTGGCGGAAGTAGCCCCGGGGCTCGGGCAGGTACTGTCGGATCTCACCGCTGGCGAAGTGGTAGAAGGCCGCGAAGACGGCGTTGGCCAGGAGGATGAAGGCCAGCACGTTGTGGACGGGCACGGCCCAACCAAAGTCGGCCCAGCCCAGGGCGTCCGGCCGATGGATCACGATGCCGGTGGCCATGAGCAGCAGGATGGTGAAGGCCTGGAGCCAGTGCCAGAAGCGCTCGTACATGGTGTACATGTAGACCTTGCGCACCGCCAGGTCGTTGTGGTGGTTGTGGGCATGGCGGGCCGCCTCGTAGACCCGCAGACCGCCGTGGAGCACCACGCCCCCCAAGGTCCCCAGGAACATGAGCCAGCCCAGAATGTTCACCCAATCCACCCGGTCATGGCCGGGCACGTAGAGCCCCTCCCCGGCGGTGTCCGCCTGGTAGTAGAGCCTGCCCTGGTCGTCGGTGTAGACCTGCCCGCTGGGGCGAACGTTGGGGTTCTCCAGGAACTGGGGCGTGACATTGCCGGGCACGTAGGAGGCCAACAGGAAGGGGCGGGTGATGCGGGAATCCTCGTTGTGGCAGGTCTCGCAGTCCTTGGTGGCCCACTCACCGTAGGTCACATCGTGGTTGATGCTGTAGGGCTGGATCTCGCCACGGATGCGGGGGTTCACCAGGCCCAGGCTCTCCAGCCGCGCTTTCACCACCTGGACCTTGGCGTCGCTGTCCAGCCGCCGCTCGGACTCGTCCAGCTGGCCGTCTTGGTCGGCGTCGAAGGCAGCCAGGATCTCCGGTCGGTAGCCGCCGTTCTCGTCCAGGTAGGCCCGCTTCAGGTCCTGGAGGCGGACGGGCCGCTCCGGGTCGCCCTGGACCCAGTACCAGGAGCTGATCAGGTTGAAGGGGGCGAGCAGGGAGCGGCCCTCGATATCCCCGCGCCAGAGGAGGACCGGCTCGTAGCCGGTGACCAGGGAGTGCACGTCGTTCACCGGGCCATCCACGCCCCGGTAGCTCACCTGGGCCGTCCCCTCCGGGGTGATGACGGTCCAGTCGTTCTGCTGGATGGCTGGCTCGTAGAGCTGCGGGATGTGGCAGGTCTCGCAGCTCAGGGTGCTCATGTGCAGGTCCTTGTAGGGGAGCCACTCGTGGGTGGTCTCGGTGTTGTGACAGGACTCGCAGCGGCGCATGGCCTCCTTGTACTGGGTGCCCGTGGCATGCTGGGCCGCGCTTCCCTTGGCGAACTGGTGGCTGGGCCGCAGCAGGTACTCGCCCAGGTCCAGCCGCCGGGGGTCGAACTCCAGGTACTCTGGGCGCTCGCTCTGGGCCTCCTGGTAGTAGACCGGGTTGTTCACCGAGTAGTGGCAGTTGACGCACTCCAGATCCCGCTCCGCGTGGATGTCAAAGGAACGACCCAGGTCGTCTTTGCCGGCCAGATTGAGCCCGGTGTCCTTCAGCCGCTGGCCGGAGAAGAGCTGCCCTGTACGTTGGGTGTGCCAGTCGTTGGGTTGGATCGCGCTGGGAGGCATGGGCTCGCTCCCGGTGTAGACCGTCCCGTGGCACTGGCCGCAGTTCTCCGGTCCGGGATCCTGGATGGTCACCCGCTCCGGCTTCAGGCTGCCATCCTCCTGGAAGGCCTCCCGGTTCCACTGCCAGCCCTGGCCCGTGCGCTCCACCAGGCCAGCCCCCTGCAGGGTGGCGGTGTTGGCCCATTGGAAGCGCCCAGCCTGGAGCTCCTCCGTCCGGGCCTGGTTGTCAGGGTTCGGCAGGTGGCAGAGGAAACAGTTCATCTCCTCCACACCCGAGGCGTTCCAGTCCCAGGGCTGGGGCTGATCGGCCTCCGGATCCAGGCTGTGGGTGGTGGGATCGCCTGGCTCCACCACCACGTCCGGGAGGGGCGTGCCGTCCGGGGCCACCATGGCCGGGCCGCCACCGGGATGGCGGACGCCCAGGAGCATGAGCCAGTCCGGCGTGCCCAGGTCAAAGCGCTCATCCCCTTTGGGCGTGAGGTAGCGATAGGTGATGGGATCCCAGCCGCCGAAGAGGCCGGTGCTCATTTCCCAGGCCCGGCCCCTGCCCACCTGACCGGGCTCGGTGAACTGCTCCAGCCCCACGGTGGCGTGGAAGCTGTGGCTGGCGATGTACTCCGTGTCGTGGCAGGAGCCACAGGTGGCCATGGTGGAGACCGGCTTCCCCGACACCAGCACGTTCACCCCATCCTCGTCCAGCAAGGGAAAGGTGGGATGGATGGGGGAAGTCTGGGCCAGGACCACCCCAGCCCCCAGGATCCCGGCCAGGAGGAGCACCAGGATGGCCACGGTCAGGGAACGCGCGTGCGGGAAAGCACGGGGCAAGCGGGTCATTTGTTGCCTCCCATGCTGACTTGGTCGTCTGTGATGCCGAGCTGCTGCTCCCGTCCGCCGAAGAACATAGGATCACCCTGGTAGCCCAGGGCCTGCCAGTCCAGGCGACCGATGCCGTCCTCCACGTGGCAGGCCTCGCACTGGAGGGCGTCGTCCTTGGGGGCCACCATGTGGGTGGTGGGCCAGTACATGGCTGTGGGAGCGAAGCCGTACTCGCCGCTGTAGTCCAGCCCCACCAACTCCGAGCCCAGCCGGGCCGCCTTATCCCAGTCGAAGTCGGTCCAGTAGCCCCCTTCGCCGAAGGTCTTGGGGCTGAGCAGGTACTTGTTGACCTTGTCGTAGATCTGGTCCGCCCGATGCACCTTGAAGGGGAAGATCTTGGCCGAGGGGTCCTCGATGCTGCCGTTGGGCGGGTTCAGGACCGTCTCCTTGGTGGGGTCGATCTTGTCCCCCAGGATGTAGCGGCTGGCGGTCTCGTTGTACCAGGCGTAGGTGGGCACCACGTTCTTCTCGTAGACGAACTTGCCCTTGATCTTGAGGTACTCGTGGGGGTTCTCGGGCAGGTCCTGGCCCGCCTGGGACCAATACCACTCGGTCTTGGTGGCCTCCTTGCGGGCGAACTCAGGGATGTGACAGGTCTGGCAGGCCACCGCGTCCGTGTGGTCGTTGAGCCGGTCGTCGTCGTGGGGTTTCGCCGAGTGGCAGTCCGTGCAGTAGACCTGGTTCTCCGCGTCCATGCTCACGGAGATGGAGCGGCCGGCGATCTGGTGATGCTCCGTACGGTGGCAGTCGATGCAGGTGAAGTCGTACTTGCCCATGTGCACGTCCAGCTCCTCGCTGGGATGGAGCAGGGAGTTGTCCAGGTCACCGTGCTTCACCGCGTCGCCGCCACCGCCTCGGAAGTGGCAGCCGCCGCAGTTTTCCCGGGTGGAAAGCCCCACGCTCTCGGCCACGGCCACCAGGTCCACGCTGTCCGCGGGGTAGCCGGCGTTCTTCTTGACGTAGGCCCCGGAGTTCTCGTGACAGACCAGACAGTCCACGTTCTCCTCTGCGGAGAAGTCGAAGTTCGCGTCCTCCCAGCCGTAGCCCGCATGGCAGGCGGTGCAGGGGGGCCAGTTGCCGGTGATGCCGATGCAGAAGTTGTTGATCACATGCTTCTTGCCGCCGTAGACCGGCTCGTCCCGGCCCGGCAGCTCGTAGGGGCCGTTCTCCCAGGTCCAATGGGCCGTCTGCATCACCTCGGCCGCGGCGTCCGGGTGGCACTCCAGGCAGGCCCGGGTCACGTCCTGCCCTGTCTCCAGAGGCTCGGTGAAGAGCCCTGTGTGGTCCGTGTGCTCCGGGTACTGGGGCATGTGGGACCAGGGATCCTCCTTCTCTCCTCGGAGCCCGGGCACGAAGAACCAGATGGGCGCCACGATCACCAACAGGGTGACGATGGCGCCAAGGATCCAGTAGCTCTTGAGTCGGTTCATAGGCCACTTGTCCAATCAAAACAGGTGCAGCGGACGGATGACATCGATAGAACAGCAACGGACTGGACAACAACAGATGCGCAAGACCAGATGAGTGGATGCACGCAACAGCAAAAGCGAAAAGGGCGCTCACTCGCCCTTCATTCCGACCGAAAAGCCGAGAAGAGATCCGCCTGGTTTGAAACGTGGTCGTCCAGGATCCCCCGCAGGATGTCCAGGGCCTGGATCACCCGATGGTCCTTGAGCAGATAGCAGACCCGACGCCCCTGGCGCTGGAAGGTCACCAGCCCGGTGGCGCGCAGGACGGCCAGATGGCGCGAGACGGTGGATTGAGGCAGTTGCAGCTCCTCAACCAACTGGGTGACGGTGCGTGGGTTTTCGTCCAGGGCGTAGAGGATAGCGATCCGGGTGGGGTCGGAAATACCCGAACAGAGCTGGGCGTGTAGGCGGTCGATCTCGGAGCGTGTCGGTGACACAGGAACCTCTAAGGTTTTGCCAGCATTGTATCCGGATAAGCGGATATATTCTGGCTCCAATTGTCGCGCCGAAGCCATTAATGAGCAATTTCACAAATGGCCTAAACCCCGATTTTCGGGGCTTTTTCCTAGGACAAATGCCCTGAAAAGAAGGGAAGAATGTCCCGGTTGAATCCAGAGGACGGTTCCAGGACCCTCCAGCTCCCTGGTTTTCCCCGGTATGCCCTGGTTTTCCTCGTTATGTAGGTTCACCTACCAAACTTTGCTGGGGCCCGTGATAGAAAAGGGTGATTCCTATGGCCTCCCCCTGCCGGCCACCCCGCCGGGACCAAGCCATCCTGTGCTGCACCCGTTCTCACACCCCAACCCCACGCAAGGAGAAGGAGGAACGCCTATGCAACGTCCACGCTTTGTCGGCTTTGCCATCCTGTTGACATTTACTCTCCTGTTGGCTGCCTGCGCTCCGGCAGCCACGCCAGCCCCCCAGGCCCAGGAGCCAGCGCCCACGGATACACCTGCTCCGCCCCCTACAGACACACCCGCTCCGCCCCCCACGGACACGCCTGAACCGCCCACCCCCACGCCCGAACCGGAGATGAGTGAGGCGGAGAAGGCCGCTGTGCAGCTCTGGGAGGAGCTTCAGGCGGCCAACTACCAGGAGAACTGGGCCACCGTGCCGGGCAAGGGCACCCTCTACCGAGGCCAGGGACCCCACGGCATGCTCCTCTCCACCTACCTGAACGAATCCGCGGCCGGCGCCATGGAGTCCAAGCCGGGCGTCATGCCGGACGATGCCATCATCGTCAAGGAAAACTACATGCCCGACGAGACCCTGGCCGCCATCACCGTGATGATGAAGAAGCCCGGTTTCGACGAGAACCACAGCGACTGGTTCTGGGCCAAGTTCGGGCCAGACGGGACCATCCAGGCCGCGGGCAAGCCGGCCGGCTGCATCTCCTGCCACGGCTCCGTCCGCTCCAACAACTACATCTTCACCTTCCCCATCGCCCCCATCGCCGCCCCGGCCGTGGACACCACGGACGAGATCACGGCCATGGCGGAGCAGCTCTGGGCAGATCTCCAGGCGGCCAACTACCAGGAGAACTGGGCCACCGTGCCGGGCAAGGGCACCCTCTACCGAGGCCAGGGGCCCCACGGCATGCTCCTCTCCACCTACCTGAACGAGTCCGCGGCCGGCGCCATGGAGTCCAAGCCGGGCGTCATGCCGGATGATGCCGTCATCGTCAAGGAAAACTACATGCCCGACGAGACCCTGGCCGCCATCACCGTGATGATGAAGGCCCCGGGCTTCAACCCGGACTATGGGGACTGGTTCTGGGCCAAGTTCGGGCCAGACGGGACCATCCAGGCCGCGGGCAAGCCGGTGGGCTGCATCGCCTGCCACGGCTCTGTCCGCTCCAACAACTACATCTTCACCTTCCCCATCGCCCCCATCCCGCCGGAAGGCCCCCCGCCAGAGGTCATGACCCCGGGCGGCACAGGCGAGGAGAGCGCCATGGAAGGCGGCAAGGAGGAGAAGGAGGGGATGGCCGAGGAGATCCCCCCCGCGCCGGACCAGGAGACCGCGGTGGCCCTGATCAACAAGGGCGGCTGCGCGGGATGCCACACCATCGCCGGCGTGGAAGGGGCCATGGGCTCCCTGGGGCCGCCCTGGTGCGTCCCCGCCCAAAAGGTCCAGAGCGGCGCGGAGAACCTGGACTACCTGCGCACCGCCATCGTGGATCCCAACGCGGTGATCGCCGAGGGCTTCCCCGCCAACATCATGCCCCAGAACTTCGGCGAGCTCTTCACGCCGGAGGAGGTGGAGACCCTGGTGGCCTTCATCGCCAACCTGCAGTGTGAGGGCGAAAGCTAGGCCCATCCAACGCCTGAAACGCCCTCGCCAACCCTGTTCCCAGATCGGGGAGATCCGTGACCCATCGCGGATCTCCCCGATTTCGCATCGCCCAGCCTTGCATCCCCGAAAAAGACCCGCGAAGAGGAGCGGGCCCAGAATCCCCCAGAATCCCGCCGAAGGATCCCAGGAGACACCCCGGAAACCAGGGTTTTGTGAGCGAGCCGCCTTCCCTGTTACAATGTCCACAGAAGAGTGCCCACAAGAGAGTGCTCACAGAAGCGCTTCACCGCCGCAGCTCGCAGAGGCGGACCGGGCGGGCTTCACAGGACGGACGACCGCCAGGGCAGGCTACAGGATCACCTGGGACGACATGGATCTTCTCCCTTCCCGCAACCGCGAATGGATGGCGCTGGTGGAGACCATTCACCTCCACCACCAGGCGGCCCTTGCCCGGTTGAGCCATCTGGCCCTGGCGGACGTGGAGATGGACCAGCTCATCCGCCAGGCTGTGACCCTGGCCCAGGAGACGCTCCAGACCAGCTCCTGCCAGCTCCTGGAACACCTCCCCCAGGAGCAGCGCTTCCGCCTCCGGGCCGAAATCCCTCCCACCTCCCTCGTTGACTCCATCCTGCCCGAGAACGACACGCCCCTGGCCGCCTTCACCCTGGCCCAGGCCACAGCGGTGACCGTGCTGGAGTGGCGGACCGAGTCCCGCTTCCCCTGGCCGGCCCGGCTGGCGGAGCGGCAGGTGGCCAGCAGCCTCAGCGTGCCCATCCCCGGGGAGGCCGGCCCCTGGGGCGCGCTCCAGGCCCACGAGAGCAGCCTGCGCCTCTTCACCGAGGACGATGTGAACTTCCTCCAGGCTGTGGCCAATCTCCTGGCCGTGGCCCGGCAGCGCATCCAGGGGGAGCAGGCCCTCCAGGCCAGCGAAGCCCGTTTCCGCACCTTGATGGAGACCGCCCCCACGGCCATTCTCATGGTGGACCGGGAGGGCCGGATCGTGGGAGCCAACC